>Ga0307374_10009783_pt1 | contig 14059 bp, 9 predicted proteins | sample OX3MG_FD_202532 | JGI IMG/M metagenome (GOLD analysis project Ga0307374, IMG submission 202532) | Soil microbial communities from Risofladan, Vaasa, Finland - OX-3 | ecosystem: Environmental > Terrestrial > Soil > Coastal area > Acid sulfate soil | place: Finland: Risofladan, Vaasa | collected... | reverse complement strand
TTCTCTTTCACCGTGTCCGGTACCCATCGGGGAGAGGTCTTCGCGGGCGAGAGCTTCGCTGTGCCGGATCATCCCTCTCGATTCTGGCGTTGCGTCCGTTTTTTACGCAAGGTTGCAGGCCTGCCGGTTTGTTACACGCCAGAAAGGACACCATACCGTAACCTAGCATACCGACTCTGTTATCTGCAGAAATTGTGTGCACGGGAATGGAGGGTGTTTGGACCGTGGGCAGGTTTCGCGCATCTTCGCAAGGCGGCGCAGGAGTGATTGCCGGACGGGATTTCCAGGCGGCCCCACGCCGTTAAGTCCGGGGCGAATTTACCTGCAAAACGGCCGAGCCGCGGATCGAGTCGTTCTTCAATTTGTTCAGGGCAAAGTTGGCCTGGTGGAGGGGATAGGTTTCCACTTGCATGCGGATGGGAATCTCGGCGGCGATGCGCAGGAAGTCTTCGCCATCCTGCCGCGTGTTGTTGGCAACGCTGCGGATGACCCGTTCGTGGTAGAGGAGATTGTAGTCGAGCGGCGGCGTGGGGCTCATGTGGATGCCGGCAAGCGCCAGCGTCCCGCCCTTTTTCAGGGCTTTCAGAGCCGCCGGAACAATCTCACCCGCCGGAGCAAAGATGATGGCGGCGTCGAGCTTGACGGGAGGCTCGGCGAAGGTTCCGCCCGCCCACTTGGCGCCCAGCTCCAGCGCCAGCCGTTGATGCCGTTCATCGCGCGTGGAAGCGTAAACGTTGACACCCCAATGCCGGGCGACCTGAATGGCCACGTGCGCCGCTGATCCGAACCCGTAAAATCCCAGCCGCCCGCCGCGCTCGATTCCCGAAAGGCGGAGCGCCCGGAAGCCGATGATTCCCGCGCAAAGCAGAGGCGCCGCCTGCTCATCGTGAAAACCTTCCGGGATAGCATAGGTGAACTGTTCCGCAGCCAGCGCGTACTCGGCGTAACCTCCATCGACCGTATAGCCGGTGAAAGCGGCGTTGTCGCACAGGTTTTCCTTCCCGGCGCGGCAGTATTCGCACTTGCCGCAGGTCTTGTGAAGCCAGGCAATTCCCACTCGCGCGCCTGGCTTGAACCGTGTTACCCGGTCGCCCACTTTTTCAACGATGCCTACGACCTGGTGGCCGGGAATCACCGGCATTTTCCGCTGCGGCAGTTCCGCCTCGATCACGTGCAGGTCGGTGCGGCAAACCCCGCACGCCGAAACTCGAACCAGGAGCTGGTCGCCCTCGGGCACGGGTCTTTCGACATCGTCGAGTTTTAGAGGATCCGACTCGATCTTCGCCGTTGAATGTAAGACGCAGCTTTTCATCCTTGTTCTTTCCAACTTTAAGGATGCGCCTCGCTCAGCGAGGGCGGTGCATCCTGCGGAGCCGATCCCCAGGATTTGTTGGGCTCGCGGCCAAGCGCAAACTGCAACCTGCCGCCCGCCGTGATGCTCTGGAACCCGATCCAGTTCTTGCTGTGTTCGTGCCCGTTGAGTTTTACGCTTTGGATATAGGGTTTGGCGGCTGCGTCTGCCGGGGCTTCAATGGTGAAAGTCTTCCACTGGTATGGAGCTTGCAACCGGATGATGACCTTGTGAAACACCGGGCTGACCAGCTCGTAGGCCAGGCTTGCGGGATCGACCGTATAGATTCCCATCATGGTGAAAACCGCCCAGGAGGACATCTCGCCGCAATCGTCATTGCCGGGAATGCCGTCGGGAGACGTGGTGTAATTTTCTCTCAAGACGCGCCGGACCGCGCGCTGCGATTCCCAGGGCATGCCGGAAAAGTTGAACTCGAAGGGCGCTTCCAGATCGGTTTCATTGTAAGGGTTGTAATACTGGCCATACCATCCCGGCTTTGGGTAGCTGAAGAATTTTTCCAGGCGCTGGTTGAAGAGATTCTTTCCCATCGCGTGGATCACCCAGGCCAGATCAGCCGGAACAAACCATTGGTAATGCCAGCCCGAACCTTCGATGAACCCGGTGGGGGGCTCGCCTGGCTTGTGGCGCTCCCGCGCCGGGTCAAAATCGGGGGTCCACTGGCCGTCCGCATTGCGGGGGCGGAAGAAGCGGTCCTGATGGTCAAAAACGTTGCGATAGTAGAGAGCCCGTTGATAAAGCATTTTTGCGTCCTGGGTCTTGCCGAGTTTCACGGCCAGATCGTAGAGCGAGGCGTAGGCGATGCACTCTTCCTGAAGTTGTGAGACGGAACCGTAATCGATCTTGTCGTTCGGGACGTAGTGGAGCTTATTGATCCACTCGATTCCGGTTTCACCGACATAAGGGCGGCCGGGCGGTGGGGCTACGGTGGCGTCCTTGAGCATTCCTTCCCATGCGGCTTTGATGTTGAAACCGTGCAGGCCGTCCAGCCAGGCATTGGCCAGCATGACGGTTATTGGACTACCGGCCATGGCGTTGGTAAAACGGTTGAAAAGCGGCCGGCGGCCCATCCAGCCGCCTTGCTGGTACATCAGCACGAGGGATTGAGCCATGTCTTCCATGCGTTGGGGTTCAATGAGTGCCAGCAGCGGTATTTCACTGCGGTAAATATCCCAGCCCGAATAGCTGGCATAGATCATGTGGCCGGAAGTCACGTGGTGGGTCTTGTCGTCAAAGCCGATATACCGGCCGTCAGCATCGTTGAACATGCACGGCGACAGCATGCTGTGGTAGAGCGCGGTGTAAAAGACGGAGTGTTCGCTCGGGGTGCCTCCGGACACCTGGATCACCTTGAGCTCTTTGTTCCAAGCCGCCCAGGCGTCGTGCCGCACTTGGTCAAAACTCTTTCCGGCGGCCTCGACCTTCAGATTGTTTTCCGCTCCGGCTACATCCACAAAGGAGATGCCGATTTTTGCGACGACGGTTTGCGAATGAGAGGAGGAGGGCCAGCTTGCATAAGCGCCCACCCATTGCCCGGCGTGAGTCTGGGCGGCTGAGCGGCTGCTGGCGGAAGTCTCGCCCGGTCCTTGGGGTTTGTTACCCTGCCAGGTGCCAAAAGAGGAAAAGGGACGGCTGAAACGCATTACGAAATAGACTTTATACGGCTGATGAAAGGTGCGATTTCCAACCCAGTTCGCCACATAGCCGGTGATTTCGCGGTCCCCTTTTACCTGAATCTCAGCTGCGACTGACTGATTGAGGGTGTGGCTGATGGGAACCAGAATGTTCGCCGCTTTGCCGGCCGGAAAAGTGAACCGTGCAAGGCCGGTGTGATCGGTTGCGGTAAGTTCGGCATTGACGCCCCAGCGTTGCAGAAGCACCTGGTAGTATCCTGCGGCGGCCGATTCATGGCTGTGGGAATAGGGTGACTCAAATTCCTTAACTGCCGTCCTGATGGGGCCGGCGGTTGCAGTAAAGAAGACCTCGCCCTCGCTTGACCAGCCGGGGCCGCTGCCGTGAAGCATGCTGAAACCCTGGATGTCGGGTTGAAAATAGTGATAGCCAAAACCGTGGTTTTCCGTGTCAGGGCTCGGCCGCGCCAGGCCGAAAGGCATGGTCGGTCCTGGAAACAGGTTGATGCCGCCGCCAGGTCCGTGTCCGGTGCCGATAAGAGGATCGACGTTTGCGGCAAGTCCTCTGCCCGAAGCTTGGCCGGCCAGGGCGCGGCTCGGCGCCCCCAGAAGTCCAAGCATGAGCACGGCCAGGACTGGGCATAAGGCAAAAAGAGTCTTACGCGCGGCAGTCCCTTTGGCAAAGTTCAGACGAAACTGCGCGCCTGCATCAAAACGCAGGGAGCGGGTCATGGAAACTAAAAAGCGCTGCAAAAATTGCATGAGTATCTCCTGATGAGGTTGAGGTTCCAGCGTCGGTTTCGGATCGTCGGCGGAACTGAATCGAAATTTCACGAAACGACAGGATACACCCGCTCGATTGTGTTGGAGCGAGCTTTTTTGGGAGGACGATCTTCCGGGTTGTTGGGCAGATTGATCGTCCGCAGGTGGGCTCCAGAAAATGCTAGGCTTAGCCGCAACTATTTGCGAGCCGACGTGTTATATAAATTGTGGAACCGATGGCCATCGATTCAGATCTGGAGTTGATGTTGCGGGTGCGTCAGGGCGACTCGGAATCCTTTGACGAACTGCTCCGGCGCTATCGCACGCCCCTGGTAAAATACTTTTGCCGGATGGTTCGCGACCAGGCTTTGGCCGAAGACCTGGCGCAGGAGGCCTTTCTGCGTGTGTACAAGGCCCGGCAGCGCTACCGTCCCGATGCCCGGTTCACCACCTGGCTCTACAGGATTGCCACCAATCTTGCGCTCAATGCGATTCGGGACGGCAAGGGAACGCTATACCGCAGTGAAAACGGCTCTGCCGAGGATGGAGGCCGCCCGTGGGATATGGCCGACCCGAAGGCTTCCATCGAGCAGCAGATGATGGAGACCGACCGCCAGAGGATGATCCATGGGGCGATTGCGGCGCTGCCGGAAAACCAGCGCGCGGCCGTAATCCTGCATAAGTACCAGGAGGTGGATTACCGCCAGATTTCAAAAATCCTCAAGGTATCTGAAAGCGCGGTGAAGTCGTTGTTGTTCCGCGCCTATGAGACTCTGCGCGTGCGCCTGGAACCGCTTGTCAGGGAGGGGCAAATATGAAATGCCATGAGCGTGAAAAGCTTTTTTCGTATCTCTGCCAAATGGTGAAGCCGCGGGAGGCGGAGGAGGTGCGGCGGCATCTTGCGGGGTGTCCCCGGTGCGCTCAAGTTGTGGAAGAATACCGCAAGCTCGATCTAGCCCTGGATAAGTGGACGGCCGCTGAGCCTTCGCCGTGGTTTGACGCTCGCATCCGGGCCCGGCTGGCCGCCAGTGAAAAAGAAAAATCTGGATTCCTGGGGTTTGGGGGACTGCGGACGCTGGTCGTCAGCGTGTTAAGCGTGGTTTTGATCGTCGCGGGTTTCATCGCTTTCCATCAGCGCCGGGCGCCCGAACAGCCGGTCTCGGCTGCTGGCTCTTCGTTGCCGGTGGTGAGCCAAACAGCGCCTCAGGTTAGTGGCGCGGCCGAAGGCCAGGCGCAGTCTTTGTCGGCCGAGCAGCGAGTCAAAATGGATGAAAATCTTTCCGTGCTTGAAGACTATGACATGCTCGCCAACTTTGACGTGCTGTCGGAGCTTCCAAAGGCAAAGGATAATTAGCTGAACGGTTGATGATGGAAATGGGAAAAACAGCGCCAAGCGCAAATCGAAACTCGGGTTTCCCCAGGCTTGGTCTATTCCGGGCAATGGTCTGGGTTGCCGTTTTCGGCTCACTCTTCTTGTCGGCGTTTCCAGCTTTTTCCCAGAGGCGGGGCGGCCGTTTGCCGGCTTTCCGCCAGGGTCGCAGAATGCTGGCGGCGAGGGCGATTGCGCGTGCGAGAATGCGGGAACGACAGAGGCGCTTTTTCGAGCGTCTTAGCAGCCTGCCGCCAAAGGAGCAGGAACGGGTGCTCGAGAATAACAAGAGGTTCCAGCGCCTGTCCCCTGAGCGCCAGCAGAGGATTCGTGAAAATCTGCGCCGCTGGAACGAGCTGCCACCCCAGAGGAAGGAACAGATTCGCGAGCGGGAGGCGATTTTCTCGCGGCTCTCGCCGGCTCAGCGGCAGGAAGCTCGCGGCATCTATCGGCAGTGGCGCGAGCTTGAGCCGGCTCGGCAGCAGAAGATCATGCAGGCGTTCCGCCACATGAGGGACTTGCCTCCGGCCGAGCGCCGTCAGTTTCTCTGGAGCCCGCAGGTTCGGCAGCGTTTTTCGCCACAGGAGCAATCACTGCTTAAAGGGCTGGACCGCCTTTTGCCGGGTGGTGGCCCGGCGAAGGACAACTCCGGGAGTCCGTGATTTGGGAAGCTGTCCTCGTTTCCGGGGACGGACCCTAATGTCCGGGCTAAGGATAAGGGAAATAAGGCGAGTCAATTTCCGCGCTGTGATCTCCGGCTTCTGCGATCCGTTCTTTTAACCTGCCCCGAAGCTGAAGGGCGGCCTCAAGCGCTTCATTGCGTCCCGCCATGTTCACCAACTGATGCGGGTCTGAATAGAGGTCGTACATCTGGCATTCCACGTAGCGGTCTGCGTACGGCGCCGCCTTTGATCCCTCTGAAAGATTGTAGTTTTTATGCTGTTCGTAGATCTCGGATTCCGGCACCGGAGTGATGGGTGCCTGATTGCGATTGGGCGAGGCCACGGCGTAGGTCCATCGTTCGGTCCGCAACGCCCGGCCCACCTCGAACTCCGACATCTGAATGAACACCTCGTTCCGCCACTGGTCAGCTTTTCCTTCCAGCACGGGCATGGCGCTGCGGCCTTGCATTGTATCCGGGATGGGGACTCCCGCCGCGGCCAGCAATGTGGGTGAGATATCCACCATGCCGACCAGTTGAGGCACTGTGAGCGACCGGTTGAATCCCGGCCCTTGAATAACCAGGGGCACGTGGATTGAACTCTCATGCGGGCTGCGCTTGTATTCCGTGTTTCGGGTGCGGAAATGGCAGCCGTGGTCGCTGGTGAAGGCGACGATCGTGTTTTCCTCCAGCCCCAGTTCCGACAAGGTCTTCATGATGGTTCCGACCGCCTGATCGATGCTGGCCACACAGCCGTAGTAACCCGGCAGTTGACTTTGCCAGTCGCCCGGGAAGAAGCGCAGATCTTTGGGGACGAAAGGATTTGCGTACCGCTGCTCTGAACCTTTGGGCCCCACAAAACGGACCAGGTCGTTCTGATAATGCGGCTCGATGTAAGCGACGCTGAGCAGGAAAGGTTCATGGGCTTTTTCCTTCAGGAAGCGCACGGCGCGCTGGGTGAGAAAATCCACCCGGTAGACGCCTGAATAATGGATTGGTTTTCCTTCGGCGTCGTAGATGTCGCCTTCGTAAGGATGCGAGGTGAATTCCAGCACGTTGGACGCTTCCCAGAAATCCAGAAAGCCGCCCCGGTGTTCCGGGGCCACCGGCCCGGTGGTATGAGCGGCCAAATGCCACTTGCCAATGTAGTTGGCCGTGTATCCGGCTTGCCGAAAGGCCGTCGCGATGGTCGGCGTATCCGTCCTGAGCCCAATGCCATTCCTCCAAATGCCGTGCTTCGAGGGATATTGCCCGGTCCACAGACAAGCTCGCGACGGGGCGCAAACCGGCTGATTGGTGATGGCGGATTGGAACAGCGTGCCGCGCCGCGCCATCGCATCCAGGTTGGGCGTCAATCCCATGGGATTCAAACCGTAAGCGCCCATCACATCCCAGCGAAACTGGTCGGCATGAATAATCACCACATTCGGCCGGCGCGTTTTGCCGGAGTCTGAACCTGTTCCGGAACTCTTCCCTGAAGCCTCCGCGGAAAGCGCCGGCAAGGTGGCCGCTGCCGCCGAGCCCACAAGAAACTCCCGCCGGGTGAGAGGGGATTTTGAAGCTTTGGGTTGCTGGGATGCGCTCATGGGATATTGCTCCTTGGTCCGAATCTGATTTGCTTAGCGTACTTCAGCGGCTTGCGTCGAAGGGTAAATAATTGCCTCCATCATCCGTGATGAATGTTGGGGAAAGTATATGCACGCAAATAGCTCGTGTAAACATCCTTTCCGGACTTCTCTTTTTTTTGATGGGCTCATCCCACGTCTGCGCTTGGTTCGTGCGGGCAGCGGTTGGACGTTTGCAATCCGACACGCGACATCTTCCGGCCGCATCTCCAGACAAACCTGAAGAAGATCAGGGTGAATCGTCGTTGGCAAGGAATAAAGGGCAACAGCACTCTTGGCGTAAGGCTCCGTGCTGAGGGTCTTTGGGAATTGCTGAAGCCTGTTGTTTACTTGAAGCGCTTCCGGAATTTCAATTCAATGCCGAAGATGCCGTTCTGATCGCGGAAACCTCGCACCGACATGCGCGGGTTGACGGTCCATTCGAATTCAAACACGCGGTACTGGGAGTTGGCGGTGGTGGTTTGGTAGGTTAGGGTGAGCTGGGGCGAGAGTTGCTGTTCAATGGTCAGCACCGGGCCGCCCAGCGTGCCAAGTTCCTGCGAGTAGGGAGAGAGCTTGACACGGCTCACGCCAAACAGCCGCTGGACTCTCCCGGTGACCTGACTTGAAAGCGCCTGGGAAAGCAGGGCGCTGGCGCCCATGGACGAAAAAGAATTTCTGCTTGCCGGAGCAAACTCGTCCAGCCGCCTTGAGTATCCGAACGCCAGCAGCGAGAGGATATCTTCGGTGGGCAAGGGAGGATCCGATCGGTAGGAGAGACGAATCCGGTCGGGAGGGCCGGAAACTTCCAGGGTCAAATCGTATTTGTCGATCGTCGTGTGCACCTGGAGATCGACGACGGGCTCAGTCTCGAAGGGGTTCGTCATCGAAATTTCTCCACGCGAAAGCGTGTAGCGATTGCCGCGGAAGATGGCTGCCCCGCTTCGCAGATATACGTTTCCCACTACGACAGGGTCAGCCAGCGTTCCTTGCAGGCGAGTGTCAACATCAGAGGTGAGGCGCAGATTGTGAGTCTCAATCCGCACGGGCCGCGCTGAGGCGACACGGACGTTCAGGCTGATCCTGGAAGCGAAAGGCATTGCACCCCCGAGGGGGGACTGCGCGAGGGGCCGGTTCTGCCCTGCCATCAGGTCGATGAGATTCAGATTTTCACCCGCGAAAATGTTCCGGATGGCAATGTCGCCGGTCAGTTGTCCCCGGGCCGGCGTCCCTCGAAACGCCAAGTTCCCGTCCAGCAAAGAAGTGAAATCCGAAGGGTATCGGACGCGGACCTGAGAGAGTTGGGTCCGAATCTGGTATCGAAGGATGTCTTGCAGCGCGACGTAACCTGAAAGACGGACGGTTCCTCCGCCAATCGTCCCTTCCAACGAAGATATCTCAGCCCGCTCGCCATCCAGCCTGATCTTGCCGTTCAGAGCATTCACGCGGAAGGGGAGATCCCCATATCCCAGGTTCACGTCATTGATGTCCACCATGCCCGCCATCCGCGGGTGTTCGGGCGTTCCCCCGATGCGCACTTGGAGCGTTGATTTGCCTGTCGCTTGTATTTGGGGCGAGAGCAGGCTCAGGAGGGTTGCTGCCGTCTCGCCCTGGGCCGTCAAATCGATCGCTGGAGGGTGAGCGAAACGGATGGACCCGCCGACTTCGAGGTTCGTGGAGGGACCTTGCATCCGAAAGCGCCCAACCTTTAGCTGTTGGCCGGCATACTGAACCGGAATGGGACTTTCATTTGTCAGCTTAATCGCCGGGAAATTGATTTCCAGTTGTTGCACCTGCCCGCCAGCCGTGATGTGGCTTGCCTGACGGATGGGTCCGTTCAGGTTGAAGGAGCCGCTCGAAACGATCTGCGCATCCAGTGAGTGCGCTACAAACTGTGCGATCCAGGGGTCCAGGCGAAAATCGGTATATTGGCCGGAGACTTGCAATGGCCAGTTGTTGCCCGTTCCAATATTGCCGCTCAATTGGATTTTCCCTCCCGTGCCTCCTCCCTCAATTCGTATTTGGATTTGATTTCCTTGCCAATCCGCACTGCCGCGGACATTCCCAAGCGTTTGTCCTCGCCAGGCGAGCTGTCTTATGTCCAGCGTTGAATGCACTCGAGCGTTATTGAAGGAGCCTTCACCGTTCACGTCAAAATTGACGAACCCCAGGACGGCACTGGCCGAGTCCGAGGCGGCTCCCTTTGGGTGGAGAAGGTGGAGTTGGCTGAGCGGGAAATCGCGGCCATGCAACTGGGCGGAGAAAGTGCGCTGCACAGGATCAAGGCGAAGTTGGCCGCTGGCTTGCCCTCGGCCCTCGAGAATTCTGAGATGATTTACTTCCCATGCGGAGCGCGCAACGCGGATTGTCGCCGAAAGCAAATCGAAAGGGAGGCCGGCGAATTGGCCCTTGTGAACTGCAAATTCACCCGCCCCTGAAAGATTTTCCAGGGGCCCCTCGGCCTGAATTTGGCCTGTTAGAAGACCCTGCATAGCAGGCTTCAGGTTTAAAGCGGCGCGCAGCCCCGCCATCGGAGTTTCCCGGGCGGTGGCCTTGAGATGGATCAGGCTATCAGGTTGGAGCGTCCAGTGGATCAGGCTTGCCTGGGCATCCAGCGTCAAAGTGCTGGAGCCGAGCTTCAGCCGGCCAGAGCTAACTTGAGTCCGGTCTGAGGCTCCGAAAACATTGGCTTCGAAACCGTCCCATGGCCATCCGCCATAATCGAAACGCCCCGTTTCCAGATGGCCGTCAATTTCCGGATGGTGGAAAGTTCCAGAGACCTTGCCGGTAAAAATCGCGTTGCTTCTGAGGACAAGAGACAAGGGCTTCTGGGTTTTAATAAGAAGGCTGGCAAGGGAATGCCATTCATCAAAATTCGACGTCTCCATCTTGACGGCCAGTGATGAATCGGGCGCGCCGAACGCGCCTTGAGCTTCCAGCGTGGAGTTGGGTGTTGAGATTCTCGCTTCTTGGATATCCACCAGAGTTTCACGTCCCAGCGCGACAGATCCCTTGGCCCTTCCGTTGAGCGGAAGGCCGCCGGAATTGACCTCATTGGGGGCATGGAATTGGAGATCAAACTGGCTTCGAAGTCCGGAGCGCTGGCGCCAAGTTCCCCGCGCCATTCCGCTGATTTGCGCCCATGGATGTAAAACCCCGATCGCACCCGATGCCGCCGGAATTGACTGAAGAAGCGAGCGGAGGCTCAGATTCGCCATCTGACCGCTAAACGTGAGGCTGGGGAAAGAATCCTGGAAGGCAACGGTTGCCTGGCCTTGTGCTCTTCCCTCCAAACCGGCAAAGGCGATGTCGGTTAGCTTCAGGCGTTGCTTTTCCAGTCCGTAATCTAACGACAGGCTCACCACGCCGGGCTTAAACTGTGGAATGGCTGCCTCGAGTTCGCGAGCTTCAGCGCGGCCTCGAACGCTCAGTCCATCCTGTCCGTATGAGCCCTTGCCTTCGAGATACAGGTAGCCCTTTTTTACGCTGCTGATGCGTAGCGCGTGCGCGAGTTGCGCAAGTCCGCCATTGGTTCGAAAGTCAAAGTTGCCGGCAAACTGCTGTTTCCAATGGAAGGAGCCGCGCGCCTGGCCCCGGAGGTTCTCGATTTGCCAGCCCAAGGAAGACACCTGCACCTGATTGCCTGAGAGTTGAAAGCTGGTGGCGAAGGAAACCGGCGGCAGCGTTCTGGACTTTGAATTGAAGATCGTATTGGAGGAAGCGATTGTTCCCAGGTAACGACCGTCGCGGCTGTGCCGCAATAGAATCGCCACATTCTGCGCTGCGGCTTCAAAGGGCAACCGGCGGTTATTCCATCTGAGGGTGGTGTGCGCCAATGTCAGCGTGTGGATTTCAAGGTCCATCAAGCCCTGAAGGGGAGGCCCGCTCTCCTGCGCGGCACGGGTTCCCGGCAGATTGGTTGAGCCATCCGGGTAGGTTATCAGGCGGAGGTCGGCCTGCTGCCATGCAAGGGTCCTTAAAAGCAGGCGAAATCGCATCAAGGAAACGGGGCTGACCTTGACAACGATGTTCCGGGCCGCAAAAAGGGGTTGTTCGGGATTGGTCTCGCGGCCATGGATGATCACCTGCCGCGCGCTGACCTTGAGATCCCGAGGTTGGAATCTCATCCCGATGATTTCAACTTTGCCTCCCGTGATTTCTTCAAGGCTGGCTTGGACGCGATGTTCAAGAATATGCCTGAACCAGGGAGTGCTCGCCAAACCGATTACCACTGCCAAGACGACGAGGATGATCCCCATCGCGTGGATGAGCCGGTCAACGAATTTGGGTATCCCTCGGACCCTGAATTTCACTTTTTCTTCCTAAAAAATCAGTTCGAGTGAATGACGACGCGGTTGGTGGATTTCAGCCGTTCAAGCCACTTCTCAAGCAACTGATTCATTTTCTTTTGCACAAGGACTTCCTGGACCTGACCTTGAACTTCAGCAAGCGGAGGAGGCGGAGTGCTATGGGTTTTGGCATATTCCGGAACAAAAGTTTCCCGGTAGTAGGTTTCAACTTCATCGGGGGCAGGCCATGCGCTGGACCTCAGCCGATCATCGATCATGCGCAGCGTCCCCTGGTAAATTGCCAGCCGCTTCAGCACCTGGGGTTCGGTCATGCCAATCGCCTCGAGTGCTGAGCGATAAGCCGCATCGCTCGGAAATTCCTTTCGGACCTGGTTTAGCGTTTTCTCGGCCGCCTTCTGCCCGTTGGCTGATTCGCCGGCTGTGTCGCTCATCTGTCCCGTAAGGAGCTTTTGGCTGATCAATCTATTCAGGACGGCCCTGCGGGCGGTGGAGTCTGGCGAGCCGGTCGGAGACCTTCCCTGGAGAAATTGTTCAAAATGGTATTCTCCTTCCACATCACGCTGGGTAATGGCGATGGGACCGACGGATGCAACAACCCGGTCCAAAGTCTCGCCTCCGGCGGGTCTTGGGAACAGCAGGGCGCCGACAGCCAACCCAGCGATCAGAAGCTTTGCCCGATACTCAAAAAATATTGTACGTGCGATAGTTGGCGGACCTCCACGCCGCCTGGCACCGCAACCTGGTAATGGGGCGGATTTAGGGAATAGCCCACGTCGAATCTCAGCGGGCCCACCGGGGTGTTGTAGAGCAATCCGACACCCACGGCGTGAACGGTATAGTCGAAATCAGCGGGCGAACTCTGGCTAACCTTAAAAAGCCGCATTTTCCGAATCGTCGAATAGACGTTTCCCATGTCGTGGAAAACCACCACTCCCAAGCGGTTGTTTGCCAAAGGCATCCGCAACTCAAAGGAATTCAGGAATAGGGCGTTTCCCCCGATGGGATAGCCGGTCTCAGGATCGCGTGGCCCAGCTTGGTTAATCGAAAAACCGCGATGAGAATCACTGCCTCCCATGAAAAAGCGCTCCGGCAGCGGGATGTCGTGGGTCAGGATGACTTGTGTTTGTCCGTTGGCCCCGGTGACGGTGACGCTTCGGAGCCCTCCATAAGGTGAGTCGACAGCGAAACGCGTATTGCGGGCAAAAATCAAGTGAGGGCCCAGGCGGTAATAGGTCGAGTTTTGGGCTGAAAATCGGAGGAAATTAGATTCAGATCCGAAGCCTGACCAGGAGACGCCTGCGTCGGCCAGCGTATACGATCCCCGTGTTGGGTTGATTGGGTCGTCCCGGCGGTCGCTGACGTAACTCAAGGCAAACATGCCAATGCGGGCGGGAAGGCTGTACAAAGGAATCTGGTTCGGCGAAATCCGGTTCGACAAGTCGAGTGCCTGGACGTTGCGAAATGAGTAGCGGGCAGACAAAAAGGTCGTCCGACTCCAGCGCTTTTCAGCAAGAAGCGAAATCTCCTCGCGTTTTGCTGTAAAAGTCAAAACGTTTTGGCTGTAGTCCGCGGAGGCGTTGAAGCGGACGCTAATGTCGCGCCGGGAAGGAAACCGTGGGATGAAGTAACTAAGGGAAGCCCCTTTATCAAGAGAAGAAAGCCTGCCTTGGAAGCTTGCCGTCTGGTCACGCCCTCCGACATTCAAGCGTGAGACTTCAACAGACACGCGCGGGCTGGCTTTTAACTGGCCCTGGGGATCATTACTCCCCAGGCGCTGCACTTCCATCCCGCCCCCGTAACCGAGGGTCCAACGGGGCGCTTCCTCCATGTTGACCAGGATGGACTTGTGGGTTTCTGTTGTCCCGGGATTTTCAGGGGCAATCTGCACCTGATTAAAAAGACCCAGGTCATAGAGCCGGCGCTGGGATCCCAGCAGGTTGCTTTCGTTGACAGGCTGCCCGGGACGAAAAGAAAGTTCCCGCCGGACAACGCCGTTTCGCGTGTGCTGATTGCCCAGCAAGACAATGTGGCGAATAAACTCTTCGCGGCCGGGGTCCATTCGATACTCGACGTTGACAACATGGCTTGTGGACGAGGGTGAACTGCTTGCGTCAACTTTGGTGTGGCTGTATCCATGATTTGCGAAGTACTGAAGAATGGTGTTGCGGTCTTTTTGCTCGCCCTGAGGAGAATAGGGCCGCCCGGGCTGGTTGGCCAGCCGGGATAACAGCAGCTTTTGCTGATCCGCGGTAACGCCTTTGAATGCCAGGTTTCCGACCAGCGTCTGCGCTCCTTCCTGAATTTCCAGCGTTACGAGAAGATGATTCTGCCGGCCGCGGCGGTAATCGTTGAG
>Ga0307374_10009782_pt1 | contig 14061 bp, 10 predicted proteins | sample OX3MG_FD_202532 | JGI IMG/M metagenome (GOLD analysis project Ga0307374, IMG submission 202532) | Soil microbial communities from Risofladan, Vaasa, Finland - OX-3 | ecosystem: Environmental > Terrestrial > Soil > Coastal area > Acid sulfate soil | place: Finland: Risofladan, Vaasa | collected... | reverse complement strand
AGGATTATTTTGCGTTTTTTGTGAAATCTCAAATAATGGACAATCGGGAAAATAAAAAAGAAGACAATATAGCCGATGAACAATTACTGATGGTTTACCAGGCAAAAGATGGGCAATTTCACATTACATCACCGGCAAAGTTTATTGACCTTCATGCACCTGCAGATTTTACAAAACCAATCGAACCGCCGGAAATAGTAAGCAATAATGAAGTAGTACAATGGAGCTTTGAAAATATTACCCTACCACAATTTGAACATACGAAAAAGCATGTTCAAAAAGATTCAACATCCCGTAGAAAATTCCTGGAATCTGCATTTACCGAGGTAATAATGGATATGCAATTGGAAATGCAGGAACTTCAGGGTAAAGTACTGATAGGCGATATAAGGGTACAGGATAAAATTCCAAAATTGCAGGAACGTATTAATGAAAAGATTGAAAAAAAGAAAAGGAGATTGAAAGAATTAGAATTGATGGAACAGTTAAATCCTAAAGCGCCTGAAATATTGGGTTGTGCTTATGTGGTGCCATTAACCCAGGTAGAATACAAGGGCCATTATGGAATGAGCCGCGACGACGAAGCAGAAGCAGTTGCTATGAGCATGGCCATAAAGTATGAGGAAGAAAATAATTGGAACCCCGAGGATGTTTCTGCCAATAATGAAGGCTATGATATTCGCAGCATTAGCCATGAAGGGTTAAAGCGTTATATAGAAGTAAAAGGAAGAAGCGCACTGGATGGAAATGTGATGGTGAGTGAAAATGAAATGAATCGCCTTGCGCAATTAGGTGATGCAGCATGGTTGTACATTGTAATCAATTGCAAAAGCAATCCGGAATTATTTAGAATTCAGAATCCTGCAAAGACTTTAAATTTTGAATTAAAAGCCAAAGGAGTGCAATACTTTTTATTGATGAATGAATGGAAATCTAAAATAATTGAAAAGGTTGTTCACGAATAGCAGATGTTCACGTTTCGTGAACACAGAAATTTCGTGAACAAATTGTAAAAACACAGAATTATTCAAAATTTCTTTTAAAATAAATTTCTTACGATTAAATGAGATATAAAGAACTTATCCTTGCGCTTGCAGGGTTAAACAATCAACTCAAAGACCAAAGTCTTCGTGCAGTAAATACTGCTCTCACTTTGCGTAATTGGGTTTTTGGATTTTATATTATCGAGTTTGAACAGAATGGGCAGGACAGGGCGAAATATGGAAAATCACTTTTGGCAAACATTTCAAAAGAACTCAAAACACTTTCGGTTCCTAATGCCGATGAAAGGGAGCTGCGCAGGTTCCGGCAATTTTATATGACTTATCCAATGTCGGTAAAGGCAATGGCGGATGACACACCAATTCGGGGTTTGCTGCCCCCCGAATTCATTGCTAATAAATCATTAATACAAAATAAACCAAATCGGGGGATGCCAAACCCCGGATTCAAGATTCCTGACGCTCATTATTCAACATTATTTAATCGCATTTCCTATTCGCATTTTGCGGAACTGATACGTTTGGATGACCCGCTTAAAAGGTTATTTTACGAATTGGAAAGTGTAAAGAATACCTGGAGTGTTGTTGAACTCAAAAGGCAAATAGGTTCGTTATTATTTGAACGCACCGGATTATCAAAGAATAAAGAAAAGTTATTGGCGTCGCTGAATGATAAAACCAATGAACTTCAAATGTTGGATATCATACACGACCCTTATATATTTGAATTTTTAGGATTAAAACCGCAGGAAGTTTTAGTGGAGAAAGACCTGGAACAAGCACTATTAAATCATTTGCTACAATTTTTGTTAGAATTAGGAAAAGGCTTTTGTTTTGAAGCCCGGCAAAAAAGAATTTTAATAGATAATAAGCACTACTTTGTTGACCTGGTTTTTTATCATCGTATCCTTCATTGTAATATTTTGATCGATTTAAAAACTGAACGCTTCAATCATAGCCATGCCGGACAATTGAACATGTATCTGGAATATTATAAGAAGTATGAAGTAACACCACAAGACAATCCGCCGGTGGGCATTTTGCTATGTACCGATAAGGATGAAGAGCACGTAGAATTTGCCACGGCAGGCATGGATGATAAAGTTTTTGTTTCAAAATATTTGGTTGCTTTGCCGGGTAAAAAAGAATTGGAACAATTTATTAGAAAAGAAATGAAAAAACTGTAAGTAGTTACACAATTGCTTTCGGTGCTAACGAAAATAATAATGACAGAAAATTGCAAAAAACTAATAGAAGTAGCCATGCCGATAAAAGAAATATCGGCAGAAAGTGTGCGGGATAAATCCATTCGCCATGGGCATATTTCTACCCTTCACTTATGGTGGGCGCGCAGGCCTTTGCCCGTATGCCGTGCCGTGGTTTTTGCCAGTTTGGTGCCCGACCCTTTGGATGAAAATTGCCCACAGGCTTTTAAAGATGCTATTGAAATATTATTGGGTAAAGAGAATAATACCGGCGACCCTTATAAACCATACAACGATATTCCATGGACGGCAGTTTACGACCCTATGGAAGATAATTTGCGAAACAGGTTACAAATGTTCATTGGCAAGTTTACCCCTGAAATGGAACAGCATTTGTTGCATCACAAACCAAAACCCGGGGCCAATAACCAATTGAGCGATTTCAGTCTCATTAAATGGGATAACAAGAACAATGAAACCATTATCAATAAAGCCAGGAAATTAATTTGGGTAGCTCATAATAGTAACGTCATTGCGAGTGAGGAACGAGCGAAGCAATCTGCTCAGGAATTACTCAATGATTTTGACAACCATTACAAAGCCATTAAAAATGCTGAAAACCTACTTTATGGCTTACCAGACCGCCATAAGCTGACGGCTGAAAGCTCAAAACTCACCGCTTCTCTGGAAACCGCCATTGAGGCATTCTTAAACAAAATGCCCAAAGTATTTGACCCCTTTGCCGGTGGTGGAGCCATTCCATTGGAAGCAGCAAGATTAGGTTGCAGAAGTTTTGGAAACGATATAAACCCGGTAGCGCACATTATACAAAAAGGAAGTTTGGAATTTCCACAGAAATATGGCAAGCCAATAACTTATAGCAAAGAAGAATTTGAAAAATTATACGGCAAAGAAAAACTTATAAAATGGTGTACCGAAAATGGCAAACATGCCGATGCCGAAGGATTAGAAATTGAAATACCCAATCGCCTTTCTTTTGATGTAGAATTTTATGCAAAAAAATTATTGGCGGAGGTGGAGAAAGAAATTGGTCATTTATTTCAGGTAAATAAAAATGGAGATAAGCCAGTAGCTTATTATTGGGGTAAGTTAGGAGAATGCTCAAATCCAAGTTGCAAGGCTGTTGTTCCAATGTTAAGAGGATTCTATTTATGTGATAAATCAGACAAAAAAGTATACTTACAACCTATAATAAATGGAAATCAAATAGAATTTGAAATCAAAACTGGCATATGTAAAGAGACGGGATGGATGGAACGAGCGAATTTGAAATGCCCTTGCTGTGGAAGTGTTACTGAAGCAAAAGCTTTGAAAATCCAATTCAATAAGACATTGCCAAAAGAACGTTTACTTGCTGTAATTATGGATAGTAAAGATGGCAAGGTTTATAGAAAACCAACCAAAGAAGAATTAGACATTCTAACTAATAGAATAGAGATTGATAGAGCACCTGATTTAATGCCTCAGAGTGATTCTCAAAATATTAAAATACCATTATGGGGATTTAAAAAATGGTCTGATATGTTTTCTGATAGGCAGTTATTAACTATCCAGACATTTATTAATAAAAATCAAGAGCTAAAGATGAATGACTATTTTTTAGGTAATTATGGTAAAGCAATTTGTACCTATTTGTCAATCTGGATTGATAGAATTATTCCTGTTAATACTTCTTTTGGTCGTTGGAATGTCCCTGGTGAAAAGATTGAGACACCCTTTTCTAGACAAGCAATTCCAATGGTATTTGATTATCCTGAGTCAAACCCCTTTTGTAATTCAACAGGAAGTGCATCAAACCAATTGGATTGGATAATTAGATATATTAATTCTGAATCTGCCAACGAATTTTATTCAATTTGTAATAACGCATCAAGTGGAGATAAGAATCAATTTCCTGAGAAATTCTTAACTGCTGTTGTTACTGATCCTCCATATTATGATGCTATTGCCTACGCCGACTTATCTGACTTCTTTTATATGTGGCAAAAAAAATCATTGGGGGATATTTATCCTCTTAATTATTCTACTCCACAAACTCCTAAAACTGAAGAGTGTACTGCCATTAAATATCATCATCAAAATAATTTGGAAAAAGCCAAGAAGCATTTCGAAATTAAGCTTTTTGCCATCTTAGATGCAATTGAACATCAAACTTCAGATATTGTTAGTATCATGTTTGCACACCAAAGCACAGAGGCATGGACAACCCTTTGTAATTCTATATTAAACGCAAGAATGAATATTACTGGTAGTTGGGCAATAGACACGGAAATGAGTGCAAGAATGCTTGCGATGGGTAATGCTGCATTATCATCTTCCGTAACAGTTTCGTGTAAGCCGTCTCAACGTACGGGTATTGGTAGTAACAAAGAAGTTAGCAAAGCCATTGAAAAAACCGTTGCGAAAGAAGTTGAAAAATTATACCAATTAGGTTTTCGTGGCGCCGATTTATTAACTGCTTGTTTTGGCCAGGCGGTAAGCGAATTTGGTAAATATGAAAAAGTAGAAAAAGCAGATGGCAGCGAAGTAACTGTTGCAGAATTGTTGGAAATGGCAAGGGAAAGTGCGTTCAATGCTTTGCTAAAAGGGTTTGATGGGGATGAGTTTACCAAGTTTTATATTGGCTGGCTGCAACTTTATAGTTTTGCCGAAAGTGGTTTTGATGATGCGGCAAAATTCAGCCGGGTAGGGTTGAGTATTAATGTGGCTGATTTATTTACAGAGCATATTCTGATTAAAAACGGAAACAAACAAACCCTTGGCGGCTTCCAGGAACGTTTGCATTTGAATAAAAATTTAGGTGAAAAAACCAATAGCTTTTTAATTGACCAGGTACATCGTGCCATGGCTTTTTATAAGGGAAGCAACCGGGGAGGTTTGTTGCAATACATAGATAAAGTGGGTTCACAATCAGAAGGCAGCTTTTGGCGTGTACTTACTTCGCTCAAAGAAATATTACCCGCCGGCAGTGAAGATTATATTCAGGCAACCGGATTGCTTACAAATAAAGATAGCTTAATCAGAGAAAGCAAGAGTATTCAAAAACCCATTACTACACAAACCGATCTTTTTGACGAAAAATAATAGAAAAAATTATGGCAATTACACAATTACAAAATGATAATTTATCCAAAGCTCTAGGTGTATTTATCGAAGCTTTTCGCCCTTATGTGGTGTCATTATTAATTAAAGACCATGGTGAGCAATGGCCGGCGGAATTTTTTAAATGTCTCAGTTTTGACCAGCAGCGCACCTGGAATGAGAACATCAAAGCGGAAAAACCGCCAATGGAATCTATAGATTATCATCATTTCAAATCATTCGCTATTAAAAACAGGGATTTACTAAAACCCGATTTTGGCAGAAAAGCAAATGATGTACCCAACTGGCTTGGAGAGATTACCGATGTAAGAAATAAAGTAGCGCATTATGATAAAAGCCTGGATGAAGATGAAGTTACCAAAGCATGGATACACATGAAAACAATTGCCAAAACAATTGGTATGACAGATCTGGAAGAAGAACTAAAAAAGCTGCAAAATAGTGAAGAAGAAATTCCGGTTCACAAAGAAGCAGTATCCAAATTAGGTTCACCATCAGGAAATTCACAACCCTGGTTTCGGGTAGTAACACCACATCTGGATATCAAACAGGGAAGGTTAGACGAAAGTGTTTTTGCAGCTAATCTTGCAGAAGTGGCTTTAGGAAATGGAAGAGAGATTTACATTAATCCCGGGGTATTTTTTTCCAAAACTTATTTTACTGCGGGTTTAAAATCAATTGCCAAAACAGTCATTAAAGGATTGAATGGAAAAGAAGATGCAGAAAACAGGGTGATGTCTTTGCAAACAGGTTTTGGTGGTGGTAAAACGCATACCCTGATTTCACTTTTTCATCTTTGCAAGGCTGGGAAAAAAGCAGCTCAATCAGGCCCTCTAAAAGAACTTTTAAGCTATACAGGCATACCGGAATTTGAGAGTACACACATTGCTGTATTTACCAATACTACCAACGATGCAGCTAATGGCAGAACGACAAAAGATGGAATATTTATTCAAACTATTTGGGGCGAACTGGCTTATCAATTGGGTGGTGCAGCAGCATACGAATTAGTGAAGAAAAATGATGAACAATTAATAGCGCCTGCGGGAATTTTCAAAAAGGTTTTAGAACAATGCAAACCTGCGTTGATACTGATAGATGAACTGGCTGATTATTGCGTAAAAGCATCTGCCCGTAAAGTAGGCAATAGCAGCCTGGCCGACCAGACCATCAGTTTTATGCAGGAGCTTACTGAAGCTGTAGCAGGAACCAATCATTGTGTAGCCGTTATTACTTTACCTGCAAGCCCGCAGGAAGTAGGCAATACACCCGAGGCACAGGCTATTTTAAATAGTTTGCAAAAGCGCGTAAGCCGCGTGGGAGCAGATACTCAGCCGGTAGCCGATGAAGAAATATATGAGGTAATCAGAAGAAGATTATTTGATGAAATAGGAGACGCAGATTTTATTGAGTCTGCAGCTTCAAAATATTTAGACTTGTACCAGCAATTCCGGACAGAGCTTCCGGGCAATGCCAATAAATCGGAATACAAACAAAAAATAATCAGGTCTTATCCCTTCCATCCGGAACTAATAGATATTTTTCGGGTTCGTTGGGCAAGCCATCATGATTTTCAAAGAACAAGAGGCGTATTGCGTTTACTGGCTGCCGTCGTAAGTGATTTATGGAAACGTCAGGATTCATTACCGGGAGACAACTTATTAATTCATTCCGGTGATATCAATCTGTCCAACCTGGACCCGCTTACCGGGCAATTAAAAAGATTATATGGCAATGGATATGATGCGGTAATATCAGCAGATATTTCAGGTTCCTCTTCCAATGCCTTTAAAATAGATAGTGATAAGAAAGAGTATGGCCAATGGCATTTGACACAATCTATTGCTACCGTTATTTTAATGAATTCTTTTGGTAGTGATGGAGCCAATAAAGGATTATCTATTCGCGATATAAAGCTTCAACTCTTAACGCCCGGAGGTTTTAATCATAACAGCGTTAACGGCGCTCTGGATGAGCTGGAAAGCAAAGCTTACTATTTATATTATGCACAAAGCGGTGGTGCAGATAAAAGATATTGGTTTCATACCAAACCCAACATCAATATCCTAATCAACCAGGCAAAGTCGGATATTAAAACACCGGATATAGAATCAGAAATAATAAAAAGAATCAGGGAAAAAGAAAGGTTGATTCAGTTGTTCAATGTTTTGATAGATCCTTCCTCAGAAATACCGGAACAATTAAAACCCACACTAATTATTTTAAGCCCTAAATATTTGGCTAATCCGGATACGATAAATGGAAACACAAAACCAATCATCGAAAAAATAGCCACCAAAAAAGGAAACAGTGAAAGGATTTATAGAAACACGATGCTGTTTTTGTTATGCTCAGAATTTGGCATCAGCAAATTACAATCTGATGTTAGAGAATATCTGGCTTGTCAAAAGATAAGTTCAGAATATGGTGGCCAGTTAGAAAAAGATCAGAAAGATGATATTAAGCGGCGGATGGATGAATCATCCAAACAAGCCGATGTTTCAATAGTTTCTGCCTATTCAATTATTGTAAAATATTCTGTAAAGAATGGAATTGAAAGTTTACCAATCAAACAATTTAGAGATAGTCTGGAAAGCCAGATAAACAACAACATAATAGATGCATTAAAAACCGAAGAATGGTTACTGGAATCTGTAGGGTTAAATACATTAAGAAGCAACAATTTATTGCCCACGCCTGAACAATCTATAAAAACAAAAGATGTATATGAAGCATTCATTCGTTTTGATGATAAGCCAATGATAACCGGTCCGGAAGCAGTTTCGAAGAGTTTATTACGCTATTGTGTAAACGGTGAATATTGCATTGCTACAGGAGATGGAAGCAGCTTCACAAAATATTTTTTCAAAGAGAATGTTCCATTTTTTGAAGTAACCGATGCTACTTACTGGTTAATTGATAAAAGTTTAAAACCGTCGCCTCAAAATTCTGTCGAGTCCTCTTCAAATGGTGATGAAGAAGATTTACCGTCATCGGGCGTGTCCGAAGATGATCGCTCTTCAGTATCTTCAAATGAAACAGAAACAGAATCTGCAAGAAAGCTTAAGTCTATTACTATATCCGGAAAGGTGCCATTAGAGCGTTATACCGAACTGTTTAATTATTTCATTACACCTTTTGCTATGAATGGAAATAAGATAGATATTGAGGTAAAATTCAAAATAAAGTCTAATGAAGGTAGTCCCATAAACGAAAGTAAACAACAATATAAATCAGCGAAAGAGGCCAGCAGACAATTAGGTTTGGAGTTTGAAGAGGAATAGGTGTGTGGAATTAAAATATAAATTGCAGAATAATAAGTAAAATATGACAGCAGTAGTTGGAATTTTAAATAAACAGGCTGTAGCAATTGCTGCTGACAGCGCTGTAACAATTGGCGGTGCCAATGGACGGAAAATTTTTAATAAAGCAAATAAAGTTTTCACTGTATCTAAAAGGCATCCTGTTGGTATAATGATTTATAATGCCGCTTCTTTTATGACTACGCCGTGGGAAACCATAATAAAAGTCTACCGGCACCAATTGAATAACAGATATTTTCCAACAGTAAAGGATTACCAGGAAGACTTTATTGCATTTTTAAGATCCAAAAATTTTTATGCAGATGCCGAAATGCAATCTGCCTATCTTGAAAATTTTGCGACTAATATCATCAATACGATAGTGAATGAAACAGCCGCAAATAACAGAAGTATAATTGATAACCCGACAATTGAAAACCAGGAAGAGTTTTTAAAGTTATTCGAAAATCAGGTTGAAAATTTTATTAAATATTGGATGGCTCAACCTGATTGTTGTACAGAATTTAAAGATTATAGTTTCGAAATGTTTCAAGAGTATTCGACAGCAGTTTTTGAAAAAATAATCCAGGTTCTTTTTTCAGCAAATGGCATCAATTTATCCGAGCAACTAATTTATAAAATCAAGGAAGTTGTTTATGCAATTTTACGATCAAAAGAACAAGTTACCAGTTTTACCGGCCTCATTTTTACCGGCTTTGGCGAAGATGAAATCTATCCTCAGCTAATTCCCGTAAATATTTCAATGGTAGTTGATAACAAGCTTCGATATTATATAGACGAAAGTCATGTCGCGTCAATTTCGAATAAAAATGATGCGGCGGTTTGTCCTTTTGCCCAAACAGACGTCATCAATACCATTTTAACCGGAGTGGATCCTAATTTAGATAAAATCTATTTGAGTAATTTTGATGAAGTTTTTAAAAAGTATAATCAGGAAATTTTAAATAATATCGGTGAAACAAATAAACTTTTGTACGAACAAATAAAAAGTTTGGATACCACCGTTATTCTTCAGCAGTTTAATAATCTTAATCAACAGATAAAACGTGAGAATTATATTTTCCCATTGATAAATGCAGTCAGTAATTTAGCTAAAGATGATTTAGCAGAAATGGCGGAAAGCCTGATTTACCTAACCTATTTAAAAAGAAGAATTACCTTTGCAGAAGAAAGCGTCGGAGGTCCCGTTGATGTGGCTGTTATTTCAAAAGGAGATGGATTTGTGTGGATAAAAAGAAAACATTATTTTAGACCCGAATTAAACCAACATTTTTTTGACAATTATTTTAAATAAATTTTTATGACTACATTTTCATTTAACCCTGATTGTCCTCCTATCAATTTGAAAGAAAGAGACATCCTTTCTACATTTAAAAATCGCTCCGAAAAACCTGAACAGATCGTACAGGGAATGTCACCAAAGGAAATTTCAGAAGTGGTTTCTAATAAAGTTATTGCAGTTGTGAGGGAGCAATTTGAAAATACAAAAAATCTTTTTCAGGAAAGAGAAAAGTAGTTTGTAACACAAGGAATTCTATAGGCCGTCTTTCGGCCTCTTTTTGTTTTAGACCTACTTGAAGAGACGCAAAAATCCCAATTTTCGCGCAATGAAAGCTATCGGACATAATCTTTATGAGTTATATGTAATTTATTCGAAGTATGACCACTTCGGCTTTCTTTATTTCGAGGTCATGAATGCAGAAAAAGAGTTAAAAAACGATCGAATCGCTGCTGCAATAAACCTTTTTGTAAATCATTTCGCCAATTTATGTGATTTACTACAACGAGTAACGCCTGGAAACGAGACAGTAGACAGAATTTACCTTCTTTCTCGTGATTATTTGGATGCGAAACAAAAAGAAAAGAATCACTAAAACTTGGTTAGGCTGTTTCTACCACAGCGGAAATAGCCTCTTCCTTATATACATGATAATCCTGTCAAAGCAGGATTTGTTACAAAGCCGGAGGAATGGAAATATAGGAGTGCCATTGATTATTTTGGAGGCAAAGGGCTGTTGGAAATTATGAGACCAGATACTTTAGTTGTATAATACCAATTATAATTATAAATTAGTCCAATTTAAACCAGCGAAGACATATTCAAATCCACAAACACTTTTGATCCTGGATGCAGGTAAATCTTCTATTGCATTTTTTATAAAATCGCTTATTTCCTCTAATGAATGATGAAGTTTATTTGTGAACTTCCTTTTTAAAATGGCCCATATATTTTCGGCAGGATTTAATTCCGGGCTATAGGGCGGCAAAAAAATCAATGCAATATTTCCTGGTATTATCAGAGCCTTTGCTTTATGGAAAGCTCCATTATCCAAAACTATTATTTTAAACTCTGTTGGGTTTTGCAAAGAGAACTCATTGATAAATATTTGGAAATTATCACTATTACAACCTGGCATCTCCAAAAGGAATTTCTCACCGTTGACAGGAGAGAAAGCCCCAAATAAGTAGGTGGTTTTAAAAACCTGATGGAAAGGGCAAATTGGCTTTATCCCTTTTGCTGTTAGTGCTTTGCCGTTTCTGGTGAATAGGCCAAACCTGCTTTCATCCTGAAAGTACAGATTGATAGCTGTGTACTTTCCATCTGATTGTAAAATTACTTCCTGGCATTTTTGACTGAAGTTTTTTTAAAAGTGTTGACCTGTTCCTCATCCTTTTTTACATGGCTTTTTCTGGCTACTTTTATTTTGCTTCCAAAATGACGTTGTACATATTTGAGCAACGTGATGTACTTCATATCCTTTCCCATATCTTTTTCTACCCATTCTAAAAGTTCTTTATAACCCCTGATTCCATTTTTGGGATCCTTTAATTTTTTCTCAATCTTTGAGTGCTCCTCTTTAGAAATTACACTCTTCTTAAATCCTATACGGCCATGAGTTAATAAGGATTCAATACCTTCTTTATTGTATTGGTTGCGCCATTTTACAATACTATTATGGTTGATACCGGTAATTGTTGATAAGTCTCTTTTTGAAATTCCGGTTTTCCCGTGTTGCTTTATTGCTATAAGCATTAAAAGGCGTTTGGATATCAGAGGCCCGCTTGTGCGTTGAAGTTTGCGAAGCTCCGAAATGGATTCTTTGACGTTAATTTGGAAAGGGTGTGACATGTTATGTTTATTATATAGTCCAAATATAACCCCAAAAAATCCAATAAACAAATATTGGACTACTTATTTTTTATAATTGGTATAATGTCCTCAAAGGCATAGATACCCAGTCGCATAAAGCCATGCTGCATATCTGCGCTACTGGGGGGAGGAAACTTTCGGAAAATAATATTCTTTTACAGCGACATACTTTGGCTCAATGGGCTTTTACTTTTGATTTCGAATTTAAAAATATCAATAGTATGGAATCAAAAGAAATGAATATTAATTGTCTTAAAAAAAAATCATTTGATTTAGAGAAAACCAGTAGCCGGATTGAGTTAGGAAATGTATTTTCAGATAGGAGTTGTGAATATCTGAATGAATTGCATTTATTCATGGCTCATTTCAATTCAATTCCTAACATTATTTCAGAAAAAAATATTGATTGCAAAAAGGCAGGTAATTGGTTGAGAGAAACATTTAAAAATGAAATTAAAGATTGGTATTTCAACAAAAGGTATTTTGGAGAAAATAAAAAGTGTGAGTTTGATGATGTATTTTATTTTCTAAATCCTGATCTTGTTGTCAATTTTGATACTAATCTTTCCATTGTCCGATTTCTTTTTAAAGAAACCAACATTCCAAAAGTTGAGGAAATAATCAATTGCATAAAGAAATTCAAAAAGAAAAAACAAAGGCGAAAACCGGAAATTTCTTTATTGGTTAGTACAATGCGGGGTATTGATACCAAGAGCCTTGAAATATCAAAACCTAAATTAAAAATAGAAGATAACTACAATGACGATTTCAAAGAAATTCATGAAACGATTTTAAAAAGACTCTCGAAGAAAAATGATAAAGGCCTCGTTTTGTTGCATGGTAAACCCGGCACGGGCAAGACTTCCTACATTCGTTATCTTATTTCATTATCAAAAAAGGATGTGATTTTTCTGCCACCGAATATGGCGAGTGCCATTACCAATCCTGATCTAATCTCCATTTTAATTGATAATCCGAATTCAATTTTTATAATTGAAGATGCTGAAAATATCGTTATTGATAGGGAGAAAGACGGGCGTTCTCCGGTTTCTGCTTTATTAAATATTTCCGATGGACTACTTTCTGATTGTTTGAATATCCAGATAATTTGTTCATTCAATACAGATATTTCTAAAGGGGATAATGCCTTAATGAGAAAGGGAAGATTGATCGCTAAATATGAATTTAAAGAATTAGAAATGGGCAAAGCACAAATGTTATCGAATAAATTGGGCTTTAATTCAACGATAGATTCATCAATGACATTGTCTGCAATTTATAACCAGGATGAAAAAGATTTTCAGAAAGAGAAACAAAAGAATTCCATTGGATTCAGGGCAGCTTAATAATATACAATTATGATCAACAAACTGAGAAAGATCAACGATAAAACTTATACCTGGAAACAGGAATTTAGAGTGATGCTAAAAATGGTTAAATTATTCCAACTGACTGAAAACGGTAACAAGATTTCAAATATTTTGAAAAAGAAAAATCAAAAACCGGAAGAAATGTTAGTCAATTGCTGGGAGATAATATTGCACGATTTTGTTGAAAAATATCAGTATGAGCCAGGAGGAATTATTGATTTATTTTATTCTGAAAGAAAAAATTTTGAAGAGCTATCACAGAAAGAATCGCGCTCAGACTTTAATAAGGAAGGAGTCGCCTTTAAAACTGGTCCACTAACTTTGAGAGATGTTATTACGGCAGAATTCATTAAGGAAATCAAAAGGCATTTTCTTTCCGCATTAAACAAAACACTGTATGAAATAGAAAAACTGGCCATAGAAAGAAGCACAATATTTTTAAAGAAGGGACAATCGAATTTGACAAAAGAAAGCTGTGATGCTTATAATGTTGAAATAATAATTTACTATTTCATTCAAAATTACAATGAAGCAGCTTATACGTTTTCTTCAACATTTAATTATCATAAAGTTGTTATTGAAAAAAATTATGGAAAGTTTTTAAAGACTAATAATGAATGTAATATTTATCGTGGACAAAGATTACCGGCGCTGAAAGAAAGTTATAGTTTTTTGTTAGTTGATATTATCAACAATTCTTCTTTACGGGATAAAATATTTGAAATTGAAACAATAGAGGCAGATATAATTTACAACGGGTATAAAGGATCAAAAAATAAAAAGGAGAAAGATTCTTTCATCTTTCATTATGATTACCAGATAAAAATATATATGGAAATGGAAACAAACAATCCGCAGCAACTGAATGCCCATACAGATTTGCAAGGG
>Ga0307374_10009781_pt1 | contig 14061 bp, 11 predicted proteins | sample OX3MG_FD_202532 | JGI IMG/M metagenome (GOLD analysis project Ga0307374, IMG submission 202532) | Soil microbial communities from Risofladan, Vaasa, Finland - OX-3 | ecosystem: Environmental > Terrestrial > Soil > Coastal area > Acid sulfate soil | place: Finland: Risofladan, Vaasa | collected... | reverse complement strand
ATGCAGGCCATGATGATGGAGCACGGGCCGGAGCCGGCCCATCCCCATCCCCATCCCTGATTCGCCGCGCTACATGATCGGCTCCGGGAAGATGGTCTTGGGGTTGTACGCCTTCATGACCTGCGCCTCTGCCGGGGTTTGCCGCGGCAGATGCCGGATGAGCGAAACCAGCATCCAGATCTCGTCGTCCTCGTCGTCGGGCCAGGCCGGCATGCCGCTCAGGCGGATGCCGTTGCGGATGGTGTAGAACAGCGCCCCGTCGCTCTTGTCCTGGGTGAGCGCCGCCCGCAGGTCGGGCGGCTTGGGATACATATCGCGGCCCAGGTCGGTCTGCCCGTCTCCGTTGTTGTTGTGGCACAGCGCGCAGTGGGCGGCGAAATGCTGACTGGCCATCGCCAGATTGGCCGCGGTGGAGGGCAGCGGATTCCGCATCGCCGCTGCCTTGCTGGGCATGGCCATGCTGCGCGACATATCGGCCATCATGGCCTCCATGGCGGTGGGTTGTGCGGTGGCGCTAAAGCCGTGGGCCGACTTCACCCACAGCAGCCAACCCCCCGCGACCACCCCGATCAGGGTGGCCACGGTCAGCGCCAGCAGCCAGCCCAGTCGCCGTCGGATCGAACCGGAGTTCTGCTGACTCATTGCCCGCCCCCCATCGTGCCGGCGGACAGCGCGGCCGGCGCCGTGCCCATGGGGTCCAGGCCTTGCGTCAACAGGTAGCCGCGCAGCGTCACGGCGCTGCGCCACAACTGCGCCAGCGCCGCCAAGTAGCCGGTCTGCGCTTGGAACCAACTCCGTTGCGCCACCAGCACCTGCGGGTAGGCAGCCGCCATGTTTTGGTAGTTCTTCATGTACATTTGGTATGCCTTCTGGGCCTGCGGCAGCATGGTGTCGCGGTACTGCGCGACCGCCTGGGACGCCGCCTGGTAGGTAGCCAATTGAGGTGCGGCCTGGGCCCGCAGGGAAAGCCGTACCCGCTCCAACTCCTGCTGCGCCCGGTCGAGTTCCGCGACCGCGGCCTGAATGTTGCCCTGGTTGCGGTTGAACAGCGGCAGTTGTACTCCCACGGAAGCAAAGCCCTGCCAGCCGACGGGCCGTCGGCTCAGCTCGTTGAGCTCGCGGTTTGCCTCCACCCCGCCCCGAAGTTGCAGGTTCGGGATGGGCTGCTTGTGGGCCCGGCGCAAGGTGGCCTGCGCCTGCGCCACCGCCGCCTGGGCCACGCCCATCGCCGGGCTCTGCGTCAAAAGCTCCAGCAGATAAGGCTGCGGCTGGATCGGCGCGGGCGGCGTGGCCAGGTCGCCCGACAGCGGCTGCGGCTGCAGGCTGGGCTGGCCCACCGTCGCCGCCAGTTGGCTCCAGGCCTGAACTCGCATCTGCTGGGCTTGGTTCAGGTCCAGTTGCGCTTGCCCCGCCTCCACCTGTGCCTCGAGCTGGTCGGGGCGGTCGGCCTGGCCCACATTGGCCAGTTGCGCCGTGGTGTGCACCGCGTCCTCGGCAATGGACAACAAGCGTTGGCGCAGCGCCACCTCTTGCTGCGCGCGCAGGGCCTCGTAGAAGGCCAATTGCACCGCGGTGCGGACCGCCTGGCGCTGGCCGGCGGCGCGCGCCTGCTGCTGCCGCTCCGCCGCCGCCGCCTCCTGGCGCGCGGCCGCGAGCTTGCCGCCCAACACGATATCCTGCTGCACAAACGCGCCCTGCTCGCCGCCGCGGAAAGAACCGCCACGGATCTCGGCGCCCTCGTAGCCCACCGTCGGGTTAGGCCACAGCCCCGCCTGGCGGGTGTGCCCGGCGGCGGCCGCCACGCTGTCCTGGGCCTGCCGCAGGGTCGGGTTGTGGGCGAGCGCGAGCTGCTCCAGCGCCGCCAGGGTAAGCCCCGCAGAAGGGGCGGCGTTGGTCTGCGCCCCCGCCTCCCCGGGCCACAGAACCAGCGCCGCCATCAGCGCCGCTATAACCATCGAGCTGCGTTTCATTGCTGGCCTGCCTTTCCCGCCTGCGAGCGGAGTTGCTGAATCTTGTCGTACCGCTCCGGGCTCAGCACCCGGACGATGGTCATCATTCCCTGAATACTGCCGCTCCAGCCCGGCTGGAGCCCGTAGGTTTCCGGCTTGGCTACCGCCTCGTCCATGGCCATCATCGGACCCTCCATATAGGCATCCTGGGGAAAGCCCGGCACTTGGTTGGCGTTGGCGGCGATGCTGGCCGGCATCGGCTTGCCCGCTTGCCCCGGCATCTGCATGCCCGGCATGCTCGGGCTCGTCGCCTGGCCGCCCTGCGGCCCGTTGGTTACGGGGTGCTCGCGCGCCGGCAAGCCCATGCCGCGCCCCAGGCTGGCACCGTAGGAGTCCGATAGCGCGGCGCCCCCCTCCTCGGGCATCCCCATGCCGCTTTCCATGCTGGAGGCTGCGGGCATGCCGTGCGTGCGGGTCATCGGCCCGACGGTTGAGGACATCTGGTTCATCATGTGGTGCGGCAGGTGGCAGTGCAGCATCCACTCCCCCAGGTGAATGGCGTCAAACTCGATGTCGTACGCCTGCGCCACCCCCACCAGCACCGTGTTGCGCCGAACCCAGTTGGACTCGGGTTGCCGCCCCCCCTCGGTGCCGGTGATCCAAAACTGGAAGCCGTGCAGATGGATGGGGTGGTGGTCCATGCCCATGTTGATCAGCCGGATCTTGACCCGCTGATTGTGGCGGACAATCAACGGCGTGGTGGCGGGTCCGGATTTGCCGTTGAAGGTCAGCCAGTTGAACTCCATGTTCATGGTGTTGGGCACCGGGTTGTTCGGCAGAGCGGCGTACTCCTGCAGGACAATCAGGAAATCCTGGTCCACCTGCGTCGAGTAGGGCTGGCGCGGCTGCAATACCAGCGGCCCGATCAACCCCAGCATCTCTTGCATCGCCATGTGCGAGTGGTAGAAGTAGGTGCCCTCCTGATCCAGGGTGAATTCGTAGATGAAGCGTCCGCCAGGGAGCACCGGAGGCTGGGTGATGCTGATCACCCCGTCCATGGCGTTGGGCACCTCCAGCCCGTGCCAGTGAATGGAGATGGGCTCGGGCAAGTGGTTGTCGAAGACAATCCGGACCCGGTCGCCCTGGTTGGCCTCGATCAGCGGCCCGGGCGACGTACCGTTGAATCCCCACAGATCCAAAGTCTTGCCCGGGATGAGCTCCTGCCGAACCGGTTCGGCGCGGAGCTGGAAGACCTTGACGCCATTGTCGAGCCTCCACGGCAGCTTGGGCAGATCGGGGGTCTGCAGCGCGACCGCGCCGCTCGCGGTGGCGGAGTGGGATGGGGAGGGAAGTCCGGGCGCGCGCAGAGGCACGGCCTCGGCGACTCGGCTCCCCAGGGTCAGGCCGCCAGCGCCCAGCGCCAACGCCTGTTGGAGAAAGCTTCTGCGATTGCTCATGGAAACCTCACGGCCAAACAGCCAGCTCTGCGGGCTGGCGCAAATCGGGATGGAAAATGGGCGGGGTTCCACCTCCTGAGAGGGGAGGCGAACGTCCTCAGCGGGGAGATGGCAGGCGGAAGTCTACAGGCGCAGGGGCGCGGCCGTCAGCGCGCCGGGCGGCGAGACGGAACGCTGGGGCGGCCGACCCGCGAAACGCGTCGCCATCGTGGGTCGCGCGGGTGCATTGAGGAGGATGGGCGTTGCCGGCGGTAGGGTCGGGCGCTCGCCGGCGTTCAGGCTCGGCTGTTGCGTCTGGCAGACCGCACAGCAATCGGGCGCCGCCGTCTGGCCGCAACGGGCTGCGGTGCGCTGCTGGGCCGGGCCCGCGGTGGCGGGCGCGCAGGGACAGCCCGCGAGCACGGCCCCCAAGCTCAACCACACCGCCAAAAACAAGTTGAGCGCATTCCCCAGCACGATTTTCAGTCTATCACCCCGTCGGCGGGAGCGGCCGCCAGCACCAGTGCGGCGATCTCTTCGGCGGCGCGCGGATGGGCGAACGCCGCCACCGCCTGGCGCATCGCTTGCAGTCGCTCGGGTGCTGCCAGCAACGCGGCGATGCTTGCGCCCAGCCCGGCGGCGGTAAGTTCGGCCTGCTCGATCACCACCGCCGCGCCCGCCCGCGCATACGCCTGCGCGTTGCGCAATTGGTGCTGGTCGGCCGCGCCGGGGAAGGGAATCAGAATCGCCGGCCGTCCGGCCGCCGCCAGCTCGCCCAAGGTGCTGGCGCCCGAGCGGCTGACCACCAACGCGGCCTGGGCCATGGCCGCGGCCATGTCGTCCACAAACGCCACCGCCTGCGCCCGCCCGCCCAGCCCGGCGTAGGCGGCCTGGCAGGCTGCCTGGTCGGCCGTGCCGGTCTGGTGCAACAGGCGCAAGGCCACCTGTGGCGCCATTGCCATCACCGCCTGGTTGAGCGCGTGCGCGCCTTGGCTGCCGCCGGTGACCAAGACCAACGGATCTGGCGGTCCCGGCGGCGCCGCGGCTGCGCGGAAGAACTCCGCCCGCACCGGAATCCCGGTCACCACCGCCCGGCGAAAATCTTGGGCCGTCTCGGGGAAGTTGACCGCCGCGGTCGAGACCCAGGGCGCCGCCCAGCGGTTGGCCAGCCCGGTCTTGGCATTGACCTCTAGCACCACCACCGGCACCCGCAGTAGCGCGGCCGCTGCCAGCACCGGCCCCGAGGCGTAGCCGCCGATGCCCAGCACCACCTGGGCGCGCAGCCGCCGCAGCAGGCCCACGCTGTGCGCCACCGCCCGGGGCAACTGCGCCAGCGTGGCCAGCCGCCGCCACGCCCCGCCCGTCTTCAGCCCGCCAATCACGATTGTCTCCAGCGCGAAGCCCGCCGCCGGCACCAGCCGCGCCTCCAGGCCCCGCGCCGTGCCGACAAACACGATCGGCCCCGCCCCGGCCTCGCGCAGCGCCCGCGCCACCGCCAGCCCCGGCATCAGGTGCCCGCCGGTGCCGCCGCCGGCGATGACGATCGCGGTGGGCATAACTATCCCGTGTGCTGCGACACGTTCAGCAGCACCCCCACCGCCGCCAGCGAAAAGATCAGCGATGAGCCGCCGTAGCTGATGAACGGCAGCGGGATGCCCTTGTTGGGCACCAGGCTGGTGACCACGCTGAAGTTGATCAGCGCCTGGATCACCACCATCGCCGTCACCCCAATCGCCAGCAGCCGGGCGAAGGGGTCGGGCGCCCGCCGCGCGATGCGCATCCCCCGCCACAGGAATACCAGAAAGGCGGCGATCACCAGCGTGCATCCCACCCAGCCCAGCTCCTCGCCCACCACCGCGAAAATGAAGTCGGTGTGCGCCTCCGGCAAGAAAAACAGCTTCTGCCGCCCATTCATCAGCCCCACCCCGCCCCAGCCGCCGCTGCCCACCGCGATCAGCGACTGCACGATCTGAAACGCCGCCCCCCGCGCCTCCGCCCAGGGATGCAGAAACGCCAGGATGCGCTCGCGCCGGTAGGCGACGTGGAAGACCAGCAGATATAGCGGCGGCAGGCTGGCCAGCGCCGCCGCCCCTAGCAGCCGCCAGCGCAGCCCGGCCGCATACAGCATGGTCGCCGCGATCAGCACCAGCGCCACCGTGGTCCCCAGGTCGGGCTCCGCCACCACCAGCCCGCACACCATCGCCAAATAGAACAGGATCGGCCCCAGCGTCGTCCATTGATTGATCTGCTTCAACCGCGTCTCCAAATAGAAGGCGAGAAACAGGATCAGCGTCGGCTTGGCCATCTCCGAGGGCTGCAGCGAGAGCGGGCCCAGCCGGATCCAGCGGTGGGTGTTGTGCGAGCGGTCGAGCAGGAAAACCGCCCCCAGCAGGAAGAGCGTGACGCAGAGCAGGAAATAGACCACCCCCGGGTCCTTGAGCCGGCGGTAGTCGAAGCGCAGGATGAGCACCAGCGCCCCCAGGCCCAGCCCGGCGCCGATGGCTTGCCGCAGCACAAAGCTGTAGGGCGATTGGTAGCGCTCCGCCGCCATCAGCGCCGAGGCGGAAAACACCATCACCAGCCCAAACGTCACCAGGCCCAGCGTGGTGAGGAAGAGCACACGGTCGTAGGCGAGGCGCTTGGGCATGGCTGGAGCGAACCGTCTAGCTGCCGGCGGCCAGCCGGCCCACCAACTGCTTGAACACCTGGCCGCGGTGGCCGTAGTTTTGGAACTGGTCGAAGCTGGCGCAGGCCGGCGCCAGCAGCACGGTGTCGCCCGCCTGCGCCCGTTCGGCCGCCGTCGCCACCGCCTGGTCGAGCGTGCCGCAGCGGGTCAGCGCCAACCCCGACGCGCCCAGTTGCGCGGCGATCTTCTCGGTGGCCGCGCCGATCAGCAGCACCCCGCGCGCCCGCGCCCCGAGCAGGGGCGCCAGCGCGGTGTAGTCACTGCCCTTGTCCTTGCCCCCCAAGATGATCCACACCCCCTGCGGAAATGCCTCCAGCGCCTTGATCGCCGCATCCACGTTGGTGGCCTTGGAGTCGTTGTAGTAGTCCACCCCGCCGACCTGGGCGACAAACTCCAGCCGGTGCTCCACCGCGCGGAAGTCGCGCACTGCCTGGGCCAGCGCCGGCGCCGCCTCTGTGCCGGTCAGCAGGCGGGCCATCGCCACCGCCGCCAGCACGTTCTCCAGGTTGTGCGCCCCGCGCAGGGGGATGTCGGCCACCGGCAGGATGGGCGTGGTGCGCCCCTCCCGCATCCACACCACCTCCCCGGCGCGCACGCAGGCGCCGGTCTGGCGCTCCAGGGGAAACGGCGCGAACCACACCGGCTGGCTGGTCAGGCTGGCGGCGAACTGCCGGCACCAGGCGTCGTTGGGGTTGAGCACGGCGTAGTCGGCCGCCGTCTGGTTGCGGAAGATGCGCTGCTTGGCGGCGGCATAGGCCTCCATGCTGCCGTGCCGGTCGAGGTGGTCGGGCGAGAGGTTGAGCACCGCCGCGATGTGGGCATGGAAGCTCTCCACCGTTTCCAACTGGAAGCTCGAGACCTCGATCACGTTGACGCAGTCGTCGCTGGAGCTGTCCACCAAAGAGATCAGCGGCGTGCCGATGTTGCCGCCCACCTGCACCCGCCGCCCGCTCGCCGCCAGCAGTTCGCCGGTCAGGCTGGTGGTGGTGGTCTTGCCGTTGGCCCCGGTGATCGCCACCACCGTGCCGCGCAAATAGCGCGACGCCAGCTCGATCTCGCCCCACACCGGAATCGCCTGCGCCCGCGCCCGCTTGAGCAGCGGCAGGTCGGCCGGCACCCCCGGGCTCACCACGATCAGGTCGGCGTCCAAAAAGCTGCGCTCGCGGTGCCCGCCGGTCTCCACCGCCACCCCGGTCTGCAGCAGTTGTTCGATCTCCCGCCGCAGCTCCGCCGCCGGCCGCATCTCCGAGATCACCACCCGCGCCCCGCGCCGCCGCAAAAACTCCGCCGCCGCCATGCCGCTGGCGGCCATGCCCACAACCAGTACGCGTTTCCCGGTGAGTTCCATGCGAGTTTCAGGTTAGCGCAACTTCAGCGTGGTCAGCGCGAACAATGCGCAGACCCCGGCGATGATCCAGAATCGGGTGATCACCTTCGACTCGCTCCAGCCCAAGTGCTCGAAATGATGGTGCAGCGGCGCCATCTTGAAGATGCGCTTGCCCCGCAGTTTGTAGCTGCCCACCTGCAGGATCACCGACAGCGCCTCGATCACAAAAATGCCGCCGATGAAGGGCAGCAGTAGCTCCTGCTTGATTAGCACCGCCACCGTGCCGATCGCCCCGCCCAGCGCCAGCGAGCCCACGTCGCCCATGAAGATCTCCGCCGGATGGGCGTTGTACCACAAGAACCCAATGCTCGCCCCCACCATCGCCCCGCCAAAGATGGTCAGCTCGCCCACCTGCGGCATGCGCTCGATCTCCAGATAGGTGGCAAACACCGCATGGCCGGAGACGTAGGTCAGCACCGTCAGCGCCCCGGCGGCGATGATGGTGCAGCCGATCGCCAGCCCGTCCAGCCCGTCGGTCAGGTTGACCGCGTTGCTCGAGCCCACCACCACCAGCACCACAAACAGGATGAAGGGCAGAAACGCCACCAGGTACAGGTTGGGGTGGCCGAGCAGCCCGTTGAAGGCCAGGTTGGGGCGGTAGTCCTTGAAGAATGGCACCACCAGCCGGGTCGAGTAGCGCCCGGCGTGGTTCAGCCACACCAGGATGAGCGCGATCCCCACCCCCACCAACGCCTGCGCCACCAGCTTCTGCCGCGAGGTCAGGCCCAGGTTGCGCTGGCGCCGCACCTTGGCCAGGTCGTCCACCAGCCCGATGGCGCCAAAGGCGATCACCGACAAGATCGCAATCCAGATGAAGGGGTTGGTCAAGTCCGCCCACAGCAGCGTCGGCACCAGGATGGCGATGTTGATGAGCAGGCCGCCCATGGTGGGCGTGCCCGCCTTGTGCTGGTGCGAGCGCGGCCCGTCCTCGCGGATGTACTGCCCGATCTGGAACTCCTGCAGCCGCCGAATCAGCCACGGGCCCAGGACCAGCGCAATGGCCAGCGCCGTCACCCCGGCGAAGGCGGTGCGGAAGGTGAGGAAGCGGAACAGCCGCAGCGGCCGGTAGTAGGGGAACAGCTTCTGATAGAAGAGCCAGTAGAGCATGGGGTCCTAGGGCGCCGTCAGCCACGGTGCCAGGGCGTCTTCCAGGTGGATGGCGCGCGAGGCCTTGAACAACACCGCATCGCCCGGCCGCAGCCAGCCGGGCAGGGAAGCGGCGGCCTCCGCCGCCGTCGGGCAAAATAGCGCCGGGCCGGCGAAGCCGGCGGCGCGCGCCCCTTCCAAAATCTGTGCGGCGTCGCCGCCCACCGCCAGCAGCGCGTCCACGCCGCTGCGGGCCGCCGCCTCGCCCAGTTGCCGGTGCAGCGCCGCCGAGGCCGCGCCCAGCTCGCGCATCTCGCCCAGCACCGCCACCCGCCGCGCCGCCGGCGTCTCCGCCAGCACCTGCAGCATCTCCGCCATCGCCGCCGGGTTGGCGTTGTAGCAGTCGTGGATCAGGGTCATGCCCCCCCGCTGCAACTGCTGCCCCCGCCCCGGCGGCGGCTCCAGCGCCGCCAGCGCCGCCTCCGCCGTGGCCGCCGCCACCCCAAACAACTTCCCGGTCGCGACCGCCGCCGCCGCGTTGGCGCGGTTGTGCCGCCCCGGGTAGCGCAACGGCGCCGTATAGTCGCGGCCGGAGTAAAACACCACGCTTCCGTCAAAACCCTCGCCGAAGCGCGCCACCCGCGCATCGTCTTGGTTGAGCACCAAGCGGCCGCCGGCGGCGATGCCGCGCGCCAATTCCCGCTTCGCCGCGGCAATGCCCTCGATCGAGGCAAAGTTGCCCAAGTGCGCCTCGGCGACGTTGGTGAAGACCCCGGTCTCCGGGCAGGCGATGGCCGCCAGGCGGGCAATCTCGCCGGCGTGGTTCATGCCCATCTCCACCACCGCCACCTGGTGTTCGGGCTCCAGCCGCAGCAGCGTCAGCGGCAGCCCGATGTGGTTGTTGCGGTTGCCCTCGCTCTTCCATACCCGCAGCCGCGTCGCCAGCACCGCCGCGATCATCTCTTTGGTGGTGGTCTTGCCGGCCGAGCCGGTCACCGCCACCAGCGGGCCGCCCCAGTCCAGCCGCCGCGCCCGCGCCAGCTCCTGCAGCGCCGCCAGCGGATCGGGCACCGGGCGCAGCCGCTCCGCCAGCCCTGGCCAGCGCCCGGCTTGGTCTTGCGCCACCACCGCCGCCGGCGCCCCCGCCGCCAGCGCCGCCTCGACGAAGTCGTGTCCATCCAGGCGCTCGCCCCGCAGCGCGAAGTAGACCTCGCCTGGCCGCAGCGTGCGGCTGTCAATGCTGACGCGGTACTCGCTCATAGCGTCCAGCCCAGTTCCCCCAGCGCCGCCCGCGCCTGTTGCACATCGTCGAAGGGCAGGCGCTGCTCGCCCACGATCTGATAGGCCTCGTGGCCCTTGCCCGCCAGGATCACCACGTCCCCGGCTCGCGCCGTGCGCAGCGCCAAGCGGATGGCGCTGGCCCGGTCGGCGTCTACCAACACCGTGCCCGGCTCGACTCCGGCCAGCGCCTCGCGGATGATCGCCATCGGATCCTCCGAGCGCGGGTTGTCGCTGGTCAGCAGCACCCAGTCCGCTCCCCGTTGCGCCGCCTGCGCCATCAACGGCCGTTTGCCCCGGTCGCGGTCGCCGCCGCAGCCAAACACCACCAGCACCCGCCCCGGCGTGGCGCCCGCGCCTGTGGCCAACTCCCGCGCCAGCCCCAGCACATTCGCCAGCGCGTCCGGGGTGTGGGCGTAGTCCACCAGCACCACAAACGGCTGACCGGCGTAGACGCGCTCGAAGCGCCCCGGCACCCGTCGCAGCCGGCTCGCCCCCTGCACCACCGCCGCCCGCTCCAGCCCCAGCGACCAGCCGGTGGCGATCGCCGCCAGCAGGTTGAGCACGTTGGCCCGCCCCACCAGCGGCGTCGCCACCTCCGCCGCGAACCCGCGCGGGCCGCGCAGCGTGAAGGTCGCCCCGGCGGGCCGGTTCACCAGCGCGCTCGCCCGCAGATCCGCCCCGGCGCCAAAGCCGTAGCGCAACACCGCGCCGCCATAGCCCTCGAGTATCACCGCGCTGGCCGGGTCGTCGGCGTTCACCACCGCCGCCCGCGGCGGCGGCGCTCCCAGCCCGGTGAACAATCGCCGCTTCGCCTCTTGGTAGCGCGCCATGGTGCCGTGGTAGTCCAAGTGGTCTTGCGTCAGGTTGGTGAACACCGCCACCTCGAAGGGGCAGCCCCACACCCGCTCCATCGCCAGCGCGTGCGAGGAGACCTCCATCACCGCCGCCTGGCAATCGGCCGCCAGCATGCGCGCCAGCAGCGCCTGCAAATCGTAGGACTCGGGCGTGGTGTGGGGCGAAGGCAATACCTCGCTTCCAATATGGTATTCCACCGTTCCCAACAGTCCCGCCTGCACCCCCGCCGCCCGCAGCAGCGCCTCGATCAGCCAGGCGGTGGTGGTCTTGCCGTTGGTGCCGGTAATGCCCATCAGGCGCAGCCGCTCCGCCGGGCGCCCGAAGAAATTGGCCGCCGCCCGCGCCAGCGCCGTCCGCGCCTGCGCCACCTGCACCCAAGCCGCGCCCGGCTCCGGCGCCGGCGCCGGCTGCTCCGAGACCACCACCGTCGCCCCCTGGCGCAAGGCCTGCGGCACAAAGGCGTTGCCGTCGGCCTGCTCGCCCCGGATCGCCACAAACGCCCAGCCCGGCTGGATCTGGCGCGAATCGTAGTGCAGGCCGGCCACGCTGGCCGGGATGGGGCCGCTGCGGGCCAGCACCGGAATGTCGCGGAGTAGCTGGTCCAAGTTCATAATCGGTTCCTAGCGGCTCATGGCTTCGTCGAGGTGAAGCGCACGATCACCCGCCCGCCGGGGGTGAGCCGCGTTCCCGCGGCGGGCGCCTGGGCACGGGCCACGCCACTTCCTTGCAAGGCAAGATCCAAACCCAGCCGTTCGCAGGTCGCCGACACCGTCCGCACCGACTGGCCGGTGAAGTCCGGCACCACCACGCCGCCGTTGGCCCCGTAGTGCAGCACCACCATCGCGGCCGGCACCGCCGGCGCCGCCGCCGGCGCGGGCGCCGCCAGCGGCAGCTCCGCCACCTCCTCCGACTCCTCATGCGCGTCGGCGGCGGCGATATGAATGGGCGCGGGCTGCGCCTCCACTGGAATGTCGTGCGGCACGCCCAGGTAGGGCAGCACCCGCTCGGCGATCGCCTTGAACACCGGCCCCGCCGTCGCCCCGCCCTCGTGCCCGCCCCGCGGCGAGTCGATCACCACCAGGATGGCCACCGCCGGATCGTTGATCGGCGCGAAGCCCCCGAACGAGGCCACGTAGTTCCGCGCCGAGTAAAGATGGGTGCCCGGATCCACTTTTTGCGCGGTGCCGGTCTTGCCCGCGGCGGTGTAGCCGTTCAGTTGCGCCTGCTGCGCCGTGCCCGCCAACACCACCTGCGCCATCATCTGCTTCATCTCGTTGGCCACGCGCTCGCTCACCACCCGCCGCCCCGGCCCCGGCGCCCAGGCCGGCGGCGCCGCCGGCGGCGTTCCCGCAAACTCGTCCAGCACCAGCGTGGGCTCGTGGTAGATGCCGCCATTCGCCAGCGTCGAGATCATGGCGATCACCTGCACCGGCGTCACCGCCACCTCTTGCCCCATGCTCACCGCCCCGATGGACATCGGCGTCCAGCGCGCCGGCGGCCGCACGATCCCCCGCGACTCGCCCGGGAGCTTCAGCCCCGTCGGCTGCCCGAAGCCGTAGGCCTGAATGTAGTGGTAAAACTCCTGGTCGCCCAGCTTCAGCCCGACCTTGATCGCCCCCACGTCGCTGGAGTGCCGCAAAATGTCGCTCACGCTCATCACCCCAAACTTGGCGTGGTCGTGGATGAGCCGCCCCCCCACCCGGATCGAGCCCATCTGGCAGTCAATCATCTCGTCCGGGGTGATCAGCTTCTGCTGCAGCGCCGCCGACAGCGTCACCAGCTTGAACACCGAGCCCGGCTCGTAGGGATCGCTCACCGCCGCGTCCCCCAGGTTGGCCGCCGGGGTGTTGGCGAAGTCGTCGGGATCGAAGCTGGGCGAGTTCGCCAGCGCCAGAATCTCGCCCGTGTGCGGGTCTTCCACCACGGCCACCCCGCGCAGCGCGTGCGTCGCCTCGACCGCCCGGTCGAGCTGCTGCTGGGCGATGAACTGGATGTTCTGGTCGAGGCTGAGTACCAGGTTCTTCCCCTCCACCGGCTGCCGCTCGACCTGGCTGTAGCTCTGGCGGTGCGCATCTACCTCCAGCACCGCCTGCCCGTTGCGGCCGTGCAGCACCCCGTCCAAGGAGTGCTCGATGCCGCCCAAGCCGTGCCCATCCAGGCCAACGTAGCCCAGCACGCTCGCCGCCAACTCGCCTTTGGGGTAAAACCGCCGCGTGTCGGGCTGCGAGTAGACCCCCGCCAAGTGCAACGCCGCCACCGCCTGCGCCTGGTCGGCGGTGACCTGGTGGGCGATCCAGACGAAGCTGCGCCGGGAGGCCAAGCTGCGCGCCAGCGGGTGCCGCTCCAGTCCCAGAATCGGTGCCAGCGCCCGCGCCGCCGATGCCGCATCCGCCACCTGGTGGGGGTTGGCGAAGAGCGACTCCACCGGCAGACTCATCGCCAACGGGGTCAGGTGGCGATCATAAATGGCACCACGTTGCGCCTCCACCGTCACCGTGCGCTGCTGCTGCAACTGCGCCCGGTGCGCCAGCCAGTTGTGGTCCACCACCTGCAGCCAAAACAGCCGCGCCACCACCAACAGCGCCCACAAGGTCAAGCCCGCCTGCAGGGTGAACAGGCGGTAGCGGGGGGTGGACTGGCGCTCGACTTTCGGCATGTCACAAACCCCGCGTTGTGCGGCGCGCCGTTCTTTCTATCGCCGCCGCCGCGTTGCTCCGTTAGCGGTTGCCGGTTGCCACCGGCAAAGACGCCGTGTTCGCGGCCAAGGCCGGTGCCGGGCCGGTCGTCGTCGGCGCCACATCCATCGCCAGGATCTGCCCCGGCTGCGCCGTCTGCATGCCCAACTGCGCCTGCGCCAACGTGTAAATCCGGTCCGGGTTGCGCAGCGCCGCCTGCTGCAGCTCCAGGCCCCGGTTCCACTGCTCCAGGCTGGCCGCCTGCTGCCGCGCCGCCTCCAGTTGGTAGCCCAGCCGCACCATCTCAAACCGCTGCCAGGCGTAGCCGAACCCCAGCGCGAACACCACCATCACCCCCACCAGCAACACCCGCTGCTCCCGCCGTCGCTGGGGGTCGGCGACGCGGACCACGCGCGAGTTGTCAATTTGTTGTACGAAGTAGATCTCCATCTCAGCCCCCCTCCGCCAGCCGTTCGATCGCGCGCAGCTTCGCGCTCCGCGAGCGCGGATTCCGCGCCTGCTCTTCCTCGCTCGGCCGCAACGGCCGCGGCGTCAGAATGCGGTACCAGCCCGCCTGCGCCCCCGCCCGGAAGCTCTGCTTCACCGGCCGGTCTTCCAACGAATGAAAACTGATAATCACCGCCCGCCCCCCCGGCCGCAGCCAGCTCGGCAGGCTCTTTAGCAATTCAGCGAGGGATTGCATCTC
>Ga0307374_10009775_pt1 | contig 14067 bp, 13 predicted proteins | sample OX3MG_FD_202532 | JGI IMG/M metagenome (GOLD analysis project Ga0307374, IMG submission 202532) | Soil microbial communities from Risofladan, Vaasa, Finland - OX-3 | ecosystem: Environmental > Terrestrial > Soil > Coastal area > Acid sulfate soil | place: Finland: Risofladan, Vaasa | collected... | reverse complement strand
GTCCGTCATCTCGTGCTCGTGCCGCCAGCAGTCATGGCCATTGACGACGAGATCTAGCGGCCGATCCGATTCCCGGTACTTCGCGATGTACGCAGTCATCTCGGCAACCTCGGTAACACCGGGCAGGCTGCCGTCCGCCATCTCCGGGACGACGCCGTCCCAGCGGGCCGCCCGCCGGTATGGCGGCTTGTTCGGCCACCACCCGGCGACCCAGACCGGGATCCGCGGCTGCTGCAACGGACGAGGCCGGAAGGTCACCGGACCGACCTGGTAATCCTCGCTGGAGAAGCTGACCTCCTGGCCCGACCAGAACCCGGTCAGCAACTCCAGGCCGGCATCAAGCATGCGGGCCCGATCGAGGTCTGGCCAGACCTCGCCGAACAGCTGGAACTCCGTGTCCGGCGGGAAGCCGAGCGCCGCGCCGAAGATCAGGCGGCCGCCAGACAGATGGTCAAGCGTGACCGTCTCCCTGGCCACCTTCCAAGGCCGACGGCGGGATAGCGGCGTCAGCAGGGCCCCTAGCCGGACCACGTCGGTTGTCATCGCCGCGGCGGTCAGGGCGACCCATGGATCAGCCACGTCATAGCTTTCAGTCGCCGAGAACAGGATGTGGTCCCAGATGAAGAAGCCGTCCCAGCCAGCAACTTCGGCCCGTTCCGCTAGATCAGCCAAGCACCGGGCGTTCCCAAAAGGTCCGAAATTCGGCAGGAAGAATCCGTATTTCATCGTCTACCTCACCCCGCCGGCCAGGACGCTGGCCACGGCCGTCCGGTTATGGACCACCGCGGCAATGTTCGCGGTCGCCCGCACCGGGTCTGGCGACTGGAAGATGTTGCGCCCGACCGACGCACCGATCGCGCCGGCGCGCATGGCCTCGTCGATGATCTCCAGAAGCTGGGCGTCGTCGATCCGCGGACCGCCCGCCACTATGACCGGCTTGGTCACCGCCGCGACGATCGATGCGAACCCGTCCGCGCTGCCCGGCCAGTTGGTCTTGATGATGTCCGCGCCGAGTTCCTCGGCGAGCCGGCATGCCCGGCGCAAATAGCTGACCTGATCATCGGGCATCCAGGCGTTCGCCTGATAAGCCCCCGGGAGCTCGGCTTCTACGATGTACGGCATACCGAGCCGCTCGCACTCCTCCCCGTACTCCGCCACGAGCCGGATCACGGCTTCCTCGTTTTCCGGAATGAGCTGCATCATGATGCCGACACCGTCCGCTCCGGCCACCATCGCCGCCTCGGACGACCAGATCGGTGTCTCGCGGCGGAAGCTCTCATAGGCGGTCGCACTCACCTTGGCAACGAACCCGGCATGCGGCCGCTCCCGGAGAATCCCGGCGCACAGCCTGCCGATCGGCGGGCTGATGAGAACCGAGTCCGCACCTCCGTCGATCGCCGCGGCGACCTTGTCCGCAGTCTGGTTCAGCTCGTGGAAGATCGTCGCCGTACTGGTGCCGTGCGAGGCGGCGAAGAGGATGCATGTGCCCGTATCCCGGTGCAGCAGATGACGCATCCGCAGGTCTTTGCCGCTAGCTGACATGAGGGGCTCCTTCGGTGGTCGGGCTCACGGCCCGGTCGGCGGACCGGGCCAGCACACGGTCGACAGCGTCGAGTACGGCACGCGCAACCGCCGGGTCATTGATCGGTGTGTCTACGCGAGTCAGCCGGATGCGCGCATCCAGGCCAGACGTCAGGGTGCTCAGGAAGATCTCGTCCGCCGCCGGGTCGGCGAGCGGTCCGTCGTCAGCCGCCGACGGCGAGAATCCTCGCGTCGGTGCCACGACCTCCACTGGGCCGGAATGCAAATTCACCGACTCGGCGAAGATCCGTGCAATCCGCTCGCCTTCCTTGGCCGTCACCCGAACCAGGTCGAGCCCCGGACTGTGCCGGGTTCGCTTCCGGTCTGCCGGGACGAGGGCTGGATTCTGGTTGATGAAGTCGACGCAGCCAGGCACGAATACCATCGGCAGACCGCTGTCCGCCAGCGCCCGCATGCGAGACGGCGGTCCAGGGTACACGCCGCCGAGCTCGCGGTCCACGATCTCATTGGTCGTCAGGTCGATCACGGCGATGAAGCGGCCCTCGCCGGCCAGGCGCTCCATCGCTGAACCGCCAACGCCGTTGGAATGAAAGGCCACGACGTCCCAGCCACGGCCATCAAGCTCGCTCAGAATCATCATGCCGACGGGAGTGGTATTGCCATTCATAGTTATGGCAATACCACCGTGTTCCTTAGGTACAGCTAGAGTTGCAACATCGGGGCCAGTCATATAGGACGCAGCGTGGCTCAGCACCTCGGTAGTGAAGCTATTGACCCCCTGCAGGTCGACAACCGAATGCATGATCGCAATATCCGACGTCCCAACGAATGGCGCGAACTGGCGGGTGCCGGATGCGACCGGCGTCACTATCAGCTTCGGGACGCCGAACGGTAGCTGCTGAAGTCCGAAAGCACCCAGAACCGCGCCATTCAGCCCGCCAATGACGACGGCCCGGTCGAACAGTCCGCGGGAATAGTCCTCTGGTAGCAGATGGGATAGGCCGCATGCCATCGCCGCGATCGCCTCACCGCGACTTCCGAGCGCCCGAACCTCCTCGATCGTCATGCCGCCAGACCGGGCAATAGCATCATTACTGACGTCGGACTGGACGACTGGATCGGCACGCGGGCGTATGCCGGTGTCGTACACTCGCACGGCCGCGCCTCGAGCCCGGATCAGATCCGCGAACAGGGCTGCTTCTGGACCTTTGGTGTCCAAAGTGGCGACTAGTGCCACCGTGACCTGCCCAGTTGCCACCTGCAGTCTCCGACTTATGACCAGAGCGACGAAAAGAGTAGAACAAGCACCTGGTGCGGCAATCAGGCCGGGCGTTCTGCCAGGCCGCACATCGACCTAGGATGGCCGAATCACCATCTACCTCTCGTCACTCACCGAACGTACTCGTCTATGAGTACTGACGCTATTCGTCCACAGCAGACATGTCAATACCTAGAGGACATTATTGTGCGCTGACAGTGGACAAAGCGCGGTCAGAGCCCGACTGGCTAGGACGGAACTCAGAACGATGACGGAGAGTTCACCCAGATGTACTCTCCGATGTCTTCACCGATGTTCTGGATGCGATGCGGCGTGGAACTCTGGAAGAAGATGCTGTCACCTGGGTTCAGGATGAAGACGTCGTCACCGACCCATACCTTGAAACGGCCGGACAAGATCATTCCCCACTCCACCGCACTCGGCGCGGTGTTGTGCACCATCGGCTCATCTCCGGTTTGACCGCCCGGCTCATACCGTCCGTGGATAGGCTCCAGGCGGCTATCGGGTTCATTGATGAGCAAACGGAACTCGACTCCGTTAATCGCGGGCAGCCGCTGGCCGGTTCCCGCGCGAGCAACCATCTTGGATTCCGCATCCTTTGTCGAGCTGAAGAAATACAGCAATTCGACCTCGAGCGCGGAAGCGATGCGCTTCAGGGCGGAGATGGACGGCTCGCCGCGACCGCGCTCAACCTGGCTGAGGAAGGACGGCGACAGGCCCGACATCCGAGCCAGATCGCGCAGGCTATATCGATGCGCCTGGCGCAGCTCAAGAACTCGCCGACCTATCCGCTGGAAGTCATCATCCTCAGCATCATGCGGATGATCAGCGATCGAAGAACTTTCTGACATTGGCGTATCCTCCGGGGACTGACCGCGAGACACTCAGCGATTCCGCAATTGCCCGGATCGCGTACGCCGGGGACCTCGAGCCGTGACTTCGGTTAGCCTGTACATTTTAGGTTATATCAATGGAGCAGCGGCAGTCTGGCCCCCGTCGATCAGCACCGTCGCGCCGGTCAGGTAGTCCGGCGCGTCCAGTGCCAGGTACTCGATCAGGTTCGCCACCTCGTCCGGCAGGCCGACTCGGCCGAGCGGGTTGATATTGGCCAGCGTCTCCGGCGTCGCGTTCTGCACGAAGTCATCCACCATACCGGTGTGGATCCAGCCGGGCGCGACAGCGTTGGCCTGAATCCCTGACTTGGCCAGATCGACGGCCAGCGACCGCGCCAGCGAGCTGGCTGCCGCCTTCGCCGCGCTGTAGGCCGTGGAACCCGGCTCAGAAACGAAGCTGTTCGTTGATGCGAGGAGCACAATCCGGCCGCCGCCACGCTCGGCCATCAGACGCGCCGCCGCGACAGCGGGGAAGACGGTCGAGTCAAGCGTCGTGGTCATGGTGTGCCGCCAGGCCTGCTCGGTCAGGTCCAGGAAATCGCAGCCCTCGTAGATCCCGGCGCTGGCGACTAGGACAGACGGCGGGCCGAGGCGCTCGGCCAGGTACCTGACCATCTCGTGAGCTTGGCTCTCTGCTGCGCCATCAGCGGCCGCGACTTCGACGATCGCGCCCGGATGACGCTGCAGGACTTCCTCCCGGGCGGCGGCCAGGACATCGGCGCGACGGCCGGACAGGCCGACAGGCATCCCGCGTGCCACGAAACGATGTGCCGCGGCAAGCCCGATCCCGGTTCCGCCCCCTACGATCAGAGCGCTTCCCTGTGTCATGATCTCGGTCCTCTCCTACCCTGTCGCCCGCGGCCATTAGCAAGTTCTGAGCTGGGCGGCCGACCGGCTCATGTCGACCACCATGTCTTCGACGGACGCGCAGGGCACTGCGCCGAGCTCGGCAACGTGCCGGGTGACGTCGACGTTCTTCGCGCCGTGTAGATCCTCCGTGAGCCGGCCGCCCACGTACAGCCGGGTGCTGAGCCCCCGCAGGCCGAACTCGGCCAGCAGATCTCGGGTCAGGCTGGCCGCCATCCCGTTGTAGGTGCTGAGTGCCACCGCATGCGCGGCAGTCTCGGCAGCCGCCGCCGCGATCGCCGCGGCATCGACGCTAGTGCCGAGATCGACCACTTCGCAGCCAAGGCTCTGCAGCACTCCAGTCAGAACGTAGAGACCGTACTCATGGATGTCTCCGCTCGCCGCCACGACGCGGAGGCCAGCAACCTGGGGCAGCGGCGAGAGCTGGGCCAATGCATCGATCACCCGCTGACGGTTCGCGGTCGCGCGGCGAAGGGTGTCGGTCGGAACGACTGGGACTCGCCCTCTCGGATAGCTGCTATCAGACTCGCCCGCGCCGAAGGCCCTCTCAATCTCATCCGCGCCGAGCCGCTTGGTCGCGATCAGCAGCGCAAGCGGATCGCTGGTATCGACGCCGAGCAGCCGCAGGCCATCCAGCATACTGTGATAGGCACGCTCGCCTCCGGCCATAATCTGGTCGCGCATTGCGTAGACCGGGCGCCAGTCGATCAGATCCCGGGTAGACCGGGCCCGGCGCTCGGCTTCCCGACCGATCTCTAGTGACTGGACAATGTCCTCGACGGTCGGGATCCGGCTCGGTTCAGTGAGCGGAGTGGGATGCACGGCGGCGCCGGTGGGATGGGCGAGCTGGCTGGCAATGGTGAAGTAGATGTCGCTGGTGACGATCGCCGCGTTGCGATCCAGGGAGTACCACGCCTCTAGCGAATTGGTGTCGCCGTGCACGAGCGAGGGCGGCACGCGCGAGGTGTTAATCCGGTCCAGAGCCAGGCCGAATGCCTGCTTTAGCATCGGGTCCGCGAATGTCGATCCGTAGCTCGGCGCATAGGCGACACCGACGAGGTCATCGGCGATATGCCGGTGCAGCATGCACCAGGCGAGCGACGTCGCCGCGTCATGGAACGTTGCGCAGAAACCGTCGTCGATGTAAGAGTCGAGGACGACGCCGTCATCCTTCTTCCCGGCGATCACGCCCATCCCGATGACTGTGGCGATCATCTGGTCGGCATCGGAGGACCAGCCCGGATAGCGGTAGGCCTGCTGGGACAGGTTACCGATATAGCCGAACCCGGCCGCGATCGCCTCGCAGGCGTTCTCCACCGACGCCGGGCTGCCGACGGCGTGGTCGTTGAGAATCGGCTCGACGTCCAGGTCATCGGCCGCACCGTGCCAGTCCCGCGGAGTCCAGAACATGATCCCGGTCTCTTCCAGGGCATCGCGCCGGGCATCCGGCGGTAGGCCCATCCGGCGGTCAGCGGTCAGCGACACGCGATCGACCCGCAGGTCACGCTCACGGCAGGCCGCGAGGATCTCTTCCAGCGCCGCCCGCGTCTCGGGCCAGGACTTGAGGCCGAGATTGATGTAGTACGTAATCTCGTCCCGGCTCGCGCAGGCTTGCTTGTAGTGCCGCTCGGACCGGACACCGCGCTCCCGGCAGTAGCGTGCCCATCCCGTGCTGAGCGACGCCGCGATCTCCCGGCCGCGGCGCACCAGGTCGTGCCCGCTCGGCAGCCCGCGCGGGACCAGCTCGCCGTCAGCGCCCGTCATCGCCCGCTCAGCTCCCTTCGGCAATGACGTCGCCCTGTCGCTCCGCAGCCCAGACCCGGGCAAGCGTCTCCCCGGCACCCGGCACCTGCGTATCCAGCAGGCCAATCGCCCAGACAAGGTACTGGGCGTCGGTCAGCACGACAGGCTCGGCTGGCACGAGCACACCGCGCTCGCGCGCGGACCGTAGCGCGGCGGTCAGCTCCGCCCCGGCGCGATCGTGCCGCGCGAATATCCCGCCGGAGCCGATCACACAAGTGGCTGCCCGCAGGTCCCGGCCCGTCGCGCGCAGCGACCCGCCATCGGGTCCGGGATGAAAGCGCAGCGTACCCGCGTGCCGCTCCAGAGCGATCTCGCACGCGAATCTGGCCAGCGTCCGATCATGGCCGGCTTCCTGAGCACTGGCAGGCAACTGCGAGCGATCCTCATGCCGAACCCGCACAGCCTGGTCCAGCTCAGCCTCCAAAGCTCCGGCCAGGCCTGCCACTCGCGCCGCCCTCAGCAGCGAGATCGCGCTCTCGCGCAGGCCAAGGTCACCTTCCACTGACCGCTGCGCGCCGTCGGCCAGGACGGAGTGCACATCCGTGGTCGCTCCTCCGATGTCCACCAGCACTGGCCTGGCCAGCCACGGGAAGTCCGGCCCGAGCCGTGCCAGGACGGATACGCCTGCAAGCACGGCCGCCGGCGTCGGCATCGCGACGATGCCCGCCAGTTCTGATGCGGATCCGAATCGTCCCGACCCCATGACGTGATCCGCGAATATCTCGCGGATGGCCTCCTGCACTGGCTCGACCCGCAGCTCGCCTACCCGCGGCATCACGTTCGGCAGGAACCGGACGACCGGCCGGTCGCCGAGCAATGGCGCTGCTGCCTCATACGCATCCTCGTTGCCGGCCACCACGACAGGCAGGCCGGGCGCGACCAGGGCAAGGGCGCTGGCCCCGGCCACCAGCGCGGCGCGGTCTCCCCCGGAGGCGCCGCCGGTGAGCAGGACGATGTCAGCGCCCGCGCTGACCACGTCGGCGACGGTGAGCCTGGGAAGCTCCGCCGCGGATGCGGTCCCGACCACCCGTGCTCCCGCCGACATGGCGGCCCGCTGGCCTGCGCGCACCGTGAGCGACGGCTCCATTCCGATCACAAATAGCCGCAGGCCTCCGGCCGCGCTCGAGCAGGCAAAGGTTGCCGCGCCGGTGTCGCGCCGGTCCAGGTGACCCCTGCTGTCCGCACCTGCGTCATCACACCGCCGGTCAGCCACGCCCAGCGCCTGCGCCGCCGTCTCGAATCCGGCGCGCAGATCATCCGGGCACGTCGGTGCCTGGGTAGCTGACACGACCCGGCCGGCCTGGTCGACGCTGACGGCCTTGGTGTATGTGCTGCCGATATCGACGAGCACCGTCAGATCCCGCGGAACATGCTGGTCGCTACGACTCATCGATCACGGCCAGGACGGCACCGACAGGGGCCACCTCGCCTTCGGGCACGTGGATGGAACGGAGCACGCCAGACGCCGGAGCCTCGACTTCGGCATCCACCTTGTCGGTGCCGACCCGCACGATCGGCTGGCCCTCCTGGACCTGCTGGCCCTCAGTGACCAGCCACTCGTCCACCGTTGCTTCCTGCATGGTGACGCCCCATTTCGGCAGGAGTACATCCATCCGCCCGGCTCCTAACTCGCGCCGAGCATGGCGGCTGCCGCCGCGCGGATCTTTGCCGACGACACCGTGACCGCCTGCTCGAGCACCGGGCTGAACGGGATCGGCACGTCCTCCCATGACACCCGGACCGGAGCCGTGCGCAGGCTGGACCAGCAGGACTCCATCGCGCGGGCCGCGATCTCCGCGGCCGCGCCGCAGGTCCGGCGGGCCGGATCGGCGATCACCAGCCGCCCGGTGCGCCGGACGGAGTCGAAGATCAGCGGCCAGTCGCACGGAACGAGCGTCCGCGGATCGATCACCTCGGCCGATACTCCGGCGTGCGCCAGTTCGGTAGCAGCGGTCAGCGCCTGCGGCACCGCCGATCCGATCGCCACGACCGTCAGATCCGTACCGGGACGGCGGATTACGCCCTGGCCGAGCGGAATAGCCTCGGCCCCGTCGGGCACCTCGCCCCGCGACCCGGCCAGCATCAGGTCCAGCAGGAACACGACGGGATCCGGATCGCGGATGCTCGCCAGCAGCAGGCCCTTCGCGTCCGCCGGCGTGCTCGGGAACACCACCTTGACCCCAGACAGCGACATCAGCAGCGGATGCGGGTTTTCCGAGTGCTGCGCGGCCGCCGATCCCGACGGACCTGTGCCGGCGAACAGCACCAGCGGGAGCGATACCTGGCCACCGGACATGTAACGCAATCGGGCCGCCTGATTCGCGACCTGGTCCAGTGCGATGTAAAGGAAGCTGGAGAACATCAGGTCCATCACCGGGCGGAGCCCGCAGGCGGCTGCCCCGACGCATGAGCCGACCACTGTTGCCTCGGAAATCGGCGAGTTACGCACCCGGTTCGCACCGAACTTGTCGATCAGGCCCTTTGTGGCGCCGATCGTGCTGAGCTCGACGTCCTCGCCGAGGACGATCACGCTGGGATCCTCGGCCATCGCCTCTGCCAGGGCTGCCTGGATCGCATTGGCCATGTAGATGCTGGGCATCAGGCACCTGCCCGGGCGTAGAGATCGGTCAGGGCATCGGCCGGTTCCGGCTCGGGGCTCGCGACCGCGTACTCGACCGCCGCTTCGATCTTCCTGGCGGCCGCCTCGCGAATATCCTCAAGCTCCTTCGCGCCGATATCCGGATCCTCCGCCAGAACAGCAGCGAACCGGTCGATCGGATCGAGTCCGCGCCAGTGCTCGATCTCCTCCTTCGGCCTGTACTGACCGGAGAAGGCCTCCTCGCCCTCGTTATGCGCGAGCATGCGATACGTCTGCGCCTCGATCAGGGCCGGCCCGCCCCCGCCCCGGGCGCGCCCTACCGCCTCCGCAACCGCAGCCTGGACAGCCAGCACATCATTGCCATCCACCGTGGCGGACTGCACGCCAAACGGCCGTGCTCGCTCCGCGATCGATCCGGCAGTGATATCCGAGGTGCGCATCCACTCGGTGAAGCCGTTGTTCTCGCAGATGAAGACGACCGGCAGCTGCCAGATCGCGCTCAAATTCAGCGCCTCCAGCAGCACGCCCTGGTTCGCCGCACCGTCACCGAAGAAACAAACCGTCACTTGATCGCGGCCCAGGACACGATCCGCCAGCGCCGAACCGGTCGCGATCGGAATGCCGCCGCCGACGATGCCATTCGCCCCGAGGATTCCCAGTGAATAGTCGGCAATATGCATGGAACCGCCCTTGCCATGGCACAGCCCGGTCGTCCGCCCCATGATCTCGGCCATCATCCGCCGCGGATCGGCGCCCTTGGCGATCAGGTGACCATGGCCCCGGTGGGTGCTGGTGATCTTGTCCCCGCCGCCCAGCACCGAGCAAGCACCCACCGCGATGGCTTCCTCGCCTACGTACAGGTGCACGAATCCGGGCAGGCGGCCACGGCTGAACAGCTCCTGCAGCTTGCGCTCGAAACTACGGATCAGCGCCATCCTCGCGAATAGCGCGAGGTTGCGCCGCGCGGGCGAGACTCCGTCATAGCCCGCAGTCAGCTGCGCAAAGACGTCCGAGTTCATCCGGCTCCTATTCCATGACCAGTCCGCCACTGACATTCAGCGCCTCGCCGGTGATCTGGGCGGCCGCAGACGAGGACAGGAAGAGCACTGCATCCGCGACCTCCTCCACTGTCTGGATCCGTCGCAGCGGCATGGCGTCAAGCCACGACTGCCGGATCTCGTCCCGGGGCTGACCGGTCAGGGCCGAGACAATCTCGTACTCCTCTTCCTGCAGCTCGGTGTCGATGAAGCCCGGGCAGACGCAGTTGACCCGCACCAGCGGCGCGGCCTCGACCGCAGCGGTCCTGGTCAGGCTGATCACTCCGGCCTTGGACGCGTTGTAGGGAGCGATGTACTTGTTCGGACGCTTTCCGGCCTGGGAGGCGATGTTGACGATCGAGCCGCTGCCGGCGGCGAGCATGTGAGGCAGCACCGCCCGCGTGAAGAGGAACACTCCGCCGAGGTTCACCGCGAGCACCCGCTCCCAGGTCTGCGGTGAGGTGTCGACCAGGAGCGCGATGGTCACGATTCCCGCATTGCAGATCAGGTGATCTATCCGGCCGTAGCGAGCCAGGATAGCGCTGACAACGCCGTCCACGTCGTCTGCGTCGCTGACATCCGCCGGCAGCCCCAGCACCTCACGACCGGTCTCGGCACTCAGTTCGGCAGCCGACGCCGCCGCGCCCGCCTCGTTGATGTCGCAGAGCACCACCCGCGCTCCGCGCTGGGCGTACGCGCGGCTGATTCCCTTGCCAAGCCCGCGCGCCCCTCCGGTGACCAGCACGACCTGATCCGTGAACATCTGCCGCCCTATCCGCGGATCGCGCCGCTGAGAACGAAGCCGCCGCGGAACAGCCGTCCCAGGGCCAGGTACAAGATCAGTACCGGCACGGAGTACATGATCGAATAGGCGGCGATCTCTCCCCACCGGATGACATTGCCGCCGAAGAACCCGTACATGGCAACGGGGCTGGGCTGCTGAGTCGGGTCCACGATCAGGACCAGCGGCACCAGGAAGTTCCCCCAGGCGTTGATGAATCCGAAGATCGCCGCAGCACCGATGCCCGGCAGCGCCAGCGGCACCACGATCCGCGTGAGGATCTGCCAGGTTCCGGCACGTTCGAGCCGCGCCGATTCCTCAAGATCGACCGGCACCGCGTCGATGAAGTTCTTCACGATCCAGAGCTCGAACGGCAACGACGTCACGCCGAGGAACACCGACGCAGGGATGAGTGCCAGCCAGTTATGGCCGGCGAAGACCTGGTAGATCGGCACGATCAGAATGGACATGGGCACGCCGGCCAGCATCAGGATCCCGAGCAGCAGCGGGCCCTTCAGCGGAATGTGATGCCGGGAGAACGCGTAGCCGCCGAGCGTTGCCGGGATCGTCGCGACCGCCGTGGCGATCACCGAGATCAGCGCGCTGTTCTTCATTGCTGCGATGTTGGCGGCGCTGGCCGCCCTCGTGAAGTTCGAGAACGTCAAATGCGGCCACTCCAGGGTCTGCGACGCCTGACTGTCAACGGCTGAGAACAGGAGCCAGATCAGCGGAGCGAGGAACAGCACGCCGAAGAACACCAGCGTCAGGTTGCTGAACACGCGCGTCGGCGTCACCCGCGGCGGCTTGATCGCCGCGGTATCCGGCGGCATCTCGAATGCGATCTCACCGCCCGCAGGCAGTTCCGTTACGGCCACGGCCAGCCCTCCTCAGGTGGGGTCATCAGCGGTCGCCGCGGCCACGGGACAGCCGTACGTATACGAAGCTGAGAACGGTCGCCAGGATGACCATCGCGTCTCCGACGAGCGCGCCGTATCCGAGGTTGTCGAACTGGAACGCCTGCTGGTAGGAGTACACCGGCAAGATCATCGTGGACGTGCCTGGGCCACCCGCCGTCATGATGTAGACGACTGTGAAGTTCGCGAGCGCGAGCAACGTCATCAGCAAGATCGTGGTGACCAGAGTCGGACGCAGCAAGGGCAGCGTGATCCGGAAGAAGCGCTGCACCGCACTGGCGTTTTCCATCCGGGCCGACTCCAGGATCTCGCCGGGGATGTTCCGGAGCGCGGCGGCGAACAAGATCATGGCCAGGCCCGTGAGGTTCCAGGCATTGGCGGCACTAACGACGATCATCGGCGCGGCGGCCAGGAAATCGCCCTTGGGATCGGCGAACAGCGCTGTGTAGGCGCCGTGACTGGTCGCCGCCGCGTACCACGCCAGCGCGACCACCACCGGCGGGAGGACAAAGCAGACGATAACCATGCCGCCGACGATCGCGCGCGCCGCGCCGAGAGCGTTTTGCATCGCCATCGCCAGAATCAGCCCGACCAGGGTCGCGCCGATGACTGCGGATCCGAGCACGAAGAAAGCGGTGAGGTAGAGGGACTTCTGAAAGACCGCGTCGTGGATCAGCCGGGTGAGGTTCGTCAATCCGGTCAGGCTGTAGTGCTGGGACGTCGGGCCGATCAGCTCCAGATTGGTGAAGCCGAGATAGAAGGAGTAGATGACCGGCCCGACGAACAAGGCGATGAGCAGCCCGATGGCGGGCAGCAGCAGGGGAATGCTTGCCCAGGAGAAGCGGGCCCGGTCCAGCCGCGGACCGGAAGGGGACTCGGCTGCTCCGGCGACAGCTGACACCGGTGCTGCCTGCAGCGAATCGCTGATGCTCATAGCGGCTCTCCGTGTCCCCTTCCGGCTTTGGCGGATCAGTACCGCGGTTAGTGCAGGACCTCGACCTTGCCGGCCCCGAGCTGGCCGGAGATATAGGTCTTCATGATGTTGATGGCCTGGTCAATCGTGGTGTTCGGGTTCTGGATGATCGCGCCGGTGGCGTTGTTGAACCCAGTTCCCCAAATCGTGAATGGGGCGGTCACCGGCTCTTCCTGTGCCGCTGGGAGCAGACTCGCGAAGAACTGCTGGTACGGCGGCGCGTAGTTCACGAACTGCGGCGCGTTGTCTGCGGTCTTTGTCGGGGGCACCCAGCCGCCCCAGTTACTGGCGTTGATCATGTTGACCTGCTGCTGGGCCGTCTGGATGAAGTCCCAGGCCAGCTGAGCGTGCGTGGTCTGCGCCCCAATCGACAGTTCCCAGCCGCCCAGCGAGCTGGCGTAGCCAGGCCCCTGGCCATTGATGGTCGGCAGCTTGGTAGCGCCCATGATCTTGGGTGCGGCCAGCCAGCACGGTCCGCAGGTGGACTTGACCCAGGATTCTGCGTAGAAGTTCGCGCCGACCGCGATGGCAGTCTTGTTCTTCGCGAGCAGCCCGGGCAGGCCGTCGACCGCATTGGGGTCCAGCAGCTCGGACACCGGCGCCTGGAGGCCGCGCTGCGCGAGGGTCTTGTAGAACTGCAGCGTCTCGCGAAGACCAGGGCTGTCCACCACCCATTTACCGGTCTTGGAGTCGAAGATCGTCGAGTTCGTCGATCCGGCGAGCAGGTTGCCGCCGTTGTACTGAATGGCGATCGTCCCGCCCGCAGATCCGCCGGCCAGCCACAGGGGTGTGACGCCGGGAACCTTGGCCTTGATCTGCGCGGCAGCGGCGATAACGTCCGCCCAGGTCTTCGGGTGCCAGGGCACCGGCAGTCCCGCCTTGCGGAACATCGGCATGTTGTACCACAGGCCGTTGGTGTTCTCGCCGTGGTTGACGCCGTAGTACTTGCCGCCAATCAGCGTCTCGTTCTGGACAGTCTTGGGGATGTCGTTCCAATAGGTGGCGCTCGGCAGGTACTTGTTCACCGGCAGCAGGTATCCGGAGCTAGCCCACTCGCCGAGCTGACCAGCTGGGAGCTCGGCCACATCTGGTGCGGTGGACGGCGTCCGGAACAGCAGGCTCATCTTGTTAACGATGTCGAGGTAGCCGCCCGGGATCGGGGTGTACTGCACAGTGACGTTTGGATGCGCCTTCTCGAACTCACGCGCGACCGTTCCCCACCACTTGATTGCCAGCTGCGGGGTAAGGAAGACGAACTGCGATCCGTATGCGACTTTGAGCACGATCTTGCCGTTCGCCGTCGAACCACCAGCACTATTCGTGCAGGCGGTCGCGAGGCCCGCGGTACTCGCCACCGCCGCCAGTACGCTGAGCGCGCG
>Ga0307374_10009774_pt1 | contig 14068 bp, 11 predicted proteins | sample OX3MG_FD_202532 | JGI IMG/M metagenome (GOLD analysis project Ga0307374, IMG submission 202532) | Soil microbial communities from Risofladan, Vaasa, Finland - OX-3 | ecosystem: Environmental > Terrestrial > Soil > Coastal area > Acid sulfate soil | place: Finland: Risofladan, Vaasa | collected... | reverse complement strand
GTCGGCGTTGGCCGCCATGGAGGCTGGCTCCTCCCCGCTCGAGCCGTAGCCGGGCCGGTCGGGCACCACCACCCGGTGATCCTCGACGAGCAGGTCGGTGACACCGTCCCAGTCGGTGCCCAGACCGGGCTGGCCGTGCACCAGGAGCACGGCGGGCCCGGCCCCGTGCTCAGCGACGTGCAGGCTGCGCGGTGGTCGGCCCATGGGGCCCGATGCTCTCGTCGCCCGGTGGCCGGTCCACGGCGCCCAGGGGCAGGTCGATGCAGAATTCGGCCCCCTGGCCCGGTGTCGATCGCACGCTGGCGCTGCCCCCGTGCGCAGCGGCCAGCGCCGCCACGATCGACAAGCCGAGGCCGCTGCCTGGTCGGCCCCGCGCCTCGGCCCCCCGGTAGAAGCGGTCGAAGGCCCGGTTGACATGTTCCTCGTCCATGCCCGGACCCTCGTCGGCCACTGTGAGGAGGGCCCGCTCCTGGTGGCGTTGCACGCTCACCCGTACCGCAGTGCCCGGTGGGGTGTGCACCACGGCATTGCGCAGCAGGTTGTCGATCACCTGTCGCAGCCGCCCGCCGTCGCCTTCGACGGTGACCGACGGCGCCAGGTCCACGACGATGAAGCGCCCGGGCTGTGCGGCGCGCGCCGCGTCCACCGCCTCGGAGACGAGCCGCGTGAGGTCGACTCGCTCGACTTCCAACGGGCGGCCCTGGTCCAGGCGGGCCAGCAGAAGCAGGTCGTCCACCAGCACGCCCATGCGGGCCGCCTCGTGCTCGATGCGCTCGGCCGCTCGGCGACGCCCGGCGTCATCGTCGAGGGCCCCCTTGCGCAGCAGCTCGGCGTAGCCCCTGATCGAGGTGAGCGGGGTGCGCAGCTCGTGCGAGGCGTCGCCCACGAAGCGCCGCAGGCGCGACTCCGACGCCGTGCGCTCGGCAAAGGCCGCCTCGATCTGGCTCAGCATGCCGTTCAAGGCGCCGCCCAGGCGGCCCACCTCGCTGCGCTCGTCGCTGCGCCGGACCCGGCGCCGCATGTCACCGGCGGCGATGGCCCGGGCCGTGGCCGTCATCTCCTGCAGGGGCCGCAGCCCAAAGCGCACGATGGCCAGCGTCAGCAGCAGCACCGCCACCAGCACGGCCAAGGACACGATCACCTCCACCCTGGTGAGCGACGACAGGGTCTGCTCGGCCGGGGCCAGGGCGATGACGGTGACCAGGGTGCCGCCGGGGACGGCCAAAGCCTCGCCGCGGTAGTACGGCGACGGTCCGCTGCCCTTGGCCGCGGCGGAAAACGAGGGTTGGTCCGGCAGGTACACGCCGTGACTGGTGCCGAAGCGGTGCACCGGTGGCGCCGAGCGCACCGGCAAGTGCCGTGGCAGCGCCGGGGTGGGGTCGGGCTGGTCGCTCGAGCCCGACGGGCGCCCGAAGAGTACTCGGCCCTGCGCGTCGAGGACCTCGGCGTAGACATCGGGGCTCACCCGGGTGGACAGCACCGAGGGGTTGAGCCGTCCGGCCTTGAGGGCGGCGGCGGTGCCTGTGGGACTCGGGGCGGTGCCGCTTGGTCCGGCGGTGGTGGGACTCGGGGCGGCCGGCTCCACCACGTTGGGGGTTACCACGGCGGCGGTGTCGCCCAGCCCGGTGGGCGTGGTCCCTGTCGCCACGGCCAGCTGCGCCAACCAGGCGCCGGGGTCGCTCACCACGCTCTGCTCGCCGTCGGCCACGGCGCGCTGGTAGCTGGCCTCGATGTAGGAGTAGGCCTGGCTCTGGGCCACGTCCACCTGCTCGTCGAGACGGCCAAAGAGAAATGACCGCAGCGACGAGAGCGTCACCACGTCGGTGGTGGCGATGGCCGCCACCAGCAGCACCAGCATGCCCACCACCAACCGGCGGCGCAGCGACACCGTCCCTACTCCCGCTCGCGCGGCAAGCGAAGGCTGTAGCCCACGCCGCGCACGGTGTGAATGAGCGGTGGGTCGAAGCAGTCGACCTTCTTGCGCAGGTAACTGATGTAGGTCTCGACGATGTTGGGGTCGCCGTCGAAGTCGTATCGCCACACGTGGTCGACGATGTCGCCCTTGGACAGCACCCGCCGGGCGTTGAGCAGCATGTAGTGCAGAAGATTGAACTCGGTGGCGGTGAGGTCGACCAGAACCTCCTGCCGCCATACCTCGTGCGTCTCGTCGTCCATGACCAGATCGGCGTAGGAGAGGCGGCTCGCCTCCAAGTGGGCCCGTCCGGCGCTGCGGCGCAGCACGGCGTGGATACGGGCCACCAGCTCGTCGAGGCTGAAGGGCTTGGTGACGTAGTCGTCCCCGCCAACGGTCAGGCCCATCACCTTGTCCTCGGTGGCGTCGCGGGCGGTGAGGAACAGCACCGGCGTGTGCACCCCTTCGGATCGCAGTCGCCGGCAGACCTCGGTACCGTCGATGTCGGGGAGCATCACGTCGAGCAGGACGAGGTCGTGACGGGCCCGGGATGCCGCCCGCACGGCACCGGCCCCGGTTTCGGCCACCTCCACCTCGAAACCCTCGAAGCGCAAGGCGGCGGCTAGGACGTCGGTGATGTAGGGCTCGTCGTCGACCACCAGGATGCGGGGGGATCCCACCACCTGCCCATGATCGCAGATGACGGCGCCGCTCCCCCGGCGCTCAGGGCGAACGGCGACCGGTGAGCGCCCGGTACCCGGCGCCCCACAGGCGTCGGAGGGCCCACCAGGTGACCAATCCCAAGGCCTCCACCACGATGGCGGTGGACATCTTGGACTTGCCCTCCACCCGGTCCACGAAGCGGATGGGCACCTCGGTGATCCGGCCGCCGGCGGCGCGGACGTGGTGGATCATCTCGATCTGGAAGCCGTATCCCTCGGCCCGCACCCCGCCCAGGTCGATCCGGCGGAGGATCCCCGCCCCATAGGCCCGGAAGCCCGAAGTCGAGTCGGTTACGTGCAACCCCAACATGGCCGAGGCGTAGATGTTGCCGCTCTGCGACAGCAGGCGTCGGTGCCACTTCCAATTGGGTATGGACCCACCACTCACATATCGAGAGCCCACCACCAGGTCCACGTGGCCGTCAGCCAGGGGCGCCACCAACGCCGGCAGAGCGTCGGGGTCGTGGGACAGGTCGGCGTCCATTTCCACGAGCACGTCCCAGCCGCGCTCGAGGCCCCAGGCGAAGCCGGCCCGATAGGCGCTGCCCAGTCCCGACTTTTGCGCGCGCCGTAGCACCTCCACGGCGCCGAGCTCCTTGCCCACCCGCTCGGCGATCTCGGCCGTGCCGTCGGGACTGCCGTCGTCGACGACCAGGACGCCGCCGTCGGGCAGGGCGAGGCGGATCCTGCGCAGCACGCGTTCGATGTTCTCGGCTTCGTTGTAGGTGGGCAGGACGACGAGGACGTGCATGGTGCTCGCTGGGGTCGGGCTCCTCGAAAGGAGGGCAGATGATCGGGGTCAGATGATGGGCAGGGCAGCCTTGCCCCGGCCGACGACGTCGCCCCCGGGGTCGAGATCCCCGACCGGGGCCGTGGCCTGCCAGACCTCGCGGACCACCACCTGGATGGAGCCGGCGACCGGGATGGCCAGCAGCGTACCCACGAATCCCCCGAAGAACCCACCGACCAGGTCACCCACGTTGGCCCCCACCAGAATGGCCAGTAGCACCAGCAGCGGGTTGATGCGCACGGTGCGGCTCATGACGATGGGATTGAGCACGTGGTTCTCGATCTGCGTGTAGACGAAGAACACGGCGAAGGTGACGATGCCCGCCGTCAGGGAGTGGGCCACGGCGAAGAGCACCGTGGGGATGCCGGCCAGCGCTCCCCCGATCATGGGCAGGAAGTCGATCAGGGCCACCCACAGCGCCCACAGCAAGGCGAAGGGCACGCCGACCATGGTCAGCGTCACGTACACCACCACCCCCGCCACCAACGAGGTGATGAAGTTGCCGATCATGTACCCGGTGACCGATCGGCTCACCTCCCCGGCCACCCGCGTGACGGTGATCCGGCGCTCGTCGGACAGAAAACGCAACACCCCGCGCTTGAGCTTGGGGGCTTCGAGCAGAAGCAGCAGCACCAGCATGAAGATGACGAACACGGCGATGAGAATGGACACCGCCCCCTTGCCGAAGCTCAACGCCGGCTTCGAAAGGTTGTGGGCGAAGGAGGTCAGCTTGGGAGCCAGGTTGGCCTCCACCCAGCGCTGGACGTGGTAGCGCCGGACCAGATGGCCGATCCAGCCCCGGCCGTGCTCGGCCTGGCTCACATACCGGGGCAGGGTGCCGGCCAGGTGGGTGAGCCCGTTCACCAACGGATAGCCGAAGGCGAAGGCCAATCCGGCGAAGATCACCACGGCGACGGCCGTGACGAGGGCCACGGCGCTGCCCCGGCGGCGCAGTCCCCAGCGTTGAAATCGGACCACGGCCGGGTCGAGCACCAGGGCCACGAAGCCGGCCACCACCACGAGCAAGATGACCTCGCGCAGCTTGTAGACGAGCTTGGCGGCCAGGTAGGTGAGCGCCACCACGGCCACGGAGGCCAGAATGGCCCGCAGCGGCACGGCGCGGGCCTCAGCCGCCTCCCACAGGCGGCCGCGACGGGTCTCGGGGGCCGGGACGTCGTCCGCCATGAGGCCCAGCATGGCAGGTTCACGCATCGGTCACGTGCCAGCATGAAGGGGTGCCGGAGGGACAGCGCGCGCCTCGACGGCGCCGACGACTACGCAGGGAGATCCGTTGGACGATCACCGCCTTCGTCCTGCTTTTCGTGATCCTGTACCTGCTCGTCCCCGAGGTCGCCGGCGCCCGCAAGTCGCTCAATGACCTGACCCAGGTCAACATCGCCTACCTGATCCTGGGCTTCGTGCTCGAAGGCGCCTCCCTGGCCGCCTATGCCCAGTTGACCTACACCGTGCTCCCGGCCGGCGGCCCCAACCGGTGGCGGTTGTTCCGCATCAACACCTCCACCCTGGCCGTGAGCCACGTGGTGCCCGGCGGCACCGCCCCGGGAACGGGTCTGGCCTACCGCCTCCTCGGCGACGCCGGCGTCCAAGGCGCCGACGCCGCCTTCGGCCTGGCCATCCAGGGAGCGGGATCTGCCGTGGTGCTCAACCTCATCTTCTGGCTGGCCCTGGTGGTGTCGATCTTCTTCCACGGATACAACGCCCTGTACGGGATCGCGGCGGGGGTGGGCGTGCTGCTGCTCGGATCCTTCGGCGGCGTGGTCATCCTGCTCTTGCGGGGGCGGCACCGGGCCGTGGACGTCGTGCGCCGCCTGGCCGACCGCATGCCTTTCCTGCGCGGCGACGCCCTGGCCACCGGCGTGGAGCGCATCGCTGATCGCCTTCGGGCCCTACTCGAAGAGCGGGCCCTGCTCAGGCGGGCCGTGGGCTGGGCGGCGGCCAACTGGTTGCTCGACGCCGCCTCGCTATGGGTGTTCATCGTGGCCTTCCACAAGGTCGTCTCCCCCATCGACCTGCTGGTGGCCTACGGCCTGGCCAACGTGCTGGCCGTCATCCCCATAACCCCGGGAGGCCTCGGCATCGTGGAAGGCGTGCTCATCCCCACCCTGCACGGCTTCGGGGTGGCCAAACCGGTGGCCGCCCTCGGGGTGCTCAGCTACCGACTCGTGAATTTCTGGCTGCCCATCCCCGCCGGTGGGGCGACGTATCTGTCGTTGCGGTTCTCCACCGACACCGGGTGGCGCCAACGCCTGGCCGTGGCCCATGCCGAGGTGTCCACCCACCCGAGCAACCACACCCCGCCGGGCTAGGGCCATGGCGCTGGCCGTGCGGGGGCGCTACCTGCCCGGCCTCGACGGGCTGCGGGCCCTGGCCATTGCCGGGGTGGTGGCCTACCACCTGGGCCTGGGCTGGGCGGCGGGGGGATATCTGGGTGTGGACCTCTTCTTCGTCCTGTCGGGCTTTCTCATCACCGGCCTGCTACTCGAGCAGTGGCTGAGCACCGGCGCCATAGCCCTCGGCTCGTTCTGGGCCCGCCGGGCCCGCCGCTTGCTGCCGGCGCTACTGGTGCTCCTCTTCGTGCTGGCCCTGGCCGCCTGGAGCGCAGTGCTGGTCGGCGGCACCGACCTCGCCTCCGTGCGGGGCGACGCCCTGGCCACGCTGTTCTATGTCGCCAACTGGCACCAACTGGCCGCCGGCCAGTCCTACTTCGCCCAGTTCTCGGCCCCGTCGCCGCTGCAGCACACCTGGTCACTGGCCATAGAGGAGCAGTACTACCTGCTGTGGCCTCCGGTGCTCCTGGGTGTGCTGTGGGTGGTGGGCGCCCGCCAGCGCACCGCGCCGGGCGCAGTGCGCTGGCGGCGACCGGTCTTCGCCCTGTCGGTTACCGCCGCCGCCGCGTCGGCCACCTGGATGGCCTGGCTGGCCTGGCACGGAGCGAGTCTCGACCGCCTCTACTACGGCACCGACACCAGGGCCTTCGACCTGCTGGCCGGGGCGGCACTGGCCTCCGTGGTAGCCGGACGGCCCGAGCCGGGGCGGCGGAGCCGTCACATCCTTCACGTGGCCGCCCCGGTGGCCGGAGCGGGCCTGGCGGCCGGGTGGTGGCTGGCCGGCGGGCCCGGCGGCCCTCCCCGGGCCGTATTCGAAGGGGGCATGGCCCTCGCCGCCCTGGCGGCGGTGGTGGTGGTGGCCGACGCCCGCCTCGAACAACCCGGAGCCCTGGGGACCGTGCTCAGGCTGGCTCCGTTGCGCCTGGTCGGGCGCATCTCCTATGGGCTGTACCTCTGGCACTGGCCCGTCATCACCGAGATGACCCCAGGGCGCACCGGCCTCGACGGCGCCGCCTTGGACCTGGCCCGCATCGCCACCATGGTGGCGCTGGCCGCCGTGAGCTACGTGGCCGTGGAGCGACCGTTGCGCCGCCTCAATGTGGACAGCTGGCCCAAGCCGGCCCGCTTGGCCACCTGGCCGGTGGCCGTGGGGGCGACGGTGGGGGCGGTGGTGCTGGGCACGGTGGTGTCGGGCCCGGCTCCGGCATCGGCCGTCGCCCCGCCTTTGGGAGCGGTGGTGGTGGGGGCCGGCGGCCTCGGAGGCGAGGTTCGCCCCGAGCTCCCCCCTGGGCGCCTGGTCTCGCGCCATGACCCGCTGCGGGTCACCTTGGTGGGCGACTCGGTCATGCGGGCCGAGGCGCCGGCGCTCAAAGGGGCCTTGGACGCCACCGGGCGCGCCGCGGTAACCGACGCCTCGTTCCCCGGCTGGGGCCTGTCCACCGACTCCGGCTGGCGCTACGAGATCCCCGCCCTGTTGGCCCGTAGCCGGCCCGACGTGGTGGTGGCCATGTGGAGCTGGGACGACGACTGGTTGCTTGCGGACCCGGCCGGCTTCGGATCGGTCGTAAGGCAATTCGTCGGGCTGCTCCTGCACCCCGGGGCCGGCGTGCGGGGAGCCAGCGCCGTTCTCTTCGAGCAGTTCCCGCCCCTGGGGCCCCTGGCCTTGGTGTCCGGGGGGCCGGCCGGCCAGGCCCGGCGCCTGGCCGGGGTGGCGGCCTGGAACACCTTCGTGTCCACGCTGCCGAAGGCTTTCCCGGGCCGGGTGCTGTACCTGCCGGTGGGTAAGGCAGTTGAGGACGGTGGCCGGTTCAGCGCCTGGTTGCCGGCGGGCGACACCGCGCCCAGCACGGCGCCGACATCGCATTGGGTGCGGGTGCGGACCCTAGACAACACCCACTTCTGCCCCGAAGGCGCAGCTCGCTACGCAGCGGCGGCCGAAGCCGACGTGGGCTCGCTGTTCTCCCTGCCGGCCCCGGCCCCGGCCTGGTGGACCGGGACGTGGCGGGACGACTCCGCCGTCTACGACACCCCGCCGGGCTCGTGCCCCGACGACCACCCGACCTGACGCCGGGCCTGGTCAGCCGGCGCCGGCGATGGGCTCGGGCTCGCGTCGGCGCCGGGCGCGTTCGCGGGCCAGTTCCTGCAGGCGGTGCTGGGCGTTGATGCCGTCGCGATGCTCCACCCGCCGCCACGTGCCGTCACCCTGTAGGTCCCAGGCGTTGGTGTCGTCGGCCAGGTTCAGGTCCAGGACCTCGCTGACCCGCGCTTGGAGCTCGGCGTCGGTGACCGGGAACAGCAGCTCGATGCGGCGATCCAAGTTTCGCTCCATGAGGTCCGAGGACCCGAGCAGCAAGGTGAGAGGACGCGAGCCGACCCCGCCGAAACGCAAGATGCGGGAGTGCTCGAGGAAGCGCCCGACGAGCGAGCGCACCCGGATGGTCTCCGACAGTCCGGGTACCCCCGGGCGCAGGCAGCAAACGCCGCGCACCACCAGGTCGATGCCGACGCCGGCGGCCGACGCCCGGTACAGGGCGTCTATGACCTCGGGGTCGGTGAGGCCGTTCACCTTGATGGTGATGCGGCCCTGGTCCCCGGCCGCCGCCTCGCGCTCGATGAGCTCGACGATGCGGGCCCGCAGTGCCACCGGGGCCACCACCAGCTTGCGGTAGCGGGCGTAGCGGCTGTAGCCGGTCAGGAAGTTGAAGAGGTCGCCTACGTCGGCGCCGAGGGCCGGGTCGGCCGACAGCAGGCCCAGATCCTCGTACTGGCGGGCCGTGCGGGGGTTGTAGTTGCCGGTGCCGAGGTGGCAGTAGCGCCGGATCCCGTCCTCCTCGCGCCGCACCACCAGCGCCGCCTTGGAATGGGTCTTCAACCCGACCAGGCCGTAGACCACATGGACGCCGGCTTCTTCGAGGGCTCGGGCCCACAAAATGTTGGCCTGCTCGTCGAAGCGGGCTTTCAACTCGACCACGGCCGCCACTTGCTTGCCCGACTCGGCGGCGGCGATGAGCGACGCCACGATGGGGCTGTCACCCGAGGTGCGGTACAGGGTCTGCTTTATGGCCAGGACGTCGGGGTCAGCAGCAGCCTGGGCGATGAAGGCCTCCACCGAGGTGGTGAAAGAGTCGTAGGGGTGATGCACGAGCACGTCGCGCTCGCGTAGGGCGGCGAAGAGGTCGACGGGATCGTTGCCGGCGGTGGCCAGGCGCGGCGGGGTCATGGGGGCCCACGCCTCCTCGTGGAGCTCGGGGCGGTCGAGGCCGTGCACGGCCCACAGCCCCCCGAGGCCCAGGGGGGCATCGGTCTCGAAGAGGTCGTCGGGCCCGAGATCGAGCTCGCGCAGCAACAGGTCGCGCATGTCGGTCGACATCTCGGCCGCCACCTCGAGGCGCACGGCCCGGCCGAAGCGGCGCCGGCGCAGTTCGATCTCGATGGCGGCCAGCAGGTCGTCGGCCTCGTCTTCCTCGATGGCCAGGTCGGCGTTGCGAGTCACCCGGAAGCAGTAGTGCTCCCCGATGACCATGTCGGGGAACAAAGTGCCCAGATGGGCGGCGATGATCTGCTCCAATGCCACGAATCTCTCGCCGTCGGGCATAACCACGAAACGCGGCAGCAGCGGCGGGACCTTCACCCTGGCCACCCGCTCCTCACCCGAAACCGGGTCGCCCACCCTCACGATGAGGTTGAGCGACAGGTTCGAGATATAAGGGAAGGGATGACCGGGATCGAGAGACAGCGGAGTGAGGACGGGGAAGATCTGCTTCTCGAAGACCTCGACCAGGTAGGCGCGGTCGTCGTGATCGAGCGACGACCAGTCCGACAGGCAGATGCCGGCCTCGGCCAATTCGGGGGCCATGGTGCCCACGAACAGCAGCGACTCCCGGGCCACCAACTCCCTGACCCGGGCCCCGATGGCCCGCAGGATCTCACCCGGTCGAAGCCCGTCGGGCGAGCGGGCTCGAAGTCCCGCTTCGACCTGGTCTTTCAACCCGGCCACCCGGACCTGGAAGAACTCGTCGAGGCCCTCGCAGAAGATGGCCAGGAACTTCACCCGCTCGAGCAGCGGGACGCTCGGGTCCTCGGCCAGCTCCACCAGTCGCGAGCCGAACTCGAGCCACGACAGCTCCCGGTTGGTGAAGCGTTCGGGCCCAGTGACCGACAACTCGGCGGCGGCCGGCTCACCGGATCGTGGGGACGGGACGGTGGACATCGCCGGTCCAGGCTACCGGTCCATAGTGCGGAGCCGGGGCCGGCCCCCCGGCTCCGCCGACGGTAGGCTCGCCCCGTGGCCTCCCTCCGACGCTCGCCGGGGACGAGGCCGGCGGCGGGTCCCGGGCGGCGTCGGCGCGGTCCCAACCCCAGGCGCCGGACCGAGCTCGGGCTTCTGCTGTTCGGCTCGCTCATCATCTCGGTGACCTTCGTCATCGCCTCGGTGGGCACCACGTCGAAGATCCCAGCCCACCTGGGGTCCTTCCTGGCCATCGTGCTGGGCCTAGCCCTGGTCGGCCACGTGGCCAACCGCTTCTACGCGCCCGACGCCAACGCCGTGCTGCTGCCGGTGGCCACCTTGCTCAACGGCTTGGGCTACGTCATGTTGGCCCGCATCTCGGCGCACTACGCCCAGCTCCAGGCGGGCTGGACGGCGGTCGGGCTCGTTTTCTACGTCGCCACCTTGGTCCTGGTGAAGCGGTCGCGTGACCTCGACCGCTACCGGTACATGCTGCTGTTGGCCGCCGTGGCCCTGATGCTCGCCCCGCTGGTACCGCACTTCGGCAAGGACATCAACGGGGCCAGGCTGTGGGTCTACATCGGCCCTATCAACGGCCAACCGGTGGAGCTGGCCAAGCTGGCTTTGTGCATCTTCTTCGCCTCGTACTTCACCGAGAAGCGCGAGTTGCTCTCGGTCCCCACCTTCCGCATCGGCAACCGCTTGGTGCTCGACCCCCGCCCCCTCGGGCCCATCCTCTTGGCCTGGGGCTTCGCCATGCTGGTGCTCGGGGCTGAGCGCGACATCGGCTTCGCCCTTCTCATCTTCGTGCTCTTCGTCGGCATGTTGTGGCTGGCCACGGGCCGCATGGTGTGGTTGACCTTCGGACTGGTGCTCTTCGTCGTGGGCGCGCTGGCCGCCAGCCGCCTGTTCTCCCAGGTCCACGCCCGGGTCGCCGACTGGCTCCATCCGTGGGGATACAACGCGTCCCACGGGGCCTACCAGCTGGTCCAGGGCCTCTATGCCTTCGGCACCGGCGGCCTGACCGGCACCGGCCTGGGCTTCGGCTTGCTGCACCCTTACATCCCCGAGGTGACCACCGACTACATCTTCGCCGCCTTCGGTGAGGAGATGGGCCTGCTCGGCACCACGCTTATCGTCTTCGCCTTCGTCCTGTTGGTGGGAGCGGGCTTACGAGTGGCCCAAACGGCACGCTCGGAGTTCGCCAAGATGACGGCGGCGGGGCTCACCCTCATCGTCGGAATGCAGGCGTTCTTCATCATGGCCGGCATCCTGCGGTTGCTACCGCTGACCGGGATCACCCTGCCCTTCATGGCTTATGGCGGCTCCTCGCTGGTGGCCAACTACATGCTCATCGCCCTGCTCATGCGTATCTCGGACGAAGGTGAGCACTCCCTCACCACCCAGGCCATGTCCACGCCGGTCACCGAGGCCGGCACCTTGGCCGGCGGGAGCCATTGAGGCTCAGGGCGCGGGGTCCGCTTCAGCCGGGCTGGACGGCTCGAGCGGGTCCGATGCGGGCACGAACAGCGGCTCGGCCACCAGGATCGGGGTGGGAAGCGAACGCCGCAGGGCCAGCGCCACGCCGTCCGACGGCCGGCACGGCACCACCTGCTGGCCCCGCTGGCCCGCTGTGTCGAGCTCAGCCAGATAGACCCCCCCTTGGCGCCCGGTGATGCGCACGGCCAGGATCTCCACGCCTTGTCGCTCCAAGGTCTCGGCGAAGAGCGCGTGGGTCAGTGGCCTCGGTGTGGGCAGCTCTCGCCAGGCATAGGCGATGGCAGTGCCCTCGGCGAAGCCCACCGGTATGCGCAACTCGCGCCACGGAGCGTCGGTCTCCTGGAGCACCACCTCGGGGTGCACCCCGGGCATCTCGAGACGAACGGCGGCCACCGACACCACGCGCCAACTCACGGCGGAGGCCATGGCGCCGGGGTCGGTCATCGCTGGTGGCGCAGCTGGACCGACAGCGCCACCCCCACGGCGGTGAAGAAGGCCACGGTGGCCGACCCCCCGTAGCTCAAAAAGGGCAGTGGGATGCCGGCCACCGGCATGATGCCCATCGACATGCCGGCGTTCTCGAAGGCGCTGAAGGCGATGAGCGTGAAGCTACCCGTGGCCAGCAAGCGCCCGAAGGGGTCACGGGCCATCTGCGCGGCGCGCAGCACCCGCCAGGCGATGATGCCGAGCAGGGTCAGGACCGATGCCGCCCCCACGAACCCGAGTTGCTCGCCGACGGCTGAGAAGATGAAGTCGGTCTGCTGCTCGGGCACATAGGCCAAATTGGTCTGGGGGCCGTGGAACAGTCCCGTTCCCCAGAACCCGCCCGAGCCGATGCCGGCCACCGACTCGTGCAGGTTGTAAGTGGTGCCCTGCAGCCCGGCGTTCTGGTGCAGGAAGCTCGTGATGCGGGCCACCTGATAGGGCTTGAGCAGCCCGAGGTGCACAATGGCGAAGGCACCGGCCACAGCACTGAACAACAACAGCAGCAGGTAGCGGTTGGGGATCCCGGCCACGATCAACATCACGAGCAGCACCACGGCCATGACGATGCCGCTGCCGAGGTCGGGCTGCTTCACCACCAAGATGATGGGCACCAGGGCGATACCGAGGATCTTGAGCAGGTCCCGGCGTTGCAGGCCGTCGGGCCGCCTGGCGCAGAAGGTGGCCACGGTGACGATGAGGACCAAGGTGGCGAAAGCCGAGGGCTGGATCTGCAGGGGGCCCAATTGGATCCAGCGCGTGGCCCCGAGCGCCCGCGTGCCCACTCCGGCGAACATGGCCAGCAAGGCCACGATGATGCCGACGTAGAGCACGGCGCTGGCGTGCTCTAGCCACCGGTAGTCGAGGACGGCCAGCACCACCATGACAACGGCCCCGACGGCCACGTAGGCGGCTTGGCGGTCGAGGAAGTAGTGCGGGCTGGCCCCGGCCAGCAGCAGCTTCGAGCGGGTGGCCGAGAACACCACCACCACGCCGATCACGGCCACCACCAAAGTGGTGAAGGCCAGGGCGTAGTCGACCCGCAGGGCCAGGACGCGGCCGGGGGACGATCGAGGGGACAGGAAGGCGCTCACCAGGACTCGGCGCCAGGTTACCGGGGCCCGGGGGGTGGCCCGAGGGCGCCCGGCCCACTGGCCGCGCCGGCTGCCGACCACATGGCCTCGACCGGGACCTCCAGCCCGGTCCAGTGCTCCACGGCCAGCGCCGCCTGGTGCACGAGCATGCCGAGGCCGTTGCCGACCCGGGCCCCGGTCGCCGCCGCCCGCTCCAGCAGGGCGGTGGTGGACGGCCGGTAGACGATGTCAATGACCACTTGGGCGCCGTGGAAGCGGGCCCCTGGGAGCACCTCGGCCTCGGGGGAGGCTCCCACCATGCCTACCGGGGTGGCCTGCACCACGAGGTCGACACCGGCCACGTCGTCCACGGTCCCAACCCGACCGCGACCGCCGGCCAGGGCGGCTGCTTCGGCGGCCCGGCCGTGGTGGCGATTCACCACCACCACCTCCCCGGCCCCGGCCCCGCTCAGGGCCAGGATCACCGCACGCGCCGCTCCCCCGGCTCCCACCACCAGGCACGAACGGCCCGAAGGGTCGAATCCGTGCTGGCGGGAAAGAGCAGCCAGGAAGCCGGCCCCGTCGGTCGAGTCGCCATGGAGGCGGCCATGGGCGATGGTGACGCAGTTGACCGCACCCAGGTGTTCGGCCACCGCCGAGCGCTCGTCCACAGCGGCGGCCGCCTGCTGCTTGTGGGGCATGGTCACCGAGAGCCCGGCCAGACCCAGGGCGACGGCGCCGGCCAGGGCGACGGCCGCTTGTCCGGCGGGCACCTCGAAGGCCACCGACACCCAGTCCAGTCCGAGGGCGTCGAAGGCGGCGTTGTGCAGCAACGGCGACAGCGAATGGCCGATGGGGTCGCCCATGACCCCGACCACGGTGGAAGAGCCCGAAGGCCACCACGGCGAACGACGTTCGACAGACACCGGCACCGGGGCGCCTAGCCCAGCCCGCGGCTGCGGGCCAGCTGCTCGTTGGCCAGCTGGCCGGCCAAGGTGTCGGAGAACGCTTC
>Ga0307374_10009772_pt1 | contig 14072 bp, 16 predicted proteins | sample OX3MG_FD_202532 | JGI IMG/M metagenome (GOLD analysis project Ga0307374, IMG submission 202532) | Soil microbial communities from Risofladan, Vaasa, Finland - OX-3 | ecosystem: Environmental > Terrestrial > Soil > Coastal area > Acid sulfate soil | place: Finland: Risofladan, Vaasa | collected... | reverse complement strand
TGCAAGCCTGACGGGCAAGAGACGATCAGGCGCACATGCCGACCGGCGTAAATTTGTTTCCGCGTCCTTGCGCGCCGACAGAGCGTGGAATAAACTAATGGCCGAACCTGTGAGGTAATGGCCCATGTCGGCAGTCCACAGAAACCAGATGGGAGGCATATGGATGGATCAAGACGCCATCATTCAGTACACCACGGACACATTCACCGGGGTCAAGGTCCTCAGGCCAGCCGATGGCCCCGGCGCAGGCGACACCTTCTTCTATTATGATCCCCAGCAGAATATCGATCTGACGCACAGCTTTCCCTTCGCCACGATGGTCACGAAAGATTACGCCGGGTTTGATACGACGTCACATCTGGATCGTCCGGGTGTGTTTCGGCTCAACATTGGCGTGAGCCGAGGCGCCTTTCAGACACTCTTTGGCTATCTCCCGACGGCATTCAGCGCCAAGAGCGCCGAGTATGACTTCGCCGCCCTGGACCGGCTGCTGCCACATCCAACCTACGCAGTGCAATCGTGGGTGTGCGCACTCAACCCCAGCGCAGTGACCTTCGAAACCGTCAAGCCCTTGCTGGCCGAAGCCTATTCCAGGGCCGTCAGTCGGCACGAGCGCGGCCAAACCACGCGCGATTGAGCAATCGCCAAATAGCGTGTCATGACCCGACGAGCATTAGTCTGGCGACGCAGGCGCGAGGCCGAGGCGACGGGTCAGCGCGTCGGCGACGGAGTAGGGGTCGGCGCGGCGCTCCACGATGTCGGCCACCAGGCGGTCCCACTCGGCGGGGGCGATGGTAGCGGCGATGCGCTCCATCAGCGCCTGATGCAGCAGCGCCAGCATCTCGCTCTGCGCCTGGCGTCCGCTGCGGCTGGCAAGCTGGCCACTCTCGCGCAGGGCGGCGAGGTGCGCGGCGAGTTGATCGGCCAGCGCGGCGACGCCCTCGCCCTTCGTCGCGTTCGTCTTGAGGATCGGCGTTCGCCACGCGCGCTCCTGGCGATGCTCGTCCAGGCTGAGCAGCATGCGGAGTTCCGCCGCCGTCTGGTCGGCGCCGGGACGGTCGGCTTTGTTGACCACGAAGATGTCGGCGATCTCCAGGATGCCCGCCTTGATCGCCTGGATGTCATCGCCCATCCCCGGCACGGTGACGACGACCACCGTCTGCGCCGCGCGCACGATCTCCACCTCGGCCTGGCCCGCGCCCACCGTCTCGATGATCACGGTGTCGAACCCGGCGGCGTCGAGCGCGCGGACGGCGTCGCGCGTGGCGACGGCCAGCCCGCCCAGGCTGCCCCGGCTGGCCATGCTGCGGATGAAGACGTTGGGGTCGCCCGCCAGCTCCTGCATGCGGATACGATCGCCAAGGATGGCGCCGCCGGTAAAGGGGCTGCTGGGGTCCACGGCGATGATGGCGATGCGCTGCTCGCGGCGGCGTAGCTCGCGCGCCAGTTGCATCACCAGCGTACTCTTGCCCGCGCCGGGCGAGCCGGTGAAGCCGACGATATGCGCCCGCCCGCCGTGGGTGTGCAGCTGCGCCAGCATGCGCCGCACGTCGGGCGCGCCGTTCTCGATCAGCGTGACCATGCGCGCCAACGCCCGCCGGTCGCCCGCCAGCAGCCGCGCCACGATGTCGGGCTGCGTGGGCAGCGCGGTCTGAGGGGCCTGCGTAGTCGGCGCGGTCGGCGTCGTTGACGATGTGGTTGGCATGGCAGGCGATAGCGACGACGCCGGGGCCTGTTCAGTCGTGCGTGTCATGCTAGCGCCCCGCGTTCCCGGCGTCGCCTGCGCTCGCGCTTGCTGCTTCTGCCGCGAGTGGCGCGTCCGCGCTGGTCAGCGGCGGCAGCTCGTGGCTCAGGCGCTCGGAGCGTACATTCGCGCGGACGAAGCTGATGATGGTGGATAGCGAGGTGCCGGGGCCGAAGTTGCCCTTGACGCCCATCGCCTCGATGGCGGGGATGTCTTCGTCGGGCAGAATGCCGCCCGCGACCACGAGGATGTCGTCCACGCCGTTCGCCCGCAGCAGCTCCATCACCTTGGGGAAGATCGCCATATGCGCGCCGGAGAGGATGCTCATCAGGATGGCGTCCACGTCCTCCTGGATCGCGGCCTCCACGATCATCTGCGGCGTCTGGCGGATGCCGGTGTAGATCACCTCCATGCCCGCGTCGCGGAGCGCCCGCGCGATCACCTTGGCGCCGCGATCATGCCCATCCAGGCCGGGCTTCGCCACCAACACGCGGATGCGCCGCTGGTCCGCCAGGCTGGCCGCGCCTGCCGTCTGTTCAGTTATGTCGGGTGTATTCGTCATCGTGTATGTCAGGGCCGGTCGCCCATCGGCGGACCCCGCTCCCCTTTCCCTCGCCCCGCGCCTCATCGCGCAGGGCCCAAAGCGACAGCAGCTACCACCCGCGATTGTACACGCTGAATGGCCACGCGGCAATAGCCGACGCGCTACATCCGCACTACAACCCCAACTCGCTCTTCCCCGTCGGACAGAGCTGCGCGACGCCACACTCGGCGCAGAGCGGCTTGCGCGACTGGCAGACGGCGCGCCCGTGGTAGATCAGCAGGTGCGAGAAGAGTACCCAGTCGTCTTTGGGGACGAGCGCCATCAGTTCCCGCTCGATCACCACCGGGTCTTCGCTCTGCGTGATCCCCATGCGCCGGGTCAGCCGCCCAACGTGCGTATCTACCGCGATGCCCTCGACGACGCCCATCGCGTTGCCCAGCACGACGTTGGCCGTCTTGCGGGCGGCGCCGGGCAACGCGGCGATCTCGGCGATCGTGCGCGGAACCTCGCCGTGGTAGCGGTCCACCAGAATGCGTGCGGTCGCCCGAATGTTCTTCGCCTTGTTGCGATAGAACAGGATGTGCTTGACCTCTTGCTCGAACTCGTCGGGGTCGGCGTTGGCGACATCCTCTGGCGTTGGGTATTTGACGAAGAGCGTCTTGGTGGTGGCGTTGACGCGGTCATCCGTGCATTGCGCCGCCAGGATGGTGGCCACCAGCAGTTGGAACGGCGTGGTGAAGTTGAGCGAACTGTGCGCGTCGGGATACGTCGTCTTCAGGATGGCGACGATCTGCGCCAGCCGCTCGCGTTTGGCCTCCTGGGTTTCTGATGTCGCCGGGGTAGGTGTTGTGGTCGTCTTGGTAGTTGCGGCGGGCTTGGCGCGTTTCGTCGTCGGCACGGTGGTTCCCTTTCTCGCGTGGTCTGCGCGCTCATATGTGCGCTCACTGGCATGCTCGGCGTCGCTTGTGGTGTGGCGGCTACGAGACGGTGACGCTCATGTAGACAAAGTAGTAGCTACCGTCGCTCGCGTGCGCGGTGGCTTCGATCTTGTATTTCCCAGCGGCGGTGGCGGGAACGGTGATCGTCCAGACGGCGCGCCCGGTGGCGTCGGTGACGGCGGGGGCAGGCCAGCGCGCGAGGAGTGGCCGACTCCCAGTTGGCGCGCTCAGCACGCACCTCAGCCCAGCGACCGGCGTCTTCCCATCCGGGCGCAGCGCCTGCACCTTCACCTGCGCCGTCTGGCCAGGCGTCAGCGTCACATCGGCGGGGCTGACGGCGATGCTCAGCGTAAACACCCCGGTGACGGCAACCGGCGCCGTCGTCGCGGTGGGGGTCGGCGCGGTCGGCGTATGCGTGGGTTGGCGATGGGTGGTGGGCGCGCCCCCCTGGATGATGGTGGGCGAGGTGACGAGAATATGGGTGAGCGCGCCTGCCATCAACCCCGTCGCCGCAAACAGCAACAGCAACAAGGCGATCACAGCGCCTGAAAGTGGTCTTCGCATGGCTCGTGTACGCCTTTACGTCTCGGACAGGTATCCGAGCGTGCGCAAAATTGCGCCGTCGGTTGACCACGATTGGCATGAAATATGTGGAAGAAGCAGACATGTGAGCCTGTCCACGCCTGCCACACCAGTCTCGATGCGACGGCATGGCAGGCGAGTTGAGGCGTGTAATGGGTTGCGTACTGGGTATTGTATGGCCGCGCTGGGCGCGCCGCCAGATGCGTAGCCTTTCTGGCGGCGCCTTGACATGCCTTGACACGCCGATGCGCTTGTGTGATACACTACTGGAACAAGGACAGCAGGTACCCACGAACGCGCAACGCGACAACCGTGTAGTCAGAAACCGTACATCCACTCGACAAGGCGCCTGGCCAGCAGACCAGACATCCCAGGTGTTCATTCAGTAGCGTCATCAACAGCCGTCATCAACAGCCATCATCAACAGCCATCATCAACAGCCATCATCAACAGCCATCATCAACAGCCATCATCAACAGCGTCGTCACAGCGTCGTCAACGCGGCAATCACGCAGACGCCCCACCAAGCCGTGAGCCGTCAGCGCCCGTCCCGTCGCACGTCGCGTCACAACCGTCATTCTCCACCAGGCGCAGCGTCGGTCGCTCCCCGTCTGGCTTCTCCTGCCCCTCAACGGGCATGTGGTTGAAGTGCGTGTAGTGCGTGTAGTGAGTGCATGCGGGTTGACGCCAGGGTTCGGACGCTCATGAGTCGGTCATGACGCGACAATGATTCCTGGCTAGCGTAGAGGAGTTGAACGCTCATGGGTGTCTTGCGAGTGCTATCACATCACGGAGATGACCGCATCGTGTGGGACAAGACTGCCGCCGAGAACGGCAATCCGGAGGCCCAGGCGGCGATCCGCGAAGCCGAGCGAATATTCGCCGAGCAGCGGGCGCGTGGCGCGACCGCCGTAAAAGTCGCCCCCGGGCGACCCGCCGAGCGCATCGAGTCGTTTGATCCGCAGGTCGAAGAGATCGTCATGCTTCCGCGAGTTGTTGGGGGCTGATGACGGCGATGATGAACGTTCTGGTCGTGTTCTTCGTCGTCCTGATTCTGGTCGTGACGCTCTTCAAAATATTGGGCCTGTTCTCCGACGGGATCCTGTTTCGCACCCGGCTGTGGCCGTGGCTGCGCCAGCATCCCTGGTGGCCGGCGCCTGCCGAGCGGACCGCTGAGGGCCTGCTGCGCCATCTGTTGTCCGACGCGCAATACCGCGCGCTCTGCGCCACCGGCTATCTCGAGGTGCCAAGCACAGCCTATCCAGACCGGGTCTATCGGGTACCGCGCGGGCCGGGACAGGTGTTGGTGGTCGAGCGCAACGTGGTGAAGGAGCGTCTGTGTGTGCAGCCGACCTCGAATAGCCTGCCGGAGGCCGATGTCGTCCTCATGCACAAGTTGCTGATCGAGTCCGATGAACGCTCGTATCTGCTGACGGCCAACCACTTCCCCCGCGCCATCTGGTACTGAGCCTGCTACCTGGCTCAGTACCTATCAGCCGCGCATCCGGGGTGGCGGTTGGCTGGGCAGAGCATGTGATGAGGCAAGCGTGTGATCTTCAGATCACACGCTTGCCTCATCGTGTTTGTGGGTGAGGCAGGCGAAGAAAGGCAAGTGATCAGCGCATTTGCGACAGATATGATGAGGCATGGCGCGCTACCATTCACCTCATATCCCCCTATTCCCTATTCCCCTATCTCCCCTATCTCCCCCAAGTGTTGACAACTGCCTCCAGGAGCGCCGTATAGTATTGTTAGATGGGCTAATAATGAGATGGGCTAATTGTGCGAAAGGCGATCATTTCTATGTCAACACAGCGTCCTTCAGCAGATGAGCAGGCTGATACGCTATGCGCGCCAGGGGCAGCCTCTGGGCGCGCCAACGCACGCGTCGGCGCCGATGACCGCGACGCAGCGCCCGACGCCCTGGACATGGCGCTGGCCGTGGCGCTGGTGGAGACGCTGCCCCGCTTCTCGCGCACGCTCAAGCAGAGCGTGGAGCAGAGCGAGGGCCTCGAGCGATTGACGATGCCACAGTTGCAGTGTCTGCAAGCGGTAGCGGCGAAAGGCGCCACCCTCGCCGCGCGGTTGGCCGAACAGATGCGCGTCACCGCGCCGACGATGACCACCCGTATCGATGTGTTGGTCGAGCGCGGGCTGCTGACCCGTCGCCCCGATCCTCTCAATCGTCGTCAGGTCTGGCTGGCGATCACGCCCACTGGACGCGAGCTGCTGACCCGGTATCAGGCGCTGATGGAGCAACGAGTCCGCGAGCTGCTGGCGCCGTTGACGCCGGAACAGAAAGAGCGGCTGCTCGTCGCCGTGGGCGACATCGGCTCGCTGCTCGACGGGCTGCGCGCCCATCTAAAGTGACTCCGTTTTGCCCACCGGGCGCCTGCGCCAACACAACTGGGCGCCCTGATGAGGCGCCTCAACGGATATACCCCTGCGCAGAGTGAAAGGATTATCTCGTGACCATACCCTCAGACATCGCGGCGACCACTGGCCGCACGCCGCCGGGCGACCTCGCGGTGGCTCCCCGCCAGGCAGCCGACCGGGCGCAGGCGAACGAGGCGCCGGGCGAGGCCGCCATCGAGGCGCGCGATCTCGTACGACGCTTCGGCGACTTCACGGCGGTCGATCACCTCTCGTTTCGGGTGCGGCACGGCGAGGTCTTCGGCTTCCTGGGGCCAAACGGCGCGGGTAAGTCCACCACGATCAAGATGCTCTGCACGCTGCTGACGCCTACCGAGGGCATTGCGCGGGTCAACGGCTTCGACGTCGCGGTGTCGCCAGCGCGGGTGCGCCAGAGCATCGGCATCATCTTCCAGGATTTCAGCCTGGACGACCGCATCACCGCCGAGGAGAATCTACAATTCCACTGCATGATCTACCATGTGCCGCCGCGTGAACGCGCCACGCGCATCCGTCGCATGCTGGAGATGGTGGACCTGGCCGACCGCGCCAAAGATGTCGTGCGGCAGTATTCCGGCGGCATGAAGCGGCGGCTGGAGATCGCGCGGGGCCTGCTGCATCATCCGCGTGTGCTGTTCCTGGATGAGCCAACGGTTGGCCTCGACCCACAGACGCGCCAGAACATCTGGGAACACATCCACGAACTACGCAAACGTGAAGGCATCACCGTCTTCATGACCACACACTATATGGATGAGGCAGAGAACTGCGACCGCATCGGCGTCATGGACCACTCCCGCCTGATCGCGCTCGATACGCCGCTGGCGCTGAAAGCCAGCCTGGGAGGCGATGTCGTCCGCCTGCGCACGGCGGATAACGCAGCGGCGATCGCCGTGCTGCGTGAACGCTGGGGCCTGGCGCCAACCGAAGAAGATAGCCAGCTACGCTTCGAGGTGGAGCACGGCGATACGTTTGTCCCCGCGCTGCTACGCGACTTCCCCATTGGTGTGCAGTCGCTCGACATCGCGCGCCCCACGCTCAACGATGTCTTCTTGCAGCTCACCGGGCGCGCCATCCGCGAGGAAAGCAGCAGCAGCGTCGAGCGGCTGCGCGGCGCGATGCGGCGGCGTGGAGGCCGGGGCGCGTGACGCTGGGCGGACTCGACTGGCGCGGCGGGGACCCAGCGCGCGAACGCGCGGCGAGAGGCCTGCGGGCCACGAAGGCCGCCGACGCGGCCTGGGGATCGGCTTCAACTGCCCGGCGGTTGTCTAGAGGGATACGTACACCAATGACTGAGATAGCACAAGCAATAGCGGATTCGCCGCTGGCGCCCAGTGAGCGGCGAGATGAGACGGGCGCCTATTGGGAGCGCGAGCCACGCGGGCCGCTGGGGTGGCTGCAACGAGTGGTTGACCTGGACGCGATCCGGATGCTCTGGCAGCGCGATCTGGTGCGCTTCTTCCGTGAGCGCACGCAACTCTATGGTTCGCTGGCGCGCACGTTCGTCTGGCTGTTTATTCTGGGCGCTGGGTTGCGCGGCTCGGTGCAGACGCCGCATGGGATTTCGTATCTGGCGTTCGTCTTCCCCGGCATGATGGCGCTGGCGATCATCTTCTCGTCGCTCCAAAGCGCGATCAGCATCATCTTCGACCGCGAGTTTGGCTTCCTGAAGGAGGTGATGGTGGCGCCGATCCCGCGCGCCTCGATTGTGCTGGGCAAGGCGCTGGCCGGAGCCACCATCTCGACCTTGCAGGGGACGATCATTTTCATCTTCGCGCCGTTCGTCGGCCTCTGGCCTTCGCCGCTGACCATCCTGGCGTGCATCGGCGTGATGATGCTGACCGGGCTGGGGCTGACAGCGATCGGCATTCTGATTGCGGCGCGCATGACCTCGTTTGAGGGCTTTGGCACCATCAACAACTTCATCGTGCTGCCGCTGTATTTTCTGAGCGCGGCGCAGTTCCCGCTCAACCGCGCGCCACAGTGGCTGCGCACGATTGCGCTCTTCAACCCACTGGGCTATGCGGTCGATCTGCTGCGTGGCCTGATCGACGGCGTGTGGTCGTATAACGCGGCGCTCGATCTCGGCGTCGTCGCCGGGTTCGCCGTCGTCATGCTGACCGCCGCGACGCTGGTCTTCGCGCGCCAACCATCGTAGCGCCTGACGATGGCTAGTGATCGCCAGAGGCGTCGCTGGTTGTCTTCGCGGCGTCGCGCCTGGTCACGCTGGAGTCGTCGTCGAGGAAGTTCCCGATCAGGCGCAGGGCGACGCCAAGCGCGATGATGACGCCCGCGTTGACGCCCAGCTCGATCATCGAACTGGTGAACTCGGCGCCGTGGAGCTGTGAGAAGTCGGTGACGGAGAGTCGTGCGCCGACCGCCAGGCTGCCCCGCGTCGCCGAGATGATGCCGATGAATGGGTCCGCACGGATAAACTCTTGGGAACCCGTTCGCCGCAGCCGCTGCACTCCTGGCTGGTGTACGCTGGGGGGATCGCGACCACTTGTCGCCCGGCCCATGCTGCCTTGGCTTCAAGGATGCTACGGAATTGACCCCACCCGGCGTCTTGAATCGATGTATTGAGGCCCGCCTTGCGCTTGGCCCCGTTGGGGAGATAGCCACCGTTGCCGTCCGGCTTGGGCGCCGGACGGCGTACCAGGTTGGCGACCTGCAACTCTTCGAGGTAGATTACATCGTTCTCACGTACCAGCGCCAGTGCCGTCTTGTGATGAAAGTCGGCGCGTTGCCGCTTGACGTGTTGATACGCTTTGGCTCGCTTGGCGACCGCTTTCTTCCGGCCATTGCTGCCCTTCTGGCAGCGCGCGACTGCCTTATCGACCTTGGCGACGAGCCGCTCACCTTTCCTGAAGTGGCGCGGGTTGTCTACCACTCGCCCATGCGCTGTGATCAGGAACACTTTCAAGCCAACATCTATGCCCGTCTCACGACCAGTCGGCGGCAACGGTTGCATAGGGACATCGGCACAGGAGAGGATGACGTACCACCCATCGGCTTCATGTGAGATCGTGACGGTCTTAGGCGTGCCTACCAGGGGACGGTGAAGGCGCACGGCGATCCGCCCAATCTTGGAGAGGACTAAGAAGCCATTGTCCAGCCGCGCCCCGTTGCCATACTCCTTATAGGTGAAACTATGGTAGCGCGTGCGCCCTTGAAAACGTGGGTAGCCAGGCTTATCTCCATTCTTCAAGCGACGAAAGAACGCTTGGAATGCCTTATCGAGCCGGGCCAGCACGTCTTGCAAGACATGGCTGTGGATGACGTCGTATTCTGGCATCTCAGCCCGGATGGTCTTCAGTTCCGCTTCCTGCTGAAAGCGGGTCGGGCTTTTTCCTTCACCGCGATCCCACCACGTCTTGCGCTGCTCCAAGGCGGCGTTGTACAGCGTGCGACAGCGGTACAGGGTGGTATCCAACATGGCCTCTTGGGCTGGTGTTGGCTCCAACTTGTACTTGTAGGCTTTCCGTCCGCTGTACTCGCTCACGACTACGACTTCCCTTGCTGCTGTTGTTCGCCACTATGACGCTGGGCGTATTCACGCAGCGCCCAGATGACTTCCCCGTTAAACGACCGTTCGTGCTGTTTGGCGAGGCAGCGAATCGTCTCCAATACGTCCAACGGGAACCGGATGGAGATGCTTTGCTCGCGCTTCGGTGTGGTACCCATATATCTATTCTATCACTAAGATAGATATGTCAGAACCGGGTAGGACATCTGGCTAAAGCCGGCACACGCCTCACCGCACGCCCTCAAGGGACAGCGGCTTGCGGCGGGCTAAAGCCTTAGTCTGTCATCCGAATACAGCAACGCCTGAAAGCCTCGATACGCGCTTTCAGGCGTTGCTGTGTGTGATTCAACAGTCTACTCTATACGCGCTGTACGCGCTCGTCGGCGCAGGCAGACATGAACGCAGTGTGAACATGCGGGCGGCGCACAATTCGGCGCGCTGGCTAGCGCGGGCGACCGGAGCGCGGCGTGGTTGGCTGGTCATACGATGGCGTGGTGGGCGACTGATTGGGGTGTCGCGCCGCCAAATCGTTTTGCGGATAGCCCTTCGCGTTGGCGCCGTTCCCATTGCTCATGCTGTTCCCATTGCTGGCGTGGCTATCGTGCGTGGGGCCATAGCGCGTGGGGCGTAACTGCGGCAGGGGCGTCTGCTCCGGCTCGGGCTGCGCGCCATGCTTGAAGTGTCGGTAGATGTAGTAGGCGACCGCCGCGACGACCAACACGATAATCACGACATCTAGCCCGTGGAAGACGGTGGACAATTTGGAGATGGTGGCGTCAAATGTCGGCCCAAACGCGACACCCAGGTACGCCAGGGCGAACGTCCACGGAAGTGAACCAAGGAAGGTGTAGAGCAGGAACTTGCCAAAGTTCATCCGCGCGATGCCAGCGGGCAACGAGATGTACGTGCGAACGACGGGCAGCAGGCGCGAGAAGAACGCGACCGGCGAGCCGTATTTGGCAAACCAGCGGTCGGCGCGGTCGGAGTCGCGCTGCGAGATCAGGATGTATTTGCCATAGCGCAACAGCAGCTCGCGCCCGCCTGACGCGCCAATCCAGTAGGCGATGGCAGACCCCAACACACAGCCGAGCGTCCCGGCGATAGTAATGCCAACTAGATTGAGTGGGCCGGTCGAGGTTGTCAAACCCTTATAGACCATATAGCCTGCCAGCGGCATCACGATCTCGCTGGGCAGGGGAATGCAACAGCTTTCAATCGTCATTGCCAGCAAGACGCCAAAATAGCCGGTGGCGACGTACCAGTGTTGGATGGCGGTCAACAAGACTTGTTCTATGCTCACCCTTCGCGTTCTCCTCTTCTGCCTGCGCGCTTGCCTGTGTGTCCCGTTGCGCCGCAGTCTACTATCTCTCCCAGCGCCAGACGCCTATCAGCCCGTCCAGCGGTGTATACGCATTTATACGCAACGGCGCATACGACAAAATGCGGTATGCCGTGCGACATACCAGAGTGTAGCGCATCGTCGGCGCGCCATGCCCATCGTTGGTCTCGCGCGGCGCTCCCTGCCGTATGGGGATAGCAGCGGGCATGCCAATAGACGCATGCCAGGAAACGGCGCGCTGGCGTTGGGACGAGCGTAGCACAGCGGGCAATTCTTCGCAAGCGTTCTATGCCAATTGGATGTAGCGTTTGGCGGGTGAGTGCGCGATGAGCGGGCGGGCGCGACGTGCGCGGCGCGTTCACGCGCAGCTAAAGGCGCGCCGCTACGAAGGCCACCGACGCGGCCTGGAGAGACGGCGCTAGTAGCGGCGATACACGGCGGTGACGCGGCCCTGCACAACCCACTCGGCGTCCCACTCGGCGGCGCTGATGTAGATCGGCTCCATCGTGGTGTTGGCGGGTTGCAGCCGGAAGCCGTCGCGTTCGCGGTAGATGCGCTTGAGGGTCGCGGCGCCGGAGCCGCCATTGGCGGTCTGGTGGGTGGCGACGACAATGGCGCCATCGGAGATGTAGGCGTCGGGGTCGATCAGCACATAGTCGCCATCGTTGATATGGTCGTCAATCATGGATTGTCCGCGCACCAGCAGGACGTATTGGCGGCCCTGCTTGTGCGCCTCGAGGTCGAGCGCCTCCTGCGTGGAGTCGGTGTAGATGTCCAGCGGCTGACCGGCGGCGATCGTGCCGATGATCGAGAGCGTGTTGGACTCCTCGCGCATCAGGCGAATGCCACGGCTCTTCTTTGGTTCGCGGGTGATGTAGCCCTTTTTCTCCAGCACACTGAGGTGATAGTCCACATGGCCGGTCGAGTTGATGCCGACCTCCTTGCCGATCTCGCGGTTGGTCGGCGGCCTGCCCTCGCGCCGCGAATACACCTCGATGAACGCATAGATACGCGCCTGCGGATCGCTCAACTTATTGATATCCATGTCTGCCCCCTGCCCTTTGGCGTCTTCCCACACTGGTGTCTCGGCGCCGTCCGGTCTACGGCCCCACAGTTGGGCGTAGAACTCTCGTTCTACAGTGTACCAGAAACATCACTGGTTGTCAATATGTTCGTCATCTATTCATAAATTCAAAACGATTTCCATCGACTTTTCATCACATCCATTCAATGCAAGGCCTGAAACAGGGCCAGACAAACCTGTCTGATCACAAGCGTCTGCATTGGGGCTATGCAAGACCCAGGCAGATCAGGTATGGTATGAGGGGCGCTTGGCGCTGCATCGCAGCCGACTCGTGTCGGTAGTTGCTGCCCCTTGCGCCTGTTGCAATCGTTTCACTGCTATTGAGTGTGGTGTGTGATGTTGAGTGTGAGGGTGAGGCATGCCGTCGCTGACGACCAATGATGTCGCTGCTATTGAGGTTGCGGTTGCGCTATTCCAGACGATTGTGCTGGTGGTGGCCGGACTCGTCGCTATCTTCCAACTACGCGCGACGCAGAAGTCGCGCTATCTCGAGGCCGTCGTGCGGATGTTTGGGGACTTCGGCAGCCGCGACGCCTACGCCGACGCCGACGCCGTGCTGGGTCTACCGGCGACCATCGAGGAATACACCACCCAGGAGATCGAGCTGGCGACCTGGGCAGTGCGTGTCTACGAAGAGATCGCGTTTCTGGTCTCGTCGGGGATGATCCCCGAAAACTACATCATCCCGCTCTATTCGCGCCGCATCGTCTGGAGCTGGGACGCCCTGCAACCGTTCATTCAGAACGAGAGGAGTCTGCGCGATAGCGGCGGCGAGTATCGGCTGGCGGGCGACGGGCGCTACTTCGAGGGGCTGGCCAAACGCGCACTGGCCTACCGCGAGCGCACGTTCAAAGACGCTAAACGCGCGCATCCGCCGGTGCCGGAGGCCTACCGCGAACGACTGCGCGCGGCCATCGCCCGTGGCGAGCGCATCGGCTCCCAGGCGTGGACGCAGTAGCCCCTGGAATGTGACCTTCCCAGGCATGGAACCGGGAGAACAAAGAGAAGGCGGTGTGCGCGTATGTGGCAACGATGGGGACTTTTCGTCGCTCGGCTCGGCTTCGGCGTCCTCACGCTGACGGCCATTGTCGTGCAGTTGACAATTCACGTCGGCAATAGCTTCGACCCCGTCAACTTCTTCAGTTACTTCACGAACCTGTCGAACATCTTTGCGGCGGTCGTCTTCATCATCGGTGCGATCTCCCTGCTCACCTATCGTAAGCCGACGCCGCGCGATGACCTCATCCGGGGCGCCGCAGTGGTGGCAATGGCGGTGGTGGGCGTGGTGTTCAGCCTGCTGCTGCGCAACGAAGACCTGGGGACACTGCTGCCGTGGGTCAACTTCGTGCTGCACTATCTGATGCCGGTGGTTGTGGTGGTGGAATGGCTCGTGCAGCCGCCCAAGTCGAAAATATCTTTTCGGCAGACGCTCTACTGGCTGATCTACCCGCTGCTCTACGTGGTCTACTCGCTCATTCGTGGGGCCATCGTCGGCTTCTACGCCTATCCGTTCCTGAACCCGGCGAAGATCGGTGGCTACGGCGTCGTCGCGCTGTACTGCGTCGGCATCTTCGTGCTGTTCCTGGTGTTCAGTGTGGTCTTCCAGTGGTTGGGGAACCGGCTGCCACGGCTGGTGAAGGAACCAGCGGCGCCCGTTGCGGCGCGGGCATCCTGACGTAGCGCGGGATAGCGCCTCTGACCCTTCGCTTGTGATGCGCGGGGAGATCAGGGGCGCAACGGTGGGGGTTATGATGAACGACCAGCCTGACTTCGCGGTGATCTTGCCACTGGCGTTTCTTGCCCTTGGCGTAATAATCACGCTGTGGGGGCTGTCGTACGCGCGACCGGCGCGCTTCGACGAACGAGCGTTGCGTCGATGGCGGTTCAGGCTGATGTACGCGCA
>Ga0307374_10009771_pt1 | contig 14073 bp, 12 predicted proteins | sample OX3MG_FD_202532 | JGI IMG/M metagenome (GOLD analysis project Ga0307374, IMG submission 202532) | Soil microbial communities from Risofladan, Vaasa, Finland - OX-3 | ecosystem: Environmental > Terrestrial > Soil > Coastal area > Acid sulfate soil | place: Finland: Risofladan, Vaasa | collected... | reverse complement strand
TTCACAGTGATAATTCTCCTTCAGCCACGGAATAATGATCGAGGTATCGAGTCCTCCGGAATAAGCCAGTACCACTTTTTTCGCCAACGGTTTCTCCTTAGCCGAGCAGCGTGAGCAGGATTGCCTTCTGAACGTGCAAACGATTTTCCGACTGATCGAAGACGAGCGATTGCGGCGAGTCGATGACGCCCGCCCTGACTTCCGCTCCGCGATGCGCGGGCAGACAATGCATGAACACCGCGCGCGGATCGGCTAACGCGAACAGCGTCTCATTCACTTGATACGGCGCGAAAATCGCCTCGCGCTGGGCGGTTTCGTTTTCCTGGCCCATACTTGCCCAGACGTCCGTGTAAACCGCCTGCGCGCCGGCGACGGCCTCTTCCGGGGAGCGAAGAATTTCGATTTTCCCGCGCGTCTCGCGGGCCGCCCGGCGCGCTTCCGCCACAACTTCCGCATCGGGTTCATAACCAGCAGGAGCGGCAACGCGAACGTGCGCACCGACTCGCGCGCCTATCGTGAGCAGCGAATGGCAAACATTATTTCCGTCGCCGACGTACGCAAGTTTCACTCCGCGGAGGCCGCCAAATCGTTCCTCGAGCGTGAAAAAGTCAGCCAGTGCCTGGCAGGGATGAAAACGATTCGATAGCGCGTTGATCACAGGAATCGACGCGTTCTCCGCCAGTTCGTTCAGCACGCTTTGCTCGAATACGCGCGCGACGATTCCGTGAACCCAGCGGTCGAGATTTTTCGCAACGTCGCTGACCGTTTCCCGTTCGCCCAAACGCGATTGCGTGTGATCCAGAAACACCGCGCCGCCGCCCATGCTCGCGATTCCAACTTCGAAAGTAACCCGTGTGCGCAGGGATGGTTTCTCGAAAATCAGCGCGAGAAAACGTCCCGCCAATGCGCTTCGGTAGCGCTCCGGGCGCGCCTTGATGTCAGCGGCGAGGTGATAAAGCTCGCGAATCTGCGCCGCGCCCCATTCGGAGCCGGTCAGTAGATCGCGCCTAAGCGCCGGAACAGTTGTAGTCGCGGCCATCGCGTTCATGTTTTTACCTCACTGCGGCCAGGGAACTCGCTCCGGCCAATTTCTGAATTTGCGGGAGGCGTTGCGCCGCCGGCACTTCGGCGACTTTCCATGTTTTTCGCGGTGCCTTGATCAGAACTACTTCAAGCTGTTTTAGGAACTCTCGAACATCTTGCGCTCGAATAATGAACGGCGGCAGCAGGCGCAAAATATGCTCGTGTGTGCAATTTATAATCAGGCCACGCCGCAGCGCTTCTTCGACCAGCGGCGCGCCTTCGATCGACAGATCCAGTCCAACAATCAAGCCCTCTCCGCGCACTTCGCGAATGAATTCGAATCGCGATTGCAATTTTTCGAGGCCTCCGAGCAGCTCTGCGCCACGCTCGCGCACATTTTCAAAAAGGTTCTCGTCTTCGACCGTTTGCAAAAATTCCAGCGCCACGGCGCAAATGAGCGGCCCGCCGCCAAATGTCGTTCCATGCAGTCCCGGCGTAAACGCAGCAGCGAAACTTTCGTTCGCGATAAGCGCTCCAAGCGGCAGGCCACCCGCTAGCGGCTTTGCGACGGTCACAACATCTGGCGTAGTTGCGAATTTCTGATAAGCGAATTTGCGTCCCGTGCGCCCCAGCCCACATTGAATTTCGTCCGCAATCATGGCCGCATCCTGCTGCGTTGCCAGTTCGCGCGCACGATTCCAAAACGGCTCGCTTACCGCGTAAATTCCGCCTTCGCCCTGAATCGTTTCGAGCACGATGGCGCAAACGCTGTCGTCAAACTTCCTCTCGAGGTCGGCAACGTCGTTGAAGCGCACGAATTCCACTCCCGGGACGAGCGGCTCGAAGGGTTTGCGATACTTTTCCGGATAGGTGATCGAGACGGCGCCGAACGTTCGCCCGTGAAAGGAATTTTCCAGCGCGAGAAACCGCGTCTTCGCTGGCGCGCCCGCTGCGGCATTCTTGGCGTAAGCGCGCGCAAGTTTCAGCGCTCCTTCCATCGCTTCCGTTCCGCTATTGGTGAAGAAAACGCGGTCAAGGCCGGACCACTCCGTTAGCTTCTTGGCCAACGGGCCCTGAAACGCATTGTGAAACAGATTCGACAAATGGACTGCCTGCGCTGCCTCGCGCCGGATCACGCGCACCATCCGCGGATGCGAATAGCCAAGCGCGTTCACGGCGATGCCGCCCAGAAAATCAAGGTAGGCGCGCCCGCGCGAGCTGTAGAGGTGGCAGCCCTTGCCGTGCGTAAAAACAATGGCGGGGCGGCGATAGGTACCGACCATACATTGATCCGCATCACGAAGAATCCGAGTCGCGCTCGATTTCCGTGACGGCGCGGGTTTTCGTTTTGTTTTCTTCGTCATCGGTTTCACCGCGCCGCGCGTGCCGCGTATTTTGTTTGCAGGGGCATCCGTATGGACAGAATGCGAGTTCCCGGGCCCTTCGCGCCATTCGTGACGGAATGAAGCGCGCGCGGACGCGTGCCACCCACGATGCGCACCTGTCGAACGCCGCCCGCGAGCGCCCGCTTCGCGGCTTCGAGCTTCAGCACCATGCCGCCAGAAACTTTCTGAGAACGAATCAGTTCTTCAATTTCCGCGCCCGTCACTTTATCCAACACTTTTTCTCCATCGAGCACGCCAGCGACATCGGTGAGGAAAATCAACCGATCCGCTTGGCAATATTCCGCGGCCGCCGCGGCCATGTGATCGGCGTTGATGTTATAAAGTTCGCCATCGGACCCTAGCCCCAGGCAACAGGCCACAGGCACAATCCCCGCGCGCCACAGCGAACTCAGAAATTCGAGGTTCACTCCCGTCAAGTAGCCGACGTAGCCCAGTCCGCCAACGTCGCCTTCATGAAACATCGGCTCGGCAAGAAAGCAGGCTGCATCGGACGCGCAAATTCCAACTGCCGTCTGCCCCGCAAGCGAAATCGCGCCCGCTAGCCGCTTGTTGAGCAGCCCCGCAAAGACCATCACCGCGGCGTCGCGCGTTTCGCGATCCGTGACGCGCAGCCCGCCAACAAACCGGCTTGTGATCCCCATTCGCGCAAGCACAGCGGTAAAAGTTTTCCCGCCGCCGTGAATCACCAGCAGTTCGTGACCCGCCTTCGCGAGTTCGGTGATTTGCCTCGCCAGCGAGCGCACCGCCGCTTCATCGTCCAGCAAAGCTCCCGCGATTTTGATCACCAGTCTCATATCAGTCCTTCGGATTCCGAATACCTGTGCATGAGATTAAAATTCTGAACCGCCTGCCCAGCCGCGCCTTTGCCCAGATTGTCGAGACACGAAACGACAACCAGCCGTTCGCCCGATTCGTCCAAAGCAAATCCAATGTCGCAAAAATTCGTGCGCGTTACGTGTTGCAGTTCAGGCAGCTTTCCCGCGGGCCAGATGCGAATCATCGGCCGCTCCGCATAAAATTTACGGAATAGCGCCTCGACTTCTTCGCCGCGCCGCGGCTCGCTGAGCCAGACGTACAGCGTCGAAAGAATGCCACGTTCGATCGGAAGCAGGTGCGTCGTGAAAATCATTTGCTCCGCCGAAATTCCCAGGTGCTCCGTGATTTCCGGCGTGTGCCGGTGCGTAAACAATCCGTAGGCGCGGAAATTTTCATTCACTTCCACGAAATGTGTATCGCGCTTCGGTTCCTTGCCTGCCCCACTGACGCCGGACTTGCAATCGCAGACGACACCGCGCGCCGGGTCAATCCACTGAGCATCAACAAGAGGCCGCAATCCCAAAATTACGGAAGTTGCGTAGCAACCAGGATTCGCTACCACTGTTGCGTCCGGCAAGTCCGTCGGATAAAGCTCGGGCAGGCCGTATACCGCGCCGCTCAGGGCTTCGTGATTCGGCGCGGGCAGCTTGTACCAACGCGAAAATGTCTTAGCGTCGCGAAACCGAAACGCCCCGCTCAAATCAATGACGCGCAATCCCTGATTCATCAGCTCGGGGACAAGATCGAGCGATGCGTCGTGCGGCGTGGCAAGAAACACTGCCTTCGCGCCGCTTTTCGCAATGGCATCCACCGACAGGGGCCGGCAACGAGCCTCGCCCCAGCCGCGCAATTGCGGAAAAATCTCCGTCAAGCAACGAGCCGCTGCGTTTTCTCCGCGCAGATAAAAAATAGGTTTTTCGATTTGCGAATGTCGGAGCACCAGGCGAGCCAGCTCGAAGCCCGCGTATCCCGTTGCTCCGACAACCGCGACCGGCGTCCCGCAATTCATCGGAGCAGATCCTCCATGCGCTTCTGGATGGCCGCCCGTGCCGCGCGCGACGGTGTGATAATCAAGACCGTGTCGTCGCCTGCCAGCGTTCCCGCAACTTCCTTCCAATGCTCCGCGTCCACCGCTGCAGCCAGCGGCTGCGCCCCGCCCGGCGGCGTTTTCAGCACCAGCATGTTCTGCGCGGGCCGCACGTCCACGAGAAATTCACGCAGCGCCCGCGCCAGCTGCGGCACCGGCGACGATTCCTCCGCCGCGGAACTCAGTGGCCGGTAGCCTTCCGCGGTTTTGACCAGCTTCAGCTCGCGCAGATCGCGCGATAGCGTGGCTTGCGTGACGCGCACACCCATATGGTTCAGCCTCCGGCGCAGATCATCCTGGTTGGGGACGGGTTCAGCGCCCACCAACTTTAGAATCTGTCCTTGCCGAAACCGTTTGTGCGTTCCCATTACGATGGCCGATGTTTGAATATTCATCGTACTGAATATTTATACACGGGCGTCAAGCCTCATGTCAACAGCGAAGTGCACCGGGCAAAAACAATCGTGCCCTGCGGGGAACATGACCGAAAAAAGCGATTGGGTGCGCAAAGGCATCCGCGCTAGAGCGTGTGACTCCGTGCGTAAACTGCAAACCAATTTGTGAAACTTGACAGCTACCGGCGAAATGAGTTCTGCTTTGTGTGTAACTGAAAAGTGAAGGGACGATCACAAGGTATGCCAGAACAAGTCGTGCAGCGGCGCTCTCGTGGATTCATTTGCGTCAACGCCCACCCCGAGGGGTGCCGGCGCAACGTGGAACGCCAAGTTGCCGCCATCGGCGCGCAAGCGAAGCCGCCCCATGCGGGGCTTGGGAGCGTCCTCGTCATCGGCGCATCCACGGGCTACGGCTTGGCCTCGAGAATCGCCGCGGCGTGGGGTTTCGGCGCGAAGACGCTCGGCGTCTGCCTCGAACGGGAGCCGGAAGGGAACAAGACGGCCACCGCAGGTTTCTACAACACCGTCGCGTTCCACGATTTGGCACGCCGAGACGGCCTGTTTGCCAGCAGCATTAATGCTGATGCATTTTCCGACGCCGCCAAGCGCAGCGCGGCCGAAATCGTCCGCAAGGAAATGGGCAAACTTGACCTGATCATTTACAGCGTTGCTGCGCCCAAGCGCGCGGATCCAAAGTTTGGCAAGGTTCACGCGTCCGTTTTGAAACCAATCGGCAAAGCCTATACGAATAAAACTGTCGATCTCGACTCCGAAAAGGTAACCGAAGTCACGATTCCTCCCGCGAACGATTTGGAAATCGCGGATACAGTAGCGGTGATGGGCGGCGAAGATTGGAAACTGTGGATGGAAATGCTCGCCGAAGAGGATCTGCTTGGCGAAAACGTTCGCACGCTGGCCTATTCATATATCGGACCCGAAATGACGTGGCCGATTTATCGCGACGGAACAATCGGCGCGGCGAAGAAAGATCTCGAGCAAACGGCGCTGGCGCTGGATGAAATGTTGGATAACCGGCTCGGCGGCGAAGCACGCATCGCCGTAAACAAAGCCATCGTCACGCAAGCCTCGGCCGCCATTCCTGTTGTTCCGCTCTACATGAGTATTCTATTTCGAGTCATGAAACAGAAAGGCCTCGACGAGGGTGCTCCCGAGCAGATGCGGCGGCTCTTTTTCGAGTTTCTGGCGGAGGGCGCTACGCTAAAGTTCGACGAAGCCGGGCGTATTCGCCTGGACGACCACGAGATGCGTCCGGACGTGCAAAAGGAAGTTACATCCCTGTGGACAAACATCACGACAGAAGATTTGCGCGAACTGAGCGACTTCGCCGGTTTTCAGCATCAGTTTCGCGCGCTCTTTGGCTTTGAAGTCGATGACGTCGATTACTCCGCGCCCACGGAAACAATGCTCTCTTGGTAGCGCAAAATCAGGACGAACCCGAACCCGCGAAACAGATCCCAGAAACAAATCGAAGTTCTTTGATCGCTGTCGAGAAAAGTTTTCGGGGTTATGACATCTGGCGGAGAACGTATTGCAAAATTCCGCCGTGCCGGAAGTATGTCACTTCGACGGGAGTGTCGATGCGCGCGATCGCTGAGAAGCTTTTTTCTTTGCCGGAATTGTCGCGAGCGCGGACGCGCAGAATCTTTCGCGGCTTGAACTGATCGGCGAGGCCCTCGACGTCAAATGTTTCCTGACCCGTCAAACCAAGCGACTTGGCCGTTTCGCCATCCTGAAATTCGAGTGGGAGCACGCCCATGCCGATCAAATTGCTGCGGTGAATGCGCTCAAAACTTTCGGCGAGCACGGCGCGCGCACCGAGCAGCAGCGTCCCTTTCGCCGCCCAATCGCGCGATGAGCCGGCGCCATATTCTTTTCCGGCGATAATCATCAGGGGCACATGTTCAGCGCGGTATTTTTCCGCCGCGTCGAAGATGGTCGTTTTTTCGCCGCTCGGTTGATGCAGCGTCCAGCCGCCCTCGGTTCCCGGGGCGAGTTGATTCCTCAAACGGATATTCGCAAAAGTTCCCCGCATCATCACTTCGTGATTGCCGCGGCGCGCGCCGTAGGAGTTGAAATCCTTCGGCTGCACGCCATTGGCGATCAAATACTTCCCGGCGGGGCTGTCCGCGGGAATCGAGCCGGCGGGAGAAATATGATCGGTGGTGACGCTATCACCCAGCAGTGCGAGGACGCGCATCGCACGCAAATCCTCGAGCGGGCCGGGCTTCACGGGCATGCGGTCGAAAAATGGCGGCAGTTTGATGTACGTTGACGTCGCGTCCCAGGCGTACAGGTCGCCTTCGGGGACTGCCAGCGAGCGCCAGCGATTGTCGCCGGTGAAAACGTCGGCGTACTCCTTGCGGAACATGTCGCTCGAAACCGAAGAGCGCATCAGTGTTTCAACCTCCTGCGGAGTCGGCCAAATATCGCGGAGATAAACCGCCTTACCTGCTTTGTCCGTGCCGAGCGGCTCTTTCTCCATGTCGAAATCCATACGACCCGCGAGTGCGTAGGCAACGACCAGCGGCGGCGACGCCAAATAATTCGCTCGACAGTGCGGATTGATGCGGCCTTCGAAATTGCGATTTCCGCTCAAGACTGACACGGCAACGAGATCGTTTTCCTTTATGGCCTTGGCGATGGATTCGGGGAGCGGGCCGCTGTTTCCGATGCACGTGGTGCAACCGTAGCCGACCAAATGGAAGCGCAATTCTTCGAGGAAGTGCATCAGGCCGGCCTTTTTCAGGTAATCGCTGACGACCATCGAGCCGGGCGCGAGGCTCGTCTTCACCCACGGCTTCGATTTCAAGCCGCGCTCGACAGCTTTCTTGGCGAGAATTCCCGCGCCGAGCATCAGGGATGGATTCGACGTATTTGTACAGCTTGTGATTGCGGCAATCACCACCGAGCCATCGTGCAAGTCGAATCGGTCGCCATTGTTTTGCACTGTCGTGTGTTTGGGCGCGGCGGTGAGCGACTTCTCAAAGACGGTTTTCGCTTGCGTCAGCGGCACTTTGTCCTGCGGGCGTTTCGGGCCGGCAATCGTGGGCACAACTTCGCCAAGATCGAGTTCGAGGCGGTCCGAAAATTCGGGATCAGGCGTGGAATCCGTGCGGAAAAGGCCCTGCTCTTTTGTGTAGGCTTCGACAAGCTTAACTTGGTTCTCGTCGCGCGCGGTGAAGCGGAGATAGGCGAGCGATTCCGCATCAACCGGGAAGAAACCCATGGTCGCGCCATACTCCGGAGCCATGTTGCCGATTGTGGCGCGGTCGGGAAGCGTGAGACTCGAAAGTCCGGCGCCGTAGAATTCGACAAATTTTCCCACGACTCCTTTTTTGCGCAGCATTTGGGTGACGGTAAGCACAAGATCCGTCGCCGTCGCGCCTTCGTGCAGGCGTCCGTGCAATTTAAATCCGACGACCTGCGGAATCAGCATGGAGAGCGGCTGACCGAGCATCGCCGCCTCGGCTTCGATCCCGCCAACGCCCCAGCCGAACACGCCCAGGCCGTTGACCATCGTCGTGTGCGAGTCCGTGCCGACCAGCGAATCGGGATACGCCCACTGCTTGCCATCCATTTCCCTGCGAAACACGACGCGCGATAAATATTCGAGATTCACCTGATGGCAGATGCCGGTATCGGGCGGCACGACTCTGAAATTCCGGAAACTGTTCTGTCCCCAGCGGAGCAGCGCGTAGCGCTCTATGTTGCGCATGAATTCGAGTTCGGAATTGAAAGCGAACGATTGCGCCGTGCCGGACTGATCGACTTGAACGGAATGGTCGATCACGAGTTCGGCGGGGAACAGGGGATTGATTTTCCGGGGATCGCCGCCGAGTTTGCGCATGGCCTCGCGCATCGCGGCGAGATCAACAACGGCGGGCACGCCGGTGAAGTCCTGCAACAATACGCGCGCGGGCAGGAACGAAATTTCCTTTGACGGTTCCGTGTTTGGCTGCCAGTTCGCCAACGCGCGAATATCGTCCGCGTGGACAAATTGTCCGTCTTCCTGGCGGAGCAAATTTTCGAGCAGAATTTTCATCGAGAACGGCAGGCGGGAAATTTTTCCCGTGCCCGAACGCTCGAGCGGTTCCAGTCCATAAATTTCAAACGACTCGCTGCCGACTTTCAACGTGGAGCGAGTGCTAAAAGAATTTTTCGAAGCGACGCTCATGCCGGTCTCAGGACCCCTCTCTGGACCATTCCATGATAGCGCAATCGCAGGTTCCGGACTTTGCTGGAATTTGATTTTCCTGCCGCGAGGGACGTCGCAGGGGCAGATCGAGTCAAAATTAAATTGCGCAGAAACGGTCGATTAGAAAGGTACCCAGTGCTTTGTTTTGAGCAACTTACAGAGGTTTCTAATCGCGGGGGCGGTCGATTAGAAATGCGGCAAGGTCTGGGGACTTTCGCTGCGGGAGCTTCACTGCGGGCCGGTTCTTGGTTGGAGGCTTTTGTTCTCACCGCGCTCCTTATCTATTTCGTTAACTGGTTAACTATCTTAGCATAGGAGAGGTCAAATGTCCACGAACAATGCTCAGTTGTTTTTCGGCTGTGGATCATTCGCTCAGGACGAGATGGACTGCGCGGAGCACGCCTTTTGCGGCAGCCGACGGCAGGCGAATACTGTGCCGCGAGGAAGAGCTTTTCGGGTGAAAGTGGCGCTCTGGATTTGTTCGTGCGCGGTTAGCGTGCCATAATTTCGGAATCGTTCGTTACATACTAGAACGCGCATCAGAACGCGCATGAAAATCGTGCTCATTTCGACGTACGAGCTAGGACGGCAGCCTTTTGGACTGGCGTCGCCTGCGGCGTGGCTGCGCGCGGGCGGCGCGGAAGTGGCATGCGTGGATTTGTCGCGCGAGCCGTTACGCGAACAAGGAGTACGTGACGCTGATTTGATTGCATTTTATGTTCCCATGCACACGGCGACGCGGCTGGCGGTGCAGCTTCTGGGCGCGATCCGCGCCATCAATCCCAGCGCGCATATTTGCTTTTACGGTCTCTACGCGCCAGTGAATGAAGCTTGGCTGCGTAAGCTGGGTGTGCGGACGATTCTTGGCGGTGAATTCGAGCAAGGTTTGGAAGATCTCGCGAAGAGGATCGCATCTGGTGGTTCGGCAGCTCCGCAATCGGAGCCAGTCATCTCACTCGCGCGGCAGAAATTTGCGGTTCCGGATCGCGCGAGGATGACCGCGCTCGATCAATATGCGCGCCTGGCGTTGCCGAGCGGCGAAAAGCGAACCGTTGGTTACACGGAGGCGAGCCGCGGATGCAAGCACCTGTGCCGTCACTGTCCGATCGTGCCGGTATATAAGGGCGTGTTTCGCGTGGTGGAACGCGACGTGGTTCTGGCGGACATTCGTCAACAGGTTGCTGCCGGCGCGCGACACATTACGTTTGGCGATCCGGATTTTTTCAACGGCGTTGGCCACGCGATGCCGCTGGTTAAATCGCTGCACGAAGAATTCCCGCACGTCACGTATGACGCAACGATCAAGATCGAGCACTTGCTGAAGCATTCGCGATATTTGCCGACGTTACGCGATACGGGATGCCTGTTTGTGACGAGCGCGGTCGAATCCGTGGACGATTCCGTGCTGGAAAAGCTCGATAAGCATCACACGCGAGCGGATTTTCTGCGCGTGGTGTTGCTATTCCGAAAAATCGGGCTCACGGTGCAGCCGACATTTGTGCCTTTTACGCCGTGGACAAGCCCGGAAGGTTACCTCGATCTTTTGGAAGTGCTTCGCGAGGAGAACCTTGTCGAAAATGTTGCGCCGATCCAGCTTGCGATTCGGCTGTTGATTCCCGCCGGTTCGCGTTTGCTTGAATTAAGCGAGGTGCGGGCACTCATTCGGCCGTTCGACGAGGAAGCGATGGTGTATCCGTGGGCGCATCGCGATTTTCGCATCGATGTACTATCTCAAGAGCTGCAGCAGATCGTTCATGCGGGCGAGAAACTAAATCAAACCCGGTCGCGGATTTTCGCGCGAATCGAGGAAGCAGCGCGTCGCACGGCTGAAATAGAGGCACCGGCGAGGCAACAGCCGCCGCTCGTTTCGCGTGCCACGATCCCGTATCTCACCGAGCCCTGGTATTGTTGAGCCGAGCCGACCGGGGACCAGTTGGCCCCCATCGCAAAAACGAAGGAGTCGTTCAGCCAGACGGAAGGCTTTGTCTGATGGATGCGGCAGGCAAGAAATTACTCATCCTCGCCAGCAAACTCGGTTACCAAACGCGCGGCTTTGCCGACGCAGCGGAGGCACTCGGCGTTGAAGTGCGATTCGCCACGGATCGGTGCCACAAGCTGGAGGATCCGTGGAGCGACGGCGCGTTGCCGCTGCACTTCGAGAACCCTCGAGACGCGGCGAAAGAAATCGCGCAGCGATTCGCAAACGATCCGCCGCACGCAATTCTTTCGCTCGGCGACCGTCCGACGGTGACCGCCGCTTATGCCGCTCGCGCGTTCAATCTTGCGGGCAACGATCCGGACGCGGTCGAACTCTGCCGAAGCAAGCTGGCGCAACGCGAGGCGCTGCGCTCCTCACGTTTGCCGGTTCCGAAATTTTTCTCGTTTGCGCTGGGTGAGCCCGCAGAAAATATTCTGCCCCACATTGAATATCCGTGCGTGATAAAGCCACTTTCGCTGGCCGCGGGCCAGGGCGTGATTCGCGCGGACGACGAAAAGCAATTTCGCGCTGCTTCATCGCGAATCCGCGCGCTGCTCGAATCGCCGGACCTTCAGGTGACGCGTGAGCCGGGGCTGGATCGCTTGCTGGTCGAGGAATATATCCCTGGACGCGAAGTTGCGGTGGAAGGCTTGCTCGACCGCGAACATTTGCGAATCCTCGCCATATTCGACAAACCTGATCCACTCGAAGGCCCGTATTTTGAGGAGACGATCTATGTGACGCCCTCGCGCTTGCCTGAAGCGCAGCAGGCCGCGCTGCGCGACTGCGCCACTCGTGCGGTGCGCGCCTTGGGGCTGACGCACGGACCGGTTCACGCGGAATTCAGAATCAACGAGGAAGGCCCGTGGGTTTTGGAAGTGGCGCCTCGACCGATTGGCGGTCTTTGCTCGCGCGCGCTGCACTTCGGGCCAGGGCGAATTTCGATCGAGGAGCTTTTGCTGCGGCATGCTTTGCAGCTTGGCGGAATTGATGTGGAGCGCGAGACGGAAGCGTCGGGCGTGATGATGATTCCCGTGCCGCGCAGCGGAATTTTCGAACGCGTCGACGGCCTTGATGCCGCCGAGCGCGTGGCGGGCGTAACTGAAATTCAAATTACGGCAAGGTTGAAAGACTACGTTGCGGCGTGGCCTGAAGGAGCGAGCTATCTTGGCTTCATCTTCGCGCGCGGCGAAACAGCGGGAGAAGCGGAAGCAGCGTTGCGAGCTGCTCATGCGAAGTTGTTTTTTGAATTTTCGCCACGCCTGGCGGTGGAACACCCGGTCACGGGAAGAATTTCGGCGTAAGCGGGAGACGGAATTCGCTTCGGCCTAACTTTTGGATTTCTGCGCGACGAAGCCGGGGGGCAATTGCGCGCCTTCGCCGAAGAAGAAATTCTCCATCTGCTCGGCAATGATCTTTTGCGATTGCGGGTCAAGAGGATTCAGCCGGTACTCGTTCATAACCATCTTCGAGTGCTCGATCCACATCTTCCATCCCTCTTTCGACACATTGTCGTAGATGCGCTGGCCGAGATCACCTTTCCAGGGGGGACGGTCGAGGCCGGGCATCTCGCGTCCGAATTTGACGCATTTCACCATGTGCGCGCCTTCGGCCGCAGGTTGCGAGGCGGATTGCTGCTGTTGCGGACTCTGGCATTTATCATCGGCCATTCGTTCCTCCCGGATTCGGTCTGAATACTTTGAAGATACTGCAAACGGCGTTGAATTCCTAGAGGCGCGACGGACGGTGCGGAATTTGGGCTGCAGCGTGGGTGAAAAGACTCGGGCTCTCGGCGCGATCACGACCGGGCATCACGAGGCCTGGATTGCATTCAATCCGCGATGATTTGCTCGTTTGCGCTGGGCAAGCCAACCATAAAGCGGAGGCAGCTATTTGGTTCGATGCGATAGCTCCCAGAGACTCGCCGGCGGCGGCCGTTTCGGACTTCGAAAACTGATGGTTTTTCGAGAACGAGAGACATTTCTCCGACACGCACGAGGGCATTCCCTGCGGAATCAAGAGAAATTCTTGTCGCGCCATCCAATGCCATCACGACGCCGCGCGGATCGGCTCCGGGTGAGAGATTCAGTTCGAGGCCAATTCTTCGCTGATCGCCGCGGAAAACAATATCCGTGCCCGCGTAAACGCCGCGATAGGCCACTGCCGTGTATGGTTCGGGCGCGGAGGCCCCCCTGGGCGAGCGTTGACGGAGCGGGACAATTTTGGTGGGAGGATTGGAATTCGCGAAGCGCATCCGCAATATGCTCGCATGGGCGCGCACGACGATCACTTTGCCGCGCGCGAACGGGCCGGCGGGCCGCATTTCAGAGTGAAGCACGATGTCCGCTTCTTCCTTCGAGAAAAAAATATTATAGTCCGCGGCGCGCGCGAGATATTTCACGTGTGGGTTCGTCTGACCACGATTCGTTTCGAAGCTCAGAGGCTGCTTCGAAGAATTTTCGCGCGAACTCGGTCGTGTTGCGCCTTGCGCGCTCGCGCTAGTAAGCACAGCGAAGGTTATCGTTGCAAAACAAATCAGCGCGAAGCCGCACCGTCGCCGCTTTCTCCCGCCCCCCACGTCTTGAGACAATTCCTTCATCACGTTTTCTCCGTAATGTGCGCCCAACGCCCACAGCAGCCGATGCGTTCAGTCCTTCGATACGAAGCGAGATTCTGAGCCGGGTATTGATTATTCGTCCCGGACCGAATACCTGCAATCTCTTGCAGTTAAACGAACCGCGGAATCCCATTTGCCGACCCGCGTACCAGCGCAAGTGCTTTCTGGCGTCTAAATCTCGTTACGTTAGGGCTCGCAGCTTAGAGGATGGAGCAAGCGGTGGGCCGATTCGCGCCGTGTTTCCAACGTGGGGCAAAATGATTGTCACTCCGAGTCGCAAGTGTCTTAGAATCGAATCATCGAGAGCGCCCGTAGCTCAGTTGGAAAGAGCGTCTGCCTTCTAAGTGGACGCAAACTCAAACTAAGTCATTGCTTCGGTTGCGCTTACGAGTTCAGGGCCATCCTTGGCCTGCTCCAATGTTGCTCCAAGAAGTGGCGAAACACCACGACCTGGACGAGTAGATATAGTCACGTCACAATTGCAATCCGGCGCGCGAATTTTTTCATGAATAAATTCAGGAAGCTCGGCTTCATT
>Ga0307374_10009770_pt1 | contig 14074 bp, 15 predicted proteins | sample OX3MG_FD_202532 | JGI IMG/M metagenome (GOLD analysis project Ga0307374, IMG submission 202532) | Soil microbial communities from Risofladan, Vaasa, Finland - OX-3 | ecosystem: Environmental > Terrestrial > Soil > Coastal area > Acid sulfate soil | place: Finland: Risofladan, Vaasa | collected... | reverse complement strand
GCGGTGCTCGTGGGAGCGACGCTCACATACAAGCGCCTTGACGACTTCGTCAACGCGACCACGGGTCACCACATCAACCCGATCGGTGAGGTGGTGCAGGCGGTCGAGCCCGCGCAGGGCACGATCGCGTACAAGCTGAAGCATGGCCAGGAGGTGAACATCCTGCTGCTCGGTATGGGCGGATATGAGAACGACGCCCCCTACCTCACCGACTCGATCATGGCCGTGACCATCGATCCCTCGAGCAATCGCGTGATGCTCGCGTCGATCCCGCGCGACCTGACTGTGCACATGAACCTGCAGAACCCGCCGTCGCGGACCTGGACTCAGAAGATCAACGCCGCGTACGAGGTCCCGTACACCAACATCATCTGCTGCGTCGCCTCGCAGTACACGGGCCGGACCGGGGGTGGGTATGCCGCGGAGCACGAGGTCGGCAAGGTGACGGGCTTGACCTTCGACAAGTACATCGCCGTGGACTTCGTCGCCTTCCGCGACATGGTCAACGCCCTGGGTGGCGTCGACGTGTGCCTTTCCACGAACCTGGACGACCTGTCCTACCCGAACTACCACAACGGCTTCATGCCGATTCACTTCAAGGCCGGATGCCAGCACCTCAACGGTGAGCAGGCGCTCGAGATCGCGCGTTCCCGGCATGCGATCGAGCCGCAGCAGGCGTCGGACTTCGGCCGCGCGCAACGGCAGCAGAACATCATGGAGGCGATCAAGAAGAAGGCGACGACCGTCAACGGTTTCGAGAAAGCTCCGCAGCTCCTCGACGCACTCCAGAAGAACATCAACACGGACATGTCGATCTCAGACATGAAAGCGATCTATGACTGGGGCAAGAACCTGCCCGACACCTCGATCATCAGGGTGGCGCTGACAGCGAATTCCGGGGCCGCTCCCGGAAACCTGCTCGACTACGGCGACTGCGGGCTCGGTCCCTACGTTTCCCAGCTGTGCGCCGACGATCCGACCTTCACGATGATCCACAAGTACCTCGCTTCGGTCTTGATCGACCCCAAGACGCTCGCCGAGAAGGCGCCCGTGCAGTTCGTGAACGGGTCGACCAGCTTCGCCGGCCTGGACTCGCTCGTCACGACGATGTTCGACCCGACCGGTCTCCAGCTCGCGGACCCGGTGGCCCACAAGCCTTCCGCGCAGACGGTGATCCTCGACTACTCGGGCGGCAAGTTCCCCCTCACCGCCGCCTGGCTGCAGAGCTTCTTCGGCGGCACCGTGGTCCAGGCGACGCCCACCAACCCGGCGCCGGCCGCCGGCCAGCAGACCTACGGCCTGGTCGTGGTGCTCGGACACGATTTCGCCCTACGCTTCTTGGGCGAGTGAGAATCTGACCGGCCCAGACCTGGCGTCGAGCTTTCGATCTGGCGACATTCGTGCCCTGGCCAGGGCGATCAGCCTGGTCGAGCGTCGGGATGCGTCGGTGAGGGATCTCGAGCAAGAGCTTCGACACGCGCAGAAGACGCCTGGCGTCGTCGGCTTCACAGGAGCGCCTGGAAGCGGCAAGTCGACCCTCGTCGACGCCCTCGTCCACCTGCTCCGGAAGCAGGACCTCTCCGTCGCGGTGCTCGCGACCGACCCCAACTCGCCGTACACCGGCGGCGCCATCCTCGGGGACCGCATCCGGATGCAGCGACATGCGCTGGACCCCAAGGTGTTCATCCGCAGCATGGGCGCGCGCGGTCACCTGGGAGGGCTGTCCCTGGCTTCGCGCGAGGCGATCCGCCTGCTCGGCGCGTTCGGCTTCGACCAGGTGGTCGTGGAGACGGTCGGCGTCGGCCAGTCGGAGCTGGAGGTCGCCGCCGTGGCGGACACGACGGTCGTGGTGCTGACCCCGAACCAGGGCGATGGCGTGCAGATGATCAAGGCCGGCATCCTGGAGATCGCCGACGTGTTTGTGGTCAACAAGGCGGACATCGAGGGCCACATGAGAGTCGTCACCGAGCTCCGTACGATGCTCAGCCTGGCCGCTCCGCGCTCGCTCGGTGGGGAGCCGAGGGCCTGGAAGCCGCCCATCATCACGACAGTAGCCTCACGTGAAGAAGGCATCGGCGAGCTGTGGGCCGCGGTGCTGGAGCATCGCCGTCATCTCGAGTCGAGCGGGCTGGGACGCCGCCTTCACGAGCAGCGCCTGAAGGACGAGACGGCGGAGGTGGCGGCCGAGCTCGCGCGCGAACGGGTGCGGCGGGCGCTCGACGAAGATCCCGGGCTGGCCGCGCGCCTGTTTGACGAGCGAACGCCCTACAACACCGCGGAGGAGATCCTGGACCGCAAGCCGGGCTGATAATGGATCTGCGATGAAGGTCCGAGCCCGCGACTCCAAGCAAGCCTGGAAGGAGGACTTCGAGGCGAGCGCCGCCCGCGACGACGGCATCGAAACCTCGACTATCTCGGGCGTTCCCCTCAAGCCGCTGTACACGGGTGACGACCTGCCGCGGCGCGAGGAGGAGCTGCCGGGCCAGTTCCCCTACACCAGGGGCATCCACACCAGCGGCTACCGAGGCCGGCTGTGGACGATGCGGCAGTTCTCAGGGTTCGCCACCGCCGAGGAGACCAATCGCCGCTACAAGTACCTGCTCGCGAACGGGCAGACGGGGCTCTCCGTCGCGTTCGACATGCCGACCTTGATGGGACAGGACTCCGACGCGCCGACAAGCCGCGGCGAGATCGGCCATTGCGGCGTGGCGATCGATTCGCTTGCGGACATGGAGACTCTCTTCGACGGCATCCCGCTGGGCGATATCACCACGTCGATGACGATCAACTCGCCCGCCGCGATCCTGCTCTGCATGTACATCGCGGTGGCGGAGAAGCAGGGCGTCTCTGCGTCGGGCCTGGGTGGAACCCTCCAGAACGACATCCTCAAGGAGTTCATCGCGCAGAAGGAGTTCATCTTCCCTCCGGCGCCTTCGATGCGCCTGGTGGTCGACTCCATCGAGTACTGCGCGAAAGAGGTCCCCAAGTGGAACACGATCTCGATCTCCGGCTATCACATACGCGAGGCCGGGTCCACCGCGGCGCAGGAGCTTGCCTTCACGCTCGCCGACGGCATGGCGTATGTCGATGCGTGCCTCGAGCGTGGCATGCACATCGACGACTTCGCCTCGCGCCTCTCCTTCTTCTTTGACGCGCACATCGACTTCTTCGAGGAGATCGCCAAGTTCCGCGCGGCGCGGCGCATCTGGGCGCGCTGGATGAAGGAGCGCTATGGAGCTCAGCAGGAGCGCTCGTGGAAGCTGCGTTTCCACACGCAGACCGCCGGCGTGTCGCTGACCGCGCAGCAGCCCGAGCTCAACATCGCGCGAACCGCGATCGAAGCCCTGGCCGCTGTGCTCGGGGGCACGCAGTCTCTGCACACCAATGCGATGGACGAGGTGCTTGCGTTGCCAACCGACAAGGCGGCGCGGCTGGCGCTGCGCACGCAGCAGCTGCTTGCGTATGAGACAGGTGTCGCCAACACCATCGACCCGCTGGGCGGCAGCTACTTCGTCGAAGCATTGACCGACGAGATGGAGCGCCAGGCCGAGGTCTACTTCAAGCGCATCGAAGAGCTCGGCGGGGTGATCCCGGCCATCGAGGCGAGCTTCTTCCAGAAGGAGATTGCCGACGCGGCGTTCCGGTACCAGCAGGAGCTGGAACAGAAGCGGCGCCTCATGGTGGGCGTGAACGAGTTCACCGTCAACGACGAGCCGCCGATCGAGATCCTTCGCATCGACCCGAAGCTCGAAAGCGAGCAGGTGGCGCGCGTGCGCGAGGTGCGGAAGAAGCGAGACCAGGCAAGGTGCTCGAACGCGCTGAGCCGGCTGAAGAAGGCGGCGGCGGGGACGGACAACCTGATGCCGTATATCCTCGAAGCTGTGCGGGCGTATGCCACCGAGGGGGAGATCATGCAGAGCATGATCGACGTGTTCGGCACCTACACCGAGCAAGCGGTGGTCTAGCGATGCCGGAGACCGCCGTCCGACCGGTGCGCATCATCGTCGCCAAGGTTGGCCTCGACGGCCACGATCGCGGTGTCAAGGTCGTCGCGCGCGCGCTGCGCGACGCGGGATACGAGGTGATCTACACGGGGCTGCGGCAGACGCCCGAGATGGTGGTCGACGCGGCGCTGCAGGAGGACGCCCAGGTGATCGGGCTCTCGATCCACTCGGGCGCGCACATGACCCTTTTCCCCGCCGTCGTGGCGGAGCTGAAGCGGCGCAAGGCGACCGACATCACGGTGTTCGGCGGCGGGATCATCCCAGACGACGACATCGTGGCCCTCAAGAAGCAGGGCGTTGCGGAGATCTTCACGCCCGGCACGCCCCTCCAGACGATCGTCGAGTGGCTGAAGAAGAGGTTTCCCGAGGGCGCCTGAGGCAAGTCGCCGGCGGGGCAGGGGAGTGATGCGCCGGGCCGCCGCCGGGCGGCCCAGCGCAGACAGACCTGCTAGTTGGTCGTGACGATCGTCCCGGCGACCTTGTCGTGGATAGCTTGCTTCTGAGGGTCCCACAGCTGCCACAGCCAGCCGATGGCTCCGATGATGCAGATCGTGAAGCCGACCTCGAGGACCCAGATGAATCCCCGCAGAGCAGCCTTCCCCATGGTCGGGTACTGGCCCGTCGCCATGTCCCGCACCTTGAACCCGAACGGCATCATGCCGATCGAGGCGCCCTGCGAGCTCCACATATAGGCGAAGTAAACGACGTCGAGAATCAGGTTGACGAGGCCCGCGAGCCCGGTCACCTTCTGGAGGATCACGCCGACGACCCCGTTGATGACGATGAGAATTACCACGTCGATCAGCCCGCCCACGATGCGCGTGCCGGGGCTGGCCAGGTTGCCCGGGGTTGCCATCGCGTAGCCCCCGCCTGGGGGCATCATCGGCGGCACTCCGCCACCCGGTGGCGGGGGAGGCATCATCGGCGGCATTCCGCCACCCGGCGGCGGGGGAGGCGGAGGGCTGCCGCTGGGTGGTGGGGGAGGCGGTGGGTTCTGCATGCCGGGATGCCCTCCTGGGTATTCGATTTGATCGCGCTCGGCGGGTCGCCGAGCGGCTTTGGGGTATCATAACCAGCGCCTCCCAACCCGAGGCCGATCTATGCAGCTCAAAGCCTCCATCCGACCGACCAACGGCAAGCGCTCGCGCCAACTGCACCGCGAGGGCAAGCTCGCGGCCGTCGTTTACGGGCATGGCACCCAGCCCACATCCCTCGTCCTGGACCGCATGGAGTTCCAGAAGGTCTTCATCAAGTCCGGGCGTACCCACCTGGTCGACCTGCTCGTGGACGGGGACCGCACCGAGAAGGTCCTGGTCCGCGAGATCCAGACCCACCCGCGCCGGCTCGGCCCGATCCACGTCGACTTCTACCAGGTCAACCTGGAGGAGAAGATCTCCGTCGAGGTTCCGGTCCACCTGACCGGCGAATCGGCCGCGGTCAAGCGCGGCGACGCCGACGTCCTTCAGCCCGTCCACTCGCTCCGCGTCGAGTGCCTACCTTCCGACATCCCGGAGGCGTTCGAGGTGGACATCACCCCGCTCGAGGACATCGACGCCGAGCTCCGCGTGTCGGACCTGAGCGTGCCCAAGGGCGTGACCGTGCTGCTGGATCCCGAGGAGCTGATCGTCAAGATCGTGCACAAGCGCGAGATGAAGGTCGAAGAGGAGATCCCGTCCGCCGAGGCCGCCGTGTCTGCCGAGGGCGAGGCCGGCGCCGAGGGCGAGGGCGAAGGCGCGGAGGAAGCCGCCGAGTCAAAGGAATGACCGCCCCGCCGATGGGCGGTTTGATTCCATCGCTCTCGAACTCTCAGCTCGCGTTCATCGCCGTCGCGGTCGTCGTCTTCCTGGTTTTTGTGGTCGGTTCGCGCATCATTTCGAAGGTGGTCGTCTCCGCTCTGCAGCGCCGGCACATGCGGACCGACATGATCGTCATCGGCGGGCGCGTGGTCACGTTCCTGCTGATCGCCCTGGGCGTCATCTTCGCGGTGGGCCTGGCGTTTCAGAGCCAGAACCTGACGCTCGCCGGGATCCTCCTGGCGACCATCGTGGCCAGCTTCGGCGTGCAGGACCTCTTGAAGGACTACGTCTCCGGTTACTACGTGCTCCTGGAGCGCCACATGCGCGTCGGCGACCGCATCTCGCTGGACGGAGCCGGCTCCGGCAGCATCCTCGAGGTGAAGCTTCGCGTCACGCTGGTGAAGACCGAATCGGGTGACCTGCTCGTCGTCCCCAACTCGGAGCTATTCAACAAGCCGGTGACGGTGCACGTCGGTGCCGTGCAGCGCGTGGCCGAGACCAAGTCGGAAGCTGGAGAGGCTAAGCCAGAGCCCCCAAAGTGATCCGGCAGAGCGCATCGAGCTTTTCGCCCTGTAGCTGAGACTCCTCCGCCAGCAGCTCACGCATCGCCTTCGACGCCAGCTCGACGTGGTTGCCCGCGTTGACCTGGGTCGCCAGGGAGCGTAGGTGGTAGGTGTGGTCGGGCAGCTCGCTGGTCTTGTCCAGCTGCACCGCGACCTTGTCCAGCTGAACCGACTTCGCCCACCGCGCCACCTCCGCCTCGCCGGTTTCGGGGGCGTCCGACAAGTGCAGGCAGTTGAGACCGCCGAAGATCCCGAACCGCTCGCGCAGCGAGCCGGGCCGCGACTGGGCGATCCGTGTCTCGCCGAGGTCGTGGCGCATATCTTTGAGGACGTCGGCCGAAGCCGTCACGCGGCCGACGACCAGGGGCAGCGCGGTCATGAAGTCGACCAGCCACGGGAAGAAAGGCCGGCCCTGCAGGAAGTCGTAATGGCTCTCGATCAGGGAGGCCGGAGGCTGGAACCACTCGAGCGAGCGGATCTTCCAGCCACGCTCGGTGGAAAGCCAGCTCCAGATCCCATCACGGGCGGCCAGGCGGTATGCGGCGTCGGGCTTGAAGATCACCAGGGCGTCGGACACGAGGGGCAATGCTACGGACTCGGGCGTCGGTCGCGGGGGTTGGGCCGGTACACCTTCCGGCCCTTGAGCCTTTCCGGCATGTGCACCTGGTGGCCCTCATCTGGGTCCCTGCCCAACGAGAGACCACCCGGGGTCCCCGCGAAATCGGAGATTTCGTGGGGTGGGTAGTCATGTGCGTATCGGTAGCCGCTGCCGTACCCCATCGACTTCATCAGGCCCGTCGGGGCGTTGCGAAGGTGCTTCGGCACGGGCTCGTTACCGGTCTCTTCGATGAGCTCTCGCGCGGCACCGTACGAGGTGAGGGCCGAGTTCGACTTGGGCGCCAGCGCCAGGTACAGCGCGGCCTCGGTCAGAGGGAGGACGGCCTCCGGCATGCCGATGAAGTGGGCCGCCTGCTGCGCAGCCATCGCCACCGGGAGCGCCTGTGGATCGGCGAGCCCGACGTCCTCGGCCGCGAGAATCACGAGCCGCCGCGCCACGAACAGCGGGTCCTCGCCCGCCTCGAGCATGCGCGCCATCCAGTAGACCGCGGCGTCGGGATCGCTGCCGCGAACGCTCTTGATGAGGGCCGAAACGATGTCGTAGTGCTGGTCTCCCGCCCTGTCGTAGAGGAGGTGCCTCTGCTGCATCGCCCGCTCGACGTGGTCGACTCCTATCCGCCCCTCGCCCGCCAGCGCCGCGGCTGCTTCCAGGCCGTTCAGCGCCACCCGGGCGTCGCCCCTCGCCGTCTCCAGGAGGTCGTCCATCGCCTCTTCTTCCATGGCCGCGTCCAGCTCCTGGAGGCCGCGTTCCACAACCTGCTTGAGCTCGTCGCGGTCGAGCTGCTCGAGCCGGAACACGCGGCTGCGCGACAGCAGGGGTGCGATGACCTCGAAGGACGGGTTCTCGGTCGTCGCGCCGATCAGGGTCACGGTCCCGTCCTCGACGTGGGGGAGGATGGCGTCCTGCTGGGCCTTGTTGAAACGGTGGATCTCGTCCACGAAGAGGACGGTCCTCAGGCCCGCACGCCGGTGGACCTTGGCCTCCGCGACGACCTTGCGCAAATCGGCGACCCCGGCGGTCACAGCCGACAGGGCGACCATGCGGGCCCGGGTCTCGGTGGCGAGGAGCCCGGCGAGGGTCGTCTTGCCGCTACCCGGAGGCCCCCAGAGGACGATGCTCGGGAGGTGCCCGGAACGCGTGAGCTGCCGCAGCACCTCGACCACCTTGCGCTGGCCTACGAGGTCGTCGAAGCTCTTCGGCCGCATCAGGGTCGCCAGCGGGGCGCCGGGTTTAGACGAGACGGGCATCGGGAAAAGCTCGCCCTGGTCGGCCACGGATTAGATTCTGATCTGAGAGCGGCAGCGAGGCAGGTTGCCTAGAATGCGGCCCATGAGCGCCTGCTGGTACTGCAACACGGACGTGCCCGAGACGTCTCAATACTGCCCCAGCTGCGGCCACAGCCTTACCGACCGGACCTCGAGCCCTCTTTTCGGCGTGGTCGACCCGACGACGGGGGTCTGGAACGCGAAGTTCGTCAGCGCGCTGGTCGGCCAGGAGGCCAACCGCGCGGTGCGCTATCACCGACCTCTGTCCCTCCTCCTGATCGAGCTCGACCACGCCGAGCACATCCACGGGGAGCTGGAGCAGATCCAGCTCGAAAGCCTGCTGCGCGAGATCACCGAGCGGCTCGGTCAGGCTATTCGTGACACGGACACGCTCGCCTTCCTGGAGGCCGACGGAGCGCCTCACTTCGCCATCGTCCTGCCCGAAACCGACGACCACGGAGCGGCGCTGGCGGCCGACAAGATCAGGCGTTCGATCGCAACCCACGACTTCGCGACCGGGGGGAACTGGCAGCGCATCACGGTCAGCTGCGGCGCAGCGACCATCGACGCCATCCCACAGCGCGCCGAGACCGAGGCCGGCATGATGAATCGGCGTGAGTACACCGGGAACCTGATCCAGGAGGCCTACCACGCGCTCGAGGCCGGCCGTTCGTCCGGCACCAACCGAACCTCGATCGGCGCTTACCGAAGCTGAGCGATTTCTACCTGATCCGCCACGCGGACGTCGAGAACCCCGGCCGGGTCCTCTACGGCCACCTCGACGGCTTCAACCTGAGTGCCCTCGGCCGCGTGCAGGCTGCGGCCATCGGCGAACAGCTGCATGCGAGCGGACTCGACCGCATCGTGCACAGCCCGCTGGCGCGAGCAGCCGAGACCGCGCGGATCGTGAGCGGGAAGCTGGCTCGGCCAGCGCTCCTGGAGGACGACCCCGACCTTCGCGAGGCGGAGTTCAGCCGCTACCTGCAGGGCCTGCCGTACTGGCAGATCCCTTTACGACGCCCTCTCTGGTTTGTCCACAAGGCCAAGCGAGGACTGCTTCCCGGCGACGAATCGATCGAGACGATGGGCGCCCGGGTGCTGGGGGTCGTGCGCCGCCTGGCGCGAGAGCACCCGGGCGAGACCATTGCCCTGGTGAGCCACGCGGATCCCTTGAACGCCGCCTGGATCCTGCTCGACGGCCGGGCTCACAACGAGCGCGAGATGTATCGCAAGGGCTTCGACAAGGCTGGGATGCTGCGAGTGGAGATGGACGGTGACCAGCCCAAATCCTGGGAGTACATCCCGCCGCCCCAGGTCGCGAATCCGGCGAGCGCAGCGGCCTGATCGTCGCGTGCCGCAGAGCAGCTTCCCGGCCGGCTTTCTCTGGGGAACCGCAAGCGCGGCTCACCAGGTCGAAGGCGACAACCGCAACTCCGACTGGTGGGAGTTCGAGCAGCAGCCCGGCCGCATCGCCAACGGCGACACGTCGGCGATCGCGTGCGATCACTATCACCGCTACCGCGAGGATTTCGCCCTGCTGCGCGAGCTCAACCAGAACGCGCACCGCCTGTCCATAGAGTGGTCGCGCATCGAGCCGACCGAAGGGGTCTTCGATTCACGCCAGATCCGTCACTACCGTGACGTCCTGGGCGAGCTGCGCGAGCAGGGCATGCTGCCGATGGTCACGCTGCACCACTTCACGAGCCCGCAATGGTTCGCCCACAAAGGCGGCTGGGCCGCACCTGGTTCTCCGCAGGCCTTCATGCATTACGTATATCGCGTAGTGGAGGAGCTGGGCGACCTCATTGGAATCTGGTGCACGATCAACGAGCCGAGCATCTACGCGGGCAACGGTTGGATCACAGGGGAGTTTCCTCCCGCGCACAAGGGAGACATCGCCGCCGTCTATCGCGTCACTGCCAACATGCGACGTGCTCATGAGCTCGCCTACGCGGCGATCAAACGCAAGTGGCCGGATTCCCAGGTCGGCCTCTCGCATCACAAGTTTCTGTTCATGCCGGCCACCGACCACAGGCGCGACCGCCTCGCCGCGAACACCGCCCAGCTCGTGCTCGACCGCTGGCCCGTCGCCGCCGGCCGGCTGCGCCGCATCGTCGAGGCGACGAGCGATTACATCGGCATCGCGCACTACTGGGGCCAGATGTGCGCTTTCGACCCACGCCGGCCGCAGGACCAGTTCATCCGCCGCTTCAACGTGCCCGGCGAGCCAGTCACCGATATGGGCTGGAGCGGCAACCCGACCTGGATGCGAGCGGTGCTGAATGAGCTGCGCAGCCTCGGCAAGCCGGTCTACATCACCGAGAACGGGCTGGCGAGCAACGACGACGAGTGGCGCCAGCGCTACCTGACCGAAATCCTGTCCAACGTCCAGCTCGCGATCGAGGACGGGGTGGACGTGAGGGGTTACTTCCACTGGACGAACATGGACAACTTTGAGTGGGCACGCGGCTACGGGATGCGCTTCGGCCTGATCTCGGTCGACCGCAAGAGCCTCGAGCGCACGATCAAGCCGAGCGGGCGCCTGTTCGCGCGCATAGCGACCGCCAACGCTCTGCCCCTAAACTCAAGCGCGTGACCCGCAGGTCGGCGGCGGTGGGGGCGGGCGTGATCATCCTCGGGGCCTTGCTCATGCTCTCGCTGGCGTGGGGCCTCCAGCACGCCGCCCTCGCCAACCCGCCGCTTTTGGGCAAGAGCGCGCCCAACCTCGCCATCAGGACGGCGGCGGGCGACCAGGTCAGCGTGGAACAGCTGAAGGGCAAGCCGGTCGTCGTCAACTTCTGGGCCTCCTGGTGCACGTCATGCGTCGAGGAGGGGGGCGTGCTGGCCGGCGCCGCCACCGCCAGGCCCGATGTTGCATTCGTCGGCGCCGACAACCAGGACACCGCCGGCGGCTTTCTGGCCTTCGAGCAGAGCCACCCCCATCCGTACCCGGCCGGGCCGATCGTCGCGGGCACCTACCAGTCGTACGGCGTGGCCGGCCTTCCGGCGACGTTCTTCATCGATTCCCATGGCCTGGTCGTCGCGTCCTTCTCGGGGCCGCTCGACTCACCGACTCTCGCGCATTACCTCGCGCTGATCGCCGCATGAACGTGCTCATGAGGTGGGGGATTCCCGCGCTCGTCATCGTCGGGTGCGTCGGCTACCTGATCTATGCGGCGTCAGGCGGCGCGTCAGAGTACTACCTCACGGTCTCAGAGCTGCAGTCGCACGCTTCGGCGGGCGATGTCCGCGTCGCCGGGATCGTGGAAGACGACGTGCAGAAAAGCGACGGGGGCTTCCACGTGACGTTCACCGAGAAGGACAACACCGCATCGATGCCGGTCGACTACTCGGGCACGCTCCCCGACATCTTCCGCCCCGGCATCACGGTGGTCGCCGAGGGCAAGCTCGGCGCCGACGGCGTTTTCCACGCGACGACGCTGCTGGCGAAGTGCCCGTCGCGGTTCTCGACCACGCCCTACACGCAGTGATGTCGGCGTGATCATCGGCTACCTCGGAGGCGGCGCGCTACTGGCCGGTCTTGTGATGGGCGGCTTCTCCGCGGTCCTGTCGTTCTGGTCCGGCTGGCGGGAGAACATGGTCATGGTCCAGGTCGGTCGCCGGGCCTTTTACGCAGCCACGGCCATGGTCGCTCTTGCCGGCGTTTTGCTGGAGGTCGGCCTCTTGACGCACGACTTCTCGCTCGCCTACGTGACCGAGCACACCGATCTGTCAACGCCCACCGCGCTCGTCGCGTCAGGGTTTTATGGCGGCCAGGAAGGGTCGCTTTTGTACTGGGCGCTCATCCTCGGGCTCCTCGGCAGCGCATCGCTGGTGGCGAGCGCGGCGCTCGGCGAGCGGCTTGCCGCTTACGCGGCCGGAGTGCTTGCGTCGATTCTCAGCTTCTTTCTCATCGTGCTCGTGTTGGTGGCGAGCCCGTTCGACCTGCTCTCGATCACACCTCCCGACGGCCTGGGACTGAACCCGGTGCTCCGCGACAGCGGGATGCTCATCCATCCGCCTGTCGTCCTGGCGGGGTTTGCCTCGTTCGCGATCCCCTTCAGCTTTGCCGCGGCCGCGCTGCTCGCGGGACGAACCGACGCCGCATGGATCGCGCACACGCGGCGCTTCGCGCTGGTGGCATGGAGCCTACAGAGCGCAGGTCTGGTGCTCGGTATGTGGTGGGCGTACCACGTGCTCGGCTGGGGCGGTTACTGGGGCTGGGACCCAGTCGAGAACGTTGCCTTGATGCCGTGGCTCGCGACCACCGCGTACCTGCACTCCTCCCAGGTGCAGGAGAAGCGCGGGCGGTTGAGGACGTGGAACTTCACCCTGGTCATCCTCGCCTTCCTGCTCGTGGTTTTCGGCACGTTCATCGTGCGCAGCGGCGTGGTGCCGTCGGTGCACACCTTCGCCGTCAGCGCCATCGGTCCCTGGTTCCTCGGATTCCTGTTCGCCTGCATCGTCTTCTCGGCCGCTCTGCTGTCGCTGCGGTCGAGCAGCCTCGTCGACGGAGCTCGCGATGCGGCGCCCATCGTCTCGCGTGAGGGTGTCTTCGTGGTGCAGAACCTGCTCCTCGTGGGCGTGATCGCGGTCGTGATGTGGGGAACCATCCTTCCCCTCGTTTCGGGGATGCTCGGAGCCGAGCGCGTGGTCGCGGCGCCCTACTACGAGCGCGCGGCGGCGCCGATCTTCGCCGCGATCCTGGCCCTCATGGCCGCCGGGCCCCTTCTGCCCTGGCGGCGTCCGGGGCGCTCCACGCTTCGCGCCCTGCGCTGGCCTGGCGCGGCGGCTCTCGTCGCCCTCGTGGTCATGCTGGCCGCTGGGGCGCGGTCGGTCCCGGCCCTGGTCGCGTTCCCGCTCATGGCCGGCGCCGCGGCGACCAGCGCCACCGTCTACGGACGAGCCGTCGTGGCCTCTCGCCGCGACTGGGCCCGGCTGGCCAGCCGCCTCGTCCTCAAGCGCCGGCGCTACGGCGCCTACCTCGCTCACATCGGCCTGGTCGTTCTGGCGGCCGGAATCGCCGGGTCGCACCTTTGGCAGCAGGAGAGGGAGGTGACGCTCGCCCCGGGCGGACAGGTCACCGTCGCCGGTTACACGCTCATTTACACCGGTTCGCAGGAGCGGCAGCTGCCGGACCACACCGAGCTCGTGGCGGCGATGAGGTTTGGCGGCAGCACGCTGGAGCCTTCGCGGGCCACCTATGCCGGGCTGGGCGGCCAGTCGCTGACCCGCGTCGCCATCTCGACGACCCCGGTAGCGGACGTCTACGTCGTCCTGGTCGGGACGAATCCCGATGGCTCGGCCTCGTTCCAGGTGTTCGTCAACCCACTCGTCACCTGGATCTGGGCGGGCGGTGCGATCATCATCCTCGGCGTCGTGCTGGGCAACGTGGGTGAGAGGAGCGCCGCCGCGGCGCCGGTGCGGCGCACAGTCTCGGTGCCGGTGCCGGGCTGACGTGTCCCGCCTCCGAAGTTCCTCGCATCTTCGCGGCCTAGGCGGCCGGGCGCCAGACCACCCCACGGAATCTGGCGATTCCGCGGGGACCCCGGGAGTGGCGCCGAAGCCGGCGTCTGGGGGCCCGTCGCGGCCTCGTCACGCATCTGGCGATGCGCTCCTCGCCGCGCCACCCCATCCTTGGCTCTGGCCGCCGATGCCGCGAAATCTGCGTCGGACCTCGGAGCCGGGACACTGATGGCGATCATCGTCGCGACGCTGCTGCTGTTCGCCGCCGGCCCGTTCATCCTGTGGCCTTTGATCAAGACTCCGCCCGAGGAGCCGCCCGGGAGATGAGCATCCTGGTCGCCAACGGCCTGACCCAGTGGTA
>Ga0307374_10009768_pt1 | contig 14076 bp, 13 predicted proteins | sample OX3MG_FD_202532 | JGI IMG/M metagenome (GOLD analysis project Ga0307374, IMG submission 202532) | Soil microbial communities from Risofladan, Vaasa, Finland - OX-3 | ecosystem: Environmental > Terrestrial > Soil > Coastal area > Acid sulfate soil | place: Finland: Risofladan, Vaasa | collected... | reverse complement strand
GAGAATTCCGGCAATTCGTCGAGAAACAAAACGCCGTGATGCGCGAGCGAGATTTCACCCGGACGTGCATGGATGCCGCCGCCGACCAGCGCCGGCATGCTGGCCGAATGATGCGGTGCCCGGAACGGCCGCCGGTTGGTGAGCGCGCCGCCCTCGATGATGCCGGCGACAGACGCGACCATGGACACTTCGAGGAGTTCAGCCGGCGCAAGCGGCGGCAGGATCGACGGCAGCCGCGCCGCCAGCATCGATTTGCCGGCGCCCGGCGGCCCGACCATGAGCAGGTTGTGTCCTCCCGCGGCGGCCACTTCGAGCGCACGCTTGGCGCTTTCCTGACCCTTGATGTCGGCAAGATTGAGCAGGCTGGCGGGCGCTTCGAGGATTTTCGGCTGCGGCCGCGACAGCACCTGTGTGCCCTTGAAATGATTGGCGAGCTGGATAAGCGACGACGCGGCGATGATCTCGATGTCCGGGCTCGCCCAGGCCGCTTCCGGGCCGCAGGCCGCGGGGCAGATCAGTCCTTCGCCGCGCGCATTGGCGCCGATGGCGGCCGGCAGCACGCCGGCAACCGGCGCGATCGAGCCGTCTAGGCCAAGCTCGCCCAACACGGCGAAGCCCGACAAAGCGTCATGGGGAATGGCGCCGATCGCCGCCATCAGCCCGAGCGCGATCGGCAGATCGTAGTGGCTGCCTTCCTTCGGCAAGTCGGCGGGGGCGAGATTGATGGTGATGCGGCGGGCCGGTAGCGCCAGCCCGGAGGCGATCATAGCCGAGCGCACGCGCTCGCGCGCTTCAGAGACGGCCTTGTCCGGCAGGCCGACAATGCTGAAAGCCGGCAAGCCGGGCGCGACCTGGACCTGCACGTCGACAGGTCTGATCTCGACGCCTTCGAATGCGACCGTGGAGACGCGCTGGACCATGTCCGACCCTGCCCGGATCGCAGAGTAACGAAAGCGCGCGACAGGGGCGATTATTGACTTCACAAACCCTATTGACACTGGCACATAATCCGTAATACATTGATCGGACTCCAGAATTATGGATTTTTGCCATGTCAATTCTCGCAAAAAAGTGGTTCCGTGACGAAAAGGCGGCTTTCCGGCAGCTGGAGAGCCTGTTGTGGCCGGACGGCCCGATTTGCCCGCATTGTGGGGTCATCGGCAAAGCCGGTCGCCTAGAAGGCGTTCGTACCAAGCCGAGCCGTAAGAACCCGGAAGGTGCCATCCGCCACGGTCTTTGGAAGTGCTATTCCAAGGAGTGCCGCAAGCAGTTCACGGTACGGATCGGCACGGTATTCGAGGCCGCGCACATTCCGCTGCACAAGATGCTGCAAGGCGCGCACTTGCTCTGCTCCAGCAAGAAGGGCTTTTCGGCGCATCAGCTGCACCGGATTCTGGAGATTGATTACAAGTCCGCTTGGTTTCTGGCTCACCGTCTTCGCGAAGCCATGAGGGATGGCTCGCTGGCCCCGATGGGCGGCTCTGGCAAGGCTATCGAGGCGGACGAAACCTATATCGGCCGCCAACAAGGTCAGGGCGTCGATAAGAGCGGCTTTCACAACAAGAACATGGTGCTGACGCTAGTGGAGCGAGGCGGTTCGGCCCGTTCATTCCACACTGACGGTCACTCGATTGCGTCGATTGTCCCGATCCTGCGCCAGAACGTTCGTCGCGAAAGCAATCTGATGACGGACCGCGCCATGCACTATCGCGCGGTCGGCAAGGAGTTTGCGACGCACGGCAGCGTGGCGCATGAACGCGGCGAGTATTGGAAACCGGGCGACATCCATACGAATACGGTTGAAGGCTACTACTCGATCTTCAAGCGCGGCATGAAAGGCGTCTATCAGCATTGCAAGGAAAAGCACCTGCATCGCTACCTTGCCGAGTTCGATTTTCGCTATTCAAACCGGGTCAAGCTTGGCGTTGACGACGAAGCGCGCACCGCGCGTGCGCTTAAGGGCATCGCTGGCAAGCGACTGACTTATCGGGGACCTCGTACACCCGAAGTCGAAATCCCCTTCTGACGAGCCATGGCTGCATCCGCGCTTCACTGCGAGGAAGAAATCACGCCCGAAATGATTGCGGCGGCGGCGCAGGTTATTGCAGCGGAACTTGATCTGCCGATGTATCAGCAATGGGATGCTCTTGATTTGGCCAAAGACGCTCTCCGCGCAGCGTTCGACGCCAAACGTGAAAATCGCGCTCAAAATCCATCAGATGTTCGCACAGGGCAAAAAACTGACGTTCAAACTCCTTGATTTGCGCGGAGTTGTAGACAAAGGACGCACGATAATCGGTGGCTCGCTTTTTGGCGCTCAACTCCCACGGCCAAAGGGCACACAGATTCAAGTCGATCGGCGAGCCTCCAATTTGACCGTGCGCGACTTCGTTTCGGCGTGCGGACCAGCCGCGACAGGTTTTGAGCAGTGTCCGTAGCCGCGCGTATAGTGCCGAGTTTTTGTGTACTTCAAAAAATGCTTCGGCGGCGGCCTGCACCATGCCTGTGCGACCGTCAAAACTGACAATGGACCCGTAAGCGCGCTCGGCCGGACTCATTGAATTGACGTATGCGCCCTTTGGTCCGCAATCTGTGATGAGAGATTCAAAAATGTGGGAGACGGCATCTTCGGTGAATTGCCACGCGCTTAGCGCGCTGCCGACAGCCGCCATTAGAATTTCCGAGTCGCGGTCATAAGTGGTAGGACGTGGTGGGGCATCCCAGGGCTTTCGTGACATGGCGAAAAAGTCCCAAATCCAGAAGTTTCGTGAAGCGGCCCGCGAAGCCGGGGCCGACGAATCCGAAGAACGCTTCAACGCAACACTGAAGGACTTGGCCAAGAAACCGCGCGACAAGCGCGAGAGCCAAAACAATCCGAGCGAGGCGACGAAGCCCAAGCACTGATACGGGGCTTCGCCAGCCACTACGCGCTAGGAAGGACTACCGTCATCGACGATGATCGGGGCTGCGCCCTAATCATCCCAAAAGCCGAAGTGCAGTTGGTCAGGCGACGGTTGAGGGCGTGTTCGGTGCCATGAACCGCGAAGTGCCGTTTGCACTCGCTCATAGCGGCCAAAACGCCAACGCCCATACGATCTGACCAACACGTCCTTCGGCCCTTCGCCATGTGTGACCATGGCCGGGCTCCTTCTGCTTGGCGGGGAACACCCCGCTGGCTTTGTCCGCCAAACGCGCGGACCCGCCATTAAGCCCCGGCTTGTCGGCCGGACGCAGAAGGACAGTCGATGACGGCCCTTATAACCGCTCTAAACTGGGTAGGGCAATGGTGGGGTGTGTGAAGTCCACAATCCCGGCGACAGGTCAAGAACATTTAGTGAACGAAATAAGAGAAAGCCTTCTCTTAAGCCACTAGAGGCCGGCAGCCGCCAGTAATTCGCGGCGCGCCGCCGCTAGAATCTCGTCCGAAAGCCGCGAGTCGTCCACCGCGCGGGCGAGCGTCAGCGCACCGACAAGAGCGGCCATGGCGGTCACGGCTTTGCGCCGCCGAACCGCCTTGGAGGGTCCGGGGATCGCTTCGGTCAGGATAGCCAGCAGCGGCTCCAAGCCTTCGGCGAAGGCGCGTCGCACCGTCTTGGCGCTGCGTGCGGCATCGCTGCCGAGCGCGGCGAACGCGCAGCCACGGCCGGGATTGTCGCGGTGCCGCGGCGACAAATAATGATCGAGCAACGCCGCGTAAGGATGATCGGGAGCATCCGTTACCAGGCCTTCCCACTTTGCCGCCGACCGCCGCATGGTGCGGCGGCTTGCTTGCGCGGCCAGATCGTCCTTGGAAGTGAAATGGCCATAGAAACCGCCATGCGTAAGGTCGGCCGCCTGCATGATGTCGGCGACGCCGGCACCGTTGAAGCCTTTGGCGCGGAACAGGCCGGCGGCCGCATTGAGAATGCGTTCGCGATTCTCAGCCACTTTTTCCCGGCTCACGCGCATCGTGCGGTCCTGATCGTGCAATCCGGCATCGTGCAGCTCAGTCATGCGGCGGTGGGGAGGCCGCTTGACAAATTATATGACAACCATCATCAATAAGCAACCTAAAGATGATGAACGTCATCTAATTGTCGATGCGATAATTATTGGATGCCAAGCCGCATGATGTCTTCCCGACTCGCCGCCCTGCTGGCCCGCCACAACATCCATTACGGCTGGGTGGTCGTCGCCGTCACCTTCCTCACCATGCTGGTGACGGCCGGCGCCATGGGCGCGCCCGGCGTACTGATCGTGCCGCTGGAGCATGAGTTCGGCTGGGCGAACGCGCAGATTTCCAGCGCGCTGGCGCTGCGGCTCCTGTTGTTCGGCTTGTTCGGGCCATTCGCCGCCGCATTCATGAATAGCTACGGGTTGCGGCGCGTCATGATTTGCGCAGCGGCGCTCATCGCCGCGGGCCTGTTGGCCTCGCTGGCCATGACGCAAGTCTGGCAACTAATCGTGCTGTGGGGGCTGGTTGTCGGCATCGGCACCGGGCTTACCGCCATTGTGCTGGCAGCGACGGTGGCGGCGCGTTGGTTCACGCACCGCCGCGGGCTGGTCATCGGTCTCCTGACTGCGAGCAGTGCCACCGGCCAATTGGTGTTCCTGCCGCTGATTGCCGAACTGACCGAGCGTTATGGCTGGCGCCTGGCGCTGGTTTTTGTTTGCGGGTTGTTGGCCGTAGCGGCTGTCGTCGCGTTCGTGCTGATGCGCGACCGGCCAAGCGATCTCAATCTGCCGCCTTATGGCGAGACCGCTGTGGTGCCGCAGCCTCCGTTGCCGGCGGGCGGTCTTGGTTCCCTGCTGATGTCGCCGTTCGAGGTGCTCAAGGAAGGAGCCCGGACGCCGGTGTTCTGGGTGTTGTTCGCGACGTTTTTCATTTGTGGATGCAGCACCAACGGATTGATCCAGACACACTTCATCACGTTGTGCGGCGACTACGGTCTGGCGGCGGTCACCGCGGCGAGCGTGCTCGCCATGATGGGCGTGTTCGATTTCATCGGCACGATCGGCTCGGGCTGGCTGTCCGACCGCTTCGACGGCCGCTGGATGCTATTCTGGTATTACGGCTTGCGCGGGCTTTCGCTGCTCTATCTGCCGTTCACCAGCTTCACCTTTTACGGTTTGTCGCTGTTTGCGGTGTTTTACGGCCTCGACTGGATCGCCACCGTGCCGCCGACAGTAAAGCTCACCGCCGAGCGCTTCGGCCGCGAGCGCGCCGGCATCTTCTTCGCCTGGATTTTTGCCGGCCATCAGATCGGCGCCGCTACCGCCGCGTTCGGCGCCGGCTTTTCGCGTACTGAGTTTTCCAGCTATCTGCCGGCTTTCTTCGTCGCCGGCGCGCTGTGTCTGCTCGCTGCGGCGCTGGTCCTGACCATCGCCAAGCCTAAACCGGCGGGATTCGGCGCAGCGTCGCCCGCGCACGCGTAACCCTTTTTAGTGGAGCATGATCTTTTCGGAAAACCGGCTTCCACTTTTCCAGATCATGCTCGTTTTCGTTTCGTCTCGATCGTGTCCCAGATCAGGGCGGCGATATCGGCGCCGCCGAAATTCTTGATGGAGCGGATACCGGTCGGCGAGGTGACGTTGATCTCGGTAAGGAAGTCGCCGATCACGTCGATGCCGACGAACAAAAGCCCGCGCGCGCGCAACGCCGGGCCGAGCCGTTCGCAGATGTGACGCTCGCGCTTGGTCAGGTCGGTCGCCTTCGGCGCGCCGCCGCGCACCATGTTGGAGCGCAGGTCGTCGTCCGCCGGCACACGGTTGATCGCGCCGGCGAATTCGCCGTCGACCAGGATGATGCGTTTGTCGCCTTCTCGCACCGCCGGCAGGAAGGCCTGCACCACCCATTGTTCGCGAAACGTCACCGCGAACATGTCGTAGAGCGAGCCGAAATTGAGATCGTCGCGCGCGATCCGAAACACCGCGCCGCCGCCGTGGCCGTAAAGGGGCTTCATTACGATGTCGGTGTGCTCGCGCCGAAACGCCTTGATGGCGTCGAGGTCGCGGGTGATCAGTGTCGGCGGCATCAGATCGGGAAATTCGGTGACGAAAACCTTCTCCGGCGCGTTGCGCACGTGCGCCGGATCGTTGACCACCAGCGTCTTAGGCCCAATCCGCTCCAACATGTGCGTTGTGGTGATGTAGGCGAGGTCGAACGGCGGATCCTGGCGTAGCAGCACGACGTCGAAGGTGGAGAGATCGGTCCGGCTTGCTTCTCCGAGCGTGAAATGGTCGCCGACCACGTCGCGCACCTGCAGCGGCTGTACGGCGGCTGAAACTTTGCCGCCGCTGAGCGCCAGCCGGTCGGGCGTGTAATAGCAGACGCGATGACCGCGGTGCTGCGCTTCCAGCAGCAGCGCAAACGTCGAGTCGCCGCGGACATTGATCCGGTCGATCGGGTCCATTTGCACGGCGACGTTCAAGGGCATGCGCGTTGGTACCGGAACTAATATATGGGTTCAACGGGTGGCGTCGAAGGCGTTGGCGATATGCTTGGGGATTCGACCGGGCGTAACCAGCATAACGTCAAAGCGGATGTCGCGCTCGGCATCTTCGGGCTTTTGGGCCAGCCAAAGCTCCGCGGCGGCGATAATGCGGCGCTTGCCGCGTTCGGTCACGGCTTCGGCTGCGTCGGCGGCGGTCTCACGCGCCTTCACCTCGACGAATACCAGCGTATGCCGGCGGCGGGCGACAATGTCGATCTCGCCGAACGGCGTTTTCCAGCGCCGCGCCGCGATCCGGTAACCCTTGGCGATCAGAACCAGCGCCGCGCGACTTTCCGCGGTTAGCCCAAGCCGGAACGCGGCGACGCGCTCGCGACGCGGCGAGGGAGTCGGCTGCGCTGGCTCAGCGCGTCGCGCCATGGTCCTGCTCCTTCGCGAGCGCCAGCGCGCGCTGATAAACGTCGCGGCGCGGCAAGCCGGTTGCGTCGGCGACTTCGCCGACTGCGTCCTTGACGGACACGCGCGTCAGCGCCGCCCTCAGCAGCGCGTCGGTGTCTTGGGCGTCCGCCGGTTCGGCTTCCGGCGGTGCGATGACGAGTACGATCTCGCCGCGCAGTTCGACGGATGCGAGGCTTTGCGCCAAATCCGCGAGCGCGCCGCGCTTGATCTCCTCATGCAGTTTTGTGAGCTCGCGGCATAAGGAGGCGTCGCGTCGACCGAGACCGGCGGCAAGGTCGGCCAGTGTCGCCGCGATCCGCGGTCCGGTTTCGTAGAGAACGAGCGTCGCGGGGATGCGCGCAAGCTCGGCGATGCGCGCGCGCCGCGCGACCTGTTTGGGCGGCAGGAACCCGGCGAACAGAAATTGATCGGTGGGAAGACCGGCGACGGTGAGCGCGGTGAGCAGCGCCGAGGCGCCGGGGAGGGCGGTGACCGGGTGCCCCGCCTCCTGCGCAGCGCGCACAAGCTTATAGCCGGGATCGGAGATCAGCGGCGTGCCGGCGTCGGAGACGAGCGCGATTGCGGCGCCGTCGCCGAGCCGTTGGACAAGCTTCGGCCGCGCCGCTTGGGCATTGTGATCGTGGTAAGGCGTGAGCGGCGTGACGATGGCGTAACGATTGAGGAGCTTGCGTGTCACGCGCGTATCTTCGCAGGCGATCAGATCGGCGCCGGCAAGCGTTGCGAGCGCGCGTAAGGTGATGTCGCCGAGATTGCCGATCGGCGTCGCCACGATATGCAGTCCGGGAACGATCCGGCCGGTAGCAATGCTATGACCAGCGATGACGTATTGCCGCGCTGCGGGCTCGTCTCGACCGGGCGGTTTCGGCTCGTTACGGCTCATGCCGCACCCTAGACCTTGATCCGATTAGGTTGAATCGGATCATGGTCCAGATTCTTCGTTGTCGCATGATCTTTTCGGAAATCCGGCAGCCACTTTTCCGGATCATGCTCTAACGCCGTACCGTCGCGGCGTCATGCCGCCCTGGATTCTCTATCTTTTTCACTTGGTTAACCAATCGCCGCCAGAATGACAGATTGGCGACGTTCTATTGGGTCGGCGGATAGAGCATGATCCGGAAAAGTGGCTGCCGGATTTCCGAAAAGATCATGCGCCACGAAAAATCTGCCGTCAGGAGAGCCGCCGTGTTCGCGGAGTTGCCGGTTAAAGGGTGGGCGGCCAAACCGCCACGGCGCCGTTTGTTCGTCGTCCTCGCCATATTAGGGGCAGGCCTGTTGGCCGCCTGTTCGGGCAATTCCAACTACTTCTCGGCGTCCACGCCGGCGGCGGCCCCGCCTGCGCCGTCAACCACGCTCGGCACTGGCCAGGTCAAAGTCGCGCTCATCTTGCCGCTGTCGGCGCCCGGCAATGCCGGTGTCGCTGGCCAGGCCATGCGCAATGCCGCCGAGATGGCGCTGGCTGAATTCAATGCGCCCAACATCCAGCTGTTGGTGAAAGACGACGGCGGCAGCGCGGAAGGCGCGCGCGTCGCCGCGCAGCAGGCGCTCGACGAGGGCGCTCAGATCATTCTCGGGCCGTTATTCGCCCAGTCCGTCGCCGCGGTCGGGCAATTGGCACGCACGCGCAACATTCCGGTCATCGCTTTTTCGACCGACACCAATGTCGCCGCGCACGGCGTCTATCTGCTCAGCTTCCTGCCGGAGTCGGATGTCGCGCGCGTCATGCAATATGCCGCCGCGGCCGGAAAGCGCTCCTTCGCCGCGCTGATCCCGGATAATCCCTACGGCACCGTCGTCGAAGCGGCGTTCAAGCAGGACGTCACCCGCCGCGGCGGCCAGATCGTCGCTTTCGAACGCTATTCGCATGACAAAACCGCGATGGCGGCGCCGGTGAAGTCGGTTGCCCAGGCCGCAGCCCGCGCCGACGCATTGTTTCTTCCGGATGGCGGCGACACCGCGCCGGATGTGGCGCAGGCGCTCGTCGGTAACGGCCTGAACGTCAAGAAAATCCAGATGCTCGGCACCGGATTGTGGGGGGACGATCCGCGCATCTCCTCAACGCCGGCGCTCGATGGCGGTTGGTATGCCGCGCCGGAGGCCGCAGGCTACCGTAGTTTTGCCGCCCGCTATTCCGCGCGGTTCAAACAACAGCCGGTGCGAACCGCCACGCTGGCTTACGACGCGGTCGCGCTGGTCGCCGCGCTGGTGAAGACGCAAGGCCCGGCGCGGTTTTCGCCCGAGGTGCTGACCAATCCGTCCGGCTTCACCGGCATCGATGGGCTGTTCCGTTTCCGGGCCGATGGCACCAACGAGCGCGGACTGGCGGTGCTCAAGGTCACCCCGTCCGGTGCCCAGGTGATTTCGCCGCCGCCGAAGAGCTTCGGCAACGGCGTGGCCGGATAACAGTCTTCAAGCGGCGAGATCGGCGACAACGGCGTCGAGCACCGGAAAGCCCGGCAGGCTCACGCGCAAACGCCCCGCGGCGGTGATCTCCATCAGGCCGTTCTCCTGCAGCGCCGTAACGCGCGCCGGATCGAGCGTGCGTCCCGAAAGTTTTTCGTAGCGCTGCGGATCGATTCCCTCGGCGAGGCGCAGTCCCATCAGCAGAAATTCATCGGCCCGTTCCTCGCGCGTCAGCATGTCGTCGGTGATCAGGCCGTGTCCTTTGCTCTCGACGGCGGCGAGCCAGGCTTCCGGGCGCTTTTCCGTCGCGGTGGCACGGCGCTCGCCGTCGATATCGAGACGACCATGCGCACCGGGGCCGATGCCGGCATATTCGTGCGCTCGCCAGTAGATCAGATTGTGCCGGCTCTCGGCGCCCGGCCGCGCGTGATTGGAAATCTCGTAGGCCGGCAGTCCGTGCGCCGCGCAGATTTCTTGCGTTGTGTCGTAAAGCGCGCGCGAAATTTCGTCGTCGGGGGTCTTGAGCTTGCCCGCGGCATGCAAGGCGGCGAACGGCGTCTCGGCCTCGATGGTGAGTTGATAAAGCGAAAGATGCTCGCCGGCCTCGGCCAGCGCCCGCTTGAGCTCGTTTGCCCAATCCTGCGGCGTTTGCTGCGGGCGCGCATAGATCAAATCGAACGAGACCCGCGCGAACGCGTTGCGCGCCACGGTGACGGCGTCGAGCGCTTCGCGCGCCGAGTGCAACCGTCCCAATTCGCCCAGCGCCCGATCGTCGAGCGCCTGCACTCCGAGTGAAACGCGGTTGACGCCGGCGGCGCGATAGCCGCGAAAGCGCCCGGCTTCGACGCTGGTCGGATTGGCCTCGAGCGTGATTTCGGCATCGGGCGCGATGGTCCAGTGCCGGGCGATCGCTTGCAGGATGGCGGCGACTGTCTCCGGCTGCATCAGCGACGGCGTGCCGCCGCCAAAAAAGATCGAGGAAACGACACGGCCCGGCACGCGCGCGGCGGTACTGGCGATCTCGGCGGTAAACGCGCGGACGAACCGCGGTTCGTCGATCGCGGTGCGGCGCACGTGGCTGTTGAAGTCGCAATACGGGCATTTCGACAGGCAGAATGGCCAGTGCACGTAGACGCCGAATTGCGGAACGTCGTCAGACAAGGCGGGCCTCCGCGAGCTTCATAAAAGCGCGGGCCCGATGCGACAGGCCGCTGCCGCGCGGCGGCAGGCCGTGTTTCTCCTCGGCGGACATTTCGCCGAAAGTTCTAAGCTCGCCCTCAGGCTGGAAGATCGGGTCGTAGCCGAAACCCTTGTCGCCGCGCGGCGGCCAAACGACCGTGCCGTCGACGCGGCCTTCGAATTCCTCCACGTGCCGATCCGGCCAGGCAACGCAGAGCGCGGCAACAAAATGTGCCTTGCGCTGCCCCGGGGTGGTGGCGCCGCGCTGCCGGAGTTTTTCTTCGATGGTTTCCATGGCGCGGTGGAAATTCTTGTCAGCGCCAGCCCAGCGCGCGGAATAAATACCGGGCTCGCCGCCGAGTGCGTCGACCGCCAGGCCGGAATCGTCGGCCAGAGCCGGCAGGCCGGACGCCCGTGCCGTGGCTTCGGCCTTGATGCGCGCATTGTCGCGAAACGTCTTTCCGGTTTCTTCGGGTTCGGGAAGATTGAGTTCCGCCGCCGATACAGTTTCGATGGGATAATGCGCAAGCATTTCACGAAGTTCGGTGATTTTGCCGCCATTGTGGCTGGCGATCACCAGACGCCCGGCGATCTTGCGATGCGGCAGCGGCGGCGGAAGTCCGCTGCTAGCCACGCCGACTCCCCGCATAGTGTCTGGCATCGATGGTCCGCCTTCCGCCAGCCAAAAGCTGTCTACATGACTGCCATTTTTTGCAGGTCAACCAGCTTGGCCACGCCCTTGCGCGCGAGCGCCAGCAAGGTGGTGAGCTGCTCCTCGGAAAACGGAATCTTCTCCGCGGTGGCCTGCACCTCGACGATATTGCCCGTACCGGTCAGCACGAAATTGGCGTCGGTCTCAGCCTGCGAATCTTCGGCATAGTCGAGATCGAGTACCGCAACGTTGCTACACAGGCCGCAGGAGATTGCCGCGATATGATCGCGCAAAACCTCTTGCTGGATCATCTCGCGCGTCTTCATCCAGGCCAGACAATCATAGAGCGCGATCCAGGCGCCGGTGATGGAAGCGGTACGGGTGCCGCCGTCGGCCTGGATCACGTCGCAGTCGATGGTGATCTGCCGCTCGCCGAGCGCTTTGAGATCGGCAATCGAACGCAGGCTGCGCCCGATCAGGCGCTGGATTTCGACAGTACGGCCGTTTTGCCGGCCGGCCGATGCCTCGCGCCGCGTGCGTTCGAGCGTGGCACGCGGCAACATCCCGTATTCGGCGGTGATCCAACCACGCCCCTGGCCCTTGAGCCATGGCGGCAGGCGATCTTCCAGCGTTGCGGTCACCAGCACGTGGGTATCGCCGAACCGGACGAAGCACGAGCCTTCAGCGAACTTCACCACGCCGCGCTCAAGCGAGACGGGCCGCAATTCGTCGGGTTGTCGGCGGCTTGGCCGCATTCCTATATCTCCGTGCACCGTCGCCACTTCTACGGTCGCAAACCCGGGCCGACAAGTGCCGGCGATCGCATGGTTAAAAAACGGCGCCGGGGGCGGCATTTGCCTCACCCGGCATGTTGCCGTTACCTTGGATTGACGCAGGAGTTGACTTTGGCCAGTCACGATTTGCCGCTTGCCGCGGGTCAATTGAGCCTTGCCCAGCTCAACGAGCGCTCGCGCGAGATTTTCCGCCGGATCGTCGAGAGCTATCTGGCGACCGGCGAGCCGGTCGGCTCGCGCAATCTGTCGCGCATCCTGCCGATGACGTTGTCGCCGGCCTCGGTACGCAACGTCATGTCGGACCTCGAACAGCTCGGCTTGGTTTACGCCCCGCACACGTCGGCCGGACGACTGCCGACCGAGGTGGGTTTGCGATTTTTCGTCGACGCCCTGATGCAGGTCGGCGATCTCACCGAAGACGACCGGCGCGCGATCGAAGCGCAAGTCGCCGGGCTCGGCCAAGCCAAATCGGTCGAAGCGGTTTTGACCGAGGCCTCGGGACTTCTCTCCGGCCTTAGCCGTGCCGCCGGCGTTGTGCTCACCGCGAAATCGAACCAGCGGCTCAAGCACGTCGAATTCGTGCGGCTCGAACCGGAGCGCGCGCTGGTCGTGCTGGTCGGCGAGGACGGCCAGATCGAAAATCGCGTGCTCAACATCGCGGTCGGGCTGCCGACCTCGGCGCTGATCGAGGCTGCAAATTTTCTCAACTCCCGCATCCGTGGTCGTACGTTGGCCGAGCTGCGGGGCGAGATCGAGCAGCGGTTGACGGAAGGCCAAGCCGAGCTCGACGAGTTGACGCAGAACATCGTCGCCGCCGGTCTTGCCAGCTGGTCGGGCGGCGAGCGCGACGAGCGCAAGCTGATCGTGCGCGGCCAGGCGCATTTGCTCGAAGACCTCAAGGTGATCGCCGATCTGGAACGGGTGCGCTCGCTGTTTGACGATCTGGAAACCCGCCGCGAAGTCGTCGATCTTCTCGGCCGCGCCGAGCAAGCCGAGGGCGTACGCATCTTCATCGGCTCGGAGAATAAGCTGTTCTCGCTATCGGGCTCGTCGACCATCGTAGCGCCGTATCACGACGCTTCCGGCCAGATTGTCGGCGTTCTGGGCGTGATCGGCCCGACCCGGCTTAACTATGCCCGCATCATCCCGATGGTCGACTACACGGCCAAGGTAGTGAGTAAGCTGCTTGGCAGCTAAGGAACTGCGGTGGCGGCTTGATTTTTATCGAACAAGCCCTGATATCCCGGCAGGAGCAGTTGTGGGTTTTCAAGGGCACGCGGGGGCTTAACGGCATTTTGGGTTTTAACGGCATTTTGGATTTGATGACATGACGGATCAGACCGCGCGCAACGAGGACGCAGCGGCCCCGCCGGAGGGCGCTTCGCCGGCCAGCCAGCCGGCGGCGCCGCAAGGCGATGCGGTGCTCGTGGCCGAGCTTAAAGACAGGCTCCTGCGCACGCTCGCCGAAATGGAAAATCTGCGTAAGCGCACCGAGCGCGAAGTTGCCGATGCCCGACTATACGGCGCCACTTCGTTTGCGCGCGACATGCTCGCGGTCGCCGACAATATGCGCCGCGCGCTCGACGCGGTTTCGCCGGAGCTGCGCGCCAACGCTGAAGCCGGTGTAAAAGCGCTGATCGACGGCGTCGACTTGACCGAGCGCGAGCTCCTTAAAGCGCTGGAGAAGAATAGCCTCCGCCGGTTCACGCCGCGCGGTGAGAAATTCGATCCCAACTTCCATCAGGCAATTTACGAAGTGCCGGATTCGTCGATACCGGCCGGCAGCGTCGTCGAGGTCGTGGCGCCCGGCTATATGATCGGCGAACGCGTGTTGCGCCCGGCCATGGTCGGCGTGTCGAAAGGCGGCCCCAAAACCGCTCCGGGTGTGCGGCCGGTCAACGGTCGGGTACGCGATAACCCGGGATCGGAAGAGTCCTAGTGTGGCGGATTTGAAGTTCCTCCTATCGTTGCGGCAAGCATTGAGAGGAACTTCAAATCCAAAGCCACACTAGAATTTTATAATTGCTAGTGGTTCGATTCTAACATTCGCATCCGTATTCGGCAGCTTCTCATGCGAATGTTAGAATCAAAAGGACCACTAGCAAATATGAGTCTTAGTGGAGCTTTGGATTTGACATTCGCTTCACGAGGCTGCCGCTAG
>Ga0307374_10009767_pt1 | contig 14077 bp, 11 predicted proteins | sample OX3MG_FD_202532 | JGI IMG/M metagenome (GOLD analysis project Ga0307374, IMG submission 202532) | Soil microbial communities from Risofladan, Vaasa, Finland - OX-3 | ecosystem: Environmental > Terrestrial > Soil > Coastal area > Acid sulfate soil | place: Finland: Risofladan, Vaasa | collected... | reverse complement strand
CGAGCCGAATCTGGACAGCTCATTCGCAAACAAGATCAAGGCCGACGACGGACTGATCAAGATACCTTACGACTCTGTCATGGCAGTCAACGACTACATGATAATCGACAGGAAGAACGTAGCCTAATCTTGCGGCTTACTGGCAAGTGGAGCAGACCCGTTTGGTGGTTATAGTTATCTTGTGCGGCGGCGACGAGGCCGGAAGGGGTGCGATACTGGGACCCTTAGTGATTAGCCTAGTCTCAATCAAGAAGAGTAGTCTGCACAAGCTCTCCGACATCGGGGTCAGGGACTCTAAGATGCTCTCCGACAAGAGAAGGAGGCTCCTCTACAAGGAAATAACAAGGATAGCGGACGACGTCAAGGTCGACAAGATCCTTCCCAGCGAGATAAACGAGGCTATGAAGAGCAAGATTTCGCTAAACGAGCTTGAGGCGATAAGGTTCGCAAGGCTTTTCGACACAATGGAGGGCGACATCGACGTTGTCTATCTCGACTCGCCTGACGTGGTGCCCGAGAAGTTCGGCATACGGTTCAATCTCTCATCCTCAAGGCGCACCAAGGTCGTGGGCGTAAAGTCCGACGCAAGGGGCACCGGCTACACGAGAATAATATCCGAGCACAAGGCGGACACCAAGTATCCGATAGTATCTGCGGCCAGCATAATAGCAAAGGTCACAAGGGACAAAGAGATAGCGAGGATAGAAAAGGAGCTCGACATACCTATAGGGTCAGGATACCCTTCCGACCAGGAGACCATAGGGATGATAAGGGAGAACCTCAAGAGCGGCAAGCTCAAGACCCACATAAGGGAGTACTGGTCCACGCTTGATCACATAAAGCAGAAGAAGCTCACGAACTTCTGACCCAGCACAGCATTTATATCCTAATCCTCCAAGTATAGTTGGATCTGTGGCGCAACTTGGATAGCGCGTCTGGCTTCGGACCAGATGGTTGCGGGTTCAAATCCCGCCAGATCCGCGAAAGATATTTAATTACACGGAAGAAATACTCATTGGTGTATCGAGAATGGCAAAAGCCCAGTCTGCCATGGAATACCTCGCCACCTACGGGTGGGCTATACTCATCATAGCGGTCGTCTCAGCGCTTCTTTACCTTTACTCAAGCACTCCATCCACAATAGTGCCGACCAAATGCGTATTCGTCAGCGGGGTGTACTGCAAGGCGATGGTGCTGGGCACAAACACGGTAACTCACGCGACGACCATAGCACTGTTCCTCACAAACTCGCAACCATACCCGCTAGCCAATCCGTATCTGTTCGCGCAGCTCAACGGGGCCAACACAACCGGTGTTGCATGTACACCCAAGTACGTATCGCAGTCAGGATCCATAGTCTGCGTACTAGGCCTGCCCTCAAAGACCTCACTGGGGCAGTTCCTCAGCGGCAAACTGTACCTAAACGCCACATACTGCGGACTGCAGGCGAACTACTCCCAGGCAAACATGTGCTCCGGTGCGCCTAGGGAGACATACGCGGGTAGTTTCAACTCCCATATTGAGCCCCTCATAGACACAAACACTGTAATCACCCTCACCGTGGCCAATGCCACACAGCCTGCAAACGGGGCTCTCGATCTGCTAACCGCCACAGTGAAGCTTCTGGGCTATCCGCTCAGCGGCGCATCGGTCAACTTCACCGCCAACGTTCCGGGATACACAATCTCTCCTAACCTCACTACCACTAACACCACTGGAATCGCCCTGAGTCACATATCGGGCACAACTTCTGGCAGCGTACTGGTAACTGCTTCATATGCGGGATTGGTTTCCAATGTGGTCGTGCAGTTCGTCCCCACTGTGAACGTAAAGTTCAATGTCAACTTCCCGTACTGCGCATCAGCCGGACAGATAATAACTATCGACGGGATAGCATATACCTGCTCGCAGATAACCTCCACGACATTCCCGTGGCTGCCCAACAGCCCGCATCAGTGTGACCTGACCAACCCAGTCGTAGTGAACTCGCTGATAAGAGCGCAATGCACCATATCCACCGGTTCTGGCTCAGTATGCGAAGCCGCAACGAACACCACTTTCACGATCAACTGCACAACACAGTACCTGCTGACCATGACCGCAGGAACAGGCGGCAGCGTGCTCCCTGCGACCAACTGGTACAACACAAACACAGTCGTACCGATCAGCCAGTCCGCAAACTCCGGGTTCCTTTTCACCGGATGGACGGGAACGGGCACGGTGTCATACACCGGTGCGTCCTCATCCGCATCGGTGACCATGAACTCGCCGGTAAGCGAGACTTCCGCTTACACCACCAACGTCGTATTCACTGAGTCGGGGCTGCCGGGCGGCACATCATGGGCTGTAACTTTCAATGGGGTCACGCTCCCTTCAACCGGCACAACGATAATGTTCAACAACCTTGCCCCTGCATCGTACTCATGGACCACTAATACGGGGATAGCATGCGGGACAGGCTGCCAGTACGCCCCATCGACATCCTCCGGCTCCGTATCGACCGTTTCAGGATCCGCCTCGCAGCCGGTCTCTTACACTACCCAGTACTTCCTGACTATGGCAGCGGGATCCAACGGCGCGGTGTCGCCTAGCAGCGGCTGGTATAACACCGGATCGACGCCGACCATAACAGGGACTCCCAACAGCGGCTACAGCTTCGTATCGTGGTCAGGCACCGGAGCCGGCTCATACACAGGTGCAACAAATCCTACTACAATAACTGTGAACTCCGCAACATCAGAGACAGGGAGTTTCGCATTCGTCACAACCTCTAATCCCTTATGCGGCAACTATGCCGGCGACGTTGTTTACAGCTCCGGCTCCACACTCACCTGCAACGTGATAGCCGGCAACTCAATCACCATCAACAACGGCATAACCGTTAACGTCCACGGCTTCTACATGGAGGCCAACAACACATTCACCAACAAGGGCACGATTACGGACAGCTATGACCTCGGAAGCGGAGGCGGCGGAGGAGGCGGCGGAGGACTGGCCGGCCCAACGGGCGGCGGCACTTCTAACGGCAACACAGGCACTAACGGAATTGCGGGTGGAGCCGGCAAGTCCAGGACCAGCAAGTACCTCAGCCAGACGCTGACGGGCGGCCACGGCGGCTCCGGGGGAGGAGGGGGAGGATCGGGCGCCTTCAGCTGCGCAACGACCTTCTACGGCTACGTTGAGACCGGTCCCGGCGGCGGAGGGGGAAGCGGAGGCAACGGAGGCGGAATCATAGAGATATACGCCGGCAACTTCCTCAACCAGGGAACGCTTAATGCTGCAGCCACCTCCGGGGGCACCGGAGGCACCGGCGCAGGCGCATCATACGGCAACCCGCTGAACTCGTGCGCGGCAGCGGGCAGTGGAGGCGGCGGCGCTGGCACAGGGGGCAACGGCGGCATGATACTCATAGGCTACGCATCCAGCATCACCCTCGGAACCGCGTTGGTATCCGCGGGCTCCAACGGCGCCGCGGGCACCGGCGGCACCGGCGCGGGTCAGAGCGGAAGCGATTGCAGCGTCTCCTGGACATCCGGAGGCTCTGGAGGAACCGTCTCTGGCGGCGGAGGAGGAGGGGGCACCATAAGCCGTTGCGGCAGCCTGGGCACCGCCAAGGGGGGGTACGGAGGAAATGGCGCATGCGGAGGCAGCCCGGCGGGCAACGGATGCACTGGGAGCCCATCGCCCACAGCCGGCAGCGTACTGACTCTTGCATGGTCTCACTGAACGAGATATCTTGCTGATCGTCATGGGCAACAAACGCAGAAGCGCAAGGTTCGGGGCAGCGCGCGAGCCCTCAGCCGGAAGATGGGCGCTCTTTGTAGTTGCCGCAGTAGCTACGCTCCTGATATTTTACTCAATAACCCATCACACATACTCCAACTCCTCCTCGCCGTCGCAACACGCCACGCTGGCCACATTCTTCGCTGATAACCCTACGGTGACCTTGGACAACCTCTCCGAGTTCATCGCATCAAGCACCGCGAATCTCGGGCCCCTCAACATCAGTTACGTATCGACCCAACCCTACATGTCAAACGGCACCGCAACGGACGTAAGCTACGAAATCAGCATAATGAAGTTTTACGATAACTATTCGCAGGAGTACTCGATGTCTGCCCTTCCCACAAACTCCATAATGCTGGAGAGCTCGCTCAACAGCTCGTACAAGGCCGGCACCTTCATATGCGAGCAGTCGCCTCTCTCCTACGCGCTGCCCAATGGCACGGCCATAGCGAGGGGCGAGTATGTCTGCCAGATGCGGCAGGGCATGGACCCTGACAATGCCGCATACTCCCCGTTCGAGGACTCGTTTACCTTCCCTAGCAACGCCACCATAGGGGTACTGTCCAACATAACCGTCATCAGCGCCAACCTCTCCTACGCCGGGGACAGTTGCACCCTCATACGTTCCGGCTTCCTGCTGGAGAAGATATACAACATAACCACTTCGGTCCACAAGCGCTTAATAGAAAACGGCACGCTCACTCAGTGCATATCCAACAGCTATTACTCTGTTCTATTCGGCAAGTTTGTAGGCCTAACTGAAATCGACTACCCGATACTACAAAACGGAACAATCGTAAATTACAGCCGCAGCGGAATCTACACCTATTATTCGATAAACGCGACATCCGTGAACCAAAATGTCCCTGCCAACGAGTTCAATTCCCTCCCTGGTCCGCTCACAAGGTACCCGACCACCTAGCTCGCGCGACACAAAACCCAAGCAGGGCTAACTACATCAATCAAAAAGAATAAGCGGCGCTGCCTCGCAGCGCCAAGGAAAAGCGGAGTTAGTTACAGCTCTCCGACTCTCCTCTTCTGCTCGCGCTTGAGCCTCTTCCTTCGCTTCTTGAGCCACTTCCAGCGCATCCTTCCTTTCTTCTTCCACTTCCTTGGTATGCTTCCCAGTATAACACCATTTCATCTTTGTAAAAGCATTAGATATTTAAGCGCTCCATATTAAATAGCTATGGTATTGCGTCAGTAGAGGAGAATCCCACATGCACAAAGGTATAATCGCATACATAATTATCATCGTAGCCATAGTGGTGCTGATATATCTGGCCACAGGGTTTGACTTCAGCAAGGTCGGCACGATAAAGCCCATCACGGTCACAAGCACGGTCGCAACCAGCACCACAACTATTCCCGGCGGTGGGGGAGGCGGCACAAACGGAACCTTCATCGGGACCTGCGACACGCTCTACATCTCCACCCCATATGCCAATGCCAGCCTGTCAGAAGAGTGCGCATCATCCGGCGGCCTTTACGGCATATGGGTCGCGGCGGGTACGAGCGGATCTGAGACTGTCACGATAAAGAACATGAGCGGCCATATCTTCCTGTCCCAGACCGCATCATACAACTGCACCACCTATTACGATAACATCACGCTGCCAGCGCAGACGTACAACGTGACGCTCAAGTCCGGACTGGGTGGCGGCTCGTGTGGCGACGCCATTCTTAGGATAAACAGGACGACCGTAGCCCCGCAGCAGATATACAGCGACGTATACAACGGAAACTTCTCCACCGGCACATATCTGGGATGGACTGAGACCAATCCGGGATTCGGCCCAACCCCGCTCAACATAACCTATGCGGTCAAACCATCCGTGACATGCTATCAGGGCCAGCCCTGGAGCGGATACAGTGGCACCTACTTCGCCACCAACTACAACTGCGGCCTGCAGGCGGCAGCGGGCAACCTGACATCCAGCCTGTTCTACGTCAGCCCCTCCAAGCCGTTCCTCAACTTCCAGTTAATAAGCCCCTCAAGCGCCACGCTTTACATAACCGTGCAGGGCATCAACAACCAGACGCTCGCCACCGCCCATTACAACACTTTCAATTACACCGCATCGGGCAACTCCGCCAGCACTTTCAGGAGCGCCAGCATACCCCTCTCGGCCTTCGCCGGCGACCCAGTCAAGGTGAAGATAGTGGCGGGAAGCACCAACCAGCAGACGTACATCGCCGCGGGAGGGTTCGGTCTCTCAGCAAGGCCGGTGCAGACCCCCGACATACTGGTCAACCTCACGTTCAACACCACGTAGTGCGCATCATGGAGGGCATAGCCAAGCAGAAGGTTCCGGGCGGAAAGCTCCTCATCATAAAGGTGAGCTTCGGCGATAGCATCGAAAGCGTGAGGATACTCGGCGACTTCTTCGTCTACCCCGAAAGCGCTGTGCAGGAGATTGAGACCTCGCTGAAAGGCGTGGACTCAAAAGCTTCTGAGGTCTCGATAGCAGAGTTGGTGGGCAGTGTAGCTGTCCGATGCAACGCTGAGATGGTCGGCGTCACTCCCGAGGCCATAGCGCAGACATTGAGGAAGGCGATTGGATGAGATGGAGGATAATCGCTCTGGAGACCCACGACGCCTGCTTCAACATGGCGGCCGACCACGCGATATCAGAGGCCGTATCGTCCGGCAGCTCCGACCCGACCATACGATTCTATAAGTGGCATCCCAGCGCGGTCTCCATCGGCTGCTTCCAATCCATGAACGACGAGGTTGACGTGCAGAGGTGCAGGGAAGCCGGCGTGGACTACGTAAGAAGGCGCACAGGTGGAGGCGCCGTATTCCACGATGAGGGTGGTGAGATAACTTACAGCGTAATAGCACCCGAGAGCGATATGCCAAAGGGAATAATAGAAAGCTACAGGCTGATATGCGGCTGGATAGTCGACTCTCTGGCTGCAATCGGCATAGCCGCGTCGTTCGCGCCCATCAACGACATCGTGGTGGACGGGAAGAAGATCTCAGGCAACGCGCAGACGAGAAGGGATGGAGTCCTGGTTCAGCACGGAACAGTGCTATACAACACGGACCTGAAGCGGATGTTCTCGTTGCTCAAGGTGGACAACGCGAAGCTCTCAGACAAGGCGATAAAGAGCGTGGAGGAGAGGGTGACCAAGGTTCTTGATTACGCGCAGATTTCACAGGAAGAACTTTACGCCGCGCTGCTTTCAGGTTTCACAAAAGGCAAGGATTTCCACATGGGAAAGCTGGGTGATGAAGAGATAGCAAGAGCAAACGCCCTCTCAAAGGAAATCTACAGCTCGGAAGCATGGAACTTTTCCAGATGATTACGACTGCTTGTTCTGCACCATCGCGCTGATGAAGTGCTCTCCGGCCTTGTACGAGCTCCTCACGAAGGGCCCCGCAGCGGCGTACTTGAATCCCATCTCAAGCGCCTTCTTCTTGTAGAAATCGAACTGCTCGGGCTTCACGTACTCCTTCAACTCCGTGTGTCTTTCGCCGGGCCTCAGATACTGGCCTATCGCTATGAAGTCGACGCCGATCTTCCTCAGGTCGGCCATAGCCCCAATCACCTCCGCCTCTGTTTCCCCCATCCCCAGCATCATCGCTGACTTAGTGTAACGCCTTGGATCTATCTTCTTGACGTTTTCAAGGACCGTAAGGGACTGTTCGTAAGTTGCTCTCCTGTCCCTTATCGTTGACGAGATTGTTTCCACAGTCTCTATGTTATGACCAACCACATCAGGCTGCGCATTGAGCACGGTACGCAGGCAATCTTCATCTCCCCTGAAATCAGGTATCAGTACCTCGACAAGCGTGTTCGGGTTGAGCCTCTTTATCTCCCTGACGCAGCTCGCGAAGTGTGCTGCGCCCTGGTCAGACAAGTCGTCCCTGCACACTGATGTAATCACGATGTAAGAGAGCCCCCACTTCTTCACCACGTTGGCAAGCTTCACCGGCTCAAGTGAGTCAACTGCACTGCCCTTTGCGCTCTTCGATACCGCGCAGAACCTGCATCCCCTTGTGCACAGCTCCCCAAGCACCATGAACGTGGCTGTGCCACCGCTCCAGCAGTCTGTTATGTTGGGGCAGTGCGCCTCGACGCATACGGTGTGGAGGTTGTACGCGCCTATGGTCTCCTTTATCTCCGCGTACTTCTCCGTTGAGGCGGGCTTTATCGCCAGCCATTCGGGCTTGGGCATCCTAGCACACTTATCCTTCGCATGAAAGCTATTTAGTTGTTTAAAAAGTATCAATAACGGTGCAGTTGACATGGTAAAAGCGCAATCCGCTATGGAATACCTTACCACCTACGGCTGGGCGATACTCATAGTTGGCATCATAACATCCCTACTCTACCTCTACTCCACCACCCCTTCCACCATAGTCCCTACCTCATGCGTATTCGTCACAGGGGTTCACTGCAACGCCATGGTGATAGGAGTAAACCCCACAACACATGCAACTACAATAGCGCTGTTCCTCACAAACTCGCAGCCTTATCCACTCGCAAACCCCTACCTGTTTGTCAAGCTCAACGGTGCCAACAGCACAGGCGTCTCCTGCACGCCCAACTACGCACTCGCCTCAGGGTCCATGGTGTGCGTGCTTCCTCTGTCTAAAAAGACCTCTCTTGGGCAGTTCCTTAGTGGTAGGCTGTACCTAAACGCCACCTACTGCGGACTCCAAGTCAACTACTCCCACTCCAACATGTGCAACGCGTCTCCCAAGGAGACATACGCCGGTACATTCCAGTCACACATAGAGCCGCTGATAGACACCAACACCACGATAACGCTCACTGCGCAGAACGCTACACAGCTTGCCAACAACGCGCACGATCCACTGATCTCCACAGTTAAACTTCTAGGTTACCCATTGAGTGGAGCCACGGTTAATTTCACAACCAACGCAATTGGCTACACTATCTCCCCCGACTACACCACCACAAACACAACAGGAAAGGCGCTCAGTGCCATCTGGGGATCCACCGCGGGTAACGTTGTCGTCACAGCCTCATACGCCGGACTCAATGCATCTACCAATATAATATTCATACCCGCATTCAACGTAAGGTTCAACATAAACTGGCCCTACTGCTCCGCCGCAGGGCAGATAATAACCATCGACGGCGTGGGTTACACCTGCTCGCAGTTGTCGTCATCAACATTGTCTTGGGGCGCTGGCACTACACATAGCTGCAACATAGACAACCCGGTGACTGTCAACTCCCTGGTCAGGGGCATTTGCAGCATAACATCAGGTTCCGTAGGTTCGACCTGCACGGCAAGTTCCAACACCACGGTAACGATAGGCTGCACAACCCAGTACTACCTCACTATGACTGCGAGCCCATCGTCCGTAGGTTCTGTCTCTCCATCCAGCGCCTGGTACAACCAGTCCACCGTGATTGGAATAAGCCAGTCCGCAAACTCAGGATTCACGTTCAACGGCTGGACCGGAACGGGAACGGTCTCGTACACGGGCGCCTCATCATCAGCATCGATAACCATGAACTCCCCTGTAAGTGAGACGTCATCTTACGTGACCAACGTTGTGTTCACCGAGTCCGGACTGGGTGGCGGCACTTCTTGGGCCGTAACCCTAAACGGGAATACGCTCTCCTCCACAGGGACATCCATAACCTTCAACAACCTTGTTCCTGCATCGTACGCGTGGGGCACTGCGGCATCGATATCCTGTGGTACCGGGTGCCAATATCTTGCCACCACATCCTCAGGTACTGTCTCCACATCATTAGGATCTGCAACGCAGCCCATATCATACACAAAACAGTACTATCTCACCATGGCTGCCGGATCCAATGGGGTGGTCTCTCCATCAAGCGGGTGGTACAACTCAGGCGCAACTCCAACGATAACAGCATCACCCTCATCTGGATACTACTTCAACGGCTGGACTGGAGCAGGCGCTGGTTCTTACACTGGCGCTGCCCCCTCAACAGCACTGACTATATCGGCTCCGATATCTGAAACAGCTACATTCACCCAAGGCTACTACCTTACAATGGTCGCAGGAAGCGGCGGATCCGTGAGCCCAGCTAGCGGCTGGTACGCCCCCGGAAGTGTTGTCGCGATAACGGCATCGCCTTCCACCGGCTATCAGTTCTCAAGCTGGGCCGGCTCAGGCACAGCATCATATTCCGGCACCATCCGCCAGACCACCATTACCATAAGCTCCACGATAACGGAGACTGCAAGCTTCACCCAATTACCGCCACCACCTGGGTCATATTTTTGGGATTATTCCCCCACCTCCTACAATTACGGGTCCGAAGGGTCGGGAGGTTCAAGCTGTACTGACTATTTCTACTCGGGGCCTAACTGCAGCGGTGCACAGACCTCAACAGCAACAAACGTATATTGCGTGCCTACTGGGGGGGAGTCTGGTACCTGCTATGGCCAAAACCAGGGTGCATATTGCGCAGGTACCGGGGCTTGCTATCAAGCTAACCTAGGGGTCTGTTATCCATTTAACTACTATGGCTCTGGATGTCCATACCCTGACTATTGTCAGTGGTATGGATCGGGCAACACGGGCTCATGCATCGGCTACGTATGCAGCCCTACAAGCGGTTGTATAAACAAGTGAGTGGTAAAATGGCTAAAAATTTCATAACCATATCCATATTAGCGTTGGTACTGGCCAGTGTAGCCGTGTCGCAAACTGCCCCCACCAATAACGGCGTATCGTTGTCATCAATGTTCCCAAACCTTACGGTACACCTTAACATACCAAACTACACTACCCCAGTGAACCTCTCGAACCTTAGGGCTTCGACAAGTATACATGTCTCAACAGGTATGGGTACCAATAAGACCTACCTTCAGGTAATCGGAAGCAATTCGCTATCATTCCAGAACGTGAATGTGGTGCTGTCCGTGACCAGCGGCATGGCGCCGTTCAATTCCGTGGCCATCCTGGGCATAACCCCTGCCACCAGATCCGGTATTTACAACATAACGATAACTGCCACCAGCGGCGAGGAATATGGAAATACTATACTTCATCTTCACGTGTTTAATCCTACCAATGTCACCTTCCTTTACGGGAACGACAGCAACGTGCCGAGCATAGCTGAGGCCAGCCAGGAGATGAATATGTCTATGGCAAATATGTCTGGATATACCACTACCGTTCCCAGTACATCAACCGTGCCTCAGGCACCGTCCCTGGGAGTCGCCAACAAGTCAATATACGGCTACATAGCCGCGACATTTGTGGCAGCGGCGATAGCGGCGGTTGCGTTTGCACTTATTCGCAGAAAGAGGTGAAATCCTACCACCGCTTGCCCGGTGTTACATTTATAGTTATTTCAAAAGAAGTTATACTGAACTAGGGATTACATGTCGCTAACGGTCCATAACACGCTCACCAGGTCAAAGGAGGTCTTCGTGCCCATGAGCGGGAGGAAGGTCAACATGTTCGTCTGCGGTCAGACCGTGTACGACGACGCACATCTGGGCCATGCTAAGACATACATAAGCTTCGACATAGTGGCCAGGTGGCTGAAGCACGAGGGCTATGACCTTACCTACATACAGAACATCACCGACATTGACGACAAGATAATAAGGAGGGCGCAGGAGAGGAAGATGGACCCCCTGCATCTGGCCCGCGAGTTTGAGGCTCGCTTCATGGAAGACATGGAGAGAATCGGAGTAAAGCAGAACGTAACCAAGTATCCCCGCTCTTATGATTACATAAACGAGATAAGGGACCAGATACAGGCGCTGGTCGACAACAACCTCGCATATCACCTTGACGGCGACATGTACTTCGACGTGGCAAGGTTTCCCAGCTATACCAAGCTGTCCGGGATGAAGATAGACGAGCTTGAGAATCACAGAGTCGAGCCCAAGGAAGGGAAGAGGCACGTCTACGACTTCGCCCTATGGAAAGCAGCGAAGGAAGGGGAGCCATCATGGAAGATAAAGCTGGAGTACAACGGCGAGCCCCTCGAGCTTACCGGACGGCCAGGCTGGCACATAGAGGACACGGCTATAACGCACGCGATATTCGGTCCTCAGTACGACCTGCACGGCGGGGCAAGCGAGCTTACCTTCCCGCATCACACCAACGAGATAGCGCAGTCCGAGGGCGCCTACGGAAAGGAGCCGTTCGTCAAGTACTGGCTGCACTCCGGTGTGCTGAACATTGGTGGCGTCAAGATGAGCAAGAGCCTCAAGAACTTCATAACGATAAGGCAGGTGCTCGAGAGCTTCGAGCCTGAGGTGCTCAGGCTGTTCTTCGCGTCCACTCACTACAGGAAGGAGATAAACTACACCGATGAGCTGATGAAGGCGGAGAAGAGGAAGCTCAACTACCTGTACGCCTCTATGGGCATCATCCACAACACAAGGGAGGTTGAGAAGTCAAGCTCGGACGAGGTGATAAACAACCTGACCGACGAGTTCGTCACCGAGTTCGCCGCAGCCATGAACGACGACCTCAACACATCGCTCGCAATGACCAAGCTTCTGCTCACCATAGCTGAGATAAGGAAGATTGCCGAAGCCAATGGGGAGATCGGCAAGTTCGCAAAGGCCAACGCGCTAAAGGCCATACTGGACAGCTGCGGAGTTATCGGAATACTTGGCAATGACAGGTACAAGGAGCAGATACCCCACGAGGTGCAGTCGCTGATAAAGCAGAGGGAAGCTCTAAGGTCGGAGAAAAAGTTCGAGGAGTCTGACGCAATAAGGGCGAAGATAAAGGCCGACCACGGCATAGAAATCGAGGACACCGAATACGGGACCCTCTGGCACAAAGGGGGCTACTGAGCCGGCTCAGCGCCGTCCTTCTTCTCCATCATCTTCTTGCCCAGCTCCACCCTGTTCTCTATCTCGGTGGATATCTTCTGTATGTCCTCGGGCTTCATCACCTTCTCCAGTATGTACTTGGAGTAGTTGAGCGACATCTGCGACAGGTCCATCAGGTACTTCTGCAGGTCCCCAGGCCTCATCACTATCTCCTTGTGCGGCTTAAGGACCTCGACACCCGCAGGCGAGTAGTTGAACGCTATGTTGGCAAGAGAGAAGAAGTTATCCGTCAGCACCGTAACTATCGCGCTCGTTATGAAAAGGCCGTCCTTCTCCAGCGGCTCGTCTATCATTCCGTAGCAGTAAATAACGCCCTTCTCCTTGAGCAGGCGCTGGTTTATCAGGTCCACCAGCAGGGGCTGCAGCTTGTCCTTCTCCTTGTTCTGCATGTCGAAGTACAGCTTAGCCTGCACTCCCCCCTTCGCCACGTGTTCGTCCGTTACCCTCTCAAGTTCGGTCTTGGCCATCTGAATCTATCCCCTTTCAATAATCTGTACAGCCTCATCTATATTAAGCGTGAGCTCCTCCCCGTTTATCATGTTTCTCAGCTTAACCTTCTGCGAGCTCTGCTCCACATCCCCGAGTATCAGAGCGTGCTTCACCTTTATCGAGCTCGCGTAGGCCATCTGGTTTGCCAGGTTCCTGGAGGCCAGGTTTATGTCAGTGGGTATTCCCGAGGCCCTCAGCTTGTTTGCAACCTGCAGCGCGTAAGCGTAATTGGTGTCCTTGACGTGCATCACAAAGGCCTTCGCATAAGTGTACTGCGGCGATGACGAGAAGCCCATGTGGTCAAGTATCCTGTCCACGCCCATGGCGACCCCGACCGCCGGAATCGACTTGCCGTTGTTGTAAACCCCTATGAGGTTGTCATACCTCCCACCGCTCCCGAAGGAGAGGCTTGAGTCCTCCCCGGCTATCTTGCATTCGAATATTATCCCCGTATAGTAATCGATGCCCCTCATAACGGAGAAGTTGAGGTTTATCTTGCCCTTGAGCCCGTAAGCCTTGACCAGTTCCAGGACAGAGTTCAGGTCGCCGCTCTCCTTGCTCTCTCCGAGTATGCCCTTTATGTAATCAAGCTTCTGCTCGTTGGTGCCCTCCTTCGAGGCGAAGCCCATTACCTGGTCAACCACCTCGTTGGCGAGCCCCAGGCCCTTCACTATATCGGAAACCTTGCCCTCCCCAAGCTTCTCGAGCTTGTCGATTGCCCTGAACACATCGATTATCTTCTCCTTGGGCACTCCGAACTTCTCGAACACCAAGTCCGCCACGCTCCTGTCGTTGACATCTACCGTGTAATCGTTTATTCCCAATGCCTCAAGCATGAGCGCCGCAGAGGCCACGACCTCCGCATCCACACGCGTCTTCTCCCCTCCTATTATGTCCGCATCAACCTGGGTGAACTCCCTGTACCTCAGCTTCTGGGGCTCGTCCCTCCTCCAGACCTTGCCGGTATAGTACCTCT
>Ga0307374_10009766_pt1 | contig 14078 bp, 15 predicted proteins | sample OX3MG_FD_202532 | JGI IMG/M metagenome (GOLD analysis project Ga0307374, IMG submission 202532) | Soil microbial communities from Risofladan, Vaasa, Finland - OX-3 | ecosystem: Environmental > Terrestrial > Soil > Coastal area > Acid sulfate soil | place: Finland: Risofladan, Vaasa | collected... | reverse complement strand
TCTAGCAAGGAATTGGGCTATTGCCTGGCTGGGATTTGAGCTAATCGACAGCATGTTAAGGCGTGAATCAATTCCCTGACAGCGGAATCGAACGACAGTTGAATCGGTGGTTCGCCGGCGAACTCTACTAACAATGTTACGCTCGCCTTCCCAGGGCGGCCCATGCGCTGCGCTTCCTGCTTCGCGCATGGTTCAGGGTATACACCCCTATATACCCACTCGAAGATTCGCTTCGAGCCCTGGCCGTCCGTTCGGTCAGACCAAAGCTGTGCATTGGTTTCCGGACCTCACCCAAGTATTTTAATGGGATAGGACATACTCCAGTGATGCCATGATCTGTTTGCTGTTGTAGCTATACTGTGAAATGTTTGATCGGTTGTCTGAGAAGCTCCAATTGAGACGCAGCGACAAGCGTTCATTCAGTGAGTAACTCAAGCCGATGTCCGAATTCCACCAGTTGTCTTCCCTAAAGATACTCGTGACGGTTCCGCCCTGCGATACCGTATTGGCCTCTTGATAGTGGGTATGCTGGTAATCGGTTTCAAAATGTAAGGTAGTCGCATCGTTCAAGTGCCAGTTCAGGAGAGCGTATAAGCCATTGACGGTCGGTGACGAACTCAGGAACTGCGAGGGTGAATTGTAATTATTGCGCTCATTGAAATCGAAGCTATAGCCGAGCGTCAATTCGGAGTGTGTCATCTGCAGGGTGTCCTCGAAGCCGAGAGACTGGTGCCACCCTGTGAGGTAATCATAGTCACTGCTGCCCTTGATGCGAGTGTAGCGATAGAATGCATGCAGAATGGTTCCGGATGGGTATTTATATCTTGTGTCGGCACTGAATGTGGCGAGCGTCTCCAGGTTTGTGCTGCCGAGCGTGACTTCGCCGCCATAGAATCCAAGCATATGGCCCCAATTACCTGTACCCCAGCGGTACTGTCCGCCCACATGCAGGTAGGACTGATCGAATTGGCCCAGCTTGGGGTAATTGAGCCGGTAAAACGTACCGACAGCTTGCCAGCCTTGAGCATTGCTGCCACTGAGCTGTGTTATCGCTCCCGTGAGTAATGAATATACATCGGACCCCTGCTGGGCGGGCGTTAAGGTCGTGCTCTCGGAAGTGAGCGCGACATTGCTGTCATAACCGACACCCGCATCAGCAAATGCTGTCCATCGCGGGTTATGGATTGGCTCTACACCCAGCGAATCGAGTGCGGCGGAAGCGAGTGTGCGCAAAGCAGGCGCTTGCGTATCCGTATAGGCAGCACTGAACTCCGCACGCGCACGCGCCTCATCATGCTGGCGCATCGCGATCAAGCCAAGATTGTAATGACTCAGATCCGCGACCGAGGGCACGCTGGTGAGCGATGTGAACTCGCGGCGTGCTTCGTCATATCGACCGAGGTGGTAGTAAGTGACTCCGAGATCGTAGCTCAGTTGCGGTGCCTGGATGCCATCGCGGCGCGCTTCGAGAAAACCGGCCAGTGCCTGGGGATAATTTCCCGCATGAAATTCCGCGGCACCTCGTTCGAAAGCTTGGGCGCCAGACACAGGAGCATAAGCATTGGCTGCTTTGATAAAGCAGTAGATCAATACCCCAGTCGCCAACATTATTATTAGTTTCGCGTTCACGCGATTTCCTGGGCTGGAATTCTGGGGCTATAAATCGCTGAGGAGGCGCTAGGTTAGCATAGTGATTGCAGCTGCAGGTTGATGTTTGCGCTCCGCCGGTTTACACAGGCATGCAGTGTAAGTATGCAACACTTCCTTGGAACAGGCCCGCTGTACGTCTCTAGCGGGACTTAAATCTGTAGCTCATGGCAAGAAATACGGTCAGCGTATCGGATCGGTCCACGATTGGGCTGTCCTGGATGGAGCGTGCAAAATGCAGGTACTTCACACCACCCAGAAATTGCCAGCGGTTGCCCAGCGGCACCTGCAGGTTTAACTGCACAAAGGGGTTGGTGGCGCGGCCGGGTGAATAGGCAGGCCGCCCCGGCGCTACTTCCGCCTGACTCACCCCGTAGTAGTAATTGGTGAGTGGAGAGTTGTACCAAGCGAGACCGATACCGGGCGAGAGTGTCCATCCTGTCATGCGAATCGGGTACTGATAACCCAGATCCGCCTCCAATCCGTTATTGCGGTGCAGGAGATCGGTGTAGACGCCGGCGTCGAGGCGACCCCAGTCGCCGAAAAAGCTAAAGCGCCCGCCGCCATCGATTGACCACTTGCGGCTCTCGATACCGGCCAGCTGCGATGATTCGCTGGCACTCAGGCGGTTGATACGCGGCTTGGCAAGAATCGCGAAGCTGTAATGTCGGCTGTTGAATGGCACGTATCCGATGCTGACACCGGCAAGGAAGAAACGGCCGTTGTGATAGAAGACCAGAGGTAATGGCGTCACCTGGCTGCTGACGCCGATGTAACCGGGTTCACTGATAGCCACTCCCAGCCCGAGCGACCAAGCGGAGCCCTTGTTCTGCGCGGCTTCCGAAATTATCTGGTCTTCGGGGCTGGTGGTGTTCTGTGTGCTATCAGCTCCGGTAGAGTCCGCAGCTATTGCCACATCAGGCAGCATGGTCGCGAACGTCGCAGAAATACCCAACATGATCCACAAAACTAGGGTAGTTACAAAGCCCAATCGAATTTCATGTGTAATGCGTCTGCGAATCATGCTGGGTTTCTCCATTAATGATGCCCTGAACTAGAAGCGATAGCGCAAATTCAAGTAATAGCCGTGCTCAGTCAACTGAATGTAGTTTCCATCTTCTGTGCTTTGCTCGTTTTGCATGAAGTAGCGGTCATACCAGCCGAAACCGATCTGCAGATCTTTCTCCCAATGGTAGACCAGTCCCGCTTGTGCTTCCTGATTTGTTTGAGTCACATACACTTTTCCGCCCTCATTGCGCATACTGTAAAGGCGTGGCAGATGTCCGCCGAGAAAATCCACGTACACATTCCAGGACGCCAACAGCGGATAGCTAAACTGTACGCCGATCTGCGGTACTGGAAGTTCTTGCGTTATGAAATCCTCGGATGTGCGACTGCCACTGAGCTCCGATGGGTTTGCTGCGCCGCTTGGGTGGCCCTGCAGGCTGTAGGTGAGCCCTACGTACGTGAAACCGATAACACCTTCAAGCCGGACTCCGGTGGCGCTGCGAAAAACTTGTTGGCGGTAAAGCGCCGTCAGTTGCCAATTGTTCAGCCAGCTGGCGTAGCTGGTTAAGGGATTATTAGCTGCAAGCTGTACGCCGTTAAAGTAAACGGGTGTTGGGCGCACAGTTTCTCCGTATATACGGGCAAAATTCAGGTTAAATACAAGTGCGCGCTCCTGGCTGATCTCGTCAATCGCACCAACTTGCAGACGTTGCACATAATCAATGCCGAGAACAGGTCCCAATGGCAAGGAAGTACCCAGTACATTGTTTTCACGTACCTGAATATATCCGCCTGGTTCTCCCCGGGCCACACTCAGCTGCAACTGTAAGGGTGCAGCGTGTACAGGAAATGACATAACTGCAAGTGCGAGTCCGGAAAGAAAAGTGCTTAATACTGGGAACCTGGCCGCACTACTTTTCACGAGCGACGGTTATTTATTGCAGAGATAATCAACAAGTTTTTAGGCATGTCAATTAGTGCATATGGGCAATGTAGAATGGCAACATGAATAGATAGCCGGCATTCCTTGAATGCTTACACGTATCTAGATTAAATAAAGGTTCCTATTACGATTATTTCCATTTTCCCCAAGGAAGCTCTAGGCATCCATTAATACAACAGATTCAAAGGTCGTGTGACATAACCTAGGTTAAACACCCTGTTTGGCCAATGGTGTGTGGCATAACCTAGACAATTCCTGGTCAAAACGCTGCATATAACCGGAACCCTTTGGGGGTCCAACTGCGTGTATACATCAAGAAAAGTTTTGGACCGTACTCAGGAAATATAGGGATTTATTCCTTTTTGAATATTAATTCAATGAGGTCGTTGTTAGTGGCCGATTACATAGAAGTGCAGTACCAGCCTAATTCACGCACGCGGGACCAAACATGAAAAATATACCGCTTAGTGTGCTTATCCTATGGTTGCTGACTTGGTGTCTGTCAGCATCGGCTGCTAATCCGAGCCTGGATTTGAATCAATACCATGGGAAGATTGTCTATCTGGATTTTTGGGCTTCATGGTGTCCACCCTGCAGAGAATCATTTCCGTGGATGAACGCCATGCAGAGTAAATATGGCCATCAGGGGCTTGTGATCGTCGCCGTCAACGTTAACCAACACACACAAAATGCACTCAAGTTTCTGAAGAAAATCCCAGGCAATTTCAAGATTATTTACGATCCCCAAGGTAAGCTGGCAGAAAAATACAATTTAATCGGGATGCCAAGCTCGTTTCTGATAGGCCGGGATGGCCGAATTTATTACCGCGACGTGGGGTTCCGAGACAGCTCACCCCAGAAATATGAAGCAGAAATACGCACCTTGCTGGCCAAATGACGCTGGACAATGCAGGAGACTGAAGATGCTCAAAACAACAGTAGCTCTAGCAATACTCGGCGCAGGATTCCTATTAGGCGGTTGCAGCAGCTTGGGTGTCCGGCCCTGGCAGCGGGGTGTACTCGCTAAACCTGAAATGTCATTGAATGCTCAGCCCGTGATGCTGGCCGTCGATGATCATATCTATTTCGCCAAGGAGGGTACCAGCGGAGGCCGTGACTTTTCAGGTGGTGGCTGCGGATGCAATTGACGCGCAAGCAGCGTCGCCGGCTGCGAAAAACGCTGCTAGCATCCAGTTGCGCGCTTTTGGGCGTGATGCCGAACGCCAGGGCCGATAAGGGTGATTGGACCTTCGATTCCTCGGTTCTTTACTATTCCGAAGTTAATGGAATCCTCGCGGTCGAACCGGTACTGCTTGCTAAGCAGGATCTCGGCAATGATTCCTATCTGACACTGAACATTGTGGCCGATGTATTGTCGGGTCCCACCCCTACGGGGGCATGCCGTCGACTATGACCCAAACCGTCACCGGCCCATCCGGTAAAAAGACAACGACAATTGCGCCCGGCCAAACACCCGTTAATAAGTATTTCAAAGATACACGCGGGGCAGTGAAGGCAACGTGGTCACAGCCGCTGGGTGATGTGTGGCGACTCAATTTGGGTGGCAGTGTCTCACTTGAAGACGATTTCAAGTCGCTCGGCGCCAATGCGCTGATGGCGCGCAGTTTCAATGAGCAAAACACTACTGTATCTGGGGGGCTGTCCTATGAATACGACAGTATTAACCCCATCGGAGGCGTCCCGGACCCCCTGAGTGTGGTCCCAGCAACGGGCGGGACGTCGCCGGTGGCGCACAGTCGAACCAAAAACATCAAGGGTGCGCTGATCGGCGTTACCCAGGTCATGAACCAGAACTGGCTGGTGCAGATGAATTTTTCCTACGGGTCATCCAGCGGCTATCTAAACGATTACTACAAGCAGGTATCGGTGATTGAAAGCCAGACGATGATGCCAATGCCACAGGGAGATCCCCTGTATCAAATCTATGAGAATCGACCATCGACCCGTTCTCAGCGGACAATTTACCTGCGCAACAAGGTTTATCTCAACGGTAACGTGCTCGACATCTCCTATCGCTATGGTTGGGATACGTGGGGCGTTCGATCAAATACACTCGGGCTACGGTACCGATGGGCGCTGAGTGACCACTTCTTTATGGAGCCGCATCTGCGCTATTACCGGCAGAGTGCCGCGTACTTTTATCGACGAGGATTGCTGAATTCCGAACCGGTGCCTGAATTCGTCAGCGCCGACTATCGACTGGCGGGATTCACCGGGCGTACGATTGGCCTGGAATTTGGTACGGATGTCCGCAAGGGCAACTGGTGGCCCGCAGGGACGCTTACCCTGCGGCTCGAACACTACACACAGACTGGCGGCTCCGATCCGCAAGTGAATATTGGCGTCCAGCAGAACTTTAGTCTGTATCCAGGTCTCAGTGCCAACATTGTCCAGGTCGATTATTCATTCGGATTTTGAGCGCAACCGGGCTGCCGGTCTGGAATTACGTCCAGAGGCAGATTTGTGGCGCGCTCGTTTCACCGCCATGGCCTGCCCCTGTGAAGTTTTAATCGATACACATGAAGAGTTGGTGGCGAGGCATGCCGCTATCTCTGTTTCGGAAGAAGCTTGGCGCGTCGAGCGCAAATTTAGTCGCTACCTCACCGACAACATTGTTTACGCGATCAACACGGCTTCGGGTCGAAAGATTGAAGTGGATAATGAGACGGCACGGTTACTTGATTTCGGCGTCAGTCTTTATCAGGCGAGTAATGGCTTGTTCGACATTACCTCCGGTGTTTTGCGTGAGGTTTGGCACTTCGATGGTAGCGACCGGCTGCCGGACGCCACAGCTGTTCGCAACGTCCTAAAACTGGTTGGGTGGCAACGCGTGCGATGGTCTGCACCACTGTTGCAGATGCCAACTGGTATGGAAATCGATTTTGGGGGTATTGGAAAGGAATACGCCGTTGACCGTGCATCACAATTGGGTAGTGTCGCAGGTGGCGTGCCGCTTTTGGTGAATTTCGGTGGTGATATTGCGGCGACGGGGCCGCGCACAGACGGGAGTGCCTGGAAAGTTGCTATCGAGAGCGTAGGCCCGAATCAACCGACGCCGATGGTCGAACTCAAACGCGGTGGGGTAACAACCAGTGGCGATGCGCGCCGCTACCTCCTGAAAGACGCTGTCCGTTATGGCCATATCCTGGATCTGCATACGGGTTGGCCTATCCGTGATGCGCCACGTTCAGTGACGGTACTCGAGGCCAATTGCACGCAGGCTGGGGTGCTGTCCACCCTGGCAATTCTCCAGGGGCGAGGTGCCGAAAATTTTCTTCGTAAACACAAGGTGACGTATTGGGTTAATCGATAAATTATAAATATGCGTAATGAAGCCATTCAATTATTTTATGTAATGAGCACCGCAACATGGAGCACGCGTGTTGACGTTAACCTGAAAATGAATACTCATGTGGCCGCCTCGTCGTGCAGGCGTGACCATATGGCTTTAAGGTTTCTGGAAGGGTAGCGTGCGGTTAATCGGTTCAACGTAAATGGTGAATTACCCGGGGTATTGACGCCAGCTGTGGTGGTGAATGCGGCTTTGTAACCGGCGGCTATGACGAGATTGCAGACTTCATTGTTCCAATCACCATAAGGGTAACAAAAGTACTTAATCGGGCTACCGAATAAATCCTCGAGTATTTTCTTGCTTGCGGATATTTCCTCGCGCGCCTGCTTGTGTGGAATGCGTGTGAGAAACGGATGGGTGAGCGTGTGCGAGCCAATTTCATGGCCCGCGGACAGCCATTCGCGCACCTGGGCGGCGTCCATCAATGACTCATTTGCTTCACCTGTACCTAGATCCCATTGATTGTTTTTCCCGATAAAACCAGCGACGAGAAATTGAATGGCACGAAATCTATTTTCAGCTAACGGTCGTAAACCGTGACGTAGGACGTTTGCATAACCGTCATCGAACGTGAGCGCGATATCGTGTTTTGAATCGTTTGTGGCTGGAAACATCGCCGCCAGCGGCGGTGTTGTGAAACCTGCGGCGTGTAATTCCTCCAGTTGTCGCGCGAATAATTTTTCACTGATATAAAGCCCCTTGATGCGGACGCCATTCGGGCGCGGGCCTAATTTGTGATATGTCAGGACCGGCACGCCGGTCTGGAACAATTTTCTGAATGGTTTCAATGAATGATAATAATTCAACACGGGTTGTCTTTAGATTGTGGGGGCGCGCGACGGAGAGATAATTGCTGTTGTAGTCGCGGGCGACAAGATCGATTGATAAATATCCTGCACGCGTCGCGCTGTCAGGGCAATGGCAAACCGCGCTTCGATTTTAGCGTGTAGCGTCTGGCGTACCTGTTCATCTATGCGCGGTATTTCAGCCCACGTATGCATCGCCGCCGCCAGTTCCTCAACGTTACCAGGCTGGATCAACTGACCACAGCCTGCCACCTGAAACGCTTCGGGAAGGCCATCAAGCGCCGATGCGATGACCGGTTTGCCGCAGGCATGCGCTTCGCAGACTACCAAGCCGAAGGCTTCGGTACCGACCGCCGGATGTACGAGGCAATCTATGGCATTGATAGCCGACGGCATGTCGCGGCAATACGGTATAAGCTGCGCCTTGGCGGCCAGGCCGTATCGACGAATATCATTTTCCAAATCGGATTTCAGATTACCGCGCCCGATGATCAAGAAGCGCGCGTTCGGAATATATTCATGAATCCATGCAGCCGCCTGTAAATATTCGCGCTGACCCTTGCCGCGCGGATAATCGTAACCGCCTACTACTGCAAATGCGAAATGCTCCGGCGCCAGACCCCATTTACGGCGTAACTCCTGCGCATCAAAAGGCCGGAACTTTGCGGTATCAATACCGCCATGTACCACGATGATTTTCGAATGGTCGCCAAATATCGGCGGGCGAGTACGGCGTTTCGAATCTTGCGATTCCGGTTCATAGATACCTTCGCGTAATATTTTCGCCGTAAAATTTGAAACGGCGATGAGCGCATCACACTGGCTCAGCAAAAACCTGCGGCTTGCCCACGAATGTAAGCTTTTGGCCAAGTGACGCGTCACGACAATATTTGGGTGAACGCCGGACAACTTTGCTGCCAGTATTGCCGGCCAGATATCGCGTCCGTGATGGGCGTGGACGATCTGGATTCGCTCGCGCTTTATGAGTTTTGCCGCGTTCAATATAAAACGCGTTTTTAACCACCCTTCTGGCGGAGTCACATGAAATTGCACGCCATAATCGCGAACGATTAAGGAATATTCGCGTTTATCTGGTCCGGCGACCCAGGCGTGATGCCCGAGTTGGCGCAAACCCTCCGCAAGTTTAAGGCATTGGTCGTCAGTGCCGCCGCCCGTGAGCATTGAGTTCAAGTGAAGAATACGCAACGGAATCGAGGTCATAGGATTCATCACCAGTTATCCTGAATGTCAGCATAGTACAATCAGTGCGACCAACTTTTTAAGGAACCTCTGATTTATTTCCTTTCCGTCATACCGGCGCAAGCCAGTATCCAGGTAAACCCATGTATTCATTGGATTCCGGCTTGCGCCGGAATGACGATGTGTCTATACGAACGAATAAATCAGAGCTTTCTCAAGTATTGAAATCATGGCACACGACTTCAGAAACTCGTATGCCAGCCCACCATGATCCCATGAGGCATGACACTCAGGAAAAACGGGATTTTGCGATTGTGCGCAAAGATACCGAAGGCGGTGCCGAGTGCCCAACCGGAGAGTACGTCAGTCTGCCAATGCCCTTGGGTTTTCATGCGCGCGAGTGCGTCATAGAGCGGCAATGCTTCAAGTCCCCATACCCAAGGATCTTGCTGGTGATATTCGAGGATGAACGGTGTTACGAAGCTCGCCTGCAGCGTCACCTCGCCACTCGGAAAGCTCTGGCAGCAGCTGCCCTGGAACCACTGGTTGGGGCTCGAGGTCTGGCTCGGCCGTGCGCGGCTGAAGGAATACTTGAGCGCCTGGGTGGCAACTGCTGAGAACGCCGTGGCATCCAGGCTTTCCCAGAAAGTGCGACCGAGACGGTTCTCACCTCCCAGCCACAAGGCCCCGCCAATCTCGGTTAGGACTACGCCATATTCGAGATCAAGCTGGCTACTGCGTTTCCAGATTCCGGAGTCAGTGTAGTTCAGGCGGTGGTCAATCCCGAGCAGATTGCCGACACCGACGATCAAAGGAATCGCTGCCAGCAAATAATATCCCGCCCGATCACTTGGACCCGATGATGCATCTCGATTAACTGTGCGTTGGAAACTGGCTGCGTCTTCTTTATTTGAATAAGTCCTCGCTGGTGGGACGTCTGCCAGTACACAGCGTGCTTGTGCGCAGCGCGTGTCGTAATCGTCCGCTAATAGAAGATAATCCTGCGGATCAAGTTTTATTGGTGTGGTGGTGTCAGCGCAGTTATCGATCTGCAGGCTGAGCGCACAGCCATTTGGTTTGTCCACCGGGGCGTCCAGCCATGAAGTTTGGGCTGCCTGCACCTGGGCGGTACAAATCAGGGACACAAAGCCACCGCAGACGATTAGCTGTAAAGTTTTCATCTTGTGATTTTGCTCGTTAGTGTTAATTGATTAGGAGCGAAATCATATGAATGGAGGCGCATCGTTGTCGGGCGCGCTCGAATTGTTGCTGTCCTTGCGTGCTTCCTTGGCCGTCTCTGCAGCTTCACGCTGCGCCTCGGCGGTTTCTCGCATAACGGACTCATGGGTATTCTCGATGGAGTCGATGCCAGATTCCGACGGCTGTTGCGTGGTAGGCGGTACTGCACCTGCTTTGGCTTTGGAGTTCTGTTTGTGGAGCTCGGTTGCGTGAGTGATTATGGGCAGGGTGATGATCTGTACCACGGTCTTTTCGATATCCGAGTTCAGTGGTACCACGTTCATGGTGACATCGAGGTTGGATTTCGGAGGCGTTTTGGGGGGCGCAGAGCCATTGTCGGCGTCCGCAGCCACTGCCGTGAGCAGCAGCATTGCAGCTGCAATTGTGATCAATCCATAACGCAGCATATTTGCAAACCTCCCGGCTTCAGGATCGCCAATCGAACGCCTGGATAAGACCGTGCCAGAGCCGGCTCCTCAAGGGCAAGGGCGCCTCTGCCCGAACAGATACATTGAAAGTCCGGTGATCCGAACCCTGGCTCAGTTCTGCTGTCAGCAGGCCATCGGTGCCCGCATGCGCGATGACAGGAAGCTTCAGAAGATTTTGGCCCTTGTGCAGCTCACCCATCCAACTCAGATGACGCATACTCGGCTGACCCGCCACCTGCATTCCCGCAGGCAGGTCGATGGTGAAGCGTACATTCTTGAGCGTGGAGCCAGCGTCGAAAGCCACGCCGACGGTGGTCGGGCGCTCGCTTTGCAGAATGAGTTTTCCGCCCCGCACTGCATACTCAGGTACCGGTGTTACAAACTGATTGAGTGTGAATCCAAGGATGAGGCCGAGTACCAGGACCGCAGCAAGGCCAACGGATATCACAGTACGCCGATGCCGTCGTTGGGTGTCGACTGCGAACACCCGTGTCAGGATTCGATGTGCGGCAGCATCAGGTAAAATCGGGGCGGGACTTGCTTTTAGCGTCGCGCTCAGTAGCCGCTTCATCCGCCAGGCCTTGCTGCAGGCATGGCAAGTCTCAAGATGTAGTTGAACATCCGCCATCGCTGCGTCCGGGATCTCCGAAGCGGGTACATCGAGTAGTGCTTTCAGGATTTCACAGTTCATGTTGCTTTCATCTCACTATCTAATACGTAAAATTCCCCGGCAGGGTTCCCATGAGCCAAAAATATTTGTCGCAGATGGCGCCGGGCCCTGAACAGGCGGGACTTGGCGGTGCCGAGCGGCAGTTTTAGCAATACGCTGAGTTCGCCGATGGTGTGCCCCTCCATATCGTGCAATACCAGAATGGCGCGCTGGTCATGCGGCAATGAGCCAAGTGCGGTATGGATTTTGCGTTGCAGAATCTCAGAATGGGCCAGGTGTTCCGGGTCGGCGTTCCCCAGGTCCACCCTGTTCAAAAGATCATCCCAGCTTAGGTTGTGGCGGTTGTTGAGCGGTGTATGACGCGTGTGCCGCCAGTGATCGACGAACAGGTTATGCAGTGCGCGTATCAGCCAGGTCGTCGGGTTATCGAGTTTTATCCAGGTTGCCGGCTTTTGATACAAGCGCAACAACAATTCCTGCACCAGATCCTCAGCATCCTGGGCGTTTCCGGTAAAGCGCCAGGCGCTGCGGTACAACATTTTCAGGTGGGGTGTTATCCAGGCGGTGAATTCAGCCTGCCGCTGTGCCATCGAATGGCGGGTAGGGCGGAACGGTGTAATGGACGGCATGGCTTCTTACACGCATCCGGACGTAAAAAGGGTTCCAGTTTCAATTATCACCCTTTTTCAACACAGGTGGTCGACGTACCCGCACATGCATCTACATCCAAAGCTGTGTGGCAACCCTCTATATATGTTGATTTAGCTTATCAGCGCTGGCTTCAAACCGGGGACTGTTCATGCACCTCGTCAACCGTGAAGGCACGCGGGCAGTGACTTGCCACTGAACATGCCGGCTGGTTGATCTAAATCAATTCATTCCTCCCCTGAGGAGCTATCTTGGATGACCACGTCACCGGTCGTGAGGATGGAGCTATGCGCTCTGAAGAAGTTGTCCAGTCCTTGTGCGACGAACACCGCAACATCGAGCGTGTGCTGCTGCTCATACGCTTCCAGTCTGAAATGCTGCAGGGTGTCCATGACTTGCAGGGATTCGAATTGCTCACCAACGCCATCGGCTATATGCACAACTATCCCGGGGTCACCCACCATCCCTGCGAGGAGATCATCATTGCCAAGCTGCCGGCTTTGCACCCACCCGCAGCGCAAATCTGCAGTCAGGTGGCGGAACAGCACAAATTATTCGGCACTCAGGAATCCAGCATGCTGCGACTGATACGCGAGGCACAGGCGGGTGACACCGGGGCCTGTGGACATCTCAAAGAGATCGGAATTTTTTATTGCGCACAGCAGGCCAAGCATATAAGCACCGAGGAACAGGAGTTATTTCCGCTGGCACTCAAGCACCTGCCGGATAAAGACTGGCAGGAAATATCGGCCCGGTCCAAGTCGGTGATCGATCCGGTATTCGGGCAGGGTGTCCTGCAGCATTACCAGAGTCTGTATGACTATCTTATGTCATACAAATTGGATCATGGCATTCACTGACAGTGCTACATCTTTATGCAAGCCATCTGATATGCACGTTGCAGGCTGGTGGTTACAGCACGATACAAACTAGACCCAACTCTTTCAGAAAATACGGCATAGAAGTGACACTGATAGTGTACGCTTTGATAGCGGTTCAGATCATGTTAGCTGCGCCTCAATTCCCGGATTTAATGCATTTGGGTTAAGATTACGATCCGAGTTTTGAACCAAATTAAAAGCAGTATTGTGTTGAAGAATTTGGGTCTTGTTTTCACCGTCAGTTTGTTGGCGGCGTCGCCTGTGGCGTATGCTGGCGGCCCACTCACGCCCCATCAATCCTGGGCGTTGGAGTACGCTTCCGTCGTCGGCACCAGCTATTACGCTGAACCGTTCCCCGCCGATTACCGTTATGCACGCACCCTGTAGGCGGTATTGATAACCGAATCGAGTCTGTGCCGCCATAAGCACGGCATCGACCATCGGGCCTATGGCTGTGGCCAGCTGCATCCTGCCGCTGCCCGCGTGGTGGATGATACAGCGGTGAGTGTCGGCACCCTCAAGCGCGACGATGCGCTCAATATCCGGCTGGCGGCGCGTTACCTGTCCTATTGCCTGCAACAGATGTCATCCTGGGAGCGGGGCGTGGTGTGTTACAACAAGGGACCCAATCACACCCGCGCCATGGGTGAACGAGCAGGTGGTCACCGACAGCTATCTGGATACTGTACGCCAGCGCATACGCGAAGCCGATCAGCTCACTGCCAGCAACGATTGATACCGCTCATTTAAAACAAATCATGTCGGCATGCATAATGCCTGTGTGCGTATGACGTAAATTATGTGAATATAATAATAGGTTACGGAGATGTTCAAGTGCGGGTGTGGGAATCGCCCGCTGTTGCAGTGCCTCGAAGCCCGGTAAACCAATGTCGGAAATCTTTACAGTTTTACAAAACAAGAATTGGCCAGCAGCGTGCGTTGGTCACCATTAATCTCTAAGTTATTGTTTCGTCTTGATTATTTAACAAGCCTCATGTGCTGGCATGAGATTTGCTTCTTAAATATATGGGTGACGAAGCCTGCGGAAAGCGGACGAATAATTATCACGTCAACTTGTTTATTTAATGGAGTAAAGGAAAATGAATACCCGCGGGTTCAAGTTTGAAGTGCAACAATGAGTGAAGTCTTGGTCCGGAAGAATACCTCATACGGTGTCTTGAATCCCAATCGCTTTCTGGGGCGGTGATTGAGCCGCTGCATGGCATGATCCAGTT
>Ga0307374_10009764_pt1 | contig 14081 bp, 10 predicted proteins | sample OX3MG_FD_202532 | JGI IMG/M metagenome (GOLD analysis project Ga0307374, IMG submission 202532) | Soil microbial communities from Risofladan, Vaasa, Finland - OX-3 | ecosystem: Environmental > Terrestrial > Soil > Coastal area > Acid sulfate soil | place: Finland: Risofladan, Vaasa | collected... | reverse complement strand
AGATCGCCGGTCTGAAATGGGTGAAGCGCAATATCGCCGCATTCGGGGGCAATCCTGACAAGGTGACCATCTTCGGTGAATCCGCCGGAGGCATTTCCGTCAGCATGTTGTGCGCTTCTCCGCTGGCTAAGGGATTCTTCCAGGGCGCGATCTCCGAAAGCGGCGGCTCCTTTGCCCCCGCGCGCCATGATGACGATGCCGGAGAAAACGTACCCAATCTCGCCCAAGCCGAACAAACAGGCGCGGCGTTTCTGTCGAAGCTGGGCGTTTCCTCGATTGTCGACGCGCGGAAGTTATCGGCGCAAGACATCTATAAGCACGTGGGTCCTGGCTTGGGCGGCTGGTGGCCGAATTTCGATAATTACGTTCTGAACGGCGACCAGTACAAGCTTTATCAGGAGGGGAAATACAACAACACGCCCATTCTGGTCGGCACCAATGCCGACGAAGGCGCGCTCTTCGTCGCCAGCACCACCATGCAAAAATTCAAGGAAAGTGTCGATGCCGGCTACGGCGAATTCGCCCACAATATTCTCGCCGTTTATCCCGACAACTCAGAAACGCAGGCGCTGCGCTCCGCGCGCGATCTGGCCCGCGACATCAACTTCGGCTGGGCCACCTGGAGCTGGGCGCGCCTGCAAAATAGCAGCGGCGGCGATAAGGCGTTCGTCTACTACTTCAACCACCGCCCAAACTATCCCGACCTGCCGCGATTTAAGAATTGGGGCCCGGCGCACGGCAGCGAAATTTCCTTCGTCTTCGGCAACTTCACCAAGGGGATGCCTGCTACGCCGGAGGACAAGAAAGTCTCCGCGCAGCTGATGACCTATTGGACCAACTTTGCAAAATACGGCAATCCCAACGGGAAGAGGACTAACGGCAGCGCCCTGCCGGAATGGCCCGCGTTCACCAATTCCTCGCAGCAGGTGATGGAGCTCGACGATCCGTCGCACGCCATCCCCGTGCCGAATCTCGAAAAGCTAAAAGCCCTCGACGGCTATTACGCATGGCGCCGCAAACAAGCGTCGCAGCAGTCGTCAGGAAACTGACGCTCCCGTTCGGGGTCTACTGCCGCGTAGGCGCGAGTAGCGCCGGCGTCTCGCCGGCATTTTCGCTTGGATGCTCCCGCGTTATTTCGCGGGATAGAGGTTTAGTGCAAAGATTTAAATGTAGCGTCGCGTTCAGCGCGCCATCGACCGGCGTGCAAGATGCTGACGCTCTCTGTGGACTGAGAGCGCGATCGAATTCAGCCTCTCGATTAGTGCTTCGCAAGGCCGCTCGGGACGCGGCAAGTAAAGCTCGACGCGCTGTTCGGGTCGCCCGACCCGTTGTACTGCGCATCCTGCGGATAGGGGCACAGCGGGCGCGTGTACTGCACGCCCTTGCCTGGATTATTGTCCACGAAGCGCGTGGCAATAATTTTCGTGGGCGCCTTATGCTGCGTCACCCAGCGGTCCATCGCCATCACCACATCATCCGAAGCATTAGCATCCGGAACCGAGCCGCTGTTGCCGAAGACGTTCGGCCCCTCGCCACCCCCGCAATGGGACATCCCCGGCACCATGAAAAGCCGGTAGAAGCCTTTGGTACTTCCAATTTTCGCCTGCACGCTTTCGAAATAATCGACGCTTCCCTGCGGCGGAATCGCCGCGTCGCCCCATCCCGCATACTGAATCAGTTTCCCGCCGCGCGCTTTAAATGCACTCAGATCAGGATTGGCGGAATCAATGATCGTCCCCACTTTATCGTCAGCATACTTCACATCGCTTCCGAAATTCACCGTGTCGATGTTTTTTTTTGGATTTTGAAACACCATGTCCGAGAAAAACGCATTGGCGATAAACGCTCCGGCGGTGTATTTCGCGGACGTCATGCCGGTAATCCACAGTGCCCAGTTCGCGGGATTGCCTTCCGCGCCCGGAGAAAATCCCGGATTGATCTCAGTTCCGGTATCGGAATTGACCGCCGGGGCGTAAATTTTCTGCGCCGCTTGCACCTGCGCTTCCGTCAGACAATCGGCTGCCTCCGCTCCCTTGCACTGCAAAACCGCAGGATTGAAATGGCAGGTCTCGGGATTTTCGATTAATCTGTCCTTCAAGCCGTCGAGTGCATCGCATTTTGCGAGCGAAGCGTCCGTCAGGAGTTTTAGCTTCGCGGGCGGAATAAACGCACCCGGCGCGGAGGCCGCGCGTTCGTCCCACAGGCCTTTGAACTGCAGCCCGGTCCAATAATTCGCAGGTGAACCGGCCACGATGCCGCGAAAATCCTGCGGATACCGTTGGGCTTCCATCAGCGCTTCGCGGCCGCCGTCGGAACATCCCACGAAATAGGCAAGCTTCGGATTTTTGCCGTAGTACGCCGCGACGATGGCCTTCCCTTGAATCGACAGCACGTGCACCGCACGGTAGCCAAAATCCATCACCTTTTCTGGATGGCCGATGGACCACGCCGCACCGGCCACTCCGCCCTGATGACCATCGTCCGTTCCGGCGGTTGCGTAGCTGTGAAGCAACGGCTGGGCCATACCAGATTCGGGAATCGACCCGGCGAAACCTCCGTTGCCAACCTGTTCGAATTTGCCGTTCCATCCCGAAGCGGGCAGCCACACCTCAAAGCGGATATCGGAATCATCAGTCGGCTTGGCCACGCCGATTACGCGGCAGAACGCCGGCAGCGTGTAATTGGGAGCGGGCGCTCCCGGCATCGACGGCGGCTTGAACGCTCCAGCCACCTCCAAAGTGGCCGACGTAATCGTCGCCTGCGAAAGCTTGAGGCTCATTAGGCTCTCGCACGAGCGCTGGGCCGACGCGCGCCCGGCAAACATTGAAATGGCAAACGTTAAAATCAGCGTGCAGGTGAACACAATTCGGCGGTTGATGGCGGCCTCCGGATCGAGATTCGAAGCTTTGTCCCCCACCCAAACGCGCAAGAGTATGCGACCGCGGCGCGCAGGAATCAACGCATTCCTGCCGCGCGACGCGGACCGATTCGATGGCGGAGTTCGAGACGCTAATGCTTAACGAAATAGTATTCCGGTCGCGCGCGCACGGTCACGTCGGGCCGCGATACAGTAATCCTGAGGACGTGTAAGCCCGCAGCACTATCGGATTTCGGGCGGTAATCGAGAATGTACTGCGCGTGCAGCTCGCTGCCAATTCGGTCGAGCGCGCTCTGCAGCACGGACAATGTTCACCTTCCGCCCGCCCGAACTAGCGGAGCTGCCAAGGCCGGGCGCAGCATCCGGCGGATCCTCTCATGCTGCCGTTTTAATCCTTGCGATCCTTGAAGAGCTCCGAGAAGGTTTTGACGACACGCTCGACCGCGCGCAAGAACTCGTCGATGCCGACGGTCTCACGAGCGATTTCGCGCGCGGCAGCCGCATCGGCGATGGCCTGGCATAGCTGCGTGGCGCGCCGGATACTTTCAGCCGTCAGCAGCGGAATCACGGCTTGTGGATTCTCTTTCTTCGACTGGCGCTCTTGCCACTCCTGAACCGCCCAGGCCGTCTTCCGCATATTATCAACGGCGTCGCGGAATTCACTCAGGACGCGCGGTTCGATCGCACCCGAGCGCATCTCGTATTCCAGGCGAACCAGGTCCGCGCATGTCTTTCTCAGCTGAAAACTGACGCCCCAAAAAGTTTCGCTGGGAACCAGCAATTCTACGGCAACCCCCAGCAAATGGCCCTCCGCGTTTCGCCGAACGCCAACGACCCGCGCGTGCGAAGACTCATGCGAGAGAAGATTTGTCAGCTCGATCTGAACGCCGACGGCCGGGTACGTCTTCAGCTCCAGCAAGCCGCCCTGTGCGTTCACTTCCGTGGCCCGGCCGCTTTCGCGAAAAACTTGGCCGTTCTTCTCCTGCCATGTCGCTTCCACTGAGGAAGTGAACGGAAAACGCCTGCTGCGCCGCCGTCCGGGTAAGAACGACGGCTGATTGACGGTTGGCTGTGCCATTAGCGCCTTGCGAAGCTGTTTCGGGACCTCTTCTAAGGAATGTACATCCACTATAGATTCGGCGGCCGCAAACCTCAACGAATGTGACCCGATTGGTGGGCTATAGGTAACCGTTCAGCGCGTCGGCAGATCACCGGAATTGCGCGGTGACTTCGTCGAGCTTCGCCTTCACGTCCGCAGGAATGGTAACGTCGAGCGCCGCCACCGATGCTGCCAACTGGTCGGGACGGCTCGCGCCGATGATCGGGCTGGTGACCGCCGGATTCGCCAGCACCCACGCGACTGAAAGCGCCTGCAACGGAATCCCCGCATCGGCTGCGATTTTCTTCAGATTGTCGAGGGCGTCGAAAATCGTATCTACCCAATATCGCCCGCGATAGAGTTCTCCGATTCTCCCTGGAAACGCAAATCGCGAAGTGGACATATCGCTCGGCGGCTTCGTGCGATCGTATTTTCCCGTCAACATGCCGCCGGCAATAGGATTGTACGGGATGACGCCCACGCCTTCCCCCATGCAGAGCGGAAGCATTTCGCGCTCGATTTCGCGAAACAGCAGGTTGTAGCGCGGCTGCACGGAAACGAAGCGCGCGAATCCGCGCACTTCGCTGCGCCCCAACGAGCGCGCCAACTGGTACGCCAGATAATTCGAGCAGCCGATGTAACGCACCTTGCCGGCTCGGACCACGTCGTTCAGCGCCTCGAGCGTTTCGTCCAGAGTGACGTTGGGATCGAATCCGTGCAGCTGATAGAGGTCGATGTAATCCGTCTGTAAGCGCCGCAACGACGCGTCGATCGCGTCAAGAATGTGCCGGCGGTTGTTTCCCGCGTGAAACGGCTGCGGCCCCGTAGCGCCAAAGCATTTCGTGGCGATCACGAAATTGTGCCGCTTATCGCGAATCCAGCGGCCTATGATTTCCTCCGTGCGGCCCGCGCGCTCCAATCCGCCGCCAAGCGGATACACGTCCGATGAATCGAGAAACGTGATGCCCGCTTCCGCGGCGCGATCGAGAATCGCATGCGAGGTTGCTTCGTCCGTTTGAAAGCCGAAGGTCATGGTGCCAAGGCACAGCCGCGATACTTTGAGTCCCGTGTTTCCCAGCCTGACGTGTTGCACGTAACCCTCCATCGCTCGTCTGATAGTGCTAATCAAATTTAGAACTCGCCGCCTGTAAACCGCATTGTCATTCCGAAGATTCCCGAGCGCGGAACCCGGTTGGGACGACGAGGAATCTGCTTTTTGCCCAATTGCTTGGCGACGCCCTAAATCACGCTTCTTTTCGGCCGTTTCCTTTAGCGCGCATCGAACGCGGCCAGATTCCCTGCTTCCCCGGCGCGATAATTCCGTTCGGATCGGCCGCATCCTTTAGCGTCTCGACGAATCGCCGCAGCGCATACTTGTTGAAATCGTACTGATCGCTGATCAGATCCATGTACTCTACGTGCGCTCGATATTCCGCGAAGCCCAATTCACCGGCTTCCTTCACCAGCCGGCGAAACATGCGATCGACTTCCACTCGATCCTGCTCGCTTCGCCGGTCGTACATGATCATCATCACCGACCACAGGTGCCTCACGCCGAAGGAGAATCCGCCGTAGTAATCAAATCCATGCTCGTGGCAAATGCCGCCTACCAGGTCCGCCAGTTTCACGGCCTCTTTGCCGCTCGCCGCAACAATCGGCGAAAATCCGATGTGCCCGCCGTCCTCGCCGCGGTACTTCACCACCCCAAGGGCCGCAATCGACGGGATTCCCGCCTGCACCGCTTCCGTGCCGATCGCAGCCGTGAATTCCTCATCGCTGCTCGACTTCGCGTCAAACTTCCGGCTGGTGAAACGCGAGTCGGGAATCGCCGCGAACGCCTTCTGAGCGATTTTCAATCGCGCCTCAGCCACTCCTTCCGCGCCGTACATGGCGAAGCGCAAATTCCACGACTTCAGCCCCATTTCGCGTACTTTCTTTTGCACCACGTCGTTCGGCACGGCACCCGCGCCCTCGAACCACTGATTGCGCGCGCCCAGCCGCGAGATCAACCGTACCGCATTGCTCAGCACAGCTGTGTTTTGAATAATGTCCTCGCGTCGCAGCCGCGCAGTGATATCGACGATCTGCTCCAAATCCAATTCGCGTTCAAACTGCACTTCGCAGGGAATGAAAAAATCTGGCTGCTGCATCAGCCACACTCCCGCCTGCGTCACGATGCCGAAATTCGATTGCATGAAGAGCCCGTCCACCGATGGCCCAAAGCCATGCTTGAAAAGACGCCAGGTATTTCCCTTGCTCAGCGCGCCCATGCCGGCGCGGATCAGCTCGCCATTCGGCAGCACGATTTCCATACCGCACAGATTATTCGAATGCTCGCCGTAAGGCGTGTAGCCAAGTCCGCGGTCGAGGGCATTGCCAAGCACGCTGCCCCATCCCAGCGCCGGAACGGAAATCCACATCTTCATCTTTCGTTTACGGATGTGCTCGTATAAATCGAAGAACGTCACGCCCGGTTCGACCACCGCGTAGCAAAGCTCTTCGTTCAGCTCCAGCACGCGATTCATGCGCCCCAAATCCACCGTCACCGAGCCGGAGACGCGCGGCGCAGGTCCGCCATAGCCGAGATTTTTCCCGCGCGAAATTGGCCACAGCGGAATCCTGAATTCGTTGGCGATTTTCACAACCGCGCGCACTTCGTCCGTTGAAGCGGGCTTTACTACCGCCGCGCAGGCGAACGCGTTAGGGTCAGCCGAAGCAAACGCAAACGGATCGCGGTAATTTTGCAATTCTTGCTCGGAGGTGACGACCCACTCGTCTCCAATCGCGCCGGCAAAAACCTTCAGCGCGCGCTCGAAATCACCGTGCGAGACTCCATTCGACAACGTGCTGTTGTTCGCTGGATCGACTTTCATCGGTATCCTCCATCGCGCCCATCGCAAACCGGACGCGCGCCAGCGCTGTTCGTAGCATCAACGCAGGCGTGCCAGTGTAACTCTGAACTTGCGCTCACGCGCCCGCTTCACTGATTTTTCCACGTCGCTAAGGACAGCAGTTTTGGGGGATCGGCGCTTAGCTCCGATAATCAGCCGGGTGACAACAGGGCTGCAGCCGCTGAGTAACTCCTTTGCGATTCGATTTCCGCCGCGGACAAATCGTGCATCTGACCCGCACAGCTGGCATTTTGCTAGGCCTTGAAGTATCTTAAATTGCAGCTCGAATTCCATAGGAGACGACGCATGGCGGATGAGAAGGGCACGCAAAAAGTTCGCATGGTGAAGTGCGTGAAGCTCGGCCGTGAACTTCCCGGCCTCGATCGCCCGCCTTGGAAAGGCGATCTCGGCCAGCGCATTTACGAAAACGTCTCCAAAGACGCGTGGCGCATGTGGGTCGATCACTCGAAAATGCTCTTGAACGAGCTTCGGCTCAACCCGCTCGATCCGAATTCACAGCACATCATGGAAGAGCAGATGGAGCAGTTTTTCTTCGGCGACGGCTCGAAAACCCCAGAAGGCTACGTCCCTCCACCTCACTAAGCTCCACAAAAAAGAGCCGTGTCATTCCGAACGGCCGGCGCTCAGCCGCCGGAGGAATCTGCTTTTTTGTCAGTTGGGCGCCGCGCCGTCAGCGCAGCACTTTTCCTTTCGCCGAACGAGCCGAGGGTCGGCAACTGCGCTAGAATGTCCGCCGCTGAGAAGATCGCGACACGTGACGCTTCGTATTCATAAATCTGCGATTTTTCGCAATTCGCGAAGGAGTATCCCATGGCCACGGTAACGGGTGGTGAGCTGCTGGTCCGCACGCTGCTGCGCGCGAATGTCCGCCAAATTTTCGGACTGCACGGCGCGCATCTCGAAACAATTTTCCAGTCCTGCCTCGATCACAAAATTCCGATCACCGACACCCGCCACGAAGTGGCGGCCGGACACGCCGCTGAAGGCTACGCCCGCGCCACGCGCTCCCTCGGCGTAGCAATGGCAACCGCCGGCCCAGGATTCACGAACATCATCACCTCCGTCGCCAACGCCTATCTCGATCGCACCCCGGTCCTATATCTTTGCGGCTCAAGCGCCCTGGCCGACGCGGAAACGAACACGCTGCAAGCCGGGATCGACCAGGTAGCCATCACCACACCCATCACCAAATGGTCGCACCGCATCACCGTGGCGCAGCAAATTCCGCGGCTCGTAGCCGAGGCCATTCGGCTTGCCACATCCGCGCCCACCGGCCCCGTGCTGCTGGACTTGCCAATGGATGTGCTCGGCACCCAGGTTGACGAAGCCTCGGTGCAAATTCCCCAAAAGGTTTTGCTGGAAGTTCACGCCGCGCCGCCCGAACACGCCGTCGACGAAGCGCTCGGCATGCTCGCCGCCGCCGAACGGCCCGTGATCATGGCCGGCGCCGGAGCATATTTTTCAGACGCGGGCGCGGATCTGCGCGCCTTCGCAGAAGCCACCGGCACGCCAGTTTTCTCCGATTTTCAGGCGCACGGCCTCCTGCCCAGCAATCATCCGCTCTACGGCGGCACGTTCCACAAATTGGCCGATCTTTCGAAGCCCGGCGAGCGCCCGGACGTGATCCTGGCGCTCGGCGTGCGCTTCGGCCTGTTCACGCTGGGTATGAGCGATCTGGCCGTGCCGCGCGCGTCGAAAATCATTCACGTGGAAGTCGACCCCAAGGAAATCGGGAAAGTACGTCCGGTTGCGCTCGGCATCGCCGCCGATCCGCGCGACACTCTGCATGCTATGAACGCCGCCGCGAAATCGCGCAAATGGCCAAATCGCGCAGCGTGGAATCAAGTCATCTGCAACGCCAAAATCGAACGCCGTAAACGCGCCGAACCCGACCTGCACCGCTCCGCGCCGCCGATTCATCCCTATCAGGCCGTGTCCGCCATCGTCGACAATATCGCCGAGGACACCATCATCATCGGCGATGGCGCCGAAGCCTATCACTGGATGAACGAAGTAATCCGCCAAAATCATCCCGGCAGCTACATCACCCACGGTTTTCTCGGCGCGGTCGGCATGGGTCTCGGGCTCGCCATCGGCGCGCAAGTGGCGCATCCGAAGCGCCCGGTGCTGGCTCTGGTTGGCGACGGCGCGGTCGGCTTCACCATCGCCGAATTCGACACCATGATGCGCCACAAGCTGCCCATCGTCGTTCTCGTGATGAACAATCACAGCTGGGCCGCCTCACAGCATTTTCAGGAGATCGTTTCCGGTAATCGCCTCACCGGCACCGAGCTGCGCGATGCCAACTATCACGAAGTTGCCGCCGCCTTCGGCTGCCACGCCCAGCGCGTATCGAGAATCGAAGAGCTGGCGCCAGCCCTGAAAGCAGCGTTTGCCAGCGGCAAGCCCACGTGCATTAACGTCTCGGTCGACGTCGCGCCCATTCCGCCCGAAGTGCACCTGCTCATGGCGCGCCATTAGTCGCGCCGCGCATCGTGTTTGTGAAGAGCCACTCATCAGCCCGGCATGTTTGGGGGCGGATCCAAGAGCTGCGGAACGCATTGTGAGCCGTTTCGGGGGTCGGACCCCTACGTCCGACATAAAAACGACGGCGCACAGCGCCTTCCTTTGCGGCTGGCTCACCCGCCGCAAGCGTTCGCCTTTCGCGCCCAATATGTTGCAACGCCACGCCCGAGCGAAGCAGATCTTTCCGCCCAATTTGGCCGTTCGCTTGATTACGACTCACGGATACACTTCTGACTGCATATACGGCAAAGTCACACGCTCGCCCAAGCACATCAAATGGGAATCGCCATCACACAAATCGATGCTTTCACCGACAAGCCCTTCGCCGGCAATCCTGCTGCCGTTTGCCTGCTCCAGCAGTCTCGCCCCGACGACTGGATGCAGCTCGTCGCCCGCGAAATGAATTTGTCGGAGACTTCGTTCCTGGTGCGCGATGCCGACGGCTTCGATCTGCGTTGGTTTACTCCGACTACCGAAGTCGATCTTTGCGGCCATGCGACGCTGGCGAGCGCGCACCTGTTGTGGGAAGAAGAACACCTTTTGCCGGGCCAGACGGCACGGTTTCACACACGCTCGGGCTCGCTGGAAGCCACAAAAAAGGGCGCATGGATCGAAATGGACTTCCCGTCCACTCCGGCCAACCCGGTCGCCAAAATCGAAATATTGGAATCAGCGCTGGGCGCGACGCCAACATTCACCAGCCAATCCAAATTCGATTATCTGGTTGAGCTTTCGTCCGAAGAACAAGTTCGCGCACTGAAGCCCGATTTCGCGGCGCTGCGCCAGCTAACTGTCCGCGGTGTGATCGCAACCAGCCGAACCTCACACGCCGATTACGATTTCGTCTCGCGCTTCTTTGCTCCCTCTGCGGGTATTGACGAAGATCCTGTCACCGGCTCAGCGCACTGCTGCTTGGGGCCTTACTGGAAAGTGAAGCTCGGCCGCGACAATCTAACCGGATATCAGGCGTCCGCGCGGGGCGGCTACGTCCGCACCCGATGCGCAGGCGACCGCGTGCTCCTCTCCGGCCAAGCCGCCACCGTTCTCCGCGCACAGCTGTCGTGATTGCCGGCAGGATCTATCTAGACGGCGGAGGCGTCCTCGTCTGCACCGCGGCGGCCGCCGCGTCCATCGCGCTCGCATCGTCGAGAAGCTTCACCGCCTCGGGTTTCAGACTCAGCTTCGTCGCGCCCAACAGATCGTTGAACTGATCGAGGCTCGTGGCGCTGGCGATTGGAGCGGTCACGCGTCCCATCAGCCACGCCAGCGACACTTGCGCCGCCGTCGCACGATATTCCGCCGCCACCGTATCGAGCGCTTTCAGTATTCGGAAGCCGCGCTCGTTCATCATGTCTTTCACGCGATATCCGCGCGCCTTCCCTTCCAAATCTTTTTCGCTGCGATATTTGCCGGTCAAAAATCCGCTGGCCAGCGCGAAATAGGGAATCACTCCAAGACTTTCCCGCTTGCACAAATCCGCCAGGCCACCCTCAAAGTCCGCCCGGTCGTAGAGGTTGTACCAAGGCTGCAAGCTCTCGTAGCGCGGCAGCCCATTCTGTTTGCTCACTTGCAAAGCTTTCTCTAGCCGCTCCGCCTTGAAATTCGACGCGCCAATCGCGCGCACTTTCCCCGCCTTGATTAGCTCGCCGAACGCCGCCAGCGTCTCCTCCATCGGCGTCTTCTCGTCATCGCGATGCGCCTGATACAAGTCGATATGATCCGTCTTCAACCGCGCCAGTGATCGATCGCATGCACGAAGGATGTAGTCTCGCGAAAGGCCAGTCTCGCCCGGCGCCATTTCCACGCCGCATTTCGTCGCGATCAACACTTTGTCGCGCTTGCCGCTCTTCTGCAGCCAATTGCCGATAACCGTTTCCGATTCGCCGCCCTGGTGTCCCGGAATCCACTTCGAGTAGACGTCGGCCGTGTCTACCGTGTTCAGTCCCGCGCCCACGAACGAGCCCAGTAGATTGAACGACGTCGCTTCGTCCGCCGTCCATCCAAACACATTTCCGCCCAGCACCCACGGCGCTATTTCCAGCCCCGAATTTCCCAGCTTCCGCTTGTTCATCGCATCCTCCGTCTGATTGCTTGAACTTCGCTCTGTGGGTCGCGGCTTCAGCTGCGACATAAAACTGGCGTGCAGCGCCGTATCCTGCCGCCGCAGGCTGTCGCGAAGGACATAAGTCCGAAGCGACGATTTTTCACCACTAACTGCTCACCACGTACCACTCACTTCCTCTCTACTTCAGCGCCGCCTGAAACAGCTCCGTCAATTTCCCAAACGCTCGATCCGCCTGTGCCTGGTCATACACCGGGCTGTCAGGGACAGTCCAGCTATGTTTCGCTCCCGGATAAACCTCGCTCTGGTATTTTCCACCCCACGCCGCCAGCGCCTTTCCCAAATTGTCGATGGCATCCTGCGGCATGAACGGATCGCCATCCGCATGGCCAAAGTAAAGCCGCGCCTTCACCTTAGGCAGCACCGTGTGCGGACTCGTCGGCGCATCCGTGTAAAGATGCCCACCATGAAACGACGCCGCTGCCCCAATTTTGTCCGGACGCGCCGCCGCCGTCCGCATCGCCATTCCTCCCGTAAAACAATATCCCACCACTCCGATCGGCGCGCCGCTCACTCCCTCCTGCTTGCTCAGAAAATCGACGTACGCAATGGCGTCCCGCTCCATCGCCTCTGGTGGCAGCGCACCCGCCAGCTCGCCCATGCGCTTCATGCTGCGGTCTTCGCCCATCTTGAACGGAAACGCCCACACCGGCGTCTTCCCGCTGCGATAAAACACATTCACCAGCAGGACCACGTATCCCTGCTCCGCCAGCCTTCGCGCCATGCCCTTGTGCGAATCGCGAATCCCGCCGATGTCCGGCAGGTGCATCACCCCCGGAAATTTCCCGCTGCCCTCGGGACGATACAGCACCGCATCCGCCGTCCCATCCTCCGTCCAAATCTCCACTTCTTTCTCGATCATCCGCGTCCTCCCTGCCGCACCTCTCCGAGCCGCCATCTTACCAGCTTCCATCGCGCTCTCGTGACTTGTGTCTGCGCGCTCCAGACCTTCGCACCACCGCCCCATGGGAGTGTGCTTTGAGGTGCTCCATTGTCTGGATTTCGTCCGCCGCGGCAACCATAATCAACTGCATTCTCCGATCCGGAGGCATCATGCCGAAAGCGGTCACTGATACCGATGTTCTAATCGTTGGCGCTGGACCCGTCGGACTTTTTCTCGCCAACGAATGCGCTCGCCGCGCGATCCGCTACCGTATCGTCGAATGCCGCCCTTCCCAATCGGAACACTCCAAAGCTTTGGCGATCTTTCCTCGCACTCTCGAAATTTTCGATATGGCCGGAGTTGCCAGCCCGATCGTCGAACGGGCCAACCGCGTTACATGCGCCTCGGTTATCTCCCACGGACGCACGCTTGCGCGAATGCAATTCACCCCTCACGAAAGCCCCTATCCTTACGTCGCTATGGTGCCCCAAGACATCACCGAGAAACTGCTCGTGGACGCGCTCCACCTCAAGGGCAGATCGGTGGAGTACGACTCCACGTTTGTCTCAGCAACTCAAGCGGACGATTGCGTTCACGCGACGCTCGAACACCAAGGCGACCGCCGCGATATTGCGGCTGCCTACGTTGTTGGTTGCGACGGCGCCCACAGCGCCGTACGCCATCTCCTGAATCTCCCGTTCGAAGGAGCGGAATATCACGACTCCTTCCTGCTGGCAGACGTCGAAACCAATGAAGCTCTCCCCGCCGACGAAATGCAGCTCTGCCCTCACGAACTCGGTCCTCTCGCGATTTTTCCCATGAGCGCCATCCGCCGCCGCATCGTCGCTATGGTAGACAAAGCGGAGGATGATGCTCCTTCGCTCGCGCTTGTTCGCCAGATGCTTGCCGCCCGCGCTCCGGCAGGAATCGAAGCTCGATCATTGCACTGGAGCAGCTACTTTCGAATCCATCACCGGCAGGTCGCCAAGCTTCGCGTCCGCCGTATCTTCATTGCGGGTGATGCGGCGCATATCCACAGCCCATTCGGAGGCCAGGGGATGAATACGGGACTGCAGGACGTCTGGAACCTTGTCTGGAAGCTCGATTTTGCTCTCCGCGGATTCGGCGGCGAAAACCTGCTCGATAGCTACACGGCCGAACGCCGCCCTGTCATCAAGCACGTCATCGACGTCACCGACTTCATGACGCGGGCAATGGCCACACCCAGCAAACTCGCTCAGGCGGCGCGTAACACCATCATTCCCGTAGTTTCTCGGCTCGCGCCGTTTCAGCATGCTTTCGTGCAAACTCTCTCTGAGCTCGGCATTGCCTATCGCGGCAGTCCCATGGTGGAAGGTCCCGGCGAGCGCTACTTCGATGATGGGCTGCGCGGAGGCCGCATTTGCAGCCGTTTCCTGCTCTTGATTGACGAAGCCGTCGACGCATCCATCTCCGATGCCGCCAAACAGTTTTGCGCCTCGTTCAGCGAGGTTCTGGAGCTGCGGTCGGTGCACCTCCCGCGCGCTACGCAGATCATGCTCGTGCGTCCGGACGGCTATGTAGCTTACGCTTCCGGCTCTCGTGACGCCGCAGCCGCCCTGGTGGACGCCCGCTCGGTGCTCGAACGTAACGCCGGCTAGGACGATCCATTTCGCGCGCAA
>Ga0307374_10009762_pt1 | contig 14084 bp, 11 predicted proteins | sample OX3MG_FD_202532 | JGI IMG/M metagenome (GOLD analysis project Ga0307374, IMG submission 202532) | Soil microbial communities from Risofladan, Vaasa, Finland - OX-3 | ecosystem: Environmental > Terrestrial > Soil > Coastal area > Acid sulfate soil | place: Finland: Risofladan, Vaasa | collected... | reverse complement strand
CAATCCTGGTCGTTTCGAACGCCCAAGCTGCCGTGACCAGGGTCCTCTCGCCGCTGCCCGCGGAAGATGCGGTATGGTCTTTTGGTAATGCCCACGGAGAGGCGCGGCGGCCCGCCGGATGAGCGTGGTGTGCCGGCAGCCGGCGCGGGCACCACGGCCGCGCCTTCGCTCGCCGAGGAGGTGCCAGCCGAAGAGCCCCGGCGGCGCCGCAGGCGGGCACCTCGCGTGGAGAGGCTGGCGCCGCTCCCCGTGCTGCCGGTGCGGGACACCGTGCTCTTCCCGCATGTGGTGGTGCCGCTGTTCGTGATGCGCGATCGTTCGGTGCGCGCCATCGAGGAAGCCATGGGGCGCGACCGCGCCATCATCGTGGTTGCTCAGCGCGACCCCGAGCAGGAGGACGTGCAGCCCGGCGCCTTGTACGACGTGGGTACCGAGGCGGTGATTGGCCGCCTGCTGAAGATGCCTGATGGCACCACCAGTATCCTCGTGCAGGGCCAGCGGCGCGTGCGGCTGGAAGCGATGCAGCAGTGGGAGCCGCACATTCGCGCGACCTCCGCGGTGGTGCCGACGGCCGTCGAGAAGACCACCGCTGTTGAAGCGCAGATGCGGGCGGTGCTGGCCCTCTTCGAGAAGTGCGTCCAGCTCAGCCATTCTCTCCCCAACGATGCCTACGTGGCAGCCATGAACATTGATGAGCCCGGCTGGCTGGCGGATCTCATCGCCTCTACGCTGGAGCTCAGCGTCGCCCAGCGGCAGGCCATTCTCGAAGCATTCGAGCCCTCTGTGCGGCTGGAGCGCGTGAGCATCCTGCTGTCCAAAGAGCTGGACATTCTGGAGCTGGAGAACAAGATCCATACCCAGGTGCAGCAGGAAGTGGATCGCACCCAGCGCGAGTACTTCCTGCGCGAGCAGATCAAAGCCATCCAAACCGAGCTTGGCGAGGCCGACCCCCTCACGCGAGACATCACGGAGCTGCGCGAGCGGATCGAGTCCGCCGGCCTGCCGGATGAAGCCAAAGAGAAGGCCGGCCGCGAGCTGGACCGGCTGGCGGCCATGCCGGCTATGTCGCCCGAAACCGGCATCATTCGCACCTATGTGGAGTGGCTGGTCAGCCTGCCCTGGACGGCTCGTACCGAGGACCACCTCAACGTGGCCGACGCCGAACGCGTTCTGGACGAGAATCACTACGGCCTGGCGAAGGTGAAGCAGCGCATTCTGGAGTACATCGCCGTGCGCCAGCTGGCGCCCAACACCCGCAGCCCCATTTTGTGCTTCGTGGGGCCGCCCGGCGTGGGCAAAACCAGCCTGGGCAAATCCATTGCGCAGGCATTGGGCCGCAAATTTGCCCGCGTCTCCCTGGGTGGCATCCGCGACGAAGCCGAGATCCGCGGCCATCGGCGCACCTACGTGGGTGCGTTGCCCGGCCGTATTGTTCAGACCATGCGCACGGTGGGGACGGTAAACCCGCTGTTCATGCTGGATGAGATCGACAAGATTGGGACGGACTTCCGCGGCGATCCGTCGTCCGCGTTGTTGGAAGTGCTGGACCCCGAGCAAAACGCGACCTTCTCGGACCACTATCTCGAAGTGCCGTATGACCTCTCGCAGGTGCTGTTCGTGACCACCGCCAATGTGCTCGACCCCGTGGTGCCGGCCCTGCGCGATCGCATGGAAGTGATTGAGCTGCCCGGCTACATTGAGGAAGAGAAGATTCACATTGGCCGGCAATTCCTGGTGCCGCGCCAGCTGGCCGAGAACGGGTTGCAAACCCAGAACGTGCATTTTTCGGATGCCGCCCTGCGGCGCATCATCCGCGAGTACACGCATGAGGCGGGTGTGCGCAACCTGGAACGCGAGATCGGGTCAGTGTGCCGCAAAACCGCACGCCTGATTGTGGCCGGCAACGCCGTGCCCCGACTGGTAGCAGGCACCAGCGTGGAGAAATACTTGGGCCCGCCCAAGGTTTTCTGGGGCGCCGCCGAGGAGCACGATGAAGTTGGCGTAAGTACGGGTGTCGCCTGGACGGAAGCCGGGGGCGACCTGCTGGCTATTGAAGTTACCCTCATGGCGGGCAAGGGCAACTTGCAGCTCACCGGCCAGCTGGGCGACGTGATGCGCGAATCCGCGCAGGCGGCGCACAGCTATGTGCGATCGCGCGCAGTGGAGCTGGGCATCGACGCGCCCTTCTGGGAGCAGCTGGACATGCACATCCACATCCCCGCCGGCGCTATTCCTAAGGACGGCCCCTCCGCTGGCATCACCATGTGCCTGGCCATGATCTCGGCCCTCACCCACCGGCCAGTGTCACGCGCGGTGTGCATGACCGGTGAAATCACGCTGCGCGGCCGGGTGCTGGCAGTGGGCGGACTCAAGGAGAAGGTGCTGGCGGCCCACCGGCAGGGCCTGCGGACCTTCATCCTGCCCCGCAAAAATGCGAAGGACCTGCAAGAGATCCCCAAAGATGTGCTGGCGCAGATGCGCTTCCTGTACGTCGATCACATGGATGAAGTGATCGCCGCGGCGCTGCTGCCCGCCCAGACCGGGACTCCCCACCCCCGCGAGAAGAAGCGGCCAGCAGCGGCGGGTGCCAGCCGGACCGCGCGGCCCCTTGCACCCGCCCCTGGCGCGACGCCTCAGCCGGCGGCCAGCCAGGTGAGCGCGGCCAGCTGATGGCGCTGGTCGTTCAGAAATACGGCGGCAGCTCGGTGAAAGATGCCGCCCGGATCCGGGCAGTGGCCCAGCGGGTGGCCGCGCGCGCGGACGCCGGCAATCAGCTGCTGGTGGTGGTGTCCGCCATGGGCGACAGCACCGACGAGCTGATCGAATTGGCGCGGCAGATTACCGCCCGCCCGCAGCCACGTGAGATGGACATGCTCATGGCAACCGGCGAGGTCATCTCCTGCACGCTGGTGACGATGGCCCTGCACGATATGGGCTATCAGGCGGTGGCCCTCTCGGGCCCACAAGCGGGCATCCGCACCGACGCCTTTCACACCAAGGCCAAGATAGCCGCCATCGAGCCCGGCCGGGTGAGTCGGGAACTGGACGCCGGGCGCATCGTGGTGGTGGCAGGCTTCCAGGGCCTGACCGACGCGGATGACGTGGCCACCCTGGGCCGCGGGGCCTCGGACCTTACCGCGGTGGCACTGGCCGCCCGGCTGAGGGCCAGCGCCTGCGAGATATACACCGATGTGGATGGCATCTACACGGCGGATCCTCGCCTGGTGCCGGAGGCACGGAAGCTGGACAGCATTTCTTTTGAAGAGATGCTCGAGATGGCGCAACTGGGCGCAAAGGTCATGCAGCCTCGAGCCGTGGAACTGGGGCAGATACACCACATGCCCATCACGGTGCGGTCCAGTTATAACGACCGGGAAGGGACGATCATCGGAGTGGAGAACGTCAACAAAGTCACGGGCATTGCGCACGATACTGATGTCGCGAAGCTCACGCTGGTGAGCGTGCCGGATCGGCCAGGCGTTGCCGCGCAGTTATTCGCCCCGCTGGCCGCTGCTGCCCTCAGCATCGACACGATCGTGCAGAACGTCAGTCACGACGGTGTAACGGACATTTCGTTCACGGTGGCCGAGACTGACCTGGAGCATGCCCGATCGATTACCGAGCCCATCGCACGGGAACTGGGCGCGGGTCAGGTGATCGCCGCCACGGAAATGGCCAAGGTGTCCATCGTGGGCACGGGCATCCAGAACAGCCCCGGGTACGCGGCCCGCATGTTTGCCGCTATGCACGAGGCCGGCATCAACATCGACATGATCAGCACATCCGAGATCCGCATAACCGTACTGATCAATCGCGCCCAGGTCACACCGGCCGTGCGCGCGCTGCACCGAGCGTTTCGTCTCGATACCGCCTGAGGCGCTAACGGTCATACGATCCTGCTGGTTCGTGTGTTTGCGCCGGTTCCCTGGTAGAATCGCCGGCGGGACAGTCGGCGGCCGCTCGTCGTCGCGGGCGGGGCGTGGGTTCGACGGTGGAGGGTACGAGTGTCAACGAGGAGCGGAGACATGATGGATCAGGGGCCGCAATCCTTCTGGCAGCGCATGCAGTTTCGCATGGCGGCCAACCTCATCGGCGTGATGGCCATTCTGCTCATCCTCTACACCGTAATCGACGGCGTGTCGGTTAAGCGCGTCACTGAAGATGTGCTGTCGCTGGCCTTTCTGGGCGTGGCAACCTGGTTCATCGTGGCGCGGCTGGCGGAGCCTGTGCGCACCATGTCCGGCATGGGGCGCAGGCTGAGCAACGAGGACCTGCGCCAGCTCACCAGTGAAATGCGCCGCACCGCCAAGGGCGATCTCACCGGTAGCCTGCGCTTTACCAGCGAACCATACAAATATCGCGCGGCCGATGAGCTGGGCGCATTAGCCGGTGCCCTCAACGGCATGCTGGGCGAGTTGCGCGAATGTGGCGATGCCTACGCTTCCATGACCGGCGACCTGCGGGGTCTCATCCACCAGGTGATGGCCTCCTCCAAAACTGTCAAGGGCGCCAGCCAGGGCCTCACGTTGGCGACGAGCGATGCTATCCTGGCCGCCACCAACATCTCCGCCCGGGTGAACGACGTGGCCCAGCGCTCGGCCGAAGGCCAGCGCCAACTGGAGGACGCCTCGGTGGCGGTACGCCAGCTCACGGCTTCTGTGAACGCCGTCACCTCAGGCATGACTGAGATGGCCATGTCCATCCGGCAGGTGGCCAGCAACGCCGAGGCGGTGGCACGCGCCTCCGACGCGGCGGATCAGGCTGCGCGCAATGGTGGCCTGCGGGTGAGCCAGACCATTGGCCGCATGAATACGTTCAAAGTGTCCTTCGCGCGCTCTACGCAGCAGATTCAGGACCTGGGCCAGCACTCCAGTGAAATCGGCAGCGTGGTGGCCACCATCAACGACATCGCCGAGCAAACCAACCTGCTGGCGCTGAACGCCGCCATTGAGGCGGCCCGTGCCGGCGAGCACGGCAAGAGCTTTGGCGTCGTCGCTGCCGAGGTGCGGAAACTGGCCGAACGCTCGTCGCGGGCGACCAAAGAGATCGAGTCGCTCATCCTGCGCGTGCAGAGCGGGATAAGCGAGGCGGTGGCCGTGATGGAGCAGGGCGCCAAGGATGTGGACGAGAGCACGCTCGAAGCCACCAATGCCGAGGCGGCGCTGGATGAGATTATCCACGCCGTACGTGCCACGAATAATCAGATTCAGGACATCTCCGAAGCGGCGGAGGAGATGACCGCGCAGAGCGATCTCACCCTCGACACCATTCAACAAGTGGATCGTCAGGCCACCCTCGTCGCCGAAACAGTGGATCAGGTGGCCGTCATCTCTCAGGAGGCGGCGGTCAACAGCGGTGGCGTGGTGGAGTTAGCGCGGGACATGCTCTCGCGCATCGACGGCATGGCCGCATCGGTGAAATCGCTCGTCGCTATGGCCGAGGCGCTGGACAGCGAGACCTCACAGTTCGTGTTGGAGCGCCCGAGCGTGCCCGCGCCACCAGCGGACCGGCAAGCGAATGGCGCCAGCGCCGAGCTGGCCGCCGCGGGTACCCCCGCCAGCCAGGCTGGCTATCAGCCGCCCGCCCTCCCCGGCACCGACCTGAGCCGCCTGCTGGAGCGCCTCAAAGCCAGCTGAACAACGCGGGGCCACCAACCTCCCGCGGCCCAGTCGACACGTGCCACCCTGCCCCAGGCAACGCGCACGCGAGGGGGCCCGAGCAGTACGCTGCAGCCAATTCCGCGGAGCATCGGGGTATAGTAAACCAAGGTTCTGTTGGAGGTCATCGCGCCGTGGTTGAGATGCTGGTCGAGAGCGTTCGGGTCAGTCTAACCACGCAGCAACGGGTTGTGATCCTTAAGGACAAAGCAACCGATCGCTATCTGCTGATCTGGATCGATCCCATGGTCGCCTGGGCCATCGCCAGCGCCGTGGCCGGAGTGGCGCAAACGCGGCCCTGCACGCACGACCTGGTGAAAAGCGTGGTGGACGAGCTTGGGGCCAAGGTTACGCAAATAGTTGTGAACGACATGAAGGAGGAGGTCTTCTTCGCGCGGATAGTGATGGATATCAACGGCCGGCACGTGGAGATCGACTCCCGCCCGAGCGACGCCATCGCCGTGGCGGTGCGCACAAAGTCACCCATTTACGTGGAGGACGCCGTGCTCAAGGCGCACGGCATCACGCCTGACACCGAGGAAGCACCGGCGCAGGAAACCGCGCCCGCGGAGAAGCTGGACCTGGAGAAGCTGAGCGCCTTTAAAGACTTGATCAACGGCCTCGATACCCTGGACGACCTCGGGAAGCCCAAGTCGTGAGCGCCCAGGACCGGCTGGTGAAACGCGCCATCTCGCGCTTCCGCTGCGCCCACTGCCACTGCCCGCACCTCTACGACAAGGTGGGCATTATGGCCCGGTATGACGACGTGTGGGTGGTAGGCGTGGAGTGCACCGATTGTTCGGTGCCGGGCGTGTACGTGGTAGCCATGCACGAGCCCGCGGAGCCGCCAACGGACCTTACCGCCGCGGAATTGGCCCGTGGCGGCCGAACACGCGTTCGGCCGGGCGACGTACAGGCCATGCGGGCCTTTCTGCGCGAGTTCGATGGGGACTTCTCTCGCTTGTTCAACCCGCCGCCTGCCAGCTGAGGCCGTGCCGCGACAGCCTGAGACCGGCACGTTGCCGGCCGGCGACTACGACGTCATCGTCATTGGTGCAGGCCATGCCGGTTGTGAGGCGGCACTCGCCGCGGCGCGGATGGGCCGGCGCACGCTGCTGCTGACGCTCAACCTGGACAGCATCGCCCTCATGCCCTGCAACCCCTCTATTGGCGGTCCAGCCAAAGGCCACCTGGTGCGCGAGATCGATGCGCTGGGCGGCCAGATGGGCCGCACCACGGACGATACCTTCGTGCAGATGCGCCTGCTGAACACCAGCAAGGGGCCGGCCGTGCAGGCCCTGCGAGCACAGTCGGATAAGCGGGAATACGGGCGCGCCATGCGGCGAACGGTAGAGCGCCAGCCGAACCTCACACTTAAGCAGGCCGCCGCTGAGGACATCCTGGCAGAGGACGGGCAGGTGCGCGGCGTGCGAACCGCGACCGGCGTGTGCTTTTTCGCCCCGGCGGTGGTGATGACGACTGGGACGTTCCTCAATGGCAAGCTCATCCGCGGCGAGCACTCGGAGCCGGGTGGTCGAAGCGGCGAGGCACCCTCGCTGCCGCTCACGAACAGCTTGCGTGCGCTGGGGCTGGCCCTTGGCCGGCTGAAAACAGGCACGCCGCCGCGCGTAGACCAGAGGACGATCGACTTCAGCCTGACAGTGCCACAGCCGGGCGACATCGATCGCGCACTCTATTTCAGCTTCAGCAACGCCGCCCGGCCAGCTATGACGGACCAGTTGCCCTGCCACCTCGTGACCACTACAACCGAAACGCACCAGCTCATCCGCGACAACCTGCACCGCGCGCCCTTGTTCAATGGCACCATCACCGGCGTGGGCCCACGCTATTGCCCCTCGATCGAGGACAAGATCGTGCGCTTCGCAGATAAGACTTCGCACCAGCTGTTTTTGGAGCCGGAGGGGCGCGACACGATCGAGGTCTACGTTCAGGGCGCCAACACCAGCCTGCCGGAGGAGGTGCAACTGGCGATGTTGCGCACCATTCCGGCGCTGCGTGAGTGCGAGCTCATGCGCGTGGGCTACGCCGTGGAGTACGACTACGTGCTCACCAACCAGATCGACCCGTCGCTGGAAACAAAAGCCGTGCGCGGCCTCTATCTGGCGGGCCAGATCAATGGCACCACCGGTTACGAGGAGGCCGCTGCACAGGGCCTGGTGGCCGGCATGAACGCCGCCTTGCGGGCCGCGGGCGAGCCGCCACTGGCGCTCCCACGGGCAAGCTCGTACATCGGCGTCATGCTCGACGATCTGTGCACCAAGGAGCTCACCGAACCCTATCGACTGTTCACTTCACGGGCGGAGTACCGGCTGCTGCTCCGGCAAGACAACGCGGACCTGCGCCTTTCCGCGCTGGGGCGCGCGGCGGGGCTGGTGAGTGCCGACGAAATGGAGCGCGTGGAAGCCAAGCGACGCGGCACGGCGATGGCCTTGGCCGCGCTGCGGACCACGTATGTGGTGCCAGATACGCTCACCAACGAGGCGCTGCGCGCGGCCGGTCAGCAGGAGCTCTCCAAACAGCTGAGCGCGGTGGAGTTATTGCGCCGGCCGGGGCTCGACTACGAATCCGTCGCTCGGCTGACTGGCCTGCCGCGGGTGCCCGAGGATGTGCGTGAGCAGGTAGAGATTGAAGCCAAATACGAGGGCTACATCGCCAAGCAGCAGACGGAAGTGGAACGCACACGCAAAATGGAACAGAGGGCCATCCCCATGGACCTGGACTATGACGGCCTGAGCGGCTTACGTACGGAGGCGCGCGAGCGGCTCAAGAAGTTCCGCCCGGCCACGCTGGGGCAGGCGGGCCGCCTGTTCGGCGTGAACCCGGCCGACGTGGCCATCCTCATGGTGAAGCTGGAAAAGGTGCGCCCCGCGGCAGCGTAAACAATGTTGCCCGCCATGTACGCCGCAGCCTGTTCGGCGGCCAAAAAGGGTGACGCGGCGGCGCCGGGGTTGCTGCCGGATGTTATACGTTTGCAGCACATGAGCGTACCCCTCTGCCCGCGTAACGTCTGCTGCCCAGGGGACGTTACCGCTGACAAGTGGCAGTGCAAACGTCAACCGGCTCAAAGCGCCGCGCCACCTGTGTATCTGCCCCGATGAGACCTTCGTTGTCCGGTCGCTGGGCGGTGCTCGTTTCCGCGCTCATCGTGTGTTGCGCCCTCGCCGGCTGTGCGGCCGCGGCTGCGCCGTCCACCAGCGCTGGGGCGGCCCAGGGTGGCGGGCCTGGTGGCAACGCCAGCGGCGCCCCAGCCGGGGCCTCTCCAGCGCGACCCAGCCCCACGGCCACCGCCACCGCCACCGCGACGGCCATTCCGCCGACGCCAACCCCGACAGCCATCCCCGCGCCGCAACTCTCCCCAGCGCGCTTCTCGCTGTTCACCGTGAACCCGGAGTTCACCACGCAGGATGTGTCCTTCACTGTCTCTCAGCCGGCACGCGTGACCATCGAGATTGTGCCCGCCGGCAGTAATCAGCCGGTGCGTACGCTGGACCTGGGCAACCAGCCGGCCGGCAAGGTGCAGGCCAGCTGGGATGGCAAGGACGATGCCGGCCAGCTCGTGGCCGCGGGCGGCTTCAGCTACATCGTCCACGCCACAGGCGCTGGAGGCGCCACCGCGACCGCCAGCTATCACGATCTGGGCATCACGCACAAGCGAATGGTGATCTCGCTTTCCAAGCAACAGCTCACGGCGTACGATGGCAACCAGCAGTACCTCACCACGCTGGTGACCACAGGCAACCCCGCGCTGCCAACGCCGACTGGCGCCTTTCCCATCCTGGCCAAGTACCATCCCTTCACTTTCGTGAGCCCCTGGCCCAAGGGCAACAAGTTCTACTACGAGCCATCACCGGTGAGCTTTGCGCTGCTGTTCGATGATTCCGGCTACTACGTCCACGATTCGCCCTGGCGCACCGCCTACGGCCCTGGCACGAACGCCAAGCTGGGCACACCGGGCCTCAACTACACCGGCAGCCATGGCTGCGTCAACGTGCCCTTGGCCGCGGAGACCAAGCTCTTCAGCTGGGCCACTATCGGCACCATCGTTCAGGTGGTCCCCTAAGAACGCCAGCCGAGCTTACTGTCTACCACGCCCTGTGATTCCCTGAGGCTTCGCTGAGGGTCACCGACGCCTCAGGGAAAGCCGAAAGCGACCCGGGCGACGGACATCACAGGTGCACCTGCTGCCCACGCAGATCGAATCACGCTCAATCAGGCGGGCTTGGCGCTGTCCTCATCATCCGTAGCGGAAATGGTGGCCGCCTTGCGGCGGCGGCGCAGCTTCCAGCCGGCCTGCTGCATTTCCAGGTCAAGCTGCCGCTGCCGCACGTGCAGCACGTCGGCTCGGGTGCAGATGCCCACCAGCTGCCCATCCTGCAGCACGGGGAGGTGGTCCACCCCCTCTTGCAGCATGAGTTGCAGCGCGGTCGCAACGGACTCTTTCTCGGTCACGCTCACCAGCTCCTCGCTCGCCAGCTGGGAGATGGGCGCGTCCCCCTCGAAGTCCTCGCGCAGCATGTCGCCACGCGAGATGATGCCCGCCACGCCGCCCTGGTCGTTCAGCACCGGGTAGGCGCCGTGCTGCGACGTCGCGAACTCACGCCGCGCCTGGGCCACGGTGGCTGTGGCTGGCAGGGTGCGCACATCGCGCGTCATTACCTCCCGCACGGGTGTGCTCTCCATGTAGTCCATGTGGTACTCGGCCAGCACGCGCAGGCCCCGCCGCGCCAGCTTGTCGGTCATGATCGATTCCGGCAAGTAGGTCCGGGCAATGAGGTCCGCGATGACGGTGGCCAGCATCAGCGGCAGGATGATCTGGTAATCATGCGTGAGCTCGAAAATGAAGACGATGGCGGTGAACGGGGCACGCGCCGCCGCCCCGAAGAGCGCGGCCATAGCCACCACGGCAAATGCGCCCGGGGCTAAGGCCAGCCCTGGGACCAGCGCCTTCAGGCCATAGCCCATGAGGCTGCCGAACGACCCGCCAATGAGCAGCAGCGGGGCCAGCGTGCCGCCGGACGTTCCGGAGGCGAGGGCAATCCACCACGCCACGAGCTTGGCGACCGCCAATCCGGGTATGAGGTGGAAGGGCACCTTGTCGGCCAGCACGGCGCCGATCTGGTCGTAGCCCACACTCAGCGCGCGCGGCATGATGTAGCCCACCACGGCAAATCCCACGGCGCCGATCACCGGGTGCCAGAACTCGGGCACTGGAAGCTTGCGGAAGCCATCTTCCACCACAAAGAGGCCGCGGCAAACCACGATGGCCAGCAGCCCAATGGCGACACCCAGCAGGGCGAAGTACGGAAGGTTGGAGAGGCCCGCGTAGCTGTGCGGTGGCACCGGGAAGAGTGCACCCGGCCCGAATGCCAGGTAGTGCACGCCCGCCGCGATCGAGGAGGCGATCACCAGCGGCACCAGCGCCCTGGCCGAGTATTCGAACATCAGCAGCTCGATAGCCAGCATCACCGAAGCGAGAGGCGCGCCGAACGTGGCGGACATACCCGCCGCCGCTCCCGACGCCAGCAGGATCTTCCGTTCGGAAGGCGAGACCTTGAGTGCCTGGCCGATGAGTGAGCCGATGGCACCGCCGGTGACAATGATCGGCCCCTCAGCGCCAAACGGGCCGCCGGTGCCAATGGCAATGGCCGCGGAAAGTGGCTTGGCCAACGCGGCCCGCGGCGAAATGCGGCTCTGCCTGGTGAGGACCGCCTCCATCGCCTCGGGAAGGCCGTGCCCTTTGATGACGGGCGACCACTTGGCCAGGAAAGAGACGAACAGGGCACCGAGCGTGGCTGCGATGACCAGGCCCGGCCCAAAATGCGCGTTGGAGAATGAGGGCAACGCGCCCGCCCACTGTAGGCCAACCCGGTGAAATAGCGTTGCGTTGGTGATGATGGCAATGAGGTGCACCAGCACAAAAGCCGCGCCACCGCCGACCAGCCCCAGCACTGCAGCCAGAGCCGAGAGGAATACCAGCCGCCGCGGTGTGGTACGGCCCACCCCGATCCCGTGGCTCCGTCGGCGCACACCGGCTTCAGGGTCGGAGGCCGCGGATGGCCGATGCTGCGCCCATTCCCGCGGACGGTCGCTCTCTATCTCGTCCTCCTCGCTCTGCCGCTGCACGTCCTCACCGAATCTCCTGCGCGGCCGTCGAGCAGCGATGGTAGGAACGCCATCGAGCTGAATCGGTGCGCCGAGCGGCAAACCCCTCGACGACCGCCCCGGCAAACGGCCAACCTCGAAGCCCGCAGCCCCGCGGTGCTCCAGACAAGCACAATGGCTACCCGCATTATCGCTCCACGAGTGTTTCGTTGCCTGGCGGACGTACACTTAAACGCGAATGCGCGTTGGAGAGGTGATGTCCCGCCCGGCTATCGTGGTGCCGCTCGATGCCCCGGTGCAGCATGTGGCCCGGCAGATGGTGGGCAGCCAGGCCCCGGCGGTCGCGGTTATCGATGCACAGGGAGCGTTGCGGGGCATCGTCTCGGAATCGGATCTCATCGTACGCAATGCCAAACTGCACTTCCCGACGTATCTCGGCATTCTGGAGAGCCTCATTCCCATTGGCGGCGACCGCGACCTGGATGATGAACTGCGCCGCCTGCTGGGAGCCACAGCCGGCGAGATCATGACCAGCGATCCGTACACGGCTGCCCCAGGTGATGACCTCGGCGAAGTGGTGCACGAGATGCTGCACAAGGGTTATCACGCGGTGCCCGTCGTCGAGCGGCAGCACGTGGTGGGCATGCTCTTCCCGTCGGACGTGGTGAAGATCATCGCCCGCGACGAAAACTAGCTCCTCGCGCGCCGCTCCTGAATCAGCGTTTTCTCCACAGGGGAGGCCTAACCAGGTTCTTCCTCCAGGCCGGCTGTCAGCTCATCCGGCACGTCGCCCGCCTCCGTGGGCTCGGCCGCCGCGGTGAGTGCCGACTCTTCGGCTGGCGCAGGGAGCTCTTGGCTCGTCAATGCGTACGTTTCCAGTACGCTATACACGGGACCGCTGGGTTCCAGTACCGACTTCACCAGTTGGAAGGCCGTGACTGGCATGAAGCCGAACGGGTAGGCGGCATAGCCCTCAACCAGCTGGTTGAAGTACAGCATCTGCACCCGGTTGAGCGGCTCCTTCAGCCGGCCCAGCGTGAGATGCGGTTGAAAGGCACGGTCCTCGGCTGGAAAGCCCAGGGCCTCCACGGCAGCCTGGACGTCACCAGCCAGCGCCGCCATCTCGCCCTCACCCTGGCCCAGACCCATCCACAGCATCCGCACGTTGCGAATGTTGGGAAATGCACCCAGCCCCTGGAAGGCGAGGTAGAAGGGCAGGTGCCGCGCGGCCGTCTCCTGGCAGACGCGCGACACGTTGGTTAGCTGCCGCTCGTCGAGTAGGCCGAGGAACTTGAGGGTCAGGTGCGCCAGCTCCGGCTCTACCCACTTGACGTGCGGGCGCGCCTGGCGGAACTGGTCCTGCACGGCGCGCATCTCCTGCCGCACCTCTTCGGTGACCTCGACCGCTAAGAACGCCCGAATGGTTGCCCCCACCATCGCACCATTCTAGAAGCTTGCCCAGCTGGGCGGTTCAACCAACCGTACAGCGGAGCTAGGGGCGAGTGGCCGACCATCGACTTCGGCTAGAGGGATCTGGACGAAGGCACGTTCTGCCATGCGGGGATGCGGCAACTCCAAGCCCGGCTCGCGCAGCCGCAGCGCATCGTACACAAGAAGGTCGATGTCCAACTCTCGTGGGCCGTTGCGAAAACGTGGCTTCCTCCCCAGCCGCCGCTCAATGCTCTTGGCTAAATCCAGCAGTTGGCGCGGCTCCAGCCACGTATTTGCCTTGACCACCGCGTTCAGGAACAGGCCCTGATCGGCGAAGCCAACCGGCTGCGTTTCGTACAATGAGGACACCGCGATAATGCTGATGCGGCCCTGAATGAGCTCCTGGAGAGCTGCTCGCAGCTGCGCCCGCCGGTCACCCAGATTGCTGCCAAGGCCGAGGTAGACGGTGTTTGCGGGTCCGGCCGTATCAATTCGCGGCATCGGTCGAGCGCACGATAGCATCCGCAATACGCACGATGCGGGCCACTGGCGCCACGTCATGTACGCGAACAGCATCGGCGCCGTGGGCGATGGCCACGGCCACGGCGGCTTCGGTGCCCTCAAGGCGTTCACCTTCGGGAGCGCCTCCCAGCAGCTCGCCCAGGAAGCGCTTCCGCGACGGGCCGATGAGCAGCGGAAAGCCCAAGGTGCGCAGCTCGGACAACCGGCGCAGCAAGGCGAGGTTATGCCGCGTTCCCTTGCCGAAGCCGATGCCCGGATCCAGGATGATGCGTGCAGGCGACACGCCGCGGCCCAGCGCCAGCTCGGCTGCGCGCTCCAGCGAGTCGCGCACTTCAAGGACGACATCCGTAT
>Ga0307374_10009761_pt1 | contig 14084 bp, 7 predicted proteins | sample OX3MG_FD_202532 | JGI IMG/M metagenome (GOLD analysis project Ga0307374, IMG submission 202532) | Soil microbial communities from Risofladan, Vaasa, Finland - OX-3 | ecosystem: Environmental > Terrestrial > Soil > Coastal area > Acid sulfate soil | place: Finland: Risofladan, Vaasa | collected... | reverse complement strand
GTTGGCGCGGGCCCCTGCGCGGCGGCCCGGCCCGGCTGTAGCCGCGCCGGGCCGGTGCGCCGCGCGTCCCGCTTGTGCTCACGCCGGCTTGGGGGCCCGAGGCCCCAAGCCGGCGCTCCGCTGCGTCTTGCTTGGCGCGGGCCCCTGCGCGGCTGCCCGGCCTGGCTGTAGCAGCGCCGGGCCGGTGCGCCGCGCGTCCCGCTTGTGCTCACGCCGGCTTGGGGGCCCGAGGCCCCAAGCCGGCGCTCCGCCTCGCAGGGGCCGCGGGTTGCGGCCTCCTCGCGCCGACTTTGCCCGCAGGCAAAACGCGACCCCCGCGAGGGGACCTCGAGCTGGCCTCGTCCGCGGCGACTCGGTGGTCGTACGGAACGGCGGCGGGCGGCTTGCATTGACGGCTGGGGAGGGGCTAAATTCGGAGTGCCACGCCCCCGGCGGCGGCACCTGAGGCCCTTGTCATGAAAAAACTTGCCCTTGTCCTGGCGGCGGTGTGCGCCGCGCTGCTGCCCCTGGCGGCCCTTGCCCAAGCCCCCTCCGCCGCCGAGCTGGCGCGCTGGAAGCAGGAAGCGGCGGCGGTGACCATCACCCGCGACGACTGGGGCATCGCCCATGTGCACGGCGCGACCGACGCCGAGGCGGTGTTCGGTATGGAGTACGCCCAGGCCGAGGACGACTTTCACCGGGTCGAGACCAACTACCTGAACGGGCTGGGGCGGCGGTCGGAGGCGGAGGGTCCTGCGCAGATCTGGCGCGACCTGCGCATGAAGCTGTTCATCAACCCCAGCGTGCTCCAGGCGAAGTATGCCGCCAGCCCGGCGTGGCTGCGGGCGCTGATGGACGGCTTCGCCGACGGGCTCAACTATTATCTTTACACCCACCCGCAAGTGCATCCCGAGGTGATCCACCACTTCGAGCCGTGGATGGCGCTGGCTTTCAGCGAGGGCAGCATCGGCTGGGACCTGGAGCGGGCGAGCCTGCGGGGGATACAGGCGTTCTACGGGAAGCAGGCGGGGGGCATTGATCCGCCGCCGCCGCCGGCGCCGCCCAGCTACCTGCCGCCCGAGCCCGGCGGCTCCAACGGCTTCGCCGTCGCGCCCCAGCTCACCGCCGACCACCACGCCTTCCTGATGATCAACCCCCACACCTCGTTCTACTTCCGCAGCGAGTTGCAGATGACGAGCGACCAGGGGCTGGACGCCTATGGCGCGGTCACCTGGGGGAATTTTTTCATCTACCAGGGTTTCAACACCCGCGTCGGCTGGATGCACACCTCCAGCGGGGTGGACAACATTGACTACTATCTGGAGACGGTGAGCCGGCAAGGCGACCACTACGTCTACAAATACGGCGCGCAAGAGCTGCCGGTGAGGCAGCGGGTGATCACCGTCGCCTACAAGACGGCGACCGGCATGGCCAAGCGCAAGTTCACCGCCTACTGGACGCAGCACGGGCCGGTGATCGGCGAGGTCAACGGCAAGTGGGAGACCATCAGCCTGATGCAGCGGCCGATGCGGGCGCTGGAGCAGGACTGGGAGCGCACCAAGGCGCTGAATTACCAGCAGTTCCGCCAGACCATGCGGCTGCACACCAACTCCAGCAACAACACCATCTACGCCGACGCCGACGGCCATATCGCCTACTTCCACTCCGATTTCATCCCGCGGCGCTCGACCCAATTCGATTTCACCAAGCCGGTGGACGGCAGCAACCCCGCCACCGCCTGGCACGGCCTGCTGACCCTCGACCAGACACCGCACCTGCTGGATCCGGCCGACGGCTGGCTGTACAACTCGAACAACTGGCCATGGTCGGCGGCGGGGCCGGACAGCCCCAAGCGCAGCGACTTTCCGGTGTACGTGGACCGGGGGCGGTTCGAGTCCATGCGGGGCGTGCACGCGGTCCGGGTGCTCTCCAAAGTGCATGACCTCACGCTCGACGGGCTGATCCACCAGGTGGCGTTCGACAGCTACCAGCCGTGGTTTACGCACACCATCCCGGCGCTGGTGCAGGCCTGGGACCGGGCCCCGGCCTCCGACCCGCTGAAGGCCAAGCTGGCGGAGCCGATCGCGCTGCTGCGGAGTTGGGATTTGCGCTGGGGCGCGGACTCGATCCCGACCTCGCTGGCGGTGTACTGGGGCAGCCAGATCATGCGCAGCGCCGGCCGCTCCGGGCGCCAGGCGGAGGAGGACGAAAGCACCTACGTGGCCACCATCCCCGCGCCCGAGCAATTGCTGCAGGCCCTGGCGGCGGCGGTGGACAAGCTGACCGCCGACTTCGGCACCTGGAAGACGCCGTGGGGCAAGATCAACCGCTTCCAGCGGCTGGACGACTCCATCAGCCATCCCCACTTCGACGACGCCCTGCCGTATACCCCGGTGCCCTTCACCACCGCCGTCTGGGGCTCGCTGGCATCCTTCGCCGCGCGCCAATACCCGGGCACCAAGGCGATTTATGGCAGCAGCGGCAACAGCTTCGTCGCCGCCATTGACTTCGGCCCCACCATCAGCGCGCGCGCGGTGACGGCGGGGGGCGAGAGCGGCGATCCGCACTCGCCCCACTTCCGCGACCAGGCGGCGCGCTTTGCCAGCGGCAACCTGCGCACGGTCTACTTCTACCCGGCGCAACTGAAGGGGCATACGGAGCGGGTGTACCATCCGGGGCGGTGAGCGCGGAGGGGGGGATAGGGGACAGGGAACAGGGGACAGGGGACAGGGGACAGGGGACAGGGAACGGGGGATAGGGGAGGAGGAGGGGAGAGTGCTTGGTGGCGATGACCGCGGGTGAGGGGACGGGGCGGAAGCGACGCAAGATTGCGGTGCTGGCGGTGTGCCCGCCGGGACTGCCGGCGGTGGCGCGGCTGGCTTCGCTGCGCCGCTATGCTGATTTGACCCTCAGCTATGACGAGGCCACGATCGCGCGGGCCGCGCCCGCGGCGGAAGTCATTTTGTACTCGGCGCTGGCGGGCGGGACGCCGCCGTTTGCGGCGATCTGGCCGCACACCGGGCCGGGGCTGCGCTGGGTGCACTCGTTCGAGGCCGGGGTGGACCGGCTGCTGACTCCGGAGTTGATCGCCAGCCCGGTGACGGTGACCAATGCGCGCGGCGTGTACGTGGCGCCGCTGGCGGAGTTCGCGGTGCTGGGGGTGCTGTTCTTTTACAAGCAGGTGCGGCGGCTGCTGGCCAGCCAGCGCGAGCACCGCTGGGACCAGCACGAGGTGGAGGAGTTGGGGGGCAAGGTGGTGGGCGTGGTCGGCTATGGGGCGGTGGGGCAGGCCTGCGCCGCGGCGCTGCGCCGGATGGGGATGCGGGTGCATGCGATCTCGCGGGGTCCCGATAGCCGGCTGCGGGGGGTGGAGCGGGTGTGGCCCGCCGCCGAGTTGAACGCCATGCTGGCGGGCGTGGATGTGCTGCTGGCGGCGGCGCCGCTGACGCCAGCGACCCGCCACCTGCTGGGCGCGGCCGAGTTCGCGGCGATGAAGCCGAGCGCGCTGGTGATCAACGTGGGGCGCGGGCCGGTGGTGGACGAGGCCGCCCTGATCGCCGCGCTGCGCGCGGGGCGGGTGGCCGGCGCTGCGCTTGACGTGTTCGAGCAGGAGCCGCTGGGGCGCGAGCATCCCTTCTGGGAAATGGACAACGTCTTGGTGTCGCCCCACTGCACCGACCGCAGCCGCGCGCCGCACTGGACCGAGCTGGGCATGCGCTGTTTTCTCGACCATTTCCGCCGCTACCGCAGCGGCCGCCCGCTGCCCAACCTGGTGGACAAGTCCGCCGGGTATTAATTTTGGCCGCCGGGTCGTTTATGATGCTAGGACGTGCCTTCTGAATTGCCCTCGCCCCCGCTTGCCACTCGCCGTCCCCAGGTGCACCGCTACCACGGCCAGGAGGTGGTGGACGACTACCACTGGCTGCGCGACCGCGACGACCCGGCGGTGCTCGCCTACCTGAAGGCCGAGAACGCCTACACCGCGGCGGCCACGGCGGCGCAAAAGCCCTTCGAGGAGGCGCTCTACCAAGAGATGCTGGGACGCATCCAGCAGACCGATTTGAGCGTGCCGACGCGGCGCGGCGCCTACTACTACTACTCGCGCACAGTGGAGGGGCAGCAGTACGCCATCCACTGCCGCAAGCGCGGCGAGGACGGGCCGGAGGAGGTGCTGCTGGACGCCAACCAGCTCGCCGCCGGGCTGGCATTTTTCAACCTGGGGACGTTCGAGGTCTCCGACCACGACCGCCTGCTGGCCTACACCACCGACACCACGGGCATGCGGCGCTACCGGCTCCACGTCAAGGATTTGACCACCGGCGCGCTGCTGGCCGACACCGCCGAGCGGGTGACCTCGCTGGAGTGGGCGGCCGACAACCAGACGCTGCTCTACACCACCGAAGACGAAGTCACCAAGCGCTCCGACCGGCTGTGGCGCCACCCCCTGGGACAGGCGGCGGTGGAGGTGCACTACGAGGCCGACGAGCTGTACCACATGGGGGTGGCACGCACCCGCGACCGCCGCTACTTGATGCTGGTGAGCGCCGCCACCGACTCGACCGAATTCCGCACCTGGCCCTCGGACCAGCCGGCGGCGGCGCCGCGGTTGTTTTTGGAGCGGCGCAAGGACCACAAGTACGAGCTCGCCCACCGCGACGGGCTGTTCTACGTGCGCACCAACCAGAACGCCAAGAACTTCCGCGTGGTCACGGTGGAGGCGGCCAACCCGAACTGGGAGGAGGCGCGGGAGTTCCTGCCCCATGACCCGGCGGTGCTGATCGAGGACTTGGATTTATTCCGCCATCACGCCGTGGTGCATGAAAAAGCCGAGGCGCTGAACCGGATGCGGGTCTACGACTTTGCCGCCGGCGCCTGGCGGGCGATTCCCTTCCCCGAGCCGGTGTATGCGGCCTTTCCCGCCGGCAACCCCGAGTTCGACACGGCGCAGTTCCGCTACAGCTACCAGAGCCTGATCACGCCGCCGAGCGTGTTCGACTACGACATGGCGACCGGCGCCTCGACGCTGCTCAAGCAGCAGCCGGTGCTGGGCGGCTACGATCCCAAGCTCTACCAGAGCGCGCGGCTGTGGGCGGGGGCGCGGGACGGGACGCGGGTGCCGATCTCGCTGGTCTACCGCAGGGATCGGCAGCGCCCCGGCCCGCTGCTGCTCTACGGCTACGGCGCCTACGGGTTCAGCATGGCGGCGACGTTTTCGAGCGCGCGGTTGAGCCTGCTCGACCGCGGCGTGGCCTACGCCATCGCGCACGTGCGCGGCGGCAACGAGCAGGGCGAGGCCTGGCACGACGCCGGCATGCTGATGCAGAAGAAGAACAGCTTCTTCGACTTGATTGACAGCGCCGAGACGCTGGTGCGCGAGGGCTGGACGGTGCCCGAGCAGCTCGGGGTGGAGGGCGGCAGCGCCGGCGGCCTGCTGGTGGGCGCGGTGCTCAACCTGCGGCCGGACTTGTTCCGGGCGGCGCACCTGGCGGTGCCGTTTGTGGACGTGGTCCACACCATGATGGACGCCAGCCTGCCGCTCACCGTGGGCGAGTACCTGGAGTGGGGCGACCCGAACCAGCCCGAGGCGTATGCCTACATGCGCTCCTACAGTCCCTATGACAACCTGGCACCGCGGCCCTACCCAGCCATGCTGGTCACCACCAGCCTCAACGACAGCCAGGTAATGTACTGGGAGCCGGCCAAGTACGTGGCCAAGCTGCGCACGCTCAAGAGCGACGGCCGGATGCTGCTGCTCAAGACCAATTTGGGAGCGGGCCACGGCGGCGCCAGCGGCCGCTACGACCGCCTGCACGAGGTGGCCTTCGAGTACGCCTGGTTTTTGCGGGAATTGGGGGCGGACCGGACTTAGATGAAAAGCGGTTTTCGATGTCGTGTCAGCCGATGACGCTGGCGCGGCGAAGAAGATCGTGGAGTCGGTGCTTTAAGGGAAATAGATGAGCCGCCCGGCCCCTGCCCCGCAGTCCTACGTAAATCAACGCCACGGAAATCCCGGGCCACCAAAATCGGTGACGACTAGGGCCGCGTCCAAGGCGCGGGCTCCTACGGCTTGGTCTTGAGAACATCGAGCAGCTCCAGGGGCAGTACCGCCGTCGGCGCGGCGTTCGGGTTGGCGATGGATGCAAGCGCGTACTCCACAGGATCAGTCCTCTCGATCCAGAATAGCGCCACTGCGCCGATGACCCGGAATTTGGAGCAATGGAAAAGGCCGTGCGACTTCCGCGTCAGCGCCCTCTGGAGCGGACCACATCCCCATTTGCCAAGGTTGACGAAACAGTCATCGGCGATCACCACGAGGCTGGGGAGCCTGCCAGTGAATTTCGGCAGCGCCTTTTTCACGGCGCACCGAATTCTCTCAGTTGGGTCGACTGGTCCGCCCTGCCCGTCGAGGTACTTCGGCTGCTTGGTGCGGCCGTCGGCAATCTCCGCGGGTGAGAGCTCGGACTGCCATGTCGGCCCCTTCACCTCGACGAAGCACGGCCCACCTCCGGACAGCTGCACTGAGAATTCGAGGGCGTGCTTCGGCGCATCAACCGGTTGCCAATCCACGATGGGAAACCCTTTGGTGTGGAGGTGGTAAGCGACCCGGATCTCCTGGAGCGCAGCATCGCGCAGGCGCCCATTTGCGCGAAGGCGCGGGCTGTAATGCCCGGTCTGACCCTGCGAGTCCACGAAGCCTATGAGTTTCTCGCACTCAATGGCGTAGCACTCGTGTGCAGGGTAGCCGTCCGACCACTTCGCCTTGTTCAAAAGGTCCTGCGTCAGCGGACCTAGTTGGAAACTGCGCGGCATCGTCCCATTTTATCTGGAATCGCCATTTTGAGTTCTCCATCACGTGATCTTTTCGCGGGGGTCGTGCCGCTTTGCCCGCTGGCAAAATCAGCGCGAAAGGCTGGGAAATTCCAGTAGGGCGGCCCGCCCCCGGGAGACGAATTCGGCGGCTCCGGGCGCGGGCAAAACACCCGCTGCCGCCTGGCGGCGGCAGCGGGCGTCGGGGGTGCGGCCGGGTTAATTGCTCAGGGTGTTGCTGATGGCGGTGGCTTTGCCTGCCATGGCTTTGTTGAAGGCGGGCAGGGCGGTGGTCTTCAACTGGTGGAAGCCGGCGCGCGCCGCCGCCAACTGGCGGTCAATGTTGGCGAGCACGCGCACCTGGGTGGCGGTGGGAGCGTAGTCCACGCCGCCGGCCTCGTCGCTGGCGCCTTGGCCAACGCCGCCGCTGAGCCAGATCAGGTTCATGTAGACCTTGTAGGCCTCGGGGAAGTACTTGTCGTCGCTCAGCATCTCGGCTTCGCTGACGAGTTGGTGCTCGACCCCGAGAATCCGGGTATTGAGCTGCTTCAGCGCGGGGGCGTCGGCGGGGCTGTCGGCCTTGAGCTGATCTTCGAGCTGCTTGCGCCAGATCTCCATCTGGTTGACCATGTCGGAGGTTTCGGTGATGTCGGCGCGGATATGGACCTGCATGGCGGTGGAGGTCCGGAGGGTGGCACTGGAGGCTTCCACGGCCGGATCCTTCACCACTTGGAAGGGCTGGGTGTAGGCCTTGCCGTCTATGGTCAGACGCACCTGGTAGCTGCCCGGCGCCGCCAGCGGGATGCCGGTGGTGGGGGTGATGCCCCAGTGGGTGATGGTGCGGATGCTCTTGCCCTCAAAGCGGGGCTCTTCCCAGATGTGCGGGTTCTCCGGCGGCGTGGTGCGCAACTGCACCAGGGTGGGAGCGTCGTAGAGCAGATCCCAGTAGGCGCCGTTGAGGCCTGCGTGGGCGGTGAGCATCTGCTTGCGGATCTCCTTGCCCTGGGCGTCGAGGATCTCCATCTGCACCGGGCCGGTGGGGGCGGAGGCGAGGTTGAACAGGAACTGCGGCCGGGCGGGCTGTGCGGCGGTGGGATAGACACCGCGCGCCTGGCGGAAGACGTCGCCGGGCTTGAAGAGCTGCGTCTCGGCGGGCGCATCCGTCGCGCCGGACTGCTCCAGGCTGGTGATATCGGGGAGGATGTAGAGGCCGCGGCCGTAGGTGGAGACGTCCACGTCGTGGAAGCGGGGCTCGACCGTGATCCAGCTCACGGGCGAGGGGGGCAGGCCGTTATTGAAGTGGACCCAGTGGCCGCCGTTGTCCATGGAATAGTAGAAGGCATGGGCGGTGCCGGCGAACAGCATGCCCTTGCGGTTGGGGTTTTGGGCAATGCTCAGGGTGTAGTCGAGCGGGTTGGAGCTGGGGATATCGCCGTTGATGCTCTTCCAGGTGGCGCCGAAATCGGTGGTTTCGAGCAGGTGCGGGCCGAAGTCGTTGTGGCCGGCCATGCGGAAATCCACGGCGATGTAGGCGGTGCCAGGATCGAAGGTGGAGGGCGCGATCTCATTGATGTTGCCCCAGCGGGGCAGGTGGAGGTTGGCGGTGACGTCCACCCAGTGGGGCTGGGCCTTGGACTCGCCGTCTTTGGTGTACCAGACTTTGCCGTCGTTGGTGCCGGCCCAGATGAGGCCGCGCTGGATGGTCGAGGGGGCGATGGACCAGACCACCTCGCCGTCGTATTGCGCCAGGTTGTCGCCCTCGATGCCACCGTTGCTGACCACGCGGGAGGGGTCCTTGGTGGAGAGATCGGGGCTGAACTCGCTCCAGGAGAATCCCTTGTTGTCGGTCTTGAGGATCATCTGGCAGCCGTAGTAGACGTTGTTGTGGTCGAACGGATCAATCGCCATGGGCGAGGTCCAGTGGCAGCGGTACTTGACCTGGTTGGGGGGCGAGTCGAGGGTGATTCTCTCGGGTTCGACCGAGTGGGCCTCGCCCTCGACGGCGTTGAAGCGGGTGAGCTTGCCGCCATAGCAGGAGGCCCAGACGATGTTGGCGTCGGTGGGATCGGGCACAGTGAAGCCGGACTCGCAACCGCCGATGTTGGCTTGGTAGGTGGGGGCGGAAAGGCGGGGAGTGCCGTAGCCGCTGCCGGCGCCGCTGGGGGAGGTGCGCAGGTCGTTGGGGCCGAAGGCCATCCCGGCCGGCGCCGGGGCGGGCTTGGGATACTGCGCCAGCAGTTCCTGATTCACCGCGCCGCGGCCGCCGCGGCCACGGCCAAAAAAGCCGCGCCCGCCGCCCCGGCCCTCGGGCATGAACTCGTTGGCCGGCAGCAGGCCGTTGCCGCTGGCCTGGGAGACGGTGCTGACGATGCGCATGGTGCCGTCGTCTTGGCGGTTGCTGTAAATCCAGTAGGGGACGCGGTTGTCGGTGAAGACGTGGTAGGTCTGGCCGTTGGGCAGGGAGACGTGGAGGGCGGTGCCGGCTCCGGTGGCGATGCTGGCGCCGCCGTCGTCGGTGAGGACGTAGCGGGCGGGGTCCTTGGGATCCATCCAGATGTCGTGGCAGTCGCCGCAACTGGCGGCGCCGACTTGGCGGATATCGCCGCCGTTGCCGGAGAAGTGGCGGCCGCCGTCGGTGGAGCGGTGGAAGCTACTGCTGGTGATGAGCACGTCGTTGGCGTTCTGCGGGTTGACGCCGAGGCGGATGTAGTAGCCGGCGCGGCCGATGAGGGAGCGATCCCAACTCACCACCTGCCACTGGGCGCCGCCGTCGTCGGAGCGCCAGAGCGAGCCCTGGTTGGTGGTCTGGATCAGGGCGTAGGCGCGCTGCGGGTTGGAGGGGGCGATGGCCACGTCAATCTTGCCGAGCGGGGAGTGGGGCAGGCCGGCGGTGACGTGGGTCCAGGTCTGGCCATTGTCGTGGGAGAGGTAGACGCCGCTGCCGGGGCCGCCGCTGGCCTCGTCCCAGGTGCGCTGGGTGACCTGCCAGGTGCCGGCGATCAGGGTATTGGGGTCGGCCTGGTCCATCGTCAGGCCGCTGCAGCCGGTGTCGGGGTTGACGAAGAGGGTGTGCTTCCAGGTGGCGCCGCCGTCGGTGGAGCGGAAGACGCCGCGGCTTTGCTGGGGGGCGCTCAGGCGGCCCTCGGCGCAGACGAAGACGTTGTTGACGTCGCGGGGATTGACCACGATGCGGGCGATGCGGCCGGTGCGCTCCAGGCCCAGGTGCTGCCAGGTGGCGCCGGCGTCGGTGGACTTGTAAACGCCGTCGCCGACGATGTCGGCGGGGCGGATGACCCAGGGCTCGCCGGTGCCCACCCAGACGGTGGAGGGATCGGAGGGGGCGACGGCAATGGTGCCGATGGCGGCGGCATCCTGCTTATCGAAGATGGGCAGAAAGCTGTGGCCGCCATCGGTGGACTTCCACAGGCCGCCCGAGGCCGCGCCCAAATAGTAGGTGCTGGGGTCGCCGGGCACGCCCGCGGCCGAGGCGATGCGCCCGGCCGCGGCCGGACCCATGTAGTGGAACTGCAGCGGCGGCACGGTGGTGGTCCGCTGCGGGCCCGCCGGCCCGCGGCCGTATTGCGCCGCCAAGGGCAGGCACAGGCTCACTGCAATCGCCAAAACCGCGGCAAAGGACAAACGCTTCATGGGCAGCCCTCCTAGAACAGGAATATGGTAGTCGCCTGCCAGCAGGAGCGCAAATTAATCTTTATGGTCAGGCGTGATGCGGGACCGCGGCCTCGGCCGGCATCGGGACCGCCAGCTCGGGCATGGGATCGGCGGTGAACAGATGGCGGCAGGGGCGGGCCAGCAGGGCCGCCCAGCGCGCCGCCTTGCTGACGCGGGCGCTGTCGGTGGCGATGCCAGTATTGGCGTACATCTGGCGGTAGAGCTTGGAGATAAAGATAAAGGCCAAGCGGCCGCGCAGGCCGGGGACGCAACTGGAACGCCGCCAGATCGAGCCCATGCTGTAGAAGCGGTCCCAGACCTGTTGGGTGCGGGCGCGGATCTCTTCGGCCTCCATCACCGGATGGGGGACGTAGACCTTGGGGCGCAGCGCCTGGGGGATGAGCCAATGGCGGGCGAGGGGGATGCCGCCGACGGGAGCGGCCTTCTTGGCGGTGGTGTCTTCCCACTTTTTGAAGTCCACGGTGCCGGGGAAGGGGGTGAGCATGACGAACTGGGCGAAGGTGACGCCGGCGCGCTGGGCGAGGTCGAGGGTGGCGTCGAAGGTGGCGGGGCGGTCGCTGGGCAGGCCAAAGATGAACGAGCCCAGCACGTGCAACCCGTGGCGGCGGAAGGTTTGCAGGCGCTCGACCAGTTGTTCGCCGCTGGCGTTGAAGTCCTTATAAACGTCCTTGAGGCCCTCGGGGGTGACCGCCTCGACCCCGATCAGGGCGCCGCGGATGCGGGCGTTGCGCATGGCGTCGAGGAACTCCGGGTCTTCGGCCGATTCCATGGTGATCTGGGTAAAGAACACCAGATCGGAAGGCAACTGCGCCAGGCGCCGCATTAGTTCGAAGCGCTCGCTGCGGATGGCCTGCAGCGTGGCCACGCGGGCGGTGTTGCCCTGGGCCTCGGCGAGGCGGAGGTCGGTGAGCGAGACGGGATAGAAGTTGTCGTCGGCGAGGGCGATGAAGCGGTAGCCGCGGCGGCGGAGGTCCACCACCTCCTGCAGCACCGCGTCCACGGTGCGGGGGCGGGGCTTTTGCCCGTCGGTGCGCCACACCGAGCAGAAGGAGCAGTGCTTGGGGCAGCCGCGCACGGTCTGCACCGAGCCCCACATGTAGCTGTCCTTGGGCAGCAGATCCCAGCGGGCGCGGAGGAACTGCTCGCCCTCGATGCGGCCGCCCTCATACTGCGGCCGGGGAGCGGCGGCGCGGCAATCGTCCAGCACTTGGGACCAGATGACGTCGCCGTCGCCGCGCACCACGGCGTGCGCCTGGCCCAGCTCGCGCGCCTCCTCTGGATAGAGGGTGGCGTGGATACCGCCGAACACCACCCAGGCGCCGCGTTCGCGCGCCGCCCGCCCCAGCTCGTAGCCGCGCAGCGCATTGCCGGTGTGGATTCCGATCCCGACCACGTCGCCAGCGCCGATGGTGTTGACATCGAGCACGGTGAGGGTCTCATCGGTGATGGCGGGGTCGCCGTACGCGGCGGGGGTGGCGGCCGCCAGCACATAAAGCCAGCGGGGCGTGATCACCGCTACGCCAAACGAGAGGTGGCTGGGGTTGACAAGGTGGACTCGCAGTGGAAAATCCTCCCGCCCGGATGTGGGCCACGCCGCGCGCATCGCGACTTCGCCCGGGATCCCGGCGATGCTTTGGCGATACTACGCCCCCGCCAGCGCAATCCCTAGCAAAATGTAGCGGACGGCATGGGGCAGGCGTTGACAAGTCCAGAACCGGCCCTTAGAGTTATGTTGGCGCGGGCCCCTTTGGTTGGCGCGGGCCCCTGCGCGGCTGCGCCGCGCGCCCCGCTTGTGAGCCGCCCCGCTATGACAGCGCGGGGCGGCATGCTCGCGCCGGCTTGGGGGCCCCGGGGCCCCCAGCCGGCACTGCGCGATGGTTGGCGCGGGTCTCTGCGGAATTCCGCAGCCCTTCGCGCCGATTTTGCCGGCAGGCAAAGCGGCGCGACCCCCGCGACTGGAGTTTTGTATGCGTTCCCTCTGCCGCCGCGTCGGCCTGGTCTGCCTGCTGGCCGCCGGCTTGGCCGCCCAGGCGCCGCCGCCCGCGACGATCCGGCTGCCGCTGCAGCAGGCCACGCTGGCGAATGGGCTGCGGGTGATTCTCTCGCCCGACAGCAGCGCCCCCACCGTCTCCCTTAGCCTGACCTACGATGTGGGTTCGCGCAACGAGCGCAAAGGGCACACCGGTTTCGCCCACCTGTTCGAACATTTGATGTTCGAGGGCACACCAAAGGTTCCCAAGGGCCAATTCTTCACCTTGATTTCGACCTACGGCGCCAACATGAACGGCACCACCAACCAGGACCGGACCAACTACTTCGAGACGCTGCCGGCCAACCAATTGGACCTGGGGCTCTACCTGGAGGCGGACCGGATGCGCTCGTTGCCGGAGGCGATGACCCAGGCCAAGCTCGACAACCAGCGCCAGGCGGTGGAGGAGGAGCGGCGGCTGCGCACCGACAACGTCGCGTATGGCCGCTCGGACGAGCTGGTGCACGAACTCGCCTACGACAATTTCGCCTACCAGCATCCGGTGGTGGGCTCGATGAAGGACCTCAACGCCGCCTCGCTCGCCGACGTGGTCGCCTTTTTCAAGACCTACTATCTATGCCCCCAACAACTGCGTGCTGACGCTGGTGGGCGACTTCGAGCCGAGCGCGGCGCTGGCCAAGGTGAAGCAGTATTTTGGCGACATTGCCAGCCAGCCGCTGCCGCCGCCCCCCGACATGTCGCAGCCGGCGCAGACGAACGAGCGCCGCCAGACGGTGACCGACGCGTTCGCGCGGCTGCCGCGCATCGTGATCGCCTACCGCATCCCCGACGGCAACTCGCCGGACTGGTTTGCGCTGAACGTGCTGGGCGATATCCTCACCCGCGGGCGGGCCGCGCGACTCAACCAGTCGCTGGTGCAGACCCAGCACCTGGCCATCAGCCTGAGCGCCAACCCCACGCAGATGCGCGGGCCGGGGCTGTTCGAGTTTGACGCCCTCCTGCGGCCCGGCAAGAAGATGGCGGCGCTGGAGGCGGGCATCGAGGGCGGGGTGGCCGACGTCGCCGCCCACGGCGTGAGCCAGGCGGAGGTGGACCGGGCGGTGATGCTGGACTACACCGACATCCTCTCGAACTTGCGAGGCACGCTCGACCGGGCGGTCGAGATCGGCACCTATGCGGTGGAGTACCACCAGCCCGAGATGATCTATAGCGTCTACGAGCGCTTCCGCGCGGTGACGCCCAAGGAGGTGCAGCGCGTGGCCAAGCAGTACTTCGCCGCCGGCAACCGCACGGTGGTGATTACGCTGCCGGAGCCGACCCCTGGTTGGCGCGGACTCCCCACCTTTCTGTCAAGGGTGACTTGGGTTGTCCGCCGGGTCGGGCGGGGGGGAACGGCGGCAAGGATCATAGAGCTGGCCATGGCGCAGCATGGCGCACAGCATCTGCAGTTGGCGGTCGGCGAGGCCGCGCAGGGCGCGGCCGTGGGAGTGTCCGCGGGCCCGCAGGCGGGCGTAATGGGCTTTGGCGGCGGGGTCGCGCATCATGCTGCAGCGGCTCCAGTGGTAGACCGCCTCGCGCACCGGGCGGCTGCAGGCGCGGCGCATCGCCACCAAACGGC
>Ga0307374_10009759_pt1 | contig 14084 bp, 11 predicted proteins | sample OX3MG_FD_202532 | JGI IMG/M metagenome (GOLD analysis project Ga0307374, IMG submission 202532) | Soil microbial communities from Risofladan, Vaasa, Finland - OX-3 | ecosystem: Environmental > Terrestrial > Soil > Coastal area > Acid sulfate soil | place: Finland: Risofladan, Vaasa | collected... | reverse complement strand
GGCCACCTCTCCGAAATTAACTTCTTGCTGCATTGTAGCTTAGGACCCGATTTTGTGACAGTCCGCTCTTTGGTTGCTGCATTTTGGTGCATACTGTCACACTTTTGTCACACTCATTATGTAGTAGTTTCTCGACCGCCGCTCGCTTTGACTCAAGATTCGTGTGCGTGTAGCGCATCGTTACGGTAATGCTCGAATGCCCCAACAATTCTTTCACCGTAACGATATCCACGCCGCGATCCACCAGTCGCGAAGCAAAAGTATGACGCAGAGTGTGCCACGTCACGCCAGAGATTCCCGCCTTGCGACATGCGCGAACAAATCCATTTTTGAGATCAACAAACGGTTTGCCGGTTTCGGGATTGTAGAAAACGACTTCACTCCTTTTGCCCAGCGCCCAATACTCCAAAACCTTTCGCGCATCCGCGTTAATCGGAATGCCGCGAATCTTTTGCGTCTTGGGCGCAAAGACATTCAGAATGTTTTTCTCGAAATCCACGTTATTCCAGCAAAGCGAAAAGATTTCTCCGACACGCAAACCCGTATTCAGGGCGAAACGAATCAAGTCCTGAAGGTACAGTGCCGCATTTCGAAGAAGTTTTTCTTCCTCTTCTGGATTCAAAACCCGAAGCCCGGTGTTGAATTCCCGAAAGAATTTCACCTTGCGGAAGGGATTCAAACCCAGATAAAGGTCCCATTCGATTGCGAGATTGAACATTCTCTTGAGCAAAGCCATCTCCCGATTCACTGTCGAACCGGAAACCGAAGCCCGTCTGTGCATTTTGTAGCCTTCGATATCCGCCGACGTAATGTCGGTAAGCTGTCTTTCGGTTCCGAAGAACTTTTTCAAATGCCCAAGCATCTGTTCATCCCGCAACCAGGAACGTTTGTTGACCTTCGCGTGCTCCATGTAGCGCTTGCCGAATTCGCCGAAAGTGATCTTTACGGGCCGTCTGAAAACGCCCCGCAAAAGCTCAGACTTTCGGATATTCAAAAGCGATTCGGCATCGCGCCGGTTTGTGCTCCGCGATGATTCTTGAATTCGCTCGCGGTTTTGATCGAAATAATCAACCCACCAAACACGGCCTCTTTTGTAGATACCCATCTGCGGCTACCTTTTCTACCCTTTGCCAGCCGCACGGGTATTGTAGCAAGGATTAGAGCGGCTGCCAGAGCGGGAAGATTGCTGTCGTGGATATTGCTTATTGGACTCTACGAAACTCTCCAGATCACGCGAATCAAAGCGCAAAGCTCTGCCGATCTTTACGAACGGGATGCGCCGTTGCCAGACCCACCCGTAAAGCGTTGAGACGGAGACGGCCAAGTATTGAGCGGCTTCGCGGATCGTTAGAAGCCCCTCGCGAGGTAACGTCTCTTTCGTGGAATCGAGTTGTGTTTCAGTCAGCAAGGATTTGCCTCATTAGGTTTATTTGGTTCCTGAGACTGCCCCGGTTACGATCTCGGCTTTTGTTGCTTCTGCAAATACCAAACCAGAAGCACGGCGGCGAGCACGATTGCGGCAATTTCGAGCGCGCCAATGACGGTGATTCTCATTGTTTCCCCTCCCAGGGCACGATGGCCCTGCAATCCTTCTGCGAGCATCGGAATCCTTTCAGGCTTCCATCGAACGAGCTGGTCTCTATGAGCCTCTGTTCCGCCCAGAATTTGCTCCCGCACTTAGGGCAGGTCAGGCGGTAGCGTCGTTCCATCTCCTGAAGCCGTGCCGCCAATCCTTCGCGTTCGCCCTGCTCGATCAGGCTGCTGAATTCCGCGATTCCGGCAGGCCCGCGAACGAATAGCTGTATCCCGCATGGATCGCACGTTATGTACGGCTTATTTTTCTTCGACAGCCGGACTTCACGAATGCCCGTGCAAACTGGGCAAGGAAATTTGCGTTTTCCGTCTATAGCTGGCACTTATCTCCTCTTTCCCATTGGCTGTATCGAGTGTTTCGCTCTATCATTCACGACTAGGCCCTCGGTTACAGGCATAGATTACAGCGTTTTTTCGCGATCTCATGGCAACGCAAGAATGCAATTCGTCGCTCCAAGAGCGATTTCCTGGCGTTCCTTCTGGTGGTTAGCAGGAGATTCCTGGCAATAGGCCCTTATGGGGATGGGAATTGCTGGCGAAGAATTTAGGGGACATCGAGCAGTCTGCGCTATGAAAAGCAAAAGAAGACCCTTGAAACGCAATGGTTCATCACAAACGGGGAAAGAAAAGCCCGGCCCGAAAACCATCCCCGACAACTTCCTCTTGGGTAGTCGCAACGGCTGGATTTCTCTGTTCGAGGAATACTGGGCGGAGATCGGGTGGGGGCTGGAATGCATCCGCAACCGGCGAAGCAGCACGATTGAGGATGTCCGAGAAGCCTTCCTGCCCTTAAAAGAAAAACCCAATAGTGGAATGGCCGCATGCTTCTATCAAGATTCCACAGAAGTCGCTGACGCAAGGGAAATGCGCAAGAACAGAAAACAACTTTCAAAGCTAGACAGAGAGATTCCACAAATTAAGTCGAAAGGCGATGAGCAGCTATGGGCGTGCCGGGACGCAGAGGCCGCCGTCAAAGAAGCGAACCCAAACGACAAGGATAAAGTTCAGGCAGAGGCCCACAGCCGAAAAGAATGCCTGCTTCAGCTTGAGGCGAATCTTAATCGGGCAGAAGAAGAGCGCAATGCCCTTTACAAGAAGTTGCATGACGAGGAAGGCTTCATATTTCGGACTGAATTGCTGGATTTTCTGCGTTCCAGGAGATATGCCGTTAGTCCGCGGAGTCTCGCCAATGCTTTGGCGGGTCTGCCAACTATGAAATGGCGACAATCGTTTGCGCGGTGCTCTGCGATGGTTGAAGAATCCTACGTAAAGCTCCCGTATCTAGTTTTCCTAGCCATCTCTCGCATGTGGGACCGCAGGCCCAAAGAGTTCCGTCGAGCACCGGTTGATTTCTTTCAGGGCGAGGTTATCAAACTGCCTAAGAAGCACGGCGAAGCGCGGGACCAACTCTGCGAGAATTGGCGCGACCTCAGATTGGCAATCGAGGAGTGTTGGAAGGCAATACACTCTGCCGCATCTATTGCCTTTATCGTCACAAGGATATTCATCAAGAATCGGACCCAGCAGAAGAGCGCATTAGAGCGGGTTCTCGCCGCCCGGGAAAAACTCGTTTCGCCGTAACGTTACGCACGTTACGTCACGTTACGCGCACAGTTTCAAGACAGAAGCACGCATTATGGCCCAAGGGAAAACAAGAACTTGAATTACAATAGAGCAGCGAGGTGAGTGATGGCACATCGGTTCACTGTGATTTTCGAAAAGGAAGAAGAAGGCGGATACCACGTTTTCTGCCCGACTTTGCCGGGATGCCATACGCAGAGCGAGACCATCGAAGAAGGCATCCAGAATATCCGCGAGGCTATCGAACTTTACGTTGAGACCCTAACGGAAGATGGTCTGCCGATCCCGACCGAAGACATTCTGATTAAACCCATTGAGATTCCCGCGTGACCCCGAAGTTGCCAGCGGTCACGGCGAAGGAACTCGTTCGCGTGGCCGAGCAGATTGGGTTTGCTTTCCGGCGACAAAGCGGCAGCCACGCGATTTACATTAGGCCAAACGACCAAGCGCGAGTCGTAATTCCCATACACAAAGGCGAATTGAAGCGCAAGACTTTGCACGCCATTATCCGGGACTTGAAAATCACCGTCGAGGAATTTCGCGCGATGCTTTGAAATTCGCGACTGGCAATCCCACCGTAAACAACCTCATAAGTTTCGACATTCCCATCGCTCGCTTTTCTGTTACTCGGTTCGAATTATGAACTAAACCCTTAACCACCGGGGCATCAGTTGTCGTAGAATCTTCTCGCAAATAAAGACGGCTCTGACGGAAAGATTCTCAACGGGAACCGGGAATCCAATCCCGTCGGGGCAAAAGGCGACATGCCTAAGAAGACCACTATTCCAAGGGCAGCTAAGAGCTATAAGCACGCGGACAAAGACGCGGCGATGCGCCCGGAAGTGGGGACGCAGGCGCGATTCACGAAGAAACTGCCGCCGAAAACGTATCACTACGATTCGTCGCTCTCGCCCGCGCTCGATTACGACGGCCAGAATCACGCCCGCGAATTGGGCGAATGGCTACTGAAACAAATCGAGGAAGCCTCACGGTTGCCCGCTCCGCATACTTTCAAAGATCGGCGCGAATTCAAGACTGCGGACGGAAAAGTCGCGTGCTCTGTCACTGGGCTGCAAGATGCCGTTGCCGCGCTAAAAGCTCTGAGCAAGCCGTTTCTGAATTGGGCGGGAAAGGCCGAACGGCTGAGTTTCGACGTACCGACGCTGCCGCTCTTTGTCCATGAACGGCTTTCCACGAAGGCGATTCTCGAAACGTTGAAGGGCCATAAGCGCGACAAGCAGTTGGACATGCTCGATCTGTTCGGCGATCCGCAGCATCCCATCGCGGATCAAGTGCTGCGCGCCTATGAGCATCGGGACAAATGGGTGAATCGGATGATTCTGGGCGATTCGCTTGCGGTTATGAATTCGCTTCTCCGTTACGAATCGCTGGGCGGCCAGGTCCAGATGATTTACATGGACCCGCCCTATGGCGTGAAGTTTGGCTCGAATTTTCAGCCGTTTGTTCGCAGGCGCGACGTAGGCCACGGCGACGATGAAGATATGACACGCGAGCCGGAAATGGTCCAGGCATACCGGGATACATGGGAATTGGGTTTGCATTCATATCTGACTTATTTGCGCGACCGTCTACTTCTTGCACGTGATCTTCTCCATCCGAGTGGAAGCATCTTCGTCCAGATAAGCGATGAAAACCTCCACCACGTGCGCGAGCTAATGGACGATGTATTTGGACTTGAAAACTCTTGCGCGATTATTGCCTTTCAGAAAACCGGCGGGGCCGCACCAAAGCTCCTATCGCCCATCGCGGATTACCTGCTTTGGTACGCTAAGGAAAAGGACCGCGTTAAGTACAGGCAGATATTCCTACGAAGAGAACTGTCACAACCCGGGATGGAACTGTATTGCTGGGTGGAAATGCCTGACGGGGAGATACGACAGCTAACCGCAGAAGAACGAGTCTATCCTGAAAGGCTCGCGAGGGGAGCGAAAGTCTTCCAGACCGTTTCGCTGCAAAGCCCCGGCCCGAGTCCCAACGATCCCGGCGACTTTCGCTACGAGGGCAAGACGTATTACCCCAATCCGAATAGACATTGGGCGACACATCCTGAAGGCCGGGCCCGCTTGGTAGCTGCAAATCACGTCATTGTTTCCGGCGAAGAATCGCTCAGATACAAGATGTACTTAGAAGATTATCCTGTTTATCCGATCACGAACGTCTGGAATGACACACAACAAGGAGGTTTTAACGAGGCGAAGATTTATGCAGTCCAGACAGCGAGCAAGGTTATCGCCCGCTGCCTGTTGATGACAACCGACCCCGGCGACCTCGTTCTTGATCCAACATGCGGGAGTGGCACGACAGCCTATGTCGCCGAACAGTGGGGAAGGCGCTGGATCACAATTGATACAAGCCGTGTCCCGCTTGCACTCGCTCGCCAACGCCTTTTGACGGCAACGTATCCGTGGTATGAACTCCAAGACGAAGCGCGCGGCCCGACGAGCGGTTTCGTTTACAAGCGCAAGCAGAACAAAAAGGGCGAAGAAGTCGGCGGCATCGTTCCGCACGTGACGCTCAAATCCATCGCGAATGATCAACTGCCCGAAGAAGAAGTGCTTGTAGACCGGCCCGAAGAGAATTCGGCGATTACGCGAGTCACTGGCGCGTTTTGTTTTGAAGCGACGCTGCCGGTCGCTTCTGACGGCGAAGCGAAAGAAGAGCCGGAAAAGCAAGCCGGAATGAAGGAAGACGCTTCATTTGCCGACCGGATGCTCGAAGTCTTGCGCCGTTCGCCGATGATTCGTCTGCCGGGAAACAAGACGATCAACCTGAAAAACATCCGCCCGCCCGCAAAGACGCTTTCGCTTTCCGCTGAGGCAATGACAGACGCTACGGCAAATGGCAAGGCAACGCTCGGCGACGCCATGCAAGAGGCAAAAGAAAAGAACGGTCAATCCCTGCCGCTCTCGCAAAAGCCCGTCGCTATCGTTTTCGGCCCAGAGAATGCCGCCGTAAGCGAACGCTTGATAAACGAAGCGTCGCGCGAAGCCTATCAGAAGGGCTACGCCCACCTATACGTCATCGGGTTTCAAATCGAGCCAAGCGCGCGGCTTCTCGTCGAGAAAAACGCGGAGATGGGCAGCATCCCGGCTACGTATGTGCAAGCCACGACGGACCTGACGATGGGCGACTTATTGAAGAACATGCGTTCGAGCCAGATTTTCAGCGTTTGCGGAATGCCGGAAGTGAAGCTGACGCGGCTGAAAACGAAGAAGGACGGTGACGGCGCGAAATATCAAGCGGCGCTAATAGGGCTGGACGTTTTTGATCCGGTGACGATGGACGTGGATCACAAATCAGGAAACGACGTGCCCGCGTGGTTTCTGGACACGAACTATAACGCCCTTTGCTTCCATGTCTCGCAAGCCTTCTTTCCCAAGACTGGCGCATGGGAGAGCCTGAAAAAAGCCCTCAAAGCGGAATACAGCGAAACTGTTTGGGACCATTTGGCCGGGAACGTCAGCACGCCCTTTGAACTCGCCAAAGGGCAGCAAATCGCCGTCAAGGTGATAGACGACCGGGGCAACGAACTTATGGTTGTGAAGAGCGAGAGCGACGCGGAATCGGAATGAATAGCCACGAAGTCGAAGAACCTATCCTAAATAAGCCCTTTGAAGAGCCAAAGCTGTATTGGTTTATCAAAGAGGGGGAGCAGCCAGAAAAACGCCAAGGCCGCCGCCCTTCGATTGTTTTTCCGCCGCGCGACCAAAAGGAAGATTGGACGACCGGCGACGGAATTCTGGCCCGTTCCCAAGATTACGAAAACGCTTATGAGCTTGTCCTGGCGAATCGCATTCGGCAAAAAGTGGGCGAATGGCGAGCGGCAGGCTTTCCCGGCGTAACCCGGACAACCAAAGAAATCCTCGAATGGTGGACGCGAGACGGGCGCGACGACACGAAACGGCTTTTCTTCGCGCAGCTCGAAGCCGCCGAAACCATCATTTTTCTAAAAGAAGCGCGAGCCGACTATCTGCAAGGAATCAACGTTCCCCGAGAAGAGCCGAGCGAAGAACGCATAGCGGCTGGTTATGCAGGATTCGCGCGCTATGCGCTGAAGATGGCGACGGGAAGCGGGAAGACAACTGTTATGGGAATGCTGGCCGCGTGGAGCATCCTCAACAAAGTGAACGACCGCAGCAACGCGACCTATTCGGACGTGGTTTTGGTTTGCTGTCCGAATGTGACAATCCGCGACCGCCTGAAAGAGCTAGACCCGGAATTGGGCGAAGCGAGTATTTACCGGACGCGCGATCTTGTCCCAGCGCACCTGATGCCGCTGCTTACGCAAGGCAAAATTTTGATTACGAATTGGCACGTCTTTGAGCCGCAAACCATGCAGGCGGGCGGCGTCAGCGCACGGGTAATCAAGGCGGGAGTGCCTGTCACCGTCCGCGAGTGGGTTTACATCGGACAAAAAACCACGACGGCGCGCGGAAAACGGTATCTGAGTCAGAAAGACTACGAAAAACAAGTTGGGGCTGGAATTCTGACTATTAAAGAAGAAGAGCGCGACGATGGCGGGGCGCTGCATCGTGTGCAGGTCGAATCCACGAAGCACATCGAGAGTGATGCGTCTTTAATCAATCGCGTTCTGGGGCGCGAGATTGGCGGCAAACAAAACATTCTCGTAATGAACGATGAGGCCCATCATGCCTATCGCATCCGCCGCGACGAAGAAAACGGGGACGAAGACGAAGAGGAAAGCGAAGAATTCTACAAAGAGGCGACGGTTTGGGTCGAAGGATTAGACCGCATTCAAAGGTTACGCGGAATCAACTTTTGCGTGGATTTATCCGCTACTCCCTACTTTTTGGGCCGCGTCGGGCAGGAAACCAACAAGCCTTTTCCGTGGGTAGTCAGCGATTTTGGATTGGTTGACGCTATTGAATCCGGCCTCGTAAAGATTCCGCAGTTGGCCATTCGGGATACCACCGGCGAACAGATTCCTGGATATCTGAATATCTGGCGCTGGCTGATGGAGAAATTGACGCCCGCCGAAAAAGGCGGCACAAAGGCCAGCCCCAAGCCCGAAGCGGTCTTGAAGTGGGCGCATACGCCCATTGCGATGCTCGGCGGGGAATGGGAAAAGCTGCGCGAAGACATGGCCGCGCAGAAAAGCGATCCGAGACCGCCCGTATTCATCATCGTTTGCAAGAACACGAAAATTGCGAAAGTCGTTTATGACTGGCTGGGCGAAGACAAAGCGCCATCCGGCATCCCACCCGCGAAGCTAGATGGATTCCGAAACCGCGACGGAGAAATCAATACGATTCGCGTGGACTCTAAAGTCGTGAACGAAACAGACACCGGCGAAGCTAAGAACGATGAATCTCGCTGGATGCGTCTGACCCTCGATACCGTAGGAAAGCGGCAATGGCCCGAAGATAAACAGGGACGGCCCATCTATCCGACAGACTTCGAGGAACTGAGGGAGAAGCTAAAACGCCCGTTGCATCCGCCGGGACGCGATGTCCGCTGCATTGTGAGCGTCGGGATGCTTACGGAAGGATGGGACTGCAATACCGTCACTCACATTATCGGTTTGCGTCCTTTCATGTCGCAGCTTCTATGCGAACAGGTAGTCGGGCGCGGACTGCGCCGGGCCAGCTACGATCTGGGCGCTGACGGCAAGTTTTCGGAAGAAGTGGCAAAGGTCCTCGGCGTTCCCTTTGAAGTGATCCCGTTCAAAGCGAACCCCATAGGCGGGGCGGTTTCGCAGCCGAAACGCTGGCACGTCCACGCCATTCCCGAAAAAGCGAATCTTGTGATTCGGTTCCCGCGCGTTGAAGGTTATACCCAAGCGATTCGGAATCGCGTGAGCGTGGATTGGCAAACAGTTTCGACGCTACGTCTCGAACCCGGAAAGATTCCGCCGGAAGTCGAAATGAAGGCTCTGAGCATTACAAATACCGGCAGGCCGTCACTAAGCGGACCGGGCCGCATAGACGAAGCGAACTTGCGAGATTTTCGGGCGAAGCGGCGCATTCAGGAACTCGTTTTCGATTGCGCCAAGCAGCTTACGCGGGATTATTCCACGCAGCGCACATGCACCGTTCCGCCGCATGTACTCTTTCCGCAGATCGTCGCAATTGTAGGGCGGTACGTCAGCGAAAAAGTGCAAGCCGAACCGCCCGCCGACAAAAAGGACCTGTTTCTATCCCCTTACTGGGGATGGCTCATTGAGCGTTTGATAGAAGCAATCCATCCAGACACGTCTCAGGGCGAAGCAGCCGAAATACCGCGCTATGAAACCAGCCGGGGACCGGGATCAACGGAAGAAGTGAGTTTTTGGACTTCGCGCGACGTGCGAGAGGTCTTGCGCAGTCATTTGAATTACGTTGTGGCCGACACGAAAAAGTGGGAGCAATCGGCGGCCTACTTTATTGATAAGCATCCCAAGGTCTTCGCATTTGTAAAAAATGCTGGCCTAGGTTTCGCCATTCCTTACTTGCACAACGGTCAGATGCACGATTACATGCCTGATTTTATTATCAAGCTCAACGGCGACGGCGAACGCTTTCTGATTCTTGAAACAAAGGGATACGATCCGCTCGAAGAAGTGAAAAGCCATGCTGCCCAACGCTGGGTATCAGCCGTCAACGCAGAAGGTAGCTACGGTCATTGGGGATACGTCATCGCCCGCAAGCCCACAGAAGTAAGTTCGATTATTTCTGCACTCACGCCGGTAGCAACGTGAAGTTTAGATTCCACTTCCGAAGGCTAAAGAAATGAACAGCCAAACACAGACCGTGCAGCGGCATTTGTGCCTTTACGGGGCTATGTCTCAAGGCGAGTTAAAGAACCTCCTCGAACTCCGTTCAATAGATTCCGATGAACGCAAGCTCGAAATAATGGATCATTGGAAGGAAGCTGCAAAGCACTTCCAACTTTTAGCGACTGCACGATCCAGCCAGCACCGATCAACTGTTTATCGATGTTCTCGCGCGCTTTTGCTTCGGGGGAATCGCCAACCTTGCTCATCGGGCGCATTATAACCACTTACTTGCTGCCTGGTTAAGACTATGGTAAGTAACTTGCCATAACTGACAGCCAACAAGGCGCTAAATAGAGTATGAGATGAAGAAGTCATGCACCGCGCGGCTGGGCCTTTTTGCTTTGGATCAGATGTTTGGCGGGTTGGTCAGGGTAGTTCTACGTCAAGTCTGTAGAGATCGCTCGTGCCGAGGTCTCGAACCAATAACACGGAGCCGTCCGGCGCGAGGCCGCTCCAGACCCCGTCCACGCCGGTGAGACGAAAATCTGGGTCGCTTGCCAGCTTTTCTATCTTATTTGTCGAAACCATCCAGCGGTAGGTGCCGGGGTGTTCAACAAACCCTCCAAAGTATGGCGTGCGGAAGCAGACGTACGTCCCATCCGGTGACCAGCGCGGGAAGTCCGCCAATTTCGCCAGAGCCAGAATTCTATGAGATGTGGTGTCGTAGAGCGTGAGTTCTTGATCGGCCAAGGCCACAATCTTGCTCCCGTCCGGAGAAACTTGACCCAAACGCAGGCCAGCGGTACCCGGGAGCAGTGCGACATGCCTGCTCCCCGGGGCCACGACGTACAAGGCGGAGTTCTGACCGTTGGCATCGAAGCTCGTGAACACGATCGATTTCCCCTGGGATGACCACGAGGGATAAAGCTGGCGGCCGTGCACGCCTGGTGCCGCCAAAGCTGGCACGCCGCCATCCCGAGGAAGAATGTAGATTTTGCGGGGCGCTCCTGGCTGCGCCGCGGCATCAAACGCCAGTTGCGATCCGTCCGGCGACCATTGTGGATTGAAGGCTCGCATCGGGGCGAAGGTTAGCTGTCTCGGGTCGCTTCCATCCGCCCGGCTGCGCACCAGTACGCCTTCGGGAAACTCGACGTAGGCCATCCAAAGCCCGTCGCGTGAGAACGCCACTTCGTCGGCCGCTAACCCCTGGGCGTATGGCCCGAATCGGCGCGACTCCGCCCCGTAGCGAAAGGTTTCTCCACGGAACTGCTCCCCAACCGCGAAAACGCTCCTTCCGCCCTTGCTGGGTGTCGGTTGATAAAAGTTCAAGGGACCGGTCGTAATCTGGATCGGCTCCGGGTTGGTCCGACGGAAGAATTCTTTCGACTCCCGAATCGCCCAGATATCGCTCGTTTCATCGCCCACCGAAGTGAAGAAAAAGTATCGTCCGTCCGGCATCCAGCCCCCCGGCGTGGCGTGCCGGGAGCCAGCCCAATTGGTCAGGATTGGCCGAGCGGTGTTTGTGGCCAGATTCCCCTCCCAGAGCGACGTATCGCCAGTCCGGGGGTCGATCACCGCGAAACGAAGCCGCCTGCTGTCCGGCGACCATTGTAAGTAGATAGCGGGCCCTGGCAGCGTGGTGAACTTCCGGGGATTGCTCCCGTCATGGTCTGCCAGAAACAGGTCTGGACCAACCGTATAAGCGATAATTCGTCCGTCCGGCGAGCACCTGGCCTCCTGCGTGCGCACTGTTCCCACCGGCTGAGGCGAGCCCAGAGAAACCGGAACCCACCACAAGGGCTCGGCGTCCGCGCGTGAGTTCAATTCAACAACCAGGAACGCAGACCCGTCTGCGGAAATGTCGTCAATATCCAAGTTTGCAAAAGCCCTGTAGACTGGGTTCGCCAACCCTCCTGCCGCCGACACGTAGCGGATCACTCGATCGCGTCCATCCCACGCGCGAAAATAAATCCGCGGGCCGTCGGTGACCAGCTTCGTGTTGGAGATCAGTGTGCCCATGTGCGTGATCTGCCGGATCCGCAAGACTTTCGGCGGCGCCACCGTCGGTCGCAACACCACGGCCGCGTAGGTGGTCAGACCCAAGACCGCCAAGACCGCGAAGGCCTTCGCAACCATCCTACGACGTTTCGGTCCTGCCTCAAGCGCCGGGGCAGTCAAGGGCCCATTCTCGATCAGGCCCCGCGGGGCGCAGGCGATCTTGCTCCACGCAACCCCCTCCCTTTCCTCCGCGGCAACCACTCGCACCTTTTGCGCTAACCCGTAGCCGCGCCCCGGTACGGTCAGGATGTAGGGCTGTTCGCTGTCGGACTCTCCCAGGGCTTTCCGCAGCACAAAAATGGTCTGCGCCAGATTGGACTCTTCGACGAACGTACCCGCCCAGACGCGGTTCATCAGTTCGTCCTTCGAAACCACGCCTTCGCCCTGTTGCACCAACACGAGCAACGTCTCAAACGCTTTTGGCTGCAACGGAACGGGCCGGTTTCTCCGCAACAATACCCGCTTTTCGGGATCCACCCGGTAGGGGCCGAACTCGTAGAAGTATTTCCCGCGGCTACTCATCGTCGGCTCTGATGAATTCTGAGACGTTTTTGAGCGGTTTCTAAAGACTTCTGTGGACCAGTCAGCAGAGAATGCGCTCCGCCCGGCACCAACTGGCCCAGTGCTCAAGCCATCGAGGGAGCACAGTCTACCATGACCCGCCCCGAGGGAGGCAAGGGAGCGGGCGAGGAACGGGCAATGTCTCTTGGGGAACGCGGGTTCTACACACTTTAAAACAAGGAGGGAAGAACATGATTTTCAGGGATAAGCTTGTCAGTCGGTTCGCCGCGTCAAGTGTTTTCGCGCTTCTGCTGGCCGGAGGATTGGCCGGTGCTCAGAATCCGAATATGGCGCAGAGGGGGCAGCAGCCTATGCGCAAATTCATGGGGGACGTGGCTAGCCGCCTGCATCATGAACAGAGAAAAGGAAAAGGGCCCGTGGTCGACATCTGGAGGATCAAACAACCACTCAACCAACCACAGATTTCACCAAATTTTAAAAGACAAATAGGTGTCGCCAGGCTCACTCTCAGACACAACGGCTCCTGGAACTTTTCCGGCCATATGAATAATGTCCTTGTCAGCTCTGGCTGCCGGTTCTATGCGGCCATGGCCGTGAAGAACGGGAAAGGAGGCTCCTTTGCTTTCAGGTATTCGCACGTACTCGATGCGAACAATCGCGGGACGTATAACTGGAACATTCATGGAAATAGCCCACGCGTTAAAAACTTCGTTAACTCCCTCCAGAAATCTCACGATTGGGCTGGCCACTGGAGATGCGTCAGCGTTCCCCGAGCAGGCAACGGAGGAGGTGGCAACGGAGGAAGTGGTGATCCGAACTGGGGCTCAATCCTTGGAACCTTCGCGACTATATTTGGGACGCTCCTCAGCTGGTTGTGAGCAGTGTTTTTCGTGGCCAATTCAGGTCTCCAGTTAAGCTGCGGGGCTTTGCCTGGACCCGATGGGGCGAAAAGCTTCACTCCGTACGGAAGCAGGCCTCCCACCCTTTGCGACGCGCAAAGGGTGGGGTCCTCCAGCGTTTCATTGGCTTTCTCCGCGTCAATCTTGAACACGATGTCATTCTTCATTCCTTCGAGCTGCGCTTTCGTCAGCCCGCCTTCCGCTTGCTTCAGTTCGGTCTCGTCCTTGGCCCGAGCCGCATCCTTCGCGGCGGCGATGTGTCGCGTTACCTGATCACTCGCCGCCTCGCAGCGGGCCGGTACGCCGGGCTCGGCCGATACGTCGGTGGAGTGCAAAGTGGAAATCTGGGATCACACTTTTTGATCCAACAGCGATGACTACATGTGAGCGTGTGACAGTCAAGTGCGCGAGGGGCCAAAATCGGCCGACTGTCACGAAATTGTCACACTAAGCCGCATAAAACAGGCAAAAATCCACAAACTCCAGAAAATTGAAAATGGCGCTATCTGACGGCTGGCAAAGGGATTTAATTGAATTTTCCGTCAGTTACCAAAAGGTGAATTTAGCGTTAGCAAACCGCCGCCTTCAGCCTCTCGGCCACCTCTCCGAAACTAACTTCTTGCAGCATTGTAACCTACAAGCCGATTTTGTGATACTCCGACCCGCGATCGCGGCACGCGGCGCGGACTGTGAAA
>Ga0307374_10009758_pt1 | contig 14085 bp, 13 predicted proteins | sample OX3MG_FD_202532 | JGI IMG/M metagenome (GOLD analysis project Ga0307374, IMG submission 202532) | Soil microbial communities from Risofladan, Vaasa, Finland - OX-3 | ecosystem: Environmental > Terrestrial > Soil > Coastal area > Acid sulfate soil | place: Finland: Risofladan, Vaasa | collected... | reverse complement strand
CACTGGGAGGACTTCGGCGCGGGCAACGCCCGCCGCATCCTCGACCGCTACCGCCACGATGTGTGCACCTTCAACGACGACATGCAGGGAACCGGTGCCGTCGTGCTCGGCGGCCTCCGTGCGGCGACACGCGCTGCCGGGATCCCGCTCGCAGCGCAGCGAGTGGTCGTCTTCGGCGCCGGCACGGCCGGTGTCGGCGTCGCGGACTTCATCTGCAGCGCCATGGTCCGCGACGGGCTCGCCCCGGAGGAGGCCCGGCGCAGGATCTGGTGCCTTGGACACAACGGCCTGCTTGTCGACGGGATGGCCTCCGGCATGCGTGATTTCCAGCGCACGTACGCGCGGGCGGCCGAGGAGGTCCGCGATTGGCATCGCGAGGGTGAGGCAATCGAGCTGCTCGAGGTGGTCCGGCGCGTGGAGCCCACAGCCCTCATCGGCTGTGCCGGACAGCCACGCGCCTTCACGGAAGCGGTGGTTCGAGCGATGGCAGGTCATACCGCGCGCCCGATCATCTTCGCTCTGTCGAATCCGACATCGCTCTCCGAGATGCTGCCTTCCGACGTCATCGCCTGGAGTTCCGGGAGAGCACTGATCGCCACGGGGAGCCCGTTTCCGCCGGTGGTGCACGACGGCACCACATATGTCATCGGTCAAGCCAACAACGCGTTCGTCTTCCCGGGGCTGGGCCTCGGCACCATCGTCGCGCGGGCGCGAACCGTGAGCGACGGCATGCTGCTCGCGGCCGCGGACTGCGTCGCCGAGATGGTGGACGCTGCACCTCCAGGCGCATCGGTGATGCCGGCGATCGATGATGTGCGAGAGCTGTCGGTGCGAGTGGCCTCCCGCGTGGCACGCGTCGCGGTCGAGGAGGGCATCGCGCGTCGAGATGATCTCGACATACCAACCGATGTCCGGCGTGCGATGTGGGAGCCCGAGTACCGCGAAGTGCGGGCGCTGAGTCCGCCTGTCAACCCTTGACGAGGGATCGCAAGGAGTCGAGCACGAGGCGTGCGGCTGCGTGGATGCTGCCCGCGACGGGGTCGCTCAGCCCCTCGCCCCATCCCAGATCGAGCGGTTCGATGCCGACGAGTCGAAGGTGACGCGGCATGCGCTCGAGCGCGCGGCCGAGCGCGATGGCCTCCAGGATGCCGAGGCTGTGCGAGCCGTGATCGTTATGGGGTGGGCCTGCCGGCGGATCCTGCGTGTCCCAGTCGATCGTGGCGATCGTCCCCGGTGCGTCGCCTCGCCGCACCGTTTCGACGATGACGGCAAGGTCGGTGCCATCCCACGAGTCGATGATGCGAGCGGGTTCCCCATCACTCTCGACGAGGCGCGCGGACTCCGGGACACGATCGATCAGGGTTTCGAGCACTTTCAGCGCCGACCCGTCGTCGCGCCGGAAACGATTGCCGATCCCGATCACCACCGCCGGCGGAGTCATCCCCGGTCCACAGTGAGATCCAGGAAGTGAGTCGCGCAGGAGATGCAGGGGTCGTAGTTGCGAATCGCCTGCTCACACTGGCGCGTGAGCTCAGCGTCGTCGAGGTCGAGTCGAACCTGCACGAACTCGCGCAGACCACGTTCGATCGACGGCTGATTCTGCGAGGTCGGTGGAACGATGACCGCGTCGCGAATGACCCCGGCGTCGTCGACGGTGTAGCGGTGATAGAGCAGTCCGCGCGGTGCCTCGGTACATCCGTGACCGGTGCCCCCGCGAGCGGGCATCTCCGCGCTGGGCGCAGCCGGCGGCGTGTACGCCGCGATGATGCGCAGTGCCTCGTCGCATGCGAACACCACCTCGAGGGCCCGCACGATGATGCTCTGGAACGGATTCCGACACTCCCGGGCCACTCCTGCCGCGACTGCGAGCTCCTGGACGAGCGCAGGGAGACGGTCGTAGTTGAGGTTGTACCGCGCCAGCGGCCCCACGGTGTACGTCCCACCGCCGCGCATGCGTCCGTGCAGCGCGGTGGAGTGCGCGACCTGCTCTTCGGAGAAGTATTCCGGGAAGTCATCGACCGGGATGTCAAGTCCTGAGGTCGATGCGATTCGGCCTTCGGTGATCGGGTACTCGTGCGCATGCTGCATCGCCACGAGATCGCCCTCCAGCTGCAGGTCGGGGAAATCGAATCCCGCGACCCACTGCACCGTCTCGATCGCTGCGTCGACTGCCCAACGAAGCCGCTCTGTGAGCGCATCGAGTTCGGCGAACGACGGCGCCTTGTAGAACCCACCGACCCTGACATTCACCGGGTGGATCGCGCGGCCGCCGAGCACGTTGAGGATGTCGTTACCGACCTTCTTCAATTGCAGGCCGCGCTCGACGATGGCCCGATGATCCTGAGCAAGCGCGACCGAGCTCTCGTACCCGAGAAAGTCGGGCGCGTGCAGCAGGTAGATGTGCAGCGTGTGGCTCTCGATCCACTCGCCGCAGTACAGGAGGCGGCGCAGCGCTCGCACCTGGTCGTCGACGGCGATCCCGCACGCGCTCTCGATCGCCTGGCAGGCGCTCATCTGGTACGCGACAGGACAGATACCGCAGATACGCGCGGCGATGTCGGGCACCTCGGCAGCGGCGCGACCGCGGAGGAATGCCTCGAAGAATCGCGGAGGCTCGAAGATGCGCAGCTCGACGTCGCTGACCACACCATCGCGCACGACGACATGCATGCTGCCCTCGCCCTCAACTCGTGCGAGCGACCCGACCGAGAGCGTGCGCGAGGCTCCGTTGGTGTGGGTCACCGGATGGACTCCGCAATCTCTGCACCCGTGCTCGCCTCGCGGAACGCCGGAGCCTCCGCGTTGAACGTGCGAAACACACGCGTCAACTGGAATGGCGACATGCCGGCCGCCGCGAGCGCCGGGACCAGCGCCGGGATGTTCGTCACATCAGCCGGACCAAAGCAGCCGTAGCATCCCCGATTGTAGGCGGGGCAGATCGCGCCGCAACCGGCGTGCGTCACCGGTCCGAGGCAGGGAATGCCCTTGGCCACCATGACGCATACAGTCCCGCGACGCTTGCACTCGAAGCAGACCGAATGGGAGGCGATCTGAGGCCGGCGACCACGGAGAAACGCGGTGATCACCTCGAGCAACTGCCGCTTGTCGATCGGGCAACCGTGCAACTCGAAGTCCACGGCGATGTGGGCGGACGGTGGGGTGGATGTCGCGAGCGTGTGAATGTAGTCCGGGCGCGCGTACACGACCGATGTGAATTCGCGCACGTCGGCGAAGTTGCGCAATGCCTGGATGCCGCCGGCGGTTGCGCACGCTCCGATGGACACGACGTGACCGGAGAGACGGCGGACCTCGTGGATGCGCTCGATGTCATCGGCGGTGGTGATCGATCCTTCAACAAGCGAGAGGTCGTACGGGCCTGGGTTCGTGGCGCGCGACGCTTCGAGAAAGTACGCGATCTCCACCTCGCCGGCCACCGCCAGCAACTCGTCCTCGCAGTCGAGGAGCGTGAGCTGGCATCCGTCGCAGGACGAGAACTTCCACACGGCGAGCCGAGGTCTCGTGACGTTCACAGCTGGCGCACCGACAGGAGCGGCTCCACGCGTTCCCAGGTGAGGACAGGCCCGTCGGCGCACACGAAGACCGAGCCCAGCTGACAGTGTCCGCACTGCGCCACAGCGCATTGCATGTTGCGTTCCATCGAGACGCGGATCTTGGCGGCCTGCATGCCTCGCTCCAGCAGCGCGAGTGCTGTGAACCGCATCATGACCTCGGGCCCGCAGATCAGTGCCACCCCGGCTGGGTCGCAATGGATGCGGGGAAGCACGGTCGTCACCACTCCGACCGTTCCGCGCCAGCCTGGGGTCGCACGATCGACGGTCACGTGCACCGAGAGGTCGTCCCGCTCGCGCCACGCGCTGACCTCATCCTTGAACGCCAGCTCCTCCGGTGTGCGTGTGCCGATCACGATCTCCACATCACCGAAGCGCTGACGCTGCGAGATCACCTGGGTGATGACCGATCGAAGCGGCGCAAGGCCGATGCCCCCCGCGACGATGACGAGATCGCCCCCTGCCGCACTGTCGAGGCCCCAATCGGAACCGAAGGGTCCTCGCAGCCCGAGGCTGTCCCCCGGGTGCAGCCCGCAGAGCGCTCGCGAGACGGTGCCGACGTTGCGCACGGTGTGTGCGATGGGCCCGTCGTCGACTGGATTCGCACTGATGGATATCGCAACCTCTCCCACTGCATATGCGTACAGCATGTTGAACTGACCTGCCGAGTAGCGCAGGCGGGAGCCGTCCGTGGCCTCGAGGAGGAGTGTCACGACATCGGCAGTCTCATCGCGACGGCCCACGACGCGGTGCGTCACCGGGGTCAGCGGCGCGCGAGCCTGGACCTCAGCCGCCATCGGAAGGCCCATACAGATCCAGGAGTCGTATCCGTGCCGCATGCAGGCGCTCACCGAGGACGCCCGCGACCCGTTTGGCGAGGTCGAATCCGAGTGCAGGGTCTGCCTCACATTTGCCGCGCAGGCAGACGGCGTCGAAGACGACCGCGTGCACATCATCGAGCGCATCCGCGTCGAAGTGCCAGCGGTATGGAGGGAACAGCCACGCCCAACCGAGGACATCGCCGGCGTGAAGGGTGCCGAGCGTCGGCATCTCGCGGCCCGGGACGGTGACGCCAAGAGCGACACGCCCGGCGCGAATCGCCCAGAACGAATCAGCGGGCTCCCCCTCGCGAATGATCGACGTCCCCGCGCGAATGACGACGTTGCGCCCGCACCCGGTCAGCACCTCGAGGTGTGCGGCATCCATGCGCGCGAAGAAGCGATGTGCAGTCAACTCATCGGCGAGTGCGTTCACCGTTTGGCATCGGCACGCGTGCCGTCTGTTGCTCTGATCGCCGCGGCCTCCTCGGTGATGTCAATGCCCACAGGACACCAGGCGATACATCGACCACATCCGACGCAACCGGATGTTCCGAACTGCTCCCACCATGTCCCGAGCTTGTGGGTCATCCACTGCCGGTACCGGCTCCGCGTCGTCTGACGCACGGTGCCGCCGTGGATGTACGAGAATTCCCGCGAGAAACACGATGCCCACTCCCGGACGCGCGACGTCGATTCGCCGTCCGCGGCCTCGAGTTCGATGTCATCACTGCAGAAGCATGTCGGGCACGCGTTGGTGCAGTTACCGCAGCTGAGGCACCGTGCGGCGACGTCGCCCCAGCGAGGGTGTTCCAGGTTGCGGTGCAGCAGTGCGGGGAGGTCGCGTGTGTCCATCTCCCGACCCATCCGCTTGCTTGCCTGGTCGGTCACCGCCGTGGCTGCGGCACGGTCTCGGTCGGTGGCCGTCTGCGCGGCGATTCCTGCCATCACCTCCTGACCGGCCGGTGTCCCGATCTCGACGACGTAGCTGGGCTCGGCAGAGTCGAGCAACTCCGTGAGGGCGAGGTCGAAGCCTTCAGTGGAGCGTGGCCCCGTCCCCATGGATGTGCAGAAGCAGACGCCTGACGGCGATCCGCACTGCACGGCGATGATGAAGAGATCTCGTCGCCGCGCGGCGTAGGTCGGGTCCGGATGCGCGCTGGTCGCGAACACGCGGTCCTGGATCAGGATCGCCGCCAGCTCGCACGCTCTGACTCCGAGGAAGGCATACCGGGGCGGAGGAGCCTGCGTCTCCTCGAACACCAGCATTCCCTCACGGTCACGGTGCGCGCGCCAGAGCGTCGTGGCAGGAGGATACAGATGGCGTTTCCATGAGGCGGGCGCGGTGGCGAACCCGAAGCGGGCGTCATCGCCACGGTCTCGCAGACGGTAGTGAGCGGGTCCCTGCTCGTCGCCGACGCCACGGGGGAGTTGCGCCGCACTGGTCACGGCTTCGTACCCGATCGAACCGTCGCGTACGGACGGAGCGATCACCGTATACCCGCGTCCACGCAGGTTCGCGATCAGCGCGTCCAGACCCTCAACGTCCAGCGTCATGGTCGTGCCGGATGCCACCGCCATGGCCGCTATTGTGATCATCGCCCTGTCGCGGACGCGAGTGCTGCGGGTCACGTTCTTCGAGGACGTTTGACCCTGTGCATTTCGTTCACCGCTGGGTAGGCTGTCTTCATGCAACCCTTCCAGGTGCGTATCCACGGCCGTGGTGGCCAGGGCGTCGTGACCGCCGCCGAGCTGCTGTCGGTCGCCGCCTTTCGAGAAGGCCGTTACGCCCAGGCGTTCCCGAGTTTCGGGTCTGAACGCACGGGCGCTCCCGTGGTCGCCTTCTGCCGTATCGCGGACACCCCGATTCGGAGCCATGAGCCGATCACGAGCCCCGATGCCCTGATCATCCAGGACCCCACGCTGCTCCATCAGGTCGACGCGTTCAATGGGCTGCGTGAGGACGGGTACCTCCTGATCAACTCGAGCCACAGCTTCGCTGCGCTCGGCCTCGGAGACTTTGTGGCGCGCTTCGATCCCGCTCGACTCCGGACGGTTCCAGGAACCGAGATCGCCCGCGAAACAGTCGGCAGGCCCATCGCCAACGCCGTGCTGCTCGGCAGTTTCGCGGCGCTCACGGGTGTCGTCTCGATCGATGCCGTGGCTGCCGCGATACGCGAGCGTTTCTCGAGTGCTCTCGCCGAACGCAACGTCGCCGGCGCCCGGCGCGCGTTCGACTACGTCAGCGATGGCGCGAGGGAAATGGTCAGTGCTCAAGCAGATTGAGGGATCCCGCGCGGTTGCCGAGGCAGTCGCACTTGCCAGGCCCGAGGTGATCGCCGCTTATCCCATCTCGCCGCAGACCCATATCGTCGAGGCACTCTCGACGCTTGTGCAGTCAGGCACGCTGGCCCCCTGCGAATTCATCAATGTCGAGTCCGAGTTCGCCGCCATGTCGGTCGCGATCGGCGCGTCGGCAACGGGAGCGCGGACGTACACCGCTACCGCGAGCCAGGGATTGCTGTTCATGGTCGAGGCGATCTACAACGCTTCCGGTCTCGGCCTTCCCATCGTCATGACGGTGGCCAACCGGGCCATCGGCGCTCCGATCAACATCTGGAACGACCACTCGGACTCGATGTCGCAGCGGGACTCCGGATGGATTCAGATGTACGCCGAGAGCAATCAGGAGGCGCTCGATCTGCACATCCAGGCGTTTCGCCTTGCCGAGGAACTCTCGCTGCCGGTGATGGTCTGCATGGATGGCTTCATCCTCACCCACGCCGTCGAGCAGATCGACCTTCCGTCGCAGGAGCAGGTCGACGCCTTCCTCCCGCCGTTCGAACCTCGCCAGGTCCTCGACCCGGACGCGCCCGTATCGATCGGCGCCATGGTCGGACCGGAGGCGTTCATGGAGGTCCGCTACCTCGGACATGTGACCCAGATGCGGGCCCTCGACGCCATCCCGGACATCAGCAGTGCGTTTCGCGAGTCGTTCGGACGCGACTCCGGTGGTCTCGTGCGCTCGTACATGACCGAGGATGCCGAGACGATCGTCGTGGCGCTCGGCTCCGTGCTCGGGACGGTGAAGGACACCGTCGATGAGTTGCGATCCGAGGGCCACCGGATCGGGGCCGTCGGCATCACGACGTTTCGCCCGTGGCCGGCAGCGGAGGTGCGCCGTGCCCTGGCCACCGCCCGGCGGATCGTCGTTCTGGAGAAAGCGCTCGCGATCGGGATTGGCGGGATCGTCTCGCTCGACGTCCGTGTCTCAACCGCACCCAACGACCAGGTGGTGCACACGATCATCGCCGGGCTGGGCGGCCGACCCATCACGACGCCATCACTTCGGCGCGTGCTCATCGATGCATTGGGTGGAGTCCTGCCGGAGCTGACGTTCCTCGACCTCGACCATGGTCTTGTCGAACGCGAGCTGCAGCGTCGCGGTGCCACGCGTCGATCGGGACCGGACGCCGAGAACCTGCTTCGCGACCTTGGCGCCGTCGCCGCGGGTCCGGTCTGAGGAAGCTGCCGTGCCATACCAGCAGATCAGGTTCTACCAGACAGGGAGCTTCGTCGCGGGGAACCGTCTCCTCGACCCCGAGCAGCGCTCGGTCCAGTCGGACGAGCGGCGATCCAACACACTGACCTCCGGCCATCGTGCCTGCCAGGGATGCGGCGAGGCGCTCGGCGCGCGATACGCGCTCGACGCCGCGATGCGCGCGACGAACAACCGGCTGATCGCCGCCAACGCGACCGGGTGCCTCGAGGTGTTCTCGACCCCCTATCCGGAATCGTCATGGCAGCTGCCCTGGATGCATTCGCTCTTCGGCAACGCACCGGCGGTTGCGACGGGGATCGCCGCGGCGCTGCGCGTCAAGGGTCGCAACGACGTCAGGGTCGTCGGGCAGGCCGGCGACGGGGGTACGGTGGACATCGGAATGGGCTGCCTGTCGGGGATGTTCGAACGCAACGACGACGTGCTCTTCATCTGCTACGACAACGAGGGGTACATGAACACCGGCGTGCAACGGTCCGGCGCCACGCCACCGGGAGCACGCACCGCGACGACCGAGGCGGTGGGCCCCGAGCCGGGGAATCGCTTCGGCCAGGGAAAGAGCGTGCCGTTGATTGCCATGGCGCACGAGATTCCCTACGTGGCGACGGCGACCGTCGCTGATCTGCGCGACATTGAGGACAAGGTCAAGCGCGCCATGACGTTCCACGGGGCGCGCTACCTGCACATCCTCGTGACGTGCCCGCTCGGATGGGGATGCGATTCCGCCGAGACGATCCGCGTGGCGCGCCTCGCTGCAGAGAGCGGGCTGTTTCCCGTTTTCGAGGCGGAGCATGGCGAGGTGACTGCTGTCACGAAGATTCGACACCAGGTGCCGGTGGAGGAGTACCTCAAGGTGCAGCGACGCTACGCGCATCTCTTCGGCGCCGCGCCGCGCCCCGACATCGTGGCGCGCATCCAGATGCGAGCCGACCGCAACATCGCCAGGTTTGGCCTGCTCGAAGGCCAGGCGGCCGGAGTCGGCTGATGGACAAGCCATTTGCAATCACGCTGAATGTCGGATCGAGCCTGGCCAACAAAACGGGGTCGTGGCGCACCGAGCGCGCCGTCTACGTGCATCGGCTGCCGCCGTGCGCCGATGGATGTCCAGCAGGAGAGAACGTCCAGCAGTGGCTCTACCGGGCCGAGGCGCCCGACTACGAGGCCGCGTGGCGGCAGATCATGGAGGACAACCCGTTTCCCGCGGTGATGGGTCGCGTCTGCTACCACCCCTGCGAAACCGCCTGCAACCGCGCGCAACTCGACCAGCCGGTCGGTATCAACTCGGTCGAACGGTTCCTCGGTGACGAGGCGATCAGGCAGGGCTGGACCGTTCCCGTCACCGCGCCGTCCAGCGGGAAACGCGTCATGGTGGTTGGCGCAGGACCTTCCGGACTCTCGGCCGCGTACCACCTCACGCTGCTGGGCCACGGCGTGACCATTTTTGATTCGGGTCCGGTCGCCGGCGGGATGATGCGCTTCGGCATTCCCAAGTACCGTCTGCCGCGCGACGTACTCGACGCGGAGATCACCCGCGTCCTCGACATGGGCGTGACGCTCCGGTGCAACCACACCGTCACGGACGTCCGGGCGACGATGCGCGACGGTGGGTTCGACGCCGCATTTCTCTCGATCGGCGCACAGATCGGCAAACGCGCGTACATCCCCGCCGGAGACTCGTCGCACATCCTCGATGCGGTTGCCATGTTGCGAAGCATGGAGGATGCAGCGCCGCCGAAGCTCGGACGGCGCGTCGTCGTCTACGGAGGTGGCAACACCGCGATGGACGCCGCGCGTACGGCGAAGCGACTCGGTGCCACCGACGCGATCGTCGTCTACCGCCGCACACGTGAGCGGATGCCCGCGCACGACTTCGAGGTCGAGGAGGCACTCGAGGAGGGCGTTGTCGTGAAATGGCTGTCCACCATCCATCACGCCGATGGCGGCAGGTTGAAGCTGGAGCGCATGGAGCTGGACGCCGGCGGTTTTCCGCAGCCGACCGGCGAGTTCGAGGACCTGGACGCGGACTCGCTCATCCTTGCGGTGGGACAGGAGGCTGACCTGTCGCTCCTCGAAGGCATCACTGGCATCGAGATCGAGGACCACGTCGTCAAGGTGGGCGCGAACATGATGACAGGGGCTCCGGGCGTCTTTGCCGGTGGCGACATGGTGCCGGCCGAGCGCACCGTCACAGTGGGTATCGGTCACGGCAAGAAGGCCGCGCGTCATATCGACGCATGGCTTCGCGAGACCGAGTTGCTGTCACCGCCGAAGCACCCGCTCGCGACCTTCGAGCAGATCAACCCCTGGTACTACACCGATGCGCCTGCGACGGTACGGCCGCAGCTCGACGCGGCGCGCCGGCGCTCGACGTTCGACGAGGTCGTCGGAGGGCTCGATGAGACGACCGCGCTCTTCGAGGCGCGCCGCTGCCTCTCCTGCGGCAACTGTTTCGCCTGCGACAACTGTTACGGCGTCTGCCCCGACAACGCCGTGGTCAAGGTCGACCCGGGCGTTGCCTACGGGTACGCGATCGACCTCGATTACTGCAAGGGGTGTGGCATGTGTGTGGCGGAGTGTCCCTGCGGTGCACTGGAGATGGTGCCGGAAACGACCTGAAAGGGATGCGAGTCAAGCCGGCCCCGGGCCGGATGTCACGCGATTCCATGTGTCATTCGGCTCTGGCGACGTCCGGTAGTGGCGCCCCACCCTGGAGTCGATGAATCCGTCTCATGCAGCGGGGTGAGCAATGAAAGTCCTCGTCGTGTACGGCAGCAAGATGGAGGGAACGGCCGGGATCGCCTCCACGCTCGGCGAGGCGTTTCTGGCGTGTGGTGTGCATGCCGACGTCGTCCGCGCGGAGGATGCCGGTCCACCCAAGGCGTACGACGCCGTGGTCATCGGATCCGGGCTGTACGCCGGTCGGTGGAGGCACCCCGCCCGCCAGTTTGTCGCGCGCAACACCAAGGCGCTGCTCGACATTCCCACATGGTTCTTCAGCAGCGGCCCACTTGACGACTCGGCGCTGAACCGTGACATCCCCGCCAGCAGGCAGGTCGCGCGCCTCATGACGCGTGTCGGTGCCCGAGGGCACATCACGTACGGCGGCCGACTGCTTCCGGATGCCAAGGGGTTCCCGGCGAGCTCGATGGCGAAGACGCGTGCCGGGGACTGGCGCGACGCCGAGCAGATCAAGGCCTGGGCGAAGCGGATCGTCGAGGAACTGAGATTGGAGTCGCTCCCAACCGTCTCGCCTGCGCTGGTCACGACGGCGGCAGAACGACACGCCGGCGGGTGACCGGAGCCTATCCAGACGATTCGCGCGACCTTTGGCCCACGGAAGGCGGGGCATTCGCCTCTAGGTATTCGATCGCGCATCGCCGAGACTGAGGGCAGCATCCGACGACGGGGGAGAACTCCGATGAGCAGCCAGACCACCAGGACGGTGGAGCGTCGCGGGACGCCCGACAGCACCCGTCTCGGGTTGGTGGTGTTCTCGGCTGCGGCAGCCGTCGGATTCCTGGCGGCGATCGTGCCAACCCCGCTCGCGCATCCGCAGCTGACGATGGCGGGCGCCGTCATTGTGGGACTCACGATCGCCGTCGGGATCCCGGTGGTGCGGTGGCCCAAACTCCCGCTCCTCGCCGGCGTGGTGATCATGTACTACACGGCGTTCGCGCTCCTGGTCTTCGGGGACTCCGGACAGAGCGAGGGCCTGCTCGCGCTCGTCGCCATCCCCGTCGTCGCAAGCGCGCTGTACGGAACACGTGTGCTCACGATCACCGCCCTTGGAGCCGCCACCGCCGCACTCGCCTGCTACGGCACGCTCAACGCACTCAGCCTCACCGATTACGCGCAACTCCTCGCCGTGTGGCCCATCACCGGCATCGGGATCGCGTATGCGATCCACGGTCTGCGGTACAGGCTCGAGCGGACGATCAGCATGCGGGAGCAGACGATCCAGCACGATGCGGTGCTCGCGCTGATCGCAGATGAGCTGTATTCAACATTTGATGGCGACCAGGTCATTCGGCTCGGGCTGCAAAGCGCGGCGCGTCTCACTGACCAGCAGGACGGCCCTCAATCGCAGGCCGCGTTCTTCCTCATCGAGGATGAGCGAGCGACACTCATTGCAACATACGCACCTGACACGAGCTCCAACGGAGAGCCTGACCCTCGGGTCGAGCATCTCTCGGTGCCGCTGAGGGCGGCATATCTGTTGCGCGCAGCAATCAGCGGCAACGACGCTCGCCTGTTCACGATCGATCGCTCGACGCCCGTTCCCGCAGAGGTTGGAGCGGCCCTCGCCGAGCTCGGAGTCGAAAATGCCGTGGTGCAGCTGATCCGAATGGGATCCCATGGCATGGGACTTCTTGCGGTCTTCAACAATCGAACGGACGCTGACGGGTACACCCCGGTGCAACAGGACTGGCTCCGGAGCTTCGCGCCACTGCTCGAGCTCGCCATCTCCAGAGCACTGGTCTTTGATGAGCGCACCACCACCGACTCATTGACGGGTCTCGGCAACCGCCGCGAAATCGACCGCCGGCTTGCCGGCATGCCACGCAGCACCATCTACTCGATCCTCGCGATCGACATCGACAAGCTCAAGACGATGAACGACACCTTCGGCCATGCGGCGGGTGACGAGCTGCTGCAAGCGGTGGCCGACGCGCTGCGGCGATCGATCCGCCGCGGCGACACCGCGGCTCGGGTTGGCGGTGACGAGTTCAGCGTTATCCTCCCCGATTCGGCGGGACGGCGCGCGGAGATCGTGGCCAACAGAATTCTCGCCGATCTCGCGCCGAGGACGGTGCAGGGACTCCGTCCGAGCATCAGCATCGGCATCGCCTCATTCACGAGCGGCGAGGACGCCGCGACGCGACTGGCGGCCGCGGATGCAGCGCTGTACGAAGCCAAGCGCGCCGGCGGGAACCGGTCAGCGCATGCGGGAGAGGTGGATGTTGAGAAAGGCACCCGGGCATCCAGCGCCGGTGTCGCGTCGCCCGCCGCACCCCCCTCCGTCTTGCCGTCATCATCGGATCCGGCGGACACCCCAGCAGCCGCGTAGCGAAATCCGCGAGCAGTCGATTACAGGAGAATCAGTCATGAGTGTGCGCATTGGTATCAACGGGTTCGGCCGCATCGGTCGCAACGTGTTGCGCGCCGCGAGAGAGCGTTCCCCCGAACTCGACATCGTCGCCGTGAATGACATCACCACGCCCGAGATGCTCGCCCACCTGTTCAAGTACGACAGCGTATTCGGACGCTTTCCGGGCACAGTGGCTGTCGACGGGGACATCATCACCGTCGACGGTCATCCGATCAAGGTGCTGGCGGAGCGTGATCCACAACAGCTCCCCTGGGGAGATCTCCGTGTGGACCTCGTGGTCGAGTCGACAGGCCATTTCAACGACGGAGAGCGGGCGCGGGCGCATCTCGCGGCAGGGGCACGGAAGGTGGTGATCACCGCGCCGGCCAAGCACGAAGACGTTACGCTCTGCATGGGCGTCAACGATGCGACGTACGACCCCGCGGAGCATCACATCGTGTCCAACGCCTCGTGCACCACCAACTGTCTCGCACCGGTCGCGAAGGTGCTCAACGATTCCTTCGGCATCGAGACCGGGTTCATGACCACGGTGCATGCGTATACGAAGGACCAGGTGATCCTCGACGCGCCGCACGATGATCAGCGCCGGGCTCGTGCCGCGGCACTCTCGATCATCCCCACGACCACCGGTGCGGCCAAAGCGGTAGCGCTCGTGCTTCCCGAACTCAAGGGAAAGTTCCACGGGCTGGCGCTGCGTGTGCCGGTGCCCGACGTCAGCCTTGTCGACCTCACCGCCACGCTTGCAAAGCCTGCGACGGTCGACGATGTCAACGCTGCGATGCGCGAAGCGGCGAACGGTCCTCTCAACGGCATCCTCGCGGTGAGCGATGAGCAACTGGTGTCCGTTGACTTCCTCCATGACTCACACTCGTCAATCCTCGACGCACCGTCGACGATGGTGCTCGGCGATCGCACCGTCAAGGTGCTGTCCTGGTACGACAACGAGTGGGGTTACTCGTGCCGGGTGATCGACCTCGTCAACCTGATCGCGTCGAAGCTCTAAGGTCGCTGAGCGCCGAGATCGAGACC
>Ga0307374_10009753_pt1 | contig 14086 bp, 12 predicted proteins | sample OX3MG_FD_202532 | JGI IMG/M metagenome (GOLD analysis project Ga0307374, IMG submission 202532) | Soil microbial communities from Risofladan, Vaasa, Finland - OX-3 | ecosystem: Environmental > Terrestrial > Soil > Coastal area > Acid sulfate soil | place: Finland: Risofladan, Vaasa | collected... | reverse complement strand
TGCCAGATACGCCGGAGCCGGTCGTCGACGCTCTCGCCGCTGCCCGGAGGTGGCCCCCCACCGATCGCCGGGCCGAGGTTCACGACCGATCTTCCGCCCAGGTCCCCGGATCGCGCGCGATGAACTCTGCCATCAAGGCGGTGCACTCCTCGTCGTCGAGCACGACGACCTCGACGCCGTGCTCGATGAGGAAGTCCTCGAACCCCATGACCGTCCGGTTCTCGCCGACGACGACCCGCCGAAACCCGGAACGCAGGATGGCGCCCGCGCACATCGAGCACGGCGAGAGGGTCGTGTAGAGCACGGCGCGGCCGTACTCCTCGTGGGTCCGCCGGCCAGCGCTCTCGAGCGCCGAGATCTCGGCGTGGAAGACCGCGCTCCCCTTCTGGACGCGCAGGTTGCGTCCCCGCCCAATCACCTCGCCGTCGAGCTCGATCGTCGATCCGATGGGCAGACCACCTTCGGCGAAACCGTCGCGTGCCTCGTCGACTGCCGCCTGGAAGGCCGCATCTCGCATTGCCGTCCTCCTTCCTAACGCTGCTCCGGACCATACTTGCCTGACATCTTCTCCGCACGGAATTGTCGCCCGGATTCCAAATCCTTTGGATATTCACGTCACTCTGACAGGCTCAGAGCGCATTCTCGGTCTCCCCCGTTAATCTGGCGTTCACAGATCGGATACTTGTCTGACATGTTGACCGAGGACACTCGGTCTCATGCCGCGCTTTCCTGGCCTCCACGAGCTCCGGGCGAGCGAGCTCGCGACACGGGTCACGGCGAGCACCGTCATCGTCCAGCCGATCTCCGCCGTCGAGCAGCACGGCCCCCATCTCCCCCTCGCGACCGACCTCATCATTGCGGCCGAGGCCGCGGACGCCTTCGCCGCCGAGCACGGAGAGGCGCTCGGCTGCCTCGTCCTTCCGCCTCTCGCCTATGGCACGTCGAGCGAGCACGAGTGGTGCCCCGGGACGGTCTCACTGCGCGCGACGACACTCCTCGCCGTGCTCCAGGATCTCGGGCGAAGCCTCGGTCGACTGGCGTCGCGCAAGCTCGTTCTCCTCAACGGGCACGGCGGGAACACGCCCCTGCTCCAGGTCGCGTGCCGGGAGATCCGCGTCGCGACCGGCCTCGAGACCTTCCTCGTCCACCCCTCGCTCCCGGTCGACGCCGGTGGGTCCGGCGACGCGCGCGAACACGGGCTCGGTATCCACGCCGGCCTGCACGAGACCTCCTTGATGTTGCATCTGCGTCCCGAGCTTGTCGACATGGAAGCGGCCGCTGCCTGCCTGCCTGAAGCCCTCGCCACCAACCTCTACGTCCGCTTCGACGGCCCGGTCGCGTTCGGGTGGACGTCTCGCGACTTTGGACCGACTGGCATCATCGGCGACCCGCGCGGTGCGACGCCGGAGCTCGGGAAGGAGCTCTTCGACGCTATCGTCACCGACCTCGCCGCGGCGCTCGCCGAGATCCGCGAGTTCTCGTTCACCTCGATGCCATGAGTCGTGCGAGCCGCTTCATCGGACGTACACAGCCGGGAAACCCCGCGGAAACACGGTCTCCCTACGCTGCGCCCAACCGCGGAGGCGGAGAGCATCACTTCGGCCCAGAAGGCTCCTCTCACACTCCAAATCGCGCGCTCGCGCGCTCACTTGGAAACCACCTGGGGAACGAGGTCCTTCGTGCGTGATATCGATATGAACGGTTCCGATCCCGTCGCCACCTCGCCGGTCGGGATCATGCACCAGATGTGGGCACTCGCCGGCCAGAGCGACGCGGACTTCCTACGCGACACCGTGGAGGACGTCCAGCTCGCGGACGAGCTCGGCTTCCACTCGATCTGGCTCGCCGAGCACCACTACGTCCGGCCCGACTCCTTCTACTCGCGCCTTCCGGACCCCGAGATCCTCATCGCCCGGCTCATCCCGGAGACATCCCGGATCCGTCTCGCCACGGGAATCAAGATCCTCGTGCTCGATGACCCGTCCCGCACGATCGAGCGACTCCGTCTCCTCGACCTGCTCTCCGGGCACCGGGTGCTCCTCGGAGTAGGTCAGGGGAGCCCGGACGAGCTCGCCGTGACAGGCGTGGCGCCCGAGGAACGGCGCGCGGGCTTCCGGGCGCGGCTCATCGACCTCGCGGCTCTGCTCACGAGCGGAACCGGCGCGGGCGGGCGGAACCTCACGCCGGACGCCGACCTCCGGCCACTCGAGACGATGTGGGTCGGCGTTCGGGACGTGGAGTCCATCGCGCTGACGGCGTCCCTCGGGATGAACTTCATCGTCGGCGAAGCCGAGGTCGGGCGGCGACAATCCGCGCTCGTCCAAGCCTTCCGGGACGCGGGCGGGACGGGCGAGGCGCGTGGCGCACGACTCGTCTGCGTCGCCGAGACCGACGAGGAGGCGATGGCGGCGGCATCGGCACCCGGCCGCGTGCTCTACGACCGCTTCCGCCAGGGCGTCTACCACGCCGACGCGGTCCGGCTCGGCCTGCTGCCCGAGACCGAGGCGGCCGACGACGCAGAGGCGTTCCGCCGGCTCGAGTACATCGTCGGCTCCCCGGCCACCGTCGTCGACGGGCTCTCCGAGTACATCGAGGCGACCGGGGTCGACGCGCTGAACGTCCTCGTCCACACCCCGGGCATGGAGCGGCGAGCTGCGCGCCGCAGCCTCACGCTTCTGCGCGAGGAGGTCGTCGACCTGCTCGTGCCCGCGCTCGACCGCAATGCCGCTCCCAAAGGCGCGCGAGCGCCGCTCGCGTCGCCGGTCGGTACCCGCACGTGACCCGGCGGCGACGGCGCGCGGCATACCGAGAGAACGACACGACCAAGGAGGTAGGACCATGTTGAGCCGGCGAGAGTTCCTCCGGAACGCAGGCATCGGGCTAACGGGGGCGGCCGCGATCGCGCTTACGGGCTCCGGAGCCGTCGCTGCGGCCGGGCGCCCTCGCGCGACCGAGCGCGCCCTCACCTCCTTCCCGGTCCAGCTGTCGTGGGTGAAGGACGCCGAGTTTGCCGGCTACTACCTGGCGGACCATCTCGGCTACTACAAAGAGGCTGGCCTCGACGTAACCTTGACCGCCGGCGGCCCGAACGTCACCGTCGAGCAGGTCGTCGCCTCGGGCCGCGCGATCGTCGGCCTCGACTCCTCTGACTTCATCACCGAGGCTCGCGACCAGGGCGCGCCGCTCGTCATCGTCGGCGCCGGGTTCCAGAAGAACCCGCTCGGCATCATGTCGCTCAAGAAGGAGCACATCACCTCGCCGAAGGACCTCGTCGGGAAGAAGCTCGGCATCCCGAACGGCGAGCAGAGCCAGGTGACGACCTTCTTGAAGCTCAATCACGTCGACCCCTCGTCGGTCCACTACCTCCCCTACGGGACCGACCCGACGCCGATCGCGAACGGCGAGCTCGACGCCGCGCTCGCATTCACTACGACCGATCCCTACCTTCTGCAGTCGAAGGGCTTCCAGACGAACACGATGCTGCTCGCGGACTACGGCTACAACGTCTTCAACGACTGCCCGTTCGTGACCGAGGACACCATGAAGAGCCACCGGGCCGAGCTCGTCGCGTTCATGAAGGCGACGATCAGGGGGTGGGAGTACAACATCGCGCACCCGAAGGCCGTAATCCCGCTCATCCTCGGCAACTACGGCAAGTCACTCGGCTTCACCTACGACAGCCAGTACTTCCAGAACGTGAGCCAGAACCCGCTGTACCAAGATGCCGCGACCCACGCGCACGGGCTCTTCTGGATGGCGCCGAGCGACATTGCGATCAACCTTCGCACGATGTCCGCCGCCAAGATCAAGACGGTCCCGTCGATCTTCGACCTGTCGATCCTCGAAGAGGTGTACCACGGTGCGCACCACATCTGAGGTGCTCTGCCGCCTCGACCCCCCGGCCGAGCAGCGGACTCCGAGCAGGGCCACCCCGGGTCCGACGACCGCGGGAATCGAGCTCCGCGACGTCTCGAAGCGCTTCACCGTGGCGAAACGGGACGACGTGCTCGCCGTCGATCGCGTCAGCTTCACCGTCCCGAAGGGGGGCTTCGTCGCGCTGCTCGGGCCGTCGGGATGCGGGAAGTCGACCGTGCTGCGCATGGTCGCGGACCTCGAGGAGCCGAGCGCGGGATCGCTGACGATCGACGGCGCGAGCCCTCGCGAGTCGCGCCTCGCGCGCCGGATCGGCGTCGCGTTCCAAGACCCGGCGCTGCTCCCGTGGCGCTCGGTCGAGGACAACGTCATGCTGCCCCTCGAGATCGCCCGAAACCGCGCGCCGGAGCCCGTCCGCCGGCTCATCTCGCTCGTCGGTCTCGAGGGCTTCGAGAGCGCCCGTCCGCGCCAGCTCTCCGGCGGGATGCGCCAGCGAGTAGCGATCGCGCGTGCCCTCGTCGCGTCACCCGCGATCCTGCTCCTCGACGAGCCGTTCGGAGCCCTCGACGAGATCACGCGACAGCGGCTGAACATCGAGCTCCTGCGGATCTGGGCCGAGATCGGGACGACCACCCTCCTCGTCACGCACTCGGTCGCCGAAGCGGTCTTCCTCTCGGACGAGATCGTGCTCATGTCCGCCCGCCCGGGGCGCGTCCAGCAGAGCTTCGCTGTCCCGTTCGACCGTCCCCGGAGCCCGACGCTGCTCCGCGCCCCCGAGTTCCAGTCGCTCTGCACCGAGGTGCTCGCCGCGCTGCTCGACGGCATGCATACCGTCGGCGCGAGGTAGACGTTGGCGGTCTCGCTCGAGCGCGCACCGCTGCCATCCGGTCGCCCGGTCGACAGCGGGTCGACGTCGACACGTGCCGCGCTCACGGCGGCCGTCGTCCTCGCGATCGTCGCTAGCACTATCGGGCTCTGGCAACTCCTCGCGCGAGAACAGGTCTTCGGAGCCGATACCTTGCCCGGACCGTGGGCGGTCGCGGATCAGATGTGGCAGGACCGCTCGCTCCTCGTCGCGAACACCTGGACGACGCTCTCCGAGGTCGGTCCCGGGCTGCTCGTGGCCGTCGGCTCCGCTGTCCTCTTCGGCGTGCTGTTCGTCGAGGTGCGCGCGGTCGAGCGGCTCCTGTCAGGTCCATTCGTCGCGCTGCTCTGCGCGCCGCCGATCGCGCTCGCACCGATCTTCTACGTGACCTTCTCCCCGTACGTCGAGAAGGTCTCCCTCGCCGCGCTCGCTGCATTCTTCCCCGTGCTCGTCGCGACGATCGCCGGCATGACGGGAATCGACCCGGTCCTCGTCGACGTCGTGCGCGCCGTCGGCGGCGGTCGAGGACAGGCCGTGTTCAAGGTCGAGCTGCCGGCCGCGCTCCCGTCCATCACCTCGGGCATCCAGATCGCCGCGCCCGCCGCGGTGCTCGGCGCGATCCTCGGCGAGTTCGCCGGCGGTTCGAGCGGTCTCGGAGTGTTCATGTTGAACTCGCTCACCGAGTTCCAGCCGGCCCGGACATGGGGAACCGGCGTCGTCGCCACCGTTCTCGGCGCGGCCTGCTACCTCGCGGTCGGCGCTCTCCGCCGCCTGGTGTTCAAGGACGAGCCGCTGCCGCTTCGTAACGGACGCTACCGCGGCGGCACCGGCGCGGCGCCGCTCTGGTCGCGCGCCGCCGTGCTCGTCGTCTCCGTCGGGATCGCGGTCGGCGGCTGGTGGTCCGCGCTCGCGCTCTTCCACCTCCCCTCCTACTTCGTGAAGTCGCCCGGCGCGGTCTTCCAGTTCTTCCTCGGGAACGACGGCGCGAGCGGGGCGAACCGCTCGAGCGTGTTCGCCGCGCTGTGGCAGACCCTTCCCGGTGCGCTCATCGGGGCACTCGTCGGCCTCGTCGCCGCGGTCGTCGGCGGCGCGCTCCTGCTCCGGTCGCGCTCCGCGCAGGCGACGGTGATGCCAGTCGCGATGGTGCTGCAGTCCGTGCCGCTGCAGGCGCTCGCCCCGCTCATCGTCGTCGTGCTGGGCCGCGGGCTCGTCTCGACCGTCACGGTCGCGGTGCTCGTCGTCTTCTTCCCGTGCGTCGTGCTCATCGCGTTCGGCCTGCGCTCGACGCCGACCGCGGCGCTCGACGTCTTCCATGCGCTTAATGCGAGCGAGTCCCAGGTCATGTTCAAGCTGCGGATCCCGGCCGCGATCCCTCAGTTCGTCGCGGCGGCGCGGATCGGTCTCCCGACCGCCTTGATGGGCGTGCTCGTCGCCGAGTTCCTCGCGAGCGGATCCGGCATCGGCTACCTCCTCGCGAATGCCCGCCAGGACTCTCAGTACGGCACGGTGTGGGCAGCGACCGTGCTCGTGACGCTCGTCTCCGTGATTCTCTACGCCTCGGTTGGCACCCTCGACCGGATCGTGACCGCGTGGTACGTCGACGGGGGGTCGCCGGATGGTTGACCCGCGGCCGGCGAGCGGGATCGGCTGGCGGCGGCCGACCGCACTGGCCGACGCGACGGCCGCGCTCGCGCACGGCGCGACCCCGCTCGGCGGCGGAGCCGCGCTCGCGTCGCTCGCGTTCCCACCCCGGCTGGGCGCGACCGTCCTCGATCTCGCCGGCCTCGGTCTCGACGCCCTCGAACTGCCGCGCGTCGGAGCGATGGTCACCTTCGAACGCCTCTGCGCGAGCTCCCAGCTCGCCGCCACATGGCCGGTCGTGCACGAGGCCGCGTGCGTCACTGCGACGCCCGAGGTGCGCAGGCTCGCGACTGTCGGCGGCACGGTCGCGAGTCGACTCCCCACGAGCGACCTGATCGCCGCGCTGTGTGCCGCGCACGCGCGGGTCACGCTCGCGGACGGCATGGGCCGACGTGAGCTCGACCTCCACGTGTACCTCGCGGAGGCGCCAGCGGCCATCGTCGTCGACGTCCTCCTTGGGCCAGGCGCCCCTGGCGCGTACCGCCGGATTGCCGCGCGACCCGGCTTCGCTCCCGCACTCGCGTCGGTGGCCGGCACGGTCCGCGGGGGGTCGCTCGAGCTGTGGGCTGGCGCGGTGGCCACACGCCCGTTCCGGATCGACGCCGACGAGCAAATCGACGAGGCCGCTCTCCGTCGCGACGGCCCCGTGAGCGCCGCGTACCGGCGCGACCTCGTCACCGTGCTTCGCGACGACGTCGTCGCAGCGCTCCAGCACCACATCGGGTCGGCGAAGGGGGAGGCGGAGCGGTGAACGACCGACCAGTGGCGAACCGACGAGCGGACGTCGAACGGCCGCAGGCCCTCGACCGGGCCACGGTGGTGCACCCGTCGGAGCTCCGCGCCTACACGCTCCACGCGGGCGCGACGAACCGGCTCGCGACGATGGTCGCCCCGGGCGCCGCCGGCGGCGCGCTCTCGCTCATGCTCGAGATATTCGAACCTGGCGGGCGCCAGGACGAGAACCGCCATCCCCGCTCCGCGGAGGTCTTCTACTTCATCGAGGGCGAGGGAGTCGCGCACAGTGACGGCGCCGCGCTCCTCGTCCGGGCAGGCGACGTCCTCGTCCTCCCGGCGGGGTCGAGCCACTGGATAGAGAACACTGGGACGGCGCGCCTCTACGCGCTCACGACCCTCGTAGTCGACGACGGCAGCCACGACCGGGCGGGGCGCGTCGCGTTGCCCCTCGACGAACGTGACGTCGGCGTCCTCGCCCGCGAGGTCGCGCCGACATGACCAGCTCGGGACCGGGCGCCCGGGAGCGGCTCGCCCGGGCCGGTCTCGACCTCCCGATCCATCGCGTCCCGACCGCCTCATATCTCGCGGGGAGGCGCCACGGCGACGTCCTCTACTGCGCGGGGGTCACGTCGGCCGCTGGCGGAGGCCCCGTCGCGGCCGGCGGAGCGATCGACGCCGCGCGCGACGCCGCGCGTGACGCCGCCCTCCGCCAGCTCGCGAGCATCGAGCACGAGCTCGGCTCGCTCGATCGCGTCGCGGACGTGCTCCGCCTCACCGGCTATGTCGCGTGCACCGCCGGATTCACCCACTGCCCCGCCGTCCTCGACGCGGCGTCGGAGGTGTTCATCACGGCATTCGGCGAGAAGGGCCGGCACGCCCGATCGGCCATCGGGGTGGCCGCCCTCCCACTCGACGCGACCGTCGAGATCGAGACGATCATCGCCCTCCAGGCGCCGTAGCAGTGGGAGATCTGACCGGGCCGCTCGCACGCGTCGAGGTGAACGGCGAGTGGCGGCAGCTCGACGGTGTGCCGCCGGACGCGACGCTCGGTCAGGTGCTCCGGGACCAACTCGGCCAGCGCGACGTGAAGCTCCCGTGTGCCGAGGGCGCGTGCGGAGCATGCACCGTGCTCCTCGACGGCTCGGCCGTGCCGAGCTGCCTCGTCTATGTCGGCCGCGCGAGCGGGCGTCGCGTCACGACGGTCACGGGCCTCGCCGACGACCCACTCGGGCGCGCGGTGATCGTGGCGCTCGTCGAGCACGGCGGACTGCAATGTGGCTACTGCTCGCCGGGCTTCGTCTGCGCGGCGACCGCGGCCCTGCGCGGTCTCGCCGGACGACGAGCCGTGGACGCGCGCCATGTGCTCGCCGACGCTCTTGCCGGACATCTATGCCGCTGCACGGGCTACCGCCGGATCCTGGACGCCGTCGTAGCCGTCGCGACGGCCGAAGGACTGGCGGGCGCGGACACGTGCGAGGTCGCGCCGGCGTCGCACAGCCCGTCCGGGGACTGAACCGGTGCCCGGACGCGTCGACGGCACGGGGAAGGCGTCCGGAGCAGCCCAGTACTGCGCGGACGCCGTCCCGGCGAACCACCTCTACGGCGCCGTCCTCACGACCACCTCGGCGCACGCGCGGGTCACGGTCGACGTCGAGCTGGTCCGGTCGCTTCCCGGCGTCGTCGCCGCCCTCGGCCCCGACGACGACCCGGGGCGACCGTTCACGACCAACCCACACGGCGGCACGAAGGACGGCGCCGTGTTCGCCCGCGTCGGGCGCTTCGCGGGGGACATCGTCGGGGCGGTCGCGGCGAGCGACCGCCGCTCGCTCGAGGCCGCGTTGGCGCACCCCGGCGTGGTCTGCGAGGAGCCTCTGCCCGCGGTGCGCTCCCTCGACGAGGGCCTCGCCGGCCTCGTCTGCGCGAATCCCCGGTACGCGGGCAACGTCGTCGCGTCCGTGACGCTCGGCGCGTCCCGGGCGACAGTCGACGAGGCGCTCGCCGCGAGCCCGCATCGCCACAGCTCCGTGGCCAGGCTCGAACCCGCGCCGCACGGCTTCCTCGAGCGCGTGGCCGCGGGCGCGCGTTGGAGCGGCGGGCGGTGCTCGGTCTGGTCGACGACCCAGTGTCCCTGGCTCGTGCGACGCGCCCTCGCGTACGTGCTCGAGATCGCCGAGGACGAGGTCACGATGGAACCCGTCTACGTCGGCGGCGGCTTCGGCGGGAAGGAGGAAATGGCGCTCGAGCCAGTGGCGGCTCTCTTGTCGCGGGCCTGCGAAGGGCAGCCGGTCCTCGCCGAGCTCACACGCGAGCAGTGCACGCGGCGCCACCGGACCCGCCACGGCGGCCGGATCGAGGTCGAGACCGGATTCGACGACGGCGGCCGCTTCCTCGCGCGCTTTCTCCGGGTCGTGTTCGAGGCCGGCCCCTACGACGGCCACAGCGGCAACGTCGTACGCAACGCACTCGCGTCCGGGCTCCGCCTCTACCCCGACGGAGTCGTCGGGGGCTCGGGTCTAGCCATCGCGACGAACCGGGTGCAGGGCGGCGCGTACCGCGGCTACGGCGCGACGCAGGCGGGCTTCGCTGTCGAGACACACGTCGACGCGATCGCCGCGCGCCTCGCGATCGACCCGATCGAGATCCGCCGAAGGAACGCGGCCCGGCCCTCGATGCGCGACCCGGGAGGTGACGGGCAGATGGACGGCATCCGCGCGCTCGACTGCTTATCGGCGCTCGACGAGCGGCTCCGCGCGCTGGGCCCGACGAGTGCTCCGACCAGCACCCGGTACCGGCGCGGCCGGGGGGTGGCGCAGCTCGTCTGCACGAGCGCTGCCGGGTCCGCGGACGAGGCGGACGAGGCCGAGGTCGGCTGCCGCTTCGAGGCGGACCGCGGCGTCATCTCTGTCGAGACGAGCACGGCCGAGGCGGGTCAGGGAATCTACGAGGCGATTGCGGCCGCGGTGCGGCGCGCCCTCGGCGGCGCATGCCCGCCGGTGGAGGTCGGACCGTCACAACACGGGAACACGCGGCCCGACGCCGGCATGTTCGGGAGCCGCGGCGCGAACGTCACGTGCTCTGCCGCGATGAGGGCGGCCGGCGCCCTTCGCGACCGCGTCCTCGAGGCGGCGGCGAGCCGCCTCGGCACGGACATCGCTGCGATCGGCCTGACCCCGGACTGGCGGTCAGCCGCGACGGACGACGGGACGTCATCGCTCGACACGCGCGAGCTCGGCTCGCTCGCGGCCTCGGCCGCGTACGCGACGCACGACGTCGGACTCGCGTTCGGCGCCCAGGCGGCCGAGATCACCCTCGACATGCGCACCGGCCAGATCCGCGTCGACCGGATCGTCGCCGTCCACGATGTCGGCACGCTCGTCGCCGCCGAGGTCGCGCGAGAACAGGTCGAGGGCGGGGTCGTCCAGGCCGTGGGCGGCGCGCTCTACGAGCACCTCACGTTCGACGACGCGGGCGTGGCGATCGAATCGGGATTTCTCGGCCAGCTCATGCCCACACTCGTCGAGCTCCCCACCATCGAGGTTGTCTTCGTAGAAGCGCCGGATGGCCTCGCGGGCGCGACGGGCGCGAAGGGGCTCGGCGAGGCGCCCGTGATGGGCGTCGCGGCGGCGATCGCGAACGCCGTGCGGAACGCCACCGGTGCGGAGCTCGCATGCCTGCCGTTACGGGCCGAAGGGGTGCTTGCCGCTGTGAGGGCGTGCGGCGAGTGAGCCTCCGGGGCCCGCCGGACGCGTCATCATGAGCGGCACAAGGGTGATGTGTCGAACGGCGCCGACCGATGACGTCGAGTCCGATGCGGTGGCGATGATCACCGCGCGTCAGCTGTGGAGCGCGAGCGCCGAACACGCGAGGGCCGCTCACTCGCGACGACCTCCGGCTCGCCGCGCCGACGGTCGCGTATGCCTGCTCTACGCAGCTTGTAACTACTAGGGCCAAGGTAGGCATGGTCGTCCCGCCGCATGAGCGGTGACGCAGGGACTCGTGACGCGGGTCTGGAGCGCACGTGGGAAAGACGCTGATCGACATCGACGAGGATCTCCTCGAGCGTGCGGCGGTGATCCTCGGCACGACGACGAAGAAGGACGCCGTCAACAGTGCGCGTCGCGACGTGGTCGAGCGCGACGAGCGGGCGACGGGACTGACGTGGCTCCACGACACGGACGCGCCCGGATCACAGGTCATTCCCCGCGTACGAGAGGTTGAAGCTCTTGTTCGCGAGCGGAAAGTCCGGGACGATCGTGTCGGCGAGGGCGACCGAGAGCGCCGGCCAGTTGAGGAACGACGGGTCGACGACCTTGCACCGCGTGAGCATGCTCCCGGGACCGATCTCGACGCGATGGACGATCGCTCCCCGCCAACCCTCGACGATCCCGAGCCCCGAGCCGGACCGCCGCACGGAGCCGCTCGCGACGCTCGTCAAGTTCGTGGCCGTTCCCGCGAGCTCGCCGACCGCACTGAGCGAGTCGCGCACCTCGGCAACTCGCACCATGAAGCGCGCCATGACGTCGCCCGCGAGCTCCTGAGTGCCATGCACGCTCTCTCCGAACTCGACACTCGGGTGAGCGATGCGGGCGTCGAGCGTGAGACCTGAGGCGCGGGCGACGACTCCGAGGGTACCGATCGCGGCGGCGTCGCTCGTGCGGAGCACGGCCGTTCCCCGAAAGCGGTCGATGACGACGGTGTTCGACGTCACGAGCTCGACGAGCTCCTCGAAGCGGGCGCCGATCTCCCGGAGCTCGGGCGGACGCGGGAGGCGCAACACCGAGGCCATCCCGGGACGGATCGCGCCGCGCAGCAGGCGATGACCGGTGACCTCGGCATTCAGACGGAGCAGCATTTCTCGGAGTACGAGGGCCCGGGCCTGAGCGACGCCGAAGCCGACGTCGTTGCACAGCGATCCGACGTCTGCGACGTGGTTGTATATGCGCTCGAGCTCGAGAAGCAGCGCCCGCAGGCGCGCCGCCTCGCCGGGAAGAACGATCTGTCCCGCCTCCTCGACCGCAATGCAGTAGGCGAGATTGTGACCGACCGCGCTGTCACCCGAGATCCGTTCGGCGAGAGCCACCCCCGCGTCGGGGTCGCGCCCTTCGAAGAGCCTTTCGATGCCCCGGTGTACGAACCACAGCCGCGCCTTCATCTTGAGGATCGTCTCGCCCACGACGGAGAAGCGGAAGTGGCCCGGCTCGATGAGCCCGGCGTGGACCGGGCCGACGGGAATCTCGTACACGCCTGGACCTTGGACCTCGACGAAGGGGAACGGTCCGGCATGGGTGCGCATCGGCGGAGCGTCGCCAGCGTCGTGGCGCATCGGGTGCCAGCCGTCGGGCCAGTGCTGGTGGAGCACGAGCGGCCGGAGGAAGGGGTGGTGCATCGGTACGATGCCGAACAGGTCGTGGATCTCGCGCTCGAACCGGCTAGCGGGAAACGACAGGGCCGCCAGCGACGGTACTGAGGGGTGCGAGGGATCGAGGCGCACCTGGAGCTCGACGCGCCGGTCCGGCGGTCCGGCGAGGAACACGTAGACGACGCGTAGCGCGTGGTCGTCGTCGTGCGCAGCCACCGAGCCGAGACGGTGGCCCGTCGCGAACAGCTCGGCCGCGCGCCTCACGAGCTCATCCGGAGCGATCAACGAGCTCTCGCGCACGTGCGGGATCACCACGTGCGCGCCGCCGTGGGTGATGGGATCTCACCCATCGGACCACCGTGTGGATCGCCCTACCGCGGTCATCGGACCACCGCGCGCGCCGCGGCGTGAAGCAGCTGTTGGAGCGGCCAGGCGGACACACCGACGACGGCGCACGCGGCGAGTGCCGAGACGAGCGGGATGGTAACGCTACGCGCGGTCGTCCCCTGGCTAGCCGGCAGGTGTCGGTCGCCGAGAAGGAGCTGGCGCCCGTAGCCGGTCATCGCGACGAAGATCACAGCCATGCAGATGACCGAGATTGCGGCTGCCCAGCCGAGCCCGACAGCGATCTCGGCACGGATCATGTTCAGCTCGCTCACGAACAGGCTGAATGGTGGCAGCCCGAGTAGCGCGACAAGTCCGACACCGAAGATCCCGCCGAGCACCGGCCGACGGGACAGAAGTGCCGGGAGGTTCGCCATCTCGCTGGTCCCCTCGGCGAGGAGTATCTCGCCCGAAGAGAGGAAAAGCACGGACTTGACGAGCCCGTGGCCGAGGATGTGGAGCAGCACCGCGGCGATGGCGAGCGAGCTCCCCGCCGCGGCGCCGAGCGCGATGAGGCCCATGTGCTCGAGACTCGAGTAGCCGAGCATCCTCTTGAGGTCCTTCTGGCTGAGAAGCAACGACGCTGCCACGACGAGCGACGCGAGGCCCACCACGACGAGAAGCGTGCGTGTGTAGCCGACCCCGAGCGCGCCGTCCGCAATTGCCTTGAAGCGCAGGAGCGCGTAGAACGCGACGCTTAGCAGCACGCCCGACATGAGCGCGGAGATCGGGGCCGGCGCCTGGCTGTGCGCGTCGGGAAGCCAGCTGTGCATCGGGGCAAGGCCGACTTTGGTCCCATAGCCGAGGACGAGGAGTGCCATCGCTAGGCGCATCACCCCTGGGTCGAGATGGTGGGACGCCGTCATGAGCGACGTCCAGTCGAGCGTGCGAGCTCCGCTCGCGCCACTCGTGCCCGCGATCGCGCCAGGGCCGCTCGCGATGTGGGAACCGACGTGCAGGGCCGCGAAGTAGACGAGCACCGTGCCGAGGAAGGCGAGTGCGATCCCGACCGAGCAGATCACGACGTACTTCCACGATGCTTCGAGCGACTTGTCGCTGCCTCGGTGCCCGACGAGGAAGGTCGTCGCGATGGTCGTCGCCTCGATGGCGACCCACATCACCCCGAGGCTCGCGGCGAGGACCGCGGCGAGCATGCAGGTCACGAATGCCTGGACGAGTGTCGTGTAGAGCGCTGCGTGGCGGAGAGAGCACTCGCCCCGCTCGATCTC
>Ga0307374_10009752_pt1 | contig 14087 bp, 12 predicted proteins | sample OX3MG_FD_202532 | JGI IMG/M metagenome (GOLD analysis project Ga0307374, IMG submission 202532) | Soil microbial communities from Risofladan, Vaasa, Finland - OX-3 | ecosystem: Environmental > Terrestrial > Soil > Coastal area > Acid sulfate soil | place: Finland: Risofladan, Vaasa | collected... | reverse complement strand
TGGACGCGACTCGGCCGAACTCTCGCAATCCGTGTGGGCCTGCGGTCGCGGCAACAACCAGATCAAAGGCCACCGCGCCAAGACCGTCTTCGATGACCTGGAGGGCAAGAAGTCGCGCGACCGCTCTGAGGTCGTGGAGGATATGAAGCGCTGGTTTTGGACTGAGGCCGTGCGCGCCTATCAGACCGAGGGCGAGGCGCCGCGCCCGCTCCTCGCCGTTCAGGGCACTCCGTTCACCGTCAACTCCTTCTACTTCGACTTCCGACGCCGCGAGGGCTGGAAGGTGCGGCGACGCCCATACCAGAATCCCGACGGTTCCCTGGCCTGGCCGCGACTCAAGCCAAAGATCGACGGATTCAAGAAGGAGATGGACCGCCTTGAGTTCTCGATCGCGATGGAGTTGGACCCGACCGGCGGCGATCCCAACATCCTCTCGCTCGATCAGATCGACCAGATGGCCGCCGACCTAAAACCCATGCCGGACGGTGCGGGCATGTTCGTCACGCTCGACCCCGGCACCCAGGGCGGCGCCGACTACGCCGGCATCGCGGTCGTCAAATACCATTGGCCGGTCGAAGACGACCTGCCCTACTTCAACGTCTTCGAGCCCCGCGCCTGGTATCGCGACATCTACGAGCAGGTTCAGGAGTGCCGGCGCCTCGCCCATCGCTTCGCCCAGGGCGGAACGCCACTCCAGGTTATCTACGAGGTCAACGGACGCCAGAAGCAGGACTACGGAGCCATGTTCCAGCGCTTCGCGCCCGAGATCGACCTGGTGCCGCATTGGACCAACGACCTCTCGAAGATGGACCGCAACGGGTTTCCGATCATCAAGACCATGCTTCGCAAAGGGCGGCTGGCAATATACGCTTCACCGTCAGATGCCGACTCAGTTGAGGGTAAGGACGCGCTCCTGCGCGAGATCCGCGACCTCGGGTCGTCCAAGTCCGACCACCTCATCGCCTGCATCTGGTTTGTCTTCCAGCACGCCTTTCAGCAAGACCGCTGGCTCAAGTCTCAGCGCTCTACCCCGACCTATCGGGTGGAGAACGGAGTTCCAGTCCTCATTGATCGCAGCGTAGAGCGCCCCACACAGATCGCCAGAGCCCCATACTTTGGCGGCGACCGCTACATACAAAACCAGCGCGGAAGGAGATTTTCTTCGTGATCGCGATTCGCGACCTTTCGGAAGTGTCAGATCCCGAGGACCACTACCGCTTCACCCCCGAGCAGATCCTAAAGAGTTGGTTGCGCCGCCGCGACGAGGCGTCCGGGCGCAACGAGCGCTACATGCGCCTCATGTCCTACTACTTCGGCAAGCAGTCGCACGGCAGCCGAGCTCTCCATGAGGTGCTTGCGGCCACCGCCACCGGGCGCCCGCTGATCCGAGACCTCGGAGTCTCGCTCGAGGTCAACAAGCGCTACGTATCGAACAAGATCCAGCCCATCGTGGACGACTACCAGGCCCTCCTCGGGCGCCTGCCGACCATCCGCATCGACGCTCCCGAAGCCGGTGAGCCAGGAGTCGCCAAGGCCGAGAAGCAGGAGAAGTACATCGTCTCCACCTACCAGATGGCCGACATGCCCTACCACCAGGCGTTCGCCGGGTGGTGCTTGACGTTGCTGGGCGACGCCGTGTACGTGTGCGAGATCGACATTGACACCGACCGCGTACTGCCGTGCTCGGTGCTCCCGATGTCCTGCTATCCGACCTTTCAGCGCGGTCCTCGGCGCTACGACCTCTGGGACCTACTGGTCGAATCGCAATACACCTACGAGGAGTGCCAGCGTGACTTGGGCGTTACGCCGCGCTCGGACGAGCCCGGAGACTGCACGGTCATCACCTATATGTCGCCGTATCAGCGCACCATCATCGTCGGCTCCGATCCCGAGCGCGCCAAGGTGGGTCCGTCGGTGAAGTGGAATCTGGGATTCTGCCCCGCGGTCTGGGCTCGCAACAAGATCAACGGCGACTTCGTGTCCTCGGACGTGGAGTCGATTCTGAATCTCCAGGACATGTACGACTTCACTCTCAACATCATGGCCGACGGACTGGTCGAGATGACCTACCCGGTTCGGCTCATCAAGGGCGACGTTCAGAACCCCGACGGGCCCTACCCGATCGGTCCGGGCACCAACTTGGAGGGCGGACCCAATTCCGACATCAAGGTCGTCGGGCTGACGCCGCCGCCGCAGGCCGGGATGCAGTTCTCGAGCATGGTCATGGACGACATGCAGACCGGGTCCGGCACCTCCGAGGTTCGCCAACAGGGGATGCCCGATCGCTCCAATATCTCCGGGCGCGCCATTCAGTCGGCACAGGGTCCCCAGGCCACGCGCATCGACCTTCGCCAGATCACACTCGGCACCGCACTCACCAAACTCAACGCTCGCATCATGGCGACGCAGGAGAAGGCACCCGTGATCTCGGCGCGCAAGTTGGAGTTGCAGGGTCGATACAAGGGCATGTCCTTCAAGGAGGACTTTCAGCCCAAGCTCGACATCGACGGCTGGTACGTAAATACCGCAATCTGGGACGAACTCATCGGCACCTCGCGCGGGCAGCGCATTCAGATGGGCGTGGAGCTGGTCAACGCCAAGCTCGCCGACCGCGCGTATGCGATGCAGCTGGCCGGGATCGAAGACCCAGCCCAGATGGTCAAGCGCGTTCACGCCGAGATGGAGGAGGAAGCCAAGTTCCAACAGGAGATGCAGAAGGATCTCCCGGGCGCTCAGGCTCCAGGTCCCCAGGCGGTTCCAGCGCGCATCATTCCGGCGACCGGAATGCCGGCCCCGCCGCCCCCGATGGCAATGCGACGCCCAGCGCCGCCGCCCGCGGCTCCCGCCATGCCGGCGCAGGGACCCGCCGGGCAGCCAGTCCAGAATCCCTCGGCGCTCCCGAGTGGAGTCCCGATGGGCGTCACCGTCAACGCCATCAAGGCCCAACTGGTGGGAGTTCACCTCTACGGCGAGGTCTTTGCGATCGGCGATCTGGCCCAGAGCGGTCAGGCCATGAGGGCGCAGCTGCGCATCACCGATCCGCGCGACTTCCGCAAGGTGCGCGACGCGGTGCTGCAAGCCGACAAGGACCAGAAGCCCGACGTGCGATTCGCCAAAGAGGAGAACCTGCCGTCCGATAAGGTCAAGGTGGCATGAGTTGGAGGAGCGCTCCCTGCCGCCGATCAAGATTCGCGCTGGCGCGGTGGGCGACATCGAGTCCTGCGCCTCGGAGTTGTCCTTTGCGCACGCGAGACTTTTTTCCCTCATCGCCGAGCACCCAGGAGCCCTACGGCTCTTGTCCGAATACCAAGAGGCTGTCGCTCGTCTTATCCTCGCGGTCGAAAACGGGCGTATGAAGAATGAGTGAATCGGTAGGGGTCTCGCTCGCCAACGGACGCGAGGTGTCGATCGCAGGCGAGCCGACCGCGATCTCGGTCAAATGCGACGAGTTCTGGTTTGAGGTCAACGCACACGGGAAACATGACGACGGGGCCGAGTACGAGATGACGCTGTTCGCCTGTCCGCGCGAGCAGGTCGTCTACTTCCGCGTGTACGAGGGCACGATCGTCAAGTCCTGATGGCGATGGACCCGACCGACATCACCGGCGTAGCTCCCGAGGAGCCGCCGTCGCATGGCGCCACCAACCAGGCCAAGGCGGCCGGTAACTCGATGATGGGCGGCGCCGCTCACGCTGGAGGCGCCGAGCCCGAACCAAAGCCGTCCGAACCGAAGGGTCGATCGGCTGGAACTCAGGACGGTCCCAACATCGACACCCCGCCGCCAGAGCCGAAGCCGCTGGAGGCGACTCCCAAGGCGCAAGAGGCGGCCAAGCAGGCTGGCGAGGAGATGATGACGCCGACCGTCGCCACCGGCGAGTACATGAGCGCGCTCTCCAAGGTCAATCCGCTGGCGCCGATCAATTGGGCCGAACACGCGCCGGCAGTCGCCTACCACACCGGAGCTCGCGTCGCGGCTGGACTGCGCGCCATCGCCAGCGTGGGCCCGCAACACCTTGAAGCCGCGGGCAATGTGCTCAAAGACCAAGGCGCTCCGCTGCCGGGCGAGGCGGTCCAGAACGTCGAGCGCGTATACAACGCCGCCATCGACCCCCACGCCATCGCCAAGTCGGTCCAGAACATCTACGAGCAGGACAACGCTCAGGGCGCGTTTCTGCGCACGATCTCGCTCGGCTCGGCCAATATCGACGGCCTAACCCCCGCGCAGCTTGCCGCTCAGGCCAAGCAGCGCGGGGACATCTGGTCTACCGCACTTGAACTCGGCGCCAATCCGCTCAACGCGGTCGGTATGGGCGCGGGCGGCCTTGCGTTCAAGGCCGCCGTCTTCATGGGCCCGAGCGTCGCTGCCGCGCTCGCCTCGCCCGACCCGAACCAGCGCAACTCAGGACTGGTCTGGTCGGCCGTGACCGGGATGCTGCTCGGCGGTACGCACCTCCCCGAAGGCGCGACCCAGGAGCTCGCCTCCCAGGTCGAGCGCTGGCCGGCACTCGCCGGGCTCGTCAGTCATTGGGGGCGTAAGGCGCAAGAGGTCAAATCGACGCTGGTCAACGGACCCAAGCTCGGCGAGGACTACCAGCCGTTCCACAGCTACGTTGAAGACGAATTGCAGAAGGGCGGATTTCAGGGATTCGAGAAGACGCTGGCAACCGCGGCCCAGGAGGGCACACGCAAGGCGATCGGAACCGTGTATCGCACCGCCGATGGCCGCACCGAGATCGAACAGACCGCCAAAGACCAAGCTCAGAGCCTCTACAAGAAGCTCGGTGTCGGAGATGCCGAGGAAGTGGTCACGAAGATGGCGGCCGGCGGATTCAACGACGCGCAATCAAAGCTGATCCAGAAGAATTGGGCGTCGTTCGGGCTGCCCTACGACTTGAAGGCGATCGGGCTCGCGGACGACCCGCTGCGCGATCCCCGCGCCGCCGTCGCCGAGTTGGGGCAAGCGGGCAAGGATGTCTCGGCCACCCAGGCGCACCTTGGATCTAGCAATCACTATCTGCACCAGATATACAGCGGCATCTTCTCGACCACCGCGCGCCCCGAACAGTCGCTATGGCGCTCGCTGATCGGCAACCACCGCGCGACCAACCTGGTTCATCAGGAGTGGATGGGGTCGGCGCTCAAGGCGCTTGATGAGGTCGGCATCGTGCCCGGCAAGAGCGAGGAGTTGACCAAGGCGGTCGAGGGCGACGCCGAAGCCTACGGTGCTCTACCGCCACAGGGCAAGGCCGTGGTTGACTCGTTCCGCCTCATCACGAACGCGCTGCGCCGCGAGTCGAAGGACACCGAGTACGCCAACAACTTCGTCGGCAACTGGTTCCCGCGCGTTGACCACGTGGCCGAGGACACCTCGAAGGCAGGCATGAAAGCTTCAACTCGCGCTGCGCTCCAGACCGAGCAGCGCGGATCTCGGCGCCTCGGTTGGGAACTCAACGACGAGGGCCAGGTCTTTCAGGCGCAGCGCTTCAAGACCGTTCAGGAAGCGAACGACGCGATCAAGATGCAGCGGCAGACGCTGGTCGAGGATTGGCTCGACGCCACCAAGGCGATCCGCAACCCGAGCCAAGCAGTCAAGCACATTCGCGACCTGGTGGAGAGCGGCAACATGAAGGGCGCTCGGGCGTCGGCCTTGAAGCACGTTCAGGCCATGCTGCCGCTCAAGGAGACCGACTTCCTGACCGCGGCCAGTCGCACCCTCGCCCGACAGGCCGGGGCGGTCAAGACCGCACAGGCGCTCAAGGAGTGGGAGCGCACGATCGTCACCTTCACCGACAAGGAGGGCGTTACTCGCCAGGGCGCTGCTGCGGTGGCGGCCAACAACTCGCGTGAAATGGCTGGCCTGCGCGATCTCGGCTACCGCCGGATTGATGACCCTAAGTTCCAAAAATGGCTGTTCGCGCCCCACATGGCCGACTTGCTGGAGCGCGCCACCACGCACGGAAGCGCCTTGAGCGCGAATGCGGCGTCAAAGGCGGCTCTCGACCTCGAGGGACTGGCGGTATCAACCATCATGTGGTCGCCTGCCATGCACGCCATGAACATCGCCGGGCGCGCGTCGATCTTGTGGGCGCGACACCCGATCGACTTCACGCTCCAGTTGATGCACGGATTCCTGCACCCGGGCGCCGTGGACGATGCCGCCTATGCGCTGCGCTCGGAGGCGTTCAACGCCGGGGTGCTGCCGCGCTCGAGGAACTTAGGCTTCACCGGGCAGGTCCAAGGCACGCTGACCAACGTGTTAGGGGACGATCCCGAGGCCGAGTACAACCTGCACGCGCAGCCGGCCGGGAAGCTGAACCGGATTCTCCACGAGCATCACGTCGCCAAGGCGCACGACACCATGAACAACTACTTCTGGTCGTTCGTTAACGACTTCGGCGTCATGGCATACCACGTTGAGAAGAAGTCGGCGCTGGCGCGCGGACTTGACGAGGAGTCGGCGCGGCTTTGGGCCGCACGCAGGGCCAACACCTACGCGGGCTTCGTCGCCCCCGAGGACACCAATCCGCTCTGGCACGACATCGGCCGCGCGCTGTTCTTCGCGCCCAACTGGTGGCGCACTTGGGCCGAGATGCTGGTTCCGCTATACCGTCGCTCGGGCGTTGCTATGGACGAGAACCAGGTGCAAAAGATGGCCTACGACCAAGCTCGCACCCTGGCGGCGATGTTCGCGGCTCAAAAGGTGAGTGGCAACGTCGCCAATCACCTCCTGTCAGGCCATTGGCAGAACCAGAACGATCCGGGCAACCAGGACCGCATCGAGATCACCAACCCGGCCATTCTCGAAGCTCTCAAGAAGGTCAACTACCCGGGCGCAGCGGCAATCAATCCCAAGACCGGCCGCAACGACACCACGGGCGCGGTTATGACGCTGGAGAACCCGCTCGCTCGAGGCCAGCGCGACATCGAGGAGGGCGTCGGGCTCCAGTCGGGAGAACCCGGATGGTCGCCGGGCGACGTGCCGGGCGGACTCGCCAAGGTGGCGGCGGCCCGACTCTCGCCGTTCCTGTCGGCGGCCGGCGCGTTGGCGAACATCGACGTGTACCGCTCGATCGCGGACAACCAGCTTGTCCATGCCGATCCCAACTCGCCCCAGCACCCGAGCGCGGCGAGCCTCGTCTACGCGGCGCTGATGCTTACCCCTGGCGGCCTCTCGGTGCCGTACTCGATGCAGCAGGCGATTCAGACCGACGGCTTGCAGAAGGTCGGCGGTCCATTTGGCACCAAGATCCCCAAGGCGATCATCGACGCGACCGGAGGCGTCGCGGGCGACGTGGCGCAGACCGCCTTCTCGTGGATGACCGGCATCAACCCGCCCTACGCCATCGCGGCCAAGACGCGCGGCCAGTCGCCGAGCGATCAGCAATGGCTCCAACTCGCCCAGGACAAAGCCACGCACCACACGCAGATGCTCGCACTCGATCAAGAGGCGTGGGGCGGCCAGATCACGCCCGGGCAATGGCTCCAGCGCTATCAGGCGGCGTCTTCCCAATACTCCACCCAGGTCAACGACGTGTTCCACGGCGCATCAAACGATGCGTTCGGCACCGAGGCGCTGGCCGGACAATGGGAGGCGCTGTACGGCGAGGCCACCATGAAGGATGGCTCGCTCGACTACCAGAAGCTCGACAGCCTACAGGCCAAGTTCGAGCACGACCACTCCTCGGAGCAGATCGCGTCCATGAACCAACTCCTCAGCAAGAACGAGAACCAGTACAAGATGCTGGGCCTATACCACACCGTCACCAATCAGTACAAGTCGTTCCAGGAGACGACGGCGGCCAAGCTGGGCATCGACGTACAGACCTTGCGCTCCCAGATCGGAGAACTCGACACGCTCTACGGCAACACCATCGAGTACGAGCGCTACCTCGTCTCGCACCGCCAGTTGATGGACTACGAGACGATCAAGAAGACGCAATTCGAGCGCAGCCCAGCGGGCATGATGTGGGGACTGTTCAACCAATCCCCGACCGCTTATCGCTACCTTCTGGCGAGCGGCGAGGACACGCACCAGTTGGAACGCGAGGTCGCCAGCGGGCAGACCACCGCACCGGCGAGTTCACAGGAGCCGGCGCCGACCGCTCAGGCCCCAGAACCCGTGGGCGCCGCTGCGGCACCTAGCACGCAGAGCGCGCCAGCTCCCGCAGCTCCGACGAGCGAGTCGGCGCCTAGCATTCCCTTTTACCAGCCATGAGCAACGAGACCGGACCCTTCGACAACGAGACCTTGACGGCGACGCCTACGTCGCTATCCGGGACGCAGAGCGCCGAAGCGCAACTCGAGGCCGGGCAACTCAACACGGGCGCCGGAACCGCGTTCAACACCACGGTCCTTGAGACCCTGATGGCCGAAGGGTTGGACATCACCCAGATTCCCGCTTCGCAACTCGCGACGGTAATTAGCCAGCTGTACGCCGACCCGCAGGTGGCAACCGCGCTGACCGAGAACCAGATGAACCCCGGTTCGACAACCGTCATGGCCGAGATCCGCGACCGGCTATTCACTCCTGGCGCTTACTCGAACCCCGACACCTTGCAGGCCGGACTTTCGTGGATGGCGCAACAGAGCGTGCGACTGACCACGGCTCAGATCGGTTACCTGGGCCCAGAGATTCAACAGGTCCCGACGCCGTTCAATCCCGCCTATCTGGGCGATACGACGCTGACGTTCGGACAGCATTGGAACGGCGAAACCGAGCAAGGCGTGGACTACGCGATGCCGGTCGGCACGCAACTCTATTCGCCATTCGCCGGAACCATCATCACGCAAGACATGGGCAAGGCCGATTGGGGCAAGCGCGTCTTCGTGCGCCTCGACAACGGCTACACCTTCGCCATTGGGCACATGACCTCCTTCTCGGTCACCTCTGGCGAGCGTGTGCAGCCAGGCCAGCTCCTCGGCGAGTCTGGGGGCGCCGTCACCGACCCTTCGAGCGGCAACTCCTCGGGACCGCACGTCGAGATTCAATGGATCAATCCGCAGGGCGTCTACACCGACCCCGGAACGATGATGCAGCAGATATACAAGGGCACTACGTTCGCGCAGCTGGGACAGCAGTCCGCGGCAGGCACCGGCGTCTCGAGCGCCAACGCACAAGCGCGCCTTGAGGGCCGCGACCTGGTGCTTGAGGACAAGTACCCGAGCATCGTCCATGACTGGAACCAATACTTCGGCAACTACCCGACTGGAGACCAGATTCTCCAAGTAGCCAACGCCGCGGGCAATGATGCGGTGGCGCAGCTTGACTACGTGCGCGGGCTGCCGTCGCCGGACCTACCGGGCGCGAGCGTCGGCCAGACGTTCGACCTCCAGTCCCAGATCGACACCGCCATGCAGGCCGAGTACGGACACAACGGCACCTTCGCGATGGTCAAGGGCTTCTTCGGTCAGGGCATCACCGGCCCCGCGTTCGTCAAGCAGCAGATCCTCAACATGGGTATCCTCGACAAGATCCCGCAGGACGCCTTCGCGTCTGCCGGACAGGTCGCCGGGACTTCAGCGGGCGCTCCGACGCCGACCCCGGCAGTTGGACCCACGCCGTCGCCAAGCGCGACCCCGACTCAGACCGCGACGACGCCACAGGCCGCGACCGCGCCGCCACCAACACGCAAGCTCGACTCGCTTGATCCATACAATATGCCGCCGCCGGCGGACTTCAACCTGCCGGCCGACCTCACGCCTGGCGCGGCCCCCACCTTCCCGACCGGGCCGCTACAGTACGACGGCACCGGCCCAGCCAAGCCGCTCAGTCGGCGTAGTTCTGGGAATCAGCAGGTATGAGCGCAAGCCCCGAAGACCTGTCCCCAGCCGAGACCAAGCGCCGTCAGGCCGAGACCTACAACGCCTTCTTCGTCGCCAACCAGCCTCACGCGCACGCGATCTATAACGAACCGGGGATGGACCCGCGGCACATCGCCGAGCAGATCGACACCTTCCCCAAGGATCAGTCGCGTTCGATCGAGGAGCACGTAACGCAATGGCACCAGGCCCAGCCGCATCCGCGCAACCCTGCGCTCACCGTGGCCGAGTTCCCGATGGCCGTCAAGATGGCGACCAGGACCAAGTTCGGAGGCCACGCCACCGCGGCCGAGGCGGGCGCGTTCTGGCAGGAGTTTCAGGGCGCCAACGAAAAGCTCCAGAAGCAGGGCAAGGACCCGATGTCGCCGCATGAGTACACCTCTTTGGTGGACCAGATGGCGCCCGTTAGCGCGGCGCTCCACGGCAGGCCGCCGTCGATGGACGAAGTGACCAAGCTCCGCGAGGCGTCCCCGGCCGAGCAGCGCAAGTACTTCGAGGACCTGCCCGACCCGCTCTACCCCGTGGTCTCAGCAGGCCAGATGGCGAAGTACATGACGCTCGGCAACTTCCACGCCAAGTACGGCGTGGGGCGTCCAGCCGCCAAGTCGGAGGCGGCGTACTTCGCCGTCGGCGGCATGAGCCCGACCCAGGTTCAGGACTACTACCGCAACATGGCCCCCGTGCAGCACCCGGTCGGTGCGCCCGCGAAGCCCGCGGCCACACCGCCAGCGCCGGCCGCGAAGCCCGGGGCCGCGGCGCCCGGACCGAAGACTCAACCCATCACGCCAGCACCAGGAGGGAGCAATGGGCATCGTAATACGTCCTACTGACACCCCCTTCACGCTCGCCCAGGAGCTCTTGGGCGACGGACGCATGACGCACGAATTGGTCATCGACCATTGGCACGGCACGGGCCCGCTGCCGGTCGGCCACACAGCGCGCATCAAGGGTGAGCGCCTTGGACCGCCCGCGCAGCATGTGAACGGGGTCCAGAGATGACAAATCCGTTCCATCTGACCTCTGCCGAGCAGCAGAACCCGAACGTCCAGTCGGTGGCGACGATGGCCGAAGCGTGGCAGCAGGACACCGGATTCCGCATCCCGATCTCGGCCCAGGACATCGTCAACATGGCGACGACCAAGATCCTTCCCGGCGGCAGCATGGCCCCTGCCGTCACGACCAGCATGTTCGACATCGGCCAGTACATGAGCGACCTCCTGGTCATTCATGGCAATCACGCGCTCCAGACCGAGATGCCGTGGGGGCAATGGGGGCTGTCAGAGGACGCATATCGCTCGATGCACGCCGACTACGCAACCACCTACAAGCAACTCACCGGCCAGGACATACCCGACGCGGCGCTGTCGAGCGCGTTCAAGGACGGTGCCGGGCAATGGACCGCGGCACAGTACGAACAGTCGCTCAAGAACAGCAGTTCGATCCAGAACCAGTTTGGGTGGATCAAGTACGGCCTCGACTACCTTGGGCTCCAGCAGGAGAAGTTGAAGATGAACCCGGCCTTTGGGCACACGCTCTCGGACGCCGAGGCGACCTCTCAGCTACAGGCGTGGCACACCAACGCCGGACAGGATCAGGCGACGCGCGGAATTACGCTCTCGAAGAACGAGCAGGACATCAAGAAGGCTGGTACAGTCATTCAGTAATGGGGGGCATGAGATAACCGTGGCTCGTCAACTCTGGTTCGACCCTACGAATCCGAACGACTACGTCATCCTGTCCTCGACCGTATCGACGCCCCCCGCGGGCTACGTCATGTCCGAGACCCCAGATGGCGGTCGCGGCGGACAGCCGCTCTCACAGGGCGCCACCATGTTCGGCACCCAGCAGCAGCAGTCGATCCCAGGCGGCGACTCCTCGGGCGGATTCCCGGCCTACGGACACAAGGGCAAGAATATGAACGGCATATTGTCCTGATGAAAGTTCAGAGGGCCCCTGCGGGCTCCATCGTGGAGGTCCAGTGGCAAGACTCCAACGGGCGCTCAGGCTGGGGAACTCGCGAGAATTACGAGGAGTGGGCGGAGGCGGCTGGAGGCTACGTCCACTACTCGGTCGGCTACGTGCTGTGGAACTCGGACCTGGCGCTCACGGTGCTCCAGTCCAAGGTGAGGATGCACAAGGCCGAAGAATCTGTCGATTCGGCCATGTGCATACCTTGGGTGGCGATCACGAATTTCGAGATCATCCGCGACTCTGACGGCGAGTTCTGATGGCGCGCGGCACGATCATCGACCTCAAGCCGAAGGTTTCCGACTCCCGCTCGATCGACCTTGACGAACTCTGCATCGCCATTCCGCTCGGTGAGCTGGGCTACTCGGCGTTCTGGCAATGGCTGATGTCGCTGACCGGCTTCGGATACGTGGTCGAGCAGGGCAACGTCGTCACCGTGAGCGGCGCCTACATCGCCCAGGCGCACAACAAGACCGTCAAGGAGTTCCTGGCGCGCGAGCGTAAGTGCAAGGCGATCCTATGGCTCGAGCACGACCATCGCTTTCCGTCCGACATCATCATGCGGATGCTGGCGCCGTCGGACTACGACGTTCTTGGTGCGCTCTACTTCGGACGCACGGCGCCCTATGACGCCGTCTGCTACAAGCGCGACCCCGAGAATCCCGACCACGTGCGCCGCCCGACCGAGTTGGAGGTGATAGACGTGCTGCGTTCCACCGAGCCGGTCCCGATGGATGTGGTCGGAATGGGATGCACGCTGGTCCGCCGCGAGGTCTACGAGAAGCTGGGCGAGCAGGGCGTTCCGTGGTACGCCGTTCAGACGCACTCCAACGAAACCGACTTCGGCGAGATCGACTCGGACGACGCTTGGTTCTGCCGCCATGCCATCGACGCTGGATTCAAGATCGGGATGCTCGGCGGCGTCGAGATCAGCCACATGGTCATGAGCGAGATCGGCAGCAACGTCTACTTCGCCTTCAAGAACATGGAGCGTCAGGCGCGCGCCCGCGCGGACGCGGACGCAACTGCCCTCGCGGCTGCCGAAGTCAAGCGCGAGAAGCGCGCTGCGCGCAAGGCTAAGGTGGTGTGATGGGTTTCTCGGTGAGCATGTCAGGTGCTTGGGAACGACACGAAGCGGAGATCAGGCGTCAGGGCGGCGTCGTGCGCGAGGGCATCGACCAGGTGCCCGAGACCGCGCAGGAACTCCGCGCCGGCGCCGGGGACGACCCCGAGCGCGTGGTCAAGAGCCGCCTGCGCAAGCGCGATGTGGCGGTCGGAATCGACTCGGACTCGGCGCACCACGGCGGCGAGGAAGTCAACGTCATCTACGACGGGCCTGAGATCAAGGGTGGCCGACCGACCGGCGATCTGATCCAGGTCTACGTCGTGCGCGGTACGGACGATCGCCCGCGGACCTACGAGAAGCGCTGGCACAAGGTCGCCGAGGGCAGCCACGTGGCCGAGCGTTCGCGCCGCATCTTCACGTAAGGGGGAGTCATGGATCCAGAACAAGAGGTCGCCGCGCTCGACCAGCAGTACGCCCAGCGCATCGGCGAGGAGACCGAGCCCGCGCGCCAGCAGGCACTCGCACTCGAGCGCGAGCAGGCCAAGAACGCCGTCTGGGCCCGCTACGCCGAACAGCAGCGCGCCGCAGCGTGGAAGATCGACGCCTTGAAGGAGTACCCCGAGGCGTTTCCGGGCGCCGTTCAGGGCTCAACGCGCGACGAGATGATGAACTCGGCCAAGGCGGCGCATGAGTTCGCCGTGGCCCAGATCCAGCGCGACAGCGCCAGCCGACAGGCAGCTCTCGAGGAGGCTGCCAAGCAGCGACTCTACGGGCGCTCGGGCGGCGGGGGCTTCGACCAGCAGGGCGATCCGCTTCGCCCGGCATCGACCAGGCAGTTCGACAGCGACATCGAGCAGATCCAAGCCACGCTCCGCGCCGGTACGGGCGAGATGCCGCGGGTCATGGTCGAGCGAGCGATCCAGAACGTGGGCGACATGCTCATCCAGCGCGAGATCACCGGGCGCCTGCCCGATGACAAGTCGGACCGATTTAAGGAGCCCAGCTAATGGCAGCCAACGTACTTCTTGACGACGATCTGCCGCCCGAGCCTGCGGAGGACGAGCCGATCACGGTCGAACCCGCCACCACGGGCGAGGCGGCCAGCGACGACCGATCCCCCAAGAGCTACGGCGAGTTCATCGCCGCGTTCTGGCCGGAATGGAAGCTGATGCGAGCGATGATGAAGAACCTTGAGCGCGAGCGCAATCTGCCCGAGGAGCGATGGACCTATCGC
>Ga0307374_10009749_pt1 | contig 14091 bp, 11 predicted proteins | sample OX3MG_FD_202532 | JGI IMG/M metagenome (GOLD analysis project Ga0307374, IMG submission 202532) | Soil microbial communities from Risofladan, Vaasa, Finland - OX-3 | ecosystem: Environmental > Terrestrial > Soil > Coastal area > Acid sulfate soil | place: Finland: Risofladan, Vaasa | collected... | reverse complement strand
AGAGAAAGATTGAATACATCATCGCTTCGAAGATTGCCGGTGGGCACGTCATCCTCGCCGACTCGCACGGGGTGGGCAAAACCTCACTCGCTCGCGCCCTAGCCGGATCAATTTCGTGGGAAAGCGAGGATCTCTACAGCGACAGCGTCAAGGTCGAAAAGTTCAGTCGCATCCAGTGCACGGTCGATCTCCTTCCGCAGGACATCCTCGGCTACAACCGATTCAGCAACACCAGTCAGGAGATGATCTTCAACAAGGGCCCGATCTTCGGCCATTTCGTCCTGTGCGACGAGATCAATCTCCTCACCCCGAAGACGCAGGGCAGCTTTCTGCAGGCGATGGAGGAGCAGACGGTCACCATCGAGGGCAAGACCTACCGGCTCCCCGATCCCTTCTTCATCATCGCGACCATGAACTTGAAAGGGGTGCACCTCTTTCCCCTGCCGGCACCGCAGCTCGACCGCTTCATGATCGAGCTCTCGATGGGCTACCCGGACGCGGAAGACGAGGGCTCCATCATCAAGCAGCATGGCCGCAGCGACGCGTGGTCGGACTTCCGACCGGTCGTTGCCTCCCACACGATGACCGAATGGCAAAGGTTCGTCGACCAGATATCGATCCATGATGAAATAGTCGAGTACATCGTCGCCTGCGTGCGCGAGACTCGCAACCACCCCGACGTCGCGGTCGGTGCAAGCCCTCGCGCCGGCGTCAAGGTCTCGCGGATGGCACGCTCGCTGGCCCTTATCCGCGGCGCGACCTACGTCACGGTCGACCTCGTGAAGGAAATCTTCCCGACCGCGGTCGCCCACCGGCTTGTGATGCGCGATCCCTCCCTCTCGGCAGAGCAGACGACGAAGGCGATCCTCGATATGGTGCCGGTGGACGTCGCTCGCAGGGGGAAGCGATAGCTCACTCGCCTTGCGGGAGCGCCGCATGAAAGGCTTCACATCAACCGTCCGTACGATTCGCTATTATTTCCCTCTCGCCCCGGCCGGAAGCGTTCTCTGTTTTTTTGCACTGCTCCTACTCGCGAACAGCTTCCTGACGCGCGACCCTTACGAGATAGTGCTCTCGGTAACGGCTCTTTTCGTGCTTGCGATGCTCGCCTTCCTCGCACGGATACAGGCCGACCAGCTTTCGAAGTACCCTATTCAGTGGGACTCGAGCCAGCCGCTCGTGGCAGGCTCCAAACCTTCCATGCAGCGGCTCACCGGGGTGGTCGTGCGTCCCTTCATGGGCTTCCGCCTGCACTTCGCGGTGCAGGGACGACTCACGGTCGGAAGGCGCGCCTCCCTGTTCCTCTCGCAGGAGACGATTGCCAGCTCCGCCTCCCCGGGAGGAGAGATCCCGGTGCGGCTCGCTTTTCCGCTTTCCGGACTCTTTCATGCCGAGGGGGTTCTGAAAGTTGGAGACATCTTCGGATTAACGCGGGCCCAGTTCGGCGGCTCCTACGAGCGCCACCTCGCCGTTATTCCGGCGGCCTTTCCCGAGGCAATCAGCGTGCGGGTGGAGGCGACGGAGCGATCGGAGGAAAAGCAGAGCCAGATGAACTCCGATGAGGAAAAGTACTACATGCGGGAGTACGCCCCCGGCGACCGCTTCCGCGACATCAACTGGAAGAGCTCGAGCCGGCTCTCCCAGCTGTTCACCCGGATCGCTCCGGTCGCACAGGAACAGACGAAGATCATCGCAGTCGAGTTTCGCAACTACCGCGAGGACATTCCCGAAAGCCTCGAGTCCATCATGCACCTGAATCACTTGAAGAGCTGGATCTTAAGCTTCCTGCGCGTGGTAAAGGAAGCGAACCAGGACTTCCAGTTCGTCGTCATCTCCGGCAAGGGCGCCTCCCGCCTCGAGACCAAGGACGACATCGAACGATTCGCGGCCGAGCTGGCCGAGCTCACCTACCAAAGCGTCCCGCTCGAAGAGGTAGCGGCGCCGCCCACCGACGAGATCTACCTGTTCACCACGCCCTACGATCGGCAGCTGCCCGCGGCTCTCGCAAGCTATCCACAGAAGCGCATCAATCTTTTTCGAACGGTGAGCCCCCGGGCGCCTGGCTCTCACAAGCGCAGGAGTCTCGCGCTTTTCCGCTTGCGGGAACAGTTACCGATTCCGGGTTTGTGGGTTTTCCGAAGAGACTTCGCCTTGGAGCAGCCGGGGGTCGATCATTCCCGAGCGCGCATTCTCGGCGAAGAGGCGGTCGAAGCTCAGGTGATCACGCTCGCCTGAGGCTTTTGGCGGCGCGACACGGGTGCCAGGGAGGTGTCCCATGGAAGCAGTTGAACAGAGAGTCAAGGATACAGGGGTACGGACCGCGCTTACCCACGTCCTGTTCTATACAAGGCTTTTCCTCTACCTGCTCGCGTTCACCATTCCGGTAATCCATCCGGCGGTGGTAGTGCCCTACGACAGGTTCGGCTGGTGGCTCTGGTTCGCTGTGCTTCCCGCAGAGATGCTCATCGCCTTCTACGGGCTGCGCCTCGGAACCCGGGCCTGGCTCGTGCTTGGAGCGATCCCAATTGCGGCGACCGTCATTTTCATCTCGGGTTTTTCTCCGTTCTCCCTCGCGTTCCTCGGAGTGGGGGTTGCAGCATTCATCGTGACGGCTGCGATCTTTCACGGCGGCCCGTGGGGGCGCTGGCTCGCCCTTCCCGAGCCCTTCCTGCTCGCAGTGCTCTACTACAAGATGCTCTCCTTCACCCGCGCCTCGGAGACCATCGCACACGCGGCCGCGGGCGTCACGCAGCTCCTCCTTGTGACAAGCGTCTGCGCTTTCCTCCTTCATTCCCTCGTCCTTTATTTTGCAGTCTTTCGCGCCTACGGCGAAAAGCGGCGGCGGAGGGAGCTCATTCTCTTTGCGTCGATCGTCGTGCCCGTCGTGGTGCTCGTCGCGGTGCTTCTCCCCCCCAATTTCGTGAGCAACTCAATAGTCTTCAACACCCTCGATCATCGAGTTCGACCAAAGCCGGTTCCGATCGACGCCACCGGCAAGGGCCTTCCCGGCGGCAACCTCCAATCCCCATTGAATCCCTTCGACAAGGGCGACAGCGGCAGGCTCCTCGGCCGCCAATTCCTCTACGGCGATGGAACGCAGCCGGGCCAGCAGCCCGGCGACCGTGCGGCGCTCGAGGGGATACCCTCCGATCAGTGGCAAAGCGGCCAGACGGGAACCGGCTCGCAGGGACAGGCGAGGCAGTATGCGGTGATGGTCGTTGCAAGCCCGATGGATCCGATCTACGCCGCCGAGGGCTACTTCGGACGCTTCGATCCGGTTGTCGGTTTCGAACGGACGCCTGACCAACCGCTCAACGAGCTCGTCAATCAACGCCTTCTCGAGACCTGGCAGGACCAGGAATCTGCCGGCGTGGGCGATGCCGACAGGGTCCCCGTCCCGGTCTACTACCTCTCCACCCTTCCCGAGCGGGTGCTTGCCTACCGCCCCTACACGGTGGAACCGACCGTGCTCGACCGCAAGTACTATCCCTTCAACTACTCCTACACCTCGGTGTCGATGATCAGCGACCCGTCGTCGCCGGGGTTTCGGGCCATCACCGGCCTGACGCCGCAGGAGAAGCAGGACCTCGCGCCGTACCTCAGCCTCCCGCTTTCGCCGGCGGACCATGCAGTCTTCGAGCGTTATCTCCAGACGGCGACGAACGGACAATCAGGCTACTTCGCCACGATCATGGCGATTCTCAAGAGCTTCTCGACCTTCCAGTACCAGGTGGGCTTTTCGAACAACTCCTCGGTCCAGCACCTCGTGGACTTCCTGACGACGACAAAGAACGGCGACTGCGTCGAGTTTTCAAATACCACGGCCATCCTCGCGCGCCTCGCCGGCATACCTGCCCGGGTCGTCACCGGCTATCTCGCGGCGAAGGACCTCCAGACCCCGGCCCATCGGCGCGGTCTCGATCTTCTCCGGCAGAAGATTCCCGCCCTCCAGAAGTTCCCGCTTAGCGAGCTCTATCTGATTACCACTGCGCACCACCACTCGTGGGTTCAGCTCTACATGCCGGGCTACGGATGGGTCGATTTCGAGACCACCGCCTACGCCATTCCCCCCCAGGCGAGCGGCGATCCGAATAACTGGAACGTGGTGATTCCGCTCCTCGAGAATCAGGAGCTTGCGCCCCTCTATCACTTCCCGTGGTATCTGGTCCTGCGCCTGTTAGCCGTTCTCGCCGCCGGAGTGATCCTCCTCATGTACCTCTACCGCTACGGCCGTGAGCTCTATCTTCTCAACCTCTCCCACGGCAGGAGCCGCCGCTCGCTCGACGCACTCTACAAGCTCCTGCTCCTGAGGCTCGTTGCCGACGGCTTTGCGCTCAAGAGCCCCGCGACGACCCCAAACGAATACGCGCAAGATCATCCCGAGCTCACGCGCTTTGCTTCCCTGTACACCGAGCTCAAGTATCGCGAGCTCTATGGCGCAGGCGAGCGCGAGCTTCTTTGGAAGGAGCTCAAGAGAGAGTACCGAGAGACCGTCCGCCAGTGCCGGAAGGCCGGTTTCGCCAATTCCCTTCGCCGAGGCTTCAGCCTCAAGGGTCTCTACTACCGATGGTGAGCGCCCGGAGGCCCCTCGCGCTTCTCGCCATAGCCGCTATCCTCGTTCTCGCCTCGTGCAGCCGGTCGAGCGACTGGGTCACCTTTCGCGGCGATCAGGGGCGCGGGGCAACCTCGAACGCCGTCTTCCCGCCGTTCGGTATCAAATGGAAGCTCAAGCTGCAGGAGCAGGACAGGCCGCTCGCGGCGTTCAACCCGCCGGTCATCATGGGCAACACCATCTACTTCGGTTCGGCGGACGGCAACTTCTACGCCCTCGACCTTGAAAGCGGCTTCATGAAGTGGGTGTTCAAGACCGGAGGGCCGATCAACTCGGTTCCGGTCGCCGACGCCAAGTACGTCTACTTCGGCTCGGAGGACGGAAGCGTCTACGCGGTGAACCGTAGGACGGGCAAAGAAGCGTGGCACTTCGACACGGGGAATCCCGTGCGCTCTTCGGTGGTTCGCTACGGCGATTCGATTCTCTTCACGAGCGACGGCGGCAATACCTTCGTCCTCTCCCCCGACGGGGTGTTGAAGTTCAAGATCCCGAATCCCGTCTGGTACTACGACACCTTCCAGGTGTTCAAGGACATCGTCTATTTTGCCCCTGGGCCCGTGAGCAATCCGAACAGCTTTGGGGCGTTCGATCTTCACAATCGAGCCTATCTCTGGGTCCTCGACACTGCGGCACTCGACGCCTACTGGTACTCCTTTCCTGCGTTGAAGGGGAATCTGGTCTTTTTCTCGACCGGGTCGGAGACTGGAGATCGAACCTGGCAGCTCGACTACTACGCCTACAACCGCACCACGGGGCAGCTGCGCTGGCGCTACGACGACACCTCCCGATGGGGCTATGCCGCCGGCAGCTTCGATCCGAACCTGCTTTTCACGCAGAACCTGCAGCTGCTCGACTACATGGCGCCCTCGGTCTGGCGCAACCTCGTCATCTACACAAGCGGTGACACGGTCGTGCGGGCGTTCCATGCGCAGAACGGGACCGTCGCTTGGGAGCACACCTTCGACGTTCCGACGAGCTCCGCCCCCACGGTGGCGGGAGATCGCGTCTACTTGGGCCTCCGGGGAGATCCCGGCTCCCCCGACGGACCGAAGCCCAAGCTCGTCTGCCTCTCCGCCCGCAACGGCAGCCTCCTCTGGGAGATGAACTTAAGCGGCGCCATGCTGAGCGCTCCGGTGATCTCGGGGAAGTGGATCGTCTTCGGCACCGATCAGAGCTACTTCTACGTGCTCGAAGAGCTTTACTAAAGAGCCGCACCCACGAGCTCGTCTCTTGGGTTTCTTAGCCCCTTTTCCTGCCGGCCGCTGCTCCCCGGCCGCCGCCGCCGAAGATGATCATCATGCCCAGGATAAAGCCGAAATTGTACCAGCCTCCGTTGTTGTGCACCTCGTACATCTGAACGTTCCGATTGAAGAGTGAGATCACGAACGTGACCGGTGCGATTATACCGTTCCACAAGCCGCGCCAGAATCCGGCCACTACGCCTTGCGGGTTGGCCGAATTGGCCAATTCGTTAGCCCCCGGGGCGCACGCCGCGAGAATTAGAACGAGCGCGGCACCGAGAATAACGAGCACGACAGCCTTTCGCATGCCTCTTCCTCCTTTCGGAGGGGAATTGTACCATGCCTCGTTTGCCAATGCGATTCGTTGTTTCGGAGGGACTACACGCGCTGCATGTCCTCGATTTCGGTGATGATGTTGTAGATCTCGTCGGCGGTCGTGCAGGCCATGATCTTCGAGTAGAAGTTGGGGCTGCCGATCAGCTCTGCGGCCTTTTGGAGCATTTTCAGATGCTTCTTCGTCTCGTAGCGGTCGTCGACCAGCATCATGACGATGTGCACCGGCTTGCCGTCGAGGGAGCCATAGTCGATGCCGCGCCGCGAAACCCCGAACACCCCGAGGGTTTGCCGCTGGCCGCGAAGGGAGGCGTGCGGAAGCGCGATGAACGGGGCGATCACCGTGCTCAGCATCTCCTCGCGGGTGTGCAGAGCGACGAGGACTCGATCTCTGGCCCGCTCGTCCAGCACCTCCCGAACTGCCAGAAAGTCGACCAACTCGGCGAAGAGCTCATCCTTGTGGGAGCTCTTCAAATCCGGCACTACGTTTTGCATTTTGAAGACTTCCGACAGTACCATAAGCTCCTCCTATTCGCGGCCGAACGCGGCAGCCAGAACCGGAATGCCGAGGCGGCCGCCCTACTTAATCAGGCCCGCCATCAGGATCGAGGCAACCAGCGCAAGGATTGCGTAAAACTCCGGGAAAGCTGCGAGAACGAGCGTGCTTCCGAAGACGTCATGCCCGGAGCCGATCGATGAGATTCCGGCCGCGCAAACCTGGCCCATCTTGACGGCGGAAAAGATCGCGACAGCCCCGAACCCGAGGCCCGCGGCAAAAACGACGGCTGCGTTGAACACCGTCATCCCGGGGGCGACGTGGCCCTGGTAGATGATGTAGCTCACGAAGCCGTACAACCCCTGCGTCGCGGGCAGTCCAGAGAGAACGAGCGTGGTTCCGAAGATTTCGGGCCGCTTCTTGAGCGCGCCCACCACCGCGTTGCCGCCGATGACAAGTCCGATGACCGACCCGACCCCGGAGAGTCCAAACATCAACCCAAGCCCAAGCGTAGCCAAGATGACCGCAAGCGTGTCCATATCTTCCTCCAGATGTTCAATATCTATCTATATCCACGAACGAGGCTCGTCCCCTTCACTTTGTCCTAAATGGGTTGTACTCGACCCCTCCCCCCTTGAAGCCGACCGCCTTGTAGAACTCGACGAAGGTGAGCCTGAGCGAGTGCACGAACGCAGAGAGAAGTCCGATCGCAAGGTTGATGGAGCTTCCCAGGATGAGGACGATGGCCATCGGGAAGTAGCCCCACCAAGCGTCGCCCCTGACGAGCAGCGCGAGATTGATTATTGCTCCCGACAGGAGCCCGCCTGCGAAGCCGAGCGCGAACAGTCGAAGATACGAGAGGGTGTCGCCGAGAAAGCCGATGCCCAGCTCGTAGAGCTGCCACATCCCATGCTTGAGCCGTCCCGCCATCTTCCTATTCGGATGCGCGAAGAACACCACGCCCACCAGTCCGACGAGGACCAGCCCGACTGCAATCGGGATTGCCTTCGGAATCGAGGCGATCCAGCGTCCCACCGGGATCGGTCCGATGGCGAGAGTCGGCCCTCCGAGGACGGAGACGACCGCAACCGCCACCCCGACGAGCATGAGGAAGGAGCCCACCGGGTTCACCGCACCGATTGGCCCGTACTCGCGGACGTCGTTGCGCAGCCGCAGGAAAAAGCCGACTCCCACCTGGATGACGCCGAGCATCATCGCGAGGTACATCTGGCCATACATGTTCGGAAAGAGCACCAGCCGGGAAAGGGGCGAGTTCGCTCCGAAGGCCTCGGTAACCTTGAGGCCAAAGAAGTCATCGAGCAGCAGCCCGGCAAGAAATACCGAGCTCGAAAGGACGAGGCCGAGAAGAATGAGCGGCCTTGCGCTCTTGCGCCGGATCACGAGAAGGGCTACGAGCATCACTGTGATGAGAACGAGTCCGAAGCCCATGTCGGCAACGCACAGCCCGAAAAAGATCGTGTAGAAGGGGGCAAGGAAGGGGGTCGTGTCCAGCTCGGTGTAGCTCGGCAGGCCGAAGATCTTCATGATCGGCTCGAAGAGCCTCGGGTAGGAGCGATTCTTGATAAGCACCGGCGCCTTTTCGCCGTGGTGCGGCTCCTCGGTCATGTAGACCACCTCTTGCCGCTCCAGGAAATCCTTGACCCGTCCGAAGCCCCTCTGGGGCACCCAGCCGGCGACTACAAGGACCTGCCCCTCGGCCTCGCCGGTGAGGCTCGCATGCGCAAGCATCATCGTGAGCTCGTTCTGATACGCGCGCACCCGCTCCGCCATGAAATCGACGTGTTTCCCGAGATCGAGAAGGGTCGTTCGGTTCTGGACAATCTCGCCGGCGAGCGCAGCCTCGGCCTTCCGCATCATCTGAAGGTTCTGCCGAGGAAGCGCCTCCTCGAAGGCGTCGATCTGCGGCGCACCGGCTGTGATCTTATAGAGGACCACGAAGTAGACCGCACCCTTGTCCTCGAGTACCGGCTCGAACAGATAGGATGTCCTCGCGAGGGAGTCTCGAATGCGATCGGCGGCGGCCTTCGGGGCGGAAAAGAGCCTCATTGCGTAGCCGGACTTGGCAAGCTCGGCGACCGCCGCAGGCCTGAAGTCGCCCCAACGGCTCGCTCGCTCGATCTCGGACGATAGGCTCTGGCGCTCGTTCTCGAGCCGTTCCGCGGCGGCGCGAAGCTCATCGATTCGGGCGAGCAGCTCCTCCTCCGCTCCCTGAAACGGAGTCTGCTCCATGTGCGGAACTTCGGACTGCTCCATCTCCTTGCGTATCAGCCGCTCGCGCAGGGACAGGGCCTCGATCTTCTCTTCGAGCGAGGCAATCTCTTCCGTCCGGTTGACCCCGTAGTTCTCCATGTGGAAGACCCCGAGCCGCTGCAGCTCGGCGAGGAAGGCTTCCGTGGTCGAGCGGTGGAACAGCAAGGTCAGTTTCAGCATCTTCTCGATCATACCGCCTGCGCTTCCTCCTCGCCCCGCTGCTTCGTGATCTTCTGGGTCGCCTTGTCCAGGTTCTCGACGTCTTCGAGGTAGCGTTTGATTTTCCGGATGGCCTCGGTGTATGCCGGAACCTGCACCTTCTCGTAGAGGTTTACTTTCTGGGTAGTTTTCCGCCGCGCGTGTTCGATGATCTCGATACCCTTCGCGACTACCTCCATCTCCGCAAGCATGAGGGTAAGGTCGCGAAGAATGGTGACTCCCGTAGTGAGCCATTTGGGATTGGCGAAGCGGGAGTAGTCGTGGATCGCCCAGTCTATCTCGTCGATGTCGGGAACCGTGATGCCCGCTATCTTCTTGGTCTTCAGGCTGACGCTCTTCATGGAATAGAGCTGCCTCGGAAACTCCGACCACAGCTTGATGTCGCTCTTGAGCAGGGTGAGCTTTTCCTGGAAGGACTCCTCAAGCTCGGCATAGATCTCCTTCTGCTTCTTCTCGGTCATCCGGAGAACCGACTCCTTGCTCTTCAAAATCGGCAGCGCGGCAAGGCGCACGTTGAGCTGCTTCTGGAGCGCCTGCATCGCGACCTTGTTGAACTGGTACTTCAACTCCATGTTGACCCCAATGATCTGTTTCGCGGCGCCGCGGCGCCGCTCAATCGCCCTTCCAATGTTTTTCCAGGATCGACTGCTTGATCCCCAGCTCCGTCTTGTGGAAGTACTTCGCGAAGAGGTCCCACGCCGTGTCCAACATCTCGTCGATGCGGACGTTCACGTCGATGGCGAGCAGGCGCCTGGAGTAGTCGTAGGAGAACTTTATAGCCCGCTTGTCGTAGTCGGTCAGCTCGAAGCCGTTGTCGCGCTTGGTCTTCGCGTTCGCGGCGTCAGCATAGAGACGGATCGCGGCGTTCATGACCTGCGGATGATCCTCTCGGGTCTTCTTGCCGATGATCAGCTGGCGAAGGCGCGAGAGCGAGCGGAAGGGGTCGATGATGACGCGGTTGATGTCGCTGTCCTTCCGCAGGAAGAGCTGCCCCTCGGTGATGTAACCCGTGTTGTCGGGGATGGCGTGGGTGATGTCGCCGCCCGAGAGGGTCGTCACCGCGATGATGGTGATCGAGCCGCCCTCCGGGAACTGCACGGCCTTCTCGTAGATCTTCGCAAGATCCGAGTACAGGGAGCCGGGCATCGAATCCTTCGAGGGGATGTGGTCCATCTTGTTTCCGACGATCGCGAGCGCATCGGCGAAGAGGGTCATGTCGGTGAGAAGCACCAGAACGCTCTGGTTGTGCTCGACGGCAAAGTACTCCGCGGTGGTGAGGGCCATGTCGGGAATGAGGAGCCGCTCGACCGGGGATTGGTCGGTCGTGTTTATGAAGCTGATAATCTTCTCGAGCGCCCCCGCGTTGTCGAACAGCTCGCGATAGTAGAGGTAATCGTCGTTCGAAAGTCCCATCGCGCCGAGAATTATCTTGTCTGCCTGCGCGCGCAAGGCGACGTCCGCCATGACCTGGTTATAGGGTTGATCGGGATCCGCGAAGAACGGAATCTTCTGTCCCGTGACTATGGTGTTGTTCAGGTCGATTCCGGCGATTCCCGTCGCGATGAGCTTGGACGGCTGGATCCGCCGCACCGGATTCACCGAGGGCCCGCCGATCTCCCGCTCGATTCCATCTACGGGAGGGCCTCCGTCGATCGGATCCCCGTAGGCATTGAAGAAGCGCCCGGCCATCTCGGGCGAAAGCCTTATCGTGGGAGCCTTGCCGGTGAAGGTTACCTCCGCATCGGTGCTAAGCCCTTCGGTGCCTTCGAAGATCTGCAGGGTAACCTCGCCCTCCGAGACCTTCAGCACCTGGGCGTGGCGCCCGGCAACGTAGGCCATTTCCTCGTTTGCAACGTCTTGCGCGTGCAGGGAGCAGGTCGCCTTCGTTATCTTTGATATCTTCGTGTAGATCTTCTGAAATGCCTGTGTCTCCATTCCCTTCCCCTTGCCGCCGCTATGCGTGCGCCGCAGCCTTCGCGGCCGCGGTAGCCTGCTCCTCTCCCGGCTCGACCCTGCGCTCCTCGACTACGGACTCCAGCTCCTTCTCGTACTTGCGGAAGTCCTCGGACTCGAACACGCTGTAGTTCATCTGCTTGAGGGCGTTGATGATCCGTTTGAAATAGAGTCCGACCTTCTCGAAATTCTCGAACTGGAACTCGAGGCCGCAGATTCGCATCACGGCATGAAGCATGTAACGCTGCCGCTTGAATGGAGTCGCTGCGTCGATTTCATCGAAGGCGTCCTGTTGCATGAGCACTGCGTCGATGGTCTCGGATTTCCAGTAGGTGGTGTGATACTCGACGGGGACTCCGTCGTCACCCAGGATGTTGATCTGGTCGTAGGCCTCCTTGCCGCGCTGGTTCCAGTTCTTTGCGTCAAGGACAAGCTCGACCCAGTCGGCACCAAACTGGTTGTTCAGGTACTGCTGGATCTCGGGATACTCGAGGTACTTGGAGTAGCTCTCGAGAGGATCGACCGCCGGATAGCGCTTCGCATCCGCCCGCGACTGCGAAAGCGCGTAGAAGCAGCGGGCTGCCTTTTTTGTCGACTCGGTCACCGGCTCCTTCAGATTGCCGCCCGCCGGCGAGACGGTCCCGATGAAGGTCACCGAGCCGGTCTTTCCGTTGTTGAGGTAGACGAACCCGGCCCGGGAGTAGAAGGCCGAGATTACGGCCGGCAGGTCCATGGGGAAGGCGTCGGGACCGGGGAGCTCCTCGAGACGGTTCGACATCTCTCGCAGCGCCTGGGCCCAACGGGAGGTCGAATCGGCGAGCATGAGCACGCGCAGCCCCATCTGGCGGTAGTACTCCCCGATTGTCATGGCGGTGTAGACCGAGGCCTCGCGCGCGGCAACGGGCATGTTCGAGGTATTGCAGATGATCGTGGTGCGCTCCATGAGCTTGCGCCCGGTGCGCGGATCGATGAGCTCGGGGAACTCGGTGAACAGCTCGACCACCTCGTTCGCCCGCTCGCCGCAAGCGGCGACGATTATGAGATCGGCCTCGGCGTTTCGCGAGAGGTTGTGCTGCAGCACGGTCTTGCCCGCGCCGAACGGCCCGGGAATGAAGCCGGTCCCCCCCTCGGCCATGGGATTGAAGGTATCCATGATGCGAACCCCGGTCTCAAGAACCCGGAAGGGGCGCGGCTTCTCCCTGTAAGCGGTGATTGCCTTTTTGACCGGCCACCGCTGGACCATCGTCACGTCGACGGACTCACCGCCCTCTCCGCGAAGGGTGGCGATCTTATCGGATATGCGATAGCTCCCGGGCGCCGTGATCGACTCGACGGTATAACCGCCATCGAGGGCAAAGGGAACCATTATCTTGTGCGGGATCCAGTTCTCCCGGACCTCGCCGAGCCAGTCCGCGGCCACCACCGCGTCGCCTTTTTTCACGAGCGGCGTGAACTCGTAGCGGGCGTCCGGATCGAGGGCGGGAGTATACTCGCCGCGCTTCAGGAAAAGGCCCTCTTTGCGCTCCAGATCGTTCTGCAGACCGTCGTAGATCCGCGAGAGAATGCCGGGACCGAGCTCGACCTCGAGCATCTTGCCCGTGAACTCGACCTCGATTCCCACCTTCAGGCCGCGAGTGCTCTCGAAGATCTGCGCATAGGCCTTGTCCCCGACGACCTTGATCACCTCTCCCAGCAGCCGACTCTCCCCCGCGCGGACGTAGCAGACCTCGTTCTGCGAGACCGGGCCGTCCACCCTGATGACGAGCAGGTTGCTGTCTATTTCCGTTACCTTGCCACTACTCATTGCTCTTTTTTCTCCGCAGTTGCCGTTCCTTCGATTTTGGAGAACTCGATAGCGAAGCGCACGCTTCGCCTGACCGTATTCAGAAGCTCGCTAAAGAGCTCGTCGCCCTTTTCCATGTTCAACGAATCCCATCGCTCGATGGACTGGAGCTTGACCGCGTAGGCAAAGACAAAGTCCGAGGAGAAGATGTCATCCGACACCCATTCATCGAGCCATTCCCATCGAATGTCCTCGATGAGCTCCTCGCGGGCCGTCAAATCAGGCTCGCGAAAGAGGGGGATGAGCCTCCGAATGTAGGGGAAGCCGTCGGAAAGACCGAAGTCTTCCGCGGTATCCCTCGTTATCTGCTCGTAGGCCTCGCCCGTCGGGATCAGCTTGCCCTTGAAGGGTTCGGCGTTCTCGCGAAGCTCGAGCGCGACCGAGATGTTGCGGAGGTTCAGCTCGTTGCGATAGTACTCGCGCACGAAGGCGTCGCGTATGTCTCCGAGGTGGTCATAGAAGATCGTCGTGAGCTCGTCAATCTCGATGAGGTCGGAGTGAAGGCGCATGCGCGCCGCTTGATTTGCGAGGTGCTCCTGCAGAAAAGGAAGGAGATGCTCGGGCTCTTTCGCTCCAAGGGTGAGCTCCTCCAGGGTGTAGTAGGAGGGAGTCACGAAGGGATCATCGGGATTCTGGTGCCAGATGAGATTGCGGATGTCGTTGAAGAGAAAGAGGCTCTTGAGCGACTCGAAGTCGTCCGGATGGAGCTGCTCCTCGCAGAAGTCCACCAGCTCGCGAACCGATCCCGCCCGGCGGGTCTTGCCCCGAATCAATTCAATGAGGCTGGAGGCAAGAAAATAGTAGTTTCTTTTCACACCGAGTTACCCGGAAACAAGATCTCTTTCGTCTTCTGCCGGAGGAAGGACTTGAAGAACTGAATGAAGTCCTTCTCGGAAAACGAAAGCTTGTAGGAATTGTCAGAGGGGCCGATGACGAAGCCTCCCCCCATGCGTCCCTGGAACTTGAGCTCGACCCCTTTCCCGAGAATCTCCCCGGCCTTGGACTTGAACAGCTTGAGGAACTCCTCCTTCTGCTCTTCCGGAAGGACGATGGTCAGATCCAGATTCGTCTGGGAAAGGTTCCACTTGGCCACGATGGTCTGGATCACCGACTTGATGAACTC
>Ga0307374_10009747_pt1 | contig 14091 bp, 15 predicted proteins | sample OX3MG_FD_202532 | JGI IMG/M metagenome (GOLD analysis project Ga0307374, IMG submission 202532) | Soil microbial communities from Risofladan, Vaasa, Finland - OX-3 | ecosystem: Environmental > Terrestrial > Soil > Coastal area > Acid sulfate soil | place: Finland: Risofladan, Vaasa | collected... | reverse complement strand
CGTCGCCGCGCCTGATGCCAGCGGATCCGATCGCGCGGATGCGCGTGCGCGAGGCCGAGAATTTCGCCGACGAAGCGATCCTGATCGGCAGCCTGCCGCTCATCTGGATGCCGTACTGGAGCGAGCCGGCCAAACGCAACACCGAGCAGATGGAAAAGGGACGCGAGCTTTTGCGTTCGCGCGATCTGCGCTATTTCGAACACCTGCTCGAGCGGGCCGGTGCGGGCGGATATATCTGCGGCGAGTTCTCGCTCGCCGACGCGCCGATGATGGCGGTGGCGATGGTGCTCGAGGTGGACGCGATTAACCTCGACGCGTTTCCTCGGGTTGGACGCTATTTGAACAATCTTCGCGAAAGAAAAAGTTACCGCGCGATAAGCGCGCGGACCAAGGTGGCCGACGCAGCCGAGCGCGCCGCCGGATGAGCGGGCGGGGCGCTAGCTGACGCTGACGTGGGCCGCGCGGTGGCTGCGCGCGTGCTTGAGGCGGCGAGTGTGGCTGCGCTTGTGGATGCTGTGCGCGGCGGGCGCCACAGTCGAGGCGTCATCACTCGAATCGGAATCGGGAATCACAATCTCGGAGCCGATGCGCAACTCGCGCGGGCTTGAGAATCCATTGGCCGCCATCAGGGCGCGCGGCGAGACGCCGTACATCTCACCGATTCTGGACGGGGTATCGCCTTTGCGAATCGTGTAGTTGCGGGTCGCGGCAATATACGCCTTTGCGGTTTCGATTCCAGGAAAGTACGTGTCTTCGTGCCGGTGCACCTGCATCGCGGCCAGAAACTCGGCGTAGTAATTCTTGACCGCGAAGCCAAAGTGCGGACCGCTGTACCGCGCAATCATCTTCGAATAGTCGCCGCCGGAAAACTCGGCCGCGCGCGCGGTGCCGCCGGTGCCGTAATTATACGCCGTGATCGCCAGCGGCCAGTTGCCCAGCATGTCGTAGTTGTAGCGCAGCAGCTTGGCGGCGGCCTGGGTCGAGCGGATTGGGTTCAGGCGATCATCGTGGTAGCGCGTGATGTGCAGGTATTTCTTGCCGGTCGAGCGGGTGAATTGCCAGATTCCGCACGCGCCGGCACTCGAATGCGCGCGCGACTCGAAGCCCGACTCGACCTGCGCGAGCGTCACAAGTTCCGGCGGCAATCCCGCCGCGCTGAAAATTCGCTCCATCGTCGGCCGATAGTACCTGCTCCGGAGCAACCCCGCGCGGAACTGCTCCTGCAGCCCCTCTTGCACGCGGAGATTCTGCGCAGCCAGCGCGTACGCGCCCGGACCCTCGCCGTTGAAAAGCGCGGCGACGCGGCGTTCCTCTGAGGTCTCTGCGGCCGCGCCAGACGCGAGGTGCGAGAGGATGTCACCGTATTTGGACTTCAGATACGCGTTGGCCCAATCGATATCGTCGCGCGTGGGTTGGCCGATGCCAGGAAGATGTAAAACCTGATAGACACGCCCGACGTCGTCGCGATCTAGGATAACGAAATCACGCACCGAATAGGTGGTGAATACATCGACCCAGAAATTTACGTTGGCTTCGATTCCGGCAGGTTGAGGGAACGGAACCGAAGCCTCCGCGGCCGAGGTTCCAGGCGTGGCTAGGCTGACCGCGATTGCGATCCCAATTGCGCCTGCAATTGCCGCTAATGTGCGGCGAACCCCCGACCTCGCGCGCAACGCGATTCCTCCTGACGCCAGAGCGTCCGGCGCCCGACCCCGAACCGGTTAGACTAACCGGTATCCGATATCGATTACAGACCCCGGCTCTGATAGTCAACGGAGGCTGCGCGCGGGCAGGAGGAAAATTGTGGCAAGGATGCAACATTACAGGACGATCGAGCGACTCTCGACTAGCGCGACTGCCGCCTGCGCCGCGCTACTGCTGCTCTCGGCGGTCCTGACCGGATGTGGCGGCGGGCATCGCGGCGGCTCTGAAACGCCGGCGCAAACCTCATTCAAAGTCGCACTTTTGACGCCCGGGCCGGTCAGCGACGCGGGATGGAACGCGGCGGCGTTCGACGGCTTGCAGTTGGTCAAACGGGAACTCGGCGCTGAAACCGCGATGGTGCAGACTCAGTCGCCGGCGGATTTCGAGGACGCCTTCCGCGACTTCGCGCAGCGTGGCTTCACGATTATTTTCTGCCACGGCTTCGAGTACACCGATACCGCGCTCAAGGTGGCAAAACTGTTCCCGAAGACCTGGTTTATCGTGACCTCCGGCAGCGCGGCGTCGGCAAATGTAGCCTCGATCACGTTTCGAATCGAAGAAGGCGCGTACGTTGAAGGCGTGATCGCGGGCGGGATGACGAAGACGGGCGTGGTCGGCGCGATCGGCGGAATTAAAATCCCCTCGATCGGCATCACCTTCGACGGCTTTCGCCAAGGTTTCCTGACCACGCGCCCCAACGGCCGCATGCTGGTCAGCTATACCGGCAGCTTCGACGACGTCGGCGCGGCCAAGGAGGCGGCGCTCGCGCAGATAAGCCAGGGCGCCGATTTTCTGATCCATAACGCGGACGCCGCGGGACTGGGAGTGTTCCAGGCCGCTGTGCAATCGCACATCTACGCCTTTGGGGTTAATCGTGACCAGAACAGCGTCGCGCCCGACACCGTGCTCGCCAGCGCGCTGACGCATATTCCAAAAGCCTTCCTGCGCGTCGCGACCGAGATCAAACAGGACAGCTTCAAGCCCGGGATGCTCGAATATGGGATGAAAGACTCGATGGTGGAAGTGGTCTATAACCCGCGGCTGGCCGATAGAATTCCGCCGGCCGTGATGGCGAAAGCCAGGCAAGCGACGAAGGACATTACCGACGGCAAAATTAGCATCCCAGATCGGTAGCCGCGGAAGTGGACTGCCAACTACTTGCCCCAGCTATCCTGACTCCACCTGTCGGTGGTGCCGAAACGATCCTCGCTTGAGTCCAGCGCACTGGTTTGCGGGAATTGATCGGCCGAGCTGAAGCGATCACTCGATTCACTATCGATGCTCGAAGTGGAATTAAAGCGGTCCGTTTCCGGGAAGCTGGACTGGCCGGAAAGCTGATTACCCTCGGGAAACTGGGTTGCTCCGGCCCATACCGTTTCGGGAATTTGCGAATCCAGCGGCCCCTGGCTGGCCGCCTCGGTACTGGAGCCCGCGCCGGCGGTGGCTGCGCCGTATTCCCCCATAGTCTGCGCGATCGCCCCGGTAGCCATCGCGGCGACTACAATCGCCGCCACTGCCGTCATCGCCATCAAGCTGTTCAGGTACCGCTTCATCGGATCGCCTCCCGCGTATCGACGAGTCTCCTCAGCGCGTCTATAATCCTACAAATTGTTAAATCACCTTGCGCGCGCCCGATCAAGCGCTATCCTCGCGGGGCCGCGCGCTTGAGCGGGCGTGCCCGCCGCGGCTAAGCTCGTGCCAGATGCGGCTCGCGCGCGCATCGCAGCGATGGAATCGGACGAAATCGAAATAGCGCCGCTGGCCGGACCACTTGCGGCTCGGGTCGCGCTTCCGGGCTCCAAGAGCATCACGAACCGCGCGATGCTGCTGGCGGCGATGGCGCCGGGACGCTCGGTGATCGACGCGGCGCTCTTGAGCGACGACACGCGCTACGTGGCCGAGGCGTTGCGCACGCTCGGCTTCGGAGTGGAAATCGAACGGACCATTGGGCGCATAAGGATCGACGGCCAGGGTGGCGCCATCGCGTCAGCCGGTGCGGAGCTGTTCGTCGGCGGCGCGGGCACCGCGATGCGCTTCCTGTTGCCGTTTCTGACGCTGGGGCGCGGACGCTACCGGATAGACGGAAATCCTCGCATGCGGCAGCGGCCGGTCGCGCCGCTGGTGCGGGCGATGCAACAGCTGGGAGCGACAGTCTATAGCGAGCGCGACAACGGCTGTCCGCCGGTCGTAGTCGATGCGACGGGCGAACCGTTCGCGGGAGGCGAGACCTCGATCGATGCGCGCGATTCTTCGCAGTTCGTCTCCGCGATGCTGATGCCGGCCGCGTTGTGGCCGCGCGGTCTCGTCCTTAAGGTGCAGGGTGACGCGGCGTGGCCGTTTATCGCGATGACTCTCGCGCTGATGGATTCGTGGGGAGCGCGCAGCTTTTCGCAGGGCGGCACGATCACGGTTCCGGGCGGTCAGTCCTATCGCGCGCAGCGATTTATCGTCGAACCGGATGCGTCCGCGGCGAGCTACTTCGCGGCGGCTGCCGCGCTATGCGGCGGCAGCGTAACGCTCGAGCGGCTTTCGCGCGACTCGGGGCAGGGCGATATCGCGTTTCTCGGTCTGCTGGAACAGATGGGAGCGCAAGTCTCCTGGAGCGCGGACGGCGCCATGGTCACCGGCACCAGCGCGCTCACAGGAATAGATGCCGCGATGAACTCGATGCCCGACATGGTCGCGACGCTGGCGGCGATCGCGCCGTTCGCGTCGTCGCCCACGCGCATCCGCGGCGTCGGGTTCATTCGTCATCACGAGAGCGACCGGATTCACTCGCTCGCCACAGAGTTGCGCCGAATCGGCGCGGCGGTCGAGGAATTCGATGACGGCCTTGCGATCACGCCCGCAAAGCTGACGGCCGCATCGATCGAAACCTACGACGACCATCGCATCGCGATGAGCTTCGCGATCGCGGGACTGAAACTCGCGGGCCTGCGAATCAAGAACCCCGGCTGCGTGGCGAAAACCTTCCCCGACTTCTTTGTTCGGCTAAATGCGCTGCGCATTGGCTGACGGTTCCGGGTGCGTTCAGGCGTTGCGCGCTGCCAGCAACTTCCCGCTGCGAACTTTCGCGGCGATCTTCGCGACCCGCGGGCTCTCGATCGTTTTGTGGCGTGGCAGCTTGTCACCGGGCTGGTACCATTTGATCTGCGACTCGACTCCCCAATGCGCGTCGGGAGCAACTCGCCCCGGATCGTCAAGGCTGCCGATAGTGACCAGAATAGTCGTGGCGTGCTCGATACTCTCACAGGTCAAAGGCGAGCCGCATCGCGCGCAGAACCCCCGATGCGCAATCGGTGAGGACTGGTAGCGCTTGGGGCGGCCGCGTGTGAAACGAAAGCTTCCAACAGGAAATCCGGCGAAGGTTCCGAACACGTTGCCCACGCTGCGCTGGCACATCCTGCAATGGCAGTACGCCGCTCCCGCCGGAGCGACGCTCGCCTCGTAGCGCACGGCACCGCATAGGCATCCGCCAGACACCTTCACCTTTGTGGATTTGGTTTTGCCCTTTGCCATTATCGGAGGATAAGAGTGCGCCGCCGCAATTGAAAGCGCGCGGGGTCATTCGATCTGAGGCGTGTCGAAAATGGTGATTCGTCAGCGCACGGACGAAATTTCCGCCAGCGGACGGACCTGCCGATCGATCAGCCCCTGAATCTCATCTTCGGCCAATTCCAGTTCGTAATCTCTTTGGAGGTTCAGCCAGAAATGCGCCGAGGTATTGAAGTAGCGGGACAAGCGCAGAGCGGTATCCGCCGTGATGGCGCGCCGCCCATGAACGATTTCGGAGATTCGCGTCACAGGGACGTGCAGATCCATCGCGAGCCGGTTCATACTCAGGTTCAGCGGCAGAAGAAAATCCTGCTGGAGAATCTCTCCCGGATGAATCGGTTGCAGCCGTCTTGAACGCGCACTCATCTTGGTGTCCTTCAGTGGTAATCTACGATTTCAACTTCTTCGGCGTCTCTGCCGGTCCATCGAAAGCAGATTCGCCACTGCTCGTTGATCCGAATGCTGTATTGACCGATCCGATTGCCGCGTAATGCCTCGAGCCGATTCCCCGGCGGCGCGGACATATCACGCAACTCTGTCGCTGCATTCAACTGCCGAAGCTTGCGGCGCGCCACCTGCTCGAAGGCTTTGTATCTCGGCACCGAGATGCGACCATACAGCAACTCTGTATTCCGATCGTGAAACGATCGAATCACGCCTACCTGTATAACGCTATGCGTCTAACGTCAACCGTTATATACCGGATACTTTCCAGGGTGTTTCCGGAGCAGCTCGAACCGACACCGCCCCCTCAGAACTCTAGTCGCGGCGCTTGACGACAATATCCATCGCCGTCGGCTCAGGATGACACTATAGATGCGTTTGCGAGAAAATCGGGTGGTCGATCAGTTTGAAGTTCGATACTTGGCATCATTGCCGTAAGCGTCAAGAAAGGCGGCAATGTCGCGGCTGCCGGTCAATCGGCAGACCGGCACATCCGGCCCGTGAGAAATTCTAGTCGTCTCAATGAGGGGGCGGTTCACCCGGTCAAATTTCCAGATGAACGCCAATACTTCGACGAGTTTGCCTACCCGATGGGCTTCGCCGCGTTTGAATACGCGCGTGATTGCCCGCCAAGCGCAAGACAGTCTTGTCCGTTCGAGCCAGATCACCAGAGTGGCGCGAGGTAATCGGATATCGAAAGTCGCCAGCGCAAAATTACCATCGCTGATCCACGCATCAACTGCGTGCGTCTTCTTTATCAGGGTTCGGAAAGTGGGTACGTCCTTCTCTTCCCAATGGGGCTGCCAAATTGCATCTAGACAGATAACGGGCGCGCCCGTACGTTCGCCAAGCTCCCGCGCCAAAGTGGTCTTTCCACTGCCAGCGCAACCCAGGATGACGATTCGCGCCATGATTATCGGCTCCGCAGGATTTGCGCTATGTCAATGACTCCCGTTCTTAGACTGACGCGCTACCGAAAATCGATACCGCCCGGCATACGGAGGGCGGACCGACGGTCAGTGCCCCGCGCGGGCGGAGGCGTCGGATGCGGTGGCGCGGGCGCGGGCTAGCAGCAGGGCGTCTTCGGCGGCGGGATATTCGGCGTCGTAAAAACTCATCGCGGCGATCTTCTGATCGGCGGCTTGCTCGTCGGCGGCCGCCGCGGCGCGATCGATCGAGGACGGCGCTTCGGCGCCGCTTGCCAGCACCGTCATCGCGCCGTCTTTGACCTCGGCCAGGCCGCCCGAAATCACCCATATTTCAGTTGCACCGCCGACGCGCTTGATTTCGAGCGCGCCGGGCAGCAGCGAGGTGATGAAGTTGATGTGCTCGGCGAGAACGCCGAACTGGCCGAGCGGTCCGGTCGCGGTGACTTCTTCGACCTCGCCCTCGAACACGACGCCAGTGGGAGTCACGAGCTGGAGCGGAAAAGTGGTTGCCATCGCGGCTCAGCGAGCCTCGCCGCGGGCGAGGCGCTCGCCCTTTTCGCGCGCTTCTTCGATCGTACCGACCAGGTAGAAAGCCTGCTCGGGCAGATCGTCGCACTTGCCGTCGAGAATCTCCTTGAAGCCGCGCACCGTCTCTTCACGCTTCACGTACTTTCCCGGCACGCTGGTGAACTGTTCGGCGACGAACATCGCCTGTGACAGAAAGCGCTCGACGCGGCGCGCGCGCGCGACTACCGTTTTGTCGTCGGCCGAAAGCTCTTCCATCCCGAGGATCGCGATGATGTCCTGCAAATCCTTGTAGCGCTGCAGAATTGCCTGCACTGCGCGCGCGACGTCGTAGTGCTCCTGGCCGACGATCTGCGGATCGAGAATTCGCGAAGTCGAGCCGAGCGGATCGACTGCGGGAAAAATCCCCTTCTCGAAAATCTTGCGGTCCAGCGCCGTGACCGCGTCGAGATGCGAAAACGTGGTGGCCGGCGCCGGATCGGTGTAGTCGTCGGCGGGGACGTAGATCGCCTGCACCGAGGTGATCGAGCCTTTCTTGGTCGTGGTGATGCGTTCTTCGAGCTCGCCCATATCGGTGCCCAAAGTCGGCTGATAACCGACCGCGCTCGGCATGCGGCCAAGCAGCGCCGAGACTTCGGAGTTCGCCTGCACGAAGCGAAAGATATTATCGATAAAAAAGATGACGTCCTTGCCTTCCTCGTCGCGGAAATATTCGGCGACGGTGACTCCGGTCAGCGCCACGCGGGCGCGCGCGCCGGGCGACTCGTTCATCTGCCCATAGACCAGTGCGGTCTTCGCGAGCACGCCCGATTCCTTGAGTTCGCCGTAAAGATCGTTGCCCTCGCGCGAGCGTTCGCCCACCCCGGCGAACACCGACACGCCGCCGTGCTGCTTGGCGACGTTGTTGATGAGCTCGAGAATCGTGACCGTCTTGCCGACTCCGGCGCCGCCGAACAGACCGATTTTTCCGCCGCGTGAGTACGGGCAGATCAGATCGATAACCTTGATCCCGGTCTCGAGAATCTCGACCTCGGTGCCTTGATCGGCGAACGGCGGCGCGTCGCGATGAATCGGCATCGTCTTGAGGCCCTTTATCGGACCCGCCTCGTCGATCGAGTCGCCGATCACATTCATCAGGCGTCCGAGCGTGCCGGGACCAACCGGAACGGAGATCGGGCCGCCGGTATTCTTCACGTCCATCCCGCGCACCAGGCCGTCGGTCGAGTCCATCGCAATGCAGCGCACGGAGTTCTCGCCGAGATGCAGCGAGATTTCGAGCACCAGGTTTTCGGGTTTGTCGCTGATCGAGGGGTTGGTCACGCGCAGCGCAGTGAAGATTTCCGGCAGCGCGCCGGCGGGAAACTGAACGTCAACAACGTTGCCCAGAATCTGGCTGATACGGCCGTTTGCTATGTCACTCATGGTTCGTGGTTTCCCTGTGAAATACTGATTCTCGCTAGCCGCGCAGCGCTTCCGCGCCGCCGACGATATCCATAAGCTCGCGCGTGATTTGCGCCTGTCGCGCTCGGTTCATTTCCAGCGTGTATGCGCCGATCATTTCGATCGCGTTGTTGGTCGCACTGTCCATCGCGGTCATCCGCGCTCCCTGCTCCGATGCCTCGGCCTGCAACAGTGCGTTGAACACGGCGGCTTCCAGATAGCTGCGGAGCACGACCGGGACCAATTCCGCGCGGCTCGGCTCGACCAGGTAGTCAATCGGCTGCGCATTGGGATCCTTGTTCTCTGGCTTCGCGACCGGAAGCAGCCGCTCGTACACCGGGTGCAGCGCAATTGCGGACTTGAACTGGGTATAGACAATTGCCGCCTCGGTGATCACTCCCGCCTGATAGTCCGCAAGCATCCGCGCCGCGATTTTCCGCGCAAGGCCGATAGTCGCAAGCTTGGGCAGATTGTCCAGGCTCTGCGCGCTCATCGGCGCCTTGGTGCGGCGGAAATGATCCACGGCTTTTTTGCCGACGGCGAAGTAACCGGCCGCAAGTCCTTCGCGTTCGGCGACGCGCAGCGATTCTTCAGCGGCGCGAAGCAGATTGGTGTTGTAGCCGCCGCATAGCCCGCGGTCCGATGCGATCACGGCGATCAGCGCGGCCTTCCGCGCGCCCTCGGGCGGCGCGATATTGATCCCTTCCGAGGTGAGCAGCGAATCGGCCACCCGCGCCAGCGCCTGGCTGTACGGCCGCGCCGCGGAGAGCGCGTCTTGCGCGCGGCGCAAGCGTGACGCGGCGACCAATTTCATCGCGCGCGTGATCTGCTGGGTCGTTTTGACCGAGGCGATCCGCCGCCTGATTGCTTTTAGCGAGGCCATCGTCTATGCGCCGACGCGCTCCGCCTATGCGGCTGTCGCGGCTGCCGGAGAATCCTTGGCGTGCTCGGCCAGGAATGATTTCTGGTACTCTTCGAGCGCGGCTTTGAGCTTGCCGCGCAGCGCGTCGCTGATCTCTTTCTTCTCGCGGATCTCGGCCAGCAGATCGGCGTGACGCGAGTCGAAAGCCGCGTAGAGCCCGTGCTCGAAAGCGCGAATCTGCTCGACTTCGAGCGCGTCCAGGTAGCCCTCGTTCGCGGCGAACACCAGCAGCACTTCCTTGTCCACGGTCAAAGGATCGTACTGATTCTGCTTGAGCATCTCGGTCAGCCGCGCGCCGCGGTTCAGCAGACGCTGCGAGGCGGGATCAAGGTCCGAGCCGAACTGCGCAAACGCCGCCATCTCGCGATACTGCGCAAGGTCGAGCTTGAGCGTGCCGCCGACCTGCTTCATCGCCTTGATCGCGGCGGAGAACATTACGCGCGAAACCGAGATACCGACGTTAACGGCGGGCCGCACGTTAGAGTTGAACAAGTCCTTGTCGAGAACGATCTGTCCGTCGGTGATCGAGATGACGTTGGTCGGGATATAGGCCGAGACGTCGCCTTCCTGGGTTTCGATAATCGGCAGCGCTGTGAGCGAGCCGCCGCCGTTTTCCTTGCTCATCTTGGCGGCGCGTTCGAGCAGCCGCGAATGGAGATAAAACACGTCGCCGGGGTACGCTTCGCGTCCCGGCGGGCGGCGCAGCAGCAGCGAAAGCTGGCGATAGGCCTGCGCGTGCTTGCTGAGATCGTCGTAAACCAAAAGCGAATGCCTGCCATTGTCGCGGAAGTATTCGCCCATCGTGCATCCGGTGTACGGCGCGATAAACTGCAGCGGCGCGGCTTCGGAGGCGGTCGCCGCGACGATCGTGGTGTACTCGAGCGCGCCATGACTGGCCAGCTTTTCGACCACTTGCGCAACGGTCGAGCGCTTCTGCCCGATTGCAACATAGATGCACTGCACGCCTTGCCCGCGCTGATTGATGATCGTGTCAATTGCGATTGCGGTCTTGCCGGTCTGGCGGTCGCCGATAATCAACTCGCGCTGTCCGCGCCCGATGCAGAGCATCGAGTCGATCGCCTTGATCCCGGTCTGCATCGGCTCCTTGACCGGAGCGCGGGCGATGATTCCAGGGGCCTTGATCTCGATTCGCCGCGTCTCGGACGACTTGATCGGTCCCTTGTCGTCGATCGGCTGGCCGAGCGCGTTGACCACGCGCCCGAGCAGCGCGTCACCGACGGGCACCTCGGCGATTCGCCCGGTGCGCTTGACCTCATCGCCCTCGCGAATCGCTTGCGGGTCACCGAACAGCGCGGCGCTTACGTTGTCCTCTTCGAGGTTGAGGACGATCCCGTAGATTTGATGCGGAAATTCGAGCAGTTCGCCCGAGGCCGCGTTGTCGAGTCCGTAGATCCGTGCGATACCGTCGCCGCAGGAGAGCACGCGGCCGGTTTCGCGAACTGAAATCTGGCCTTCGAAGCCCTTGATCTCGTTCTTCAGAATCTCGCTGATTTCAGATGGTCGAATGTCCGCCATAGATAACTTTTCCGCTCACACTTGACCGGCTAGCCGCTGGTGCGCGAGCGCAAGCCGCGTCGCCAGGCTGCCGTCGTAAATTTTTCCGCCGAGTTCGGCCACCACCCCGCCAAGCAAATCCTTATCGACCTTGACGGTCGGAATTATTTTCTTGCCGGCGATTCCTTCGAGCCCCGCGACCACTCGCGCAATCTCGGCGTCGCCGGGCGCGACCGCAAACGTCAGCGTCGCACGCGCGCGCGCGAGCATCTGATCGAGCTGGTCGCGGTACGCCTGGGCGATCGCCGCGATCTCATCAATCCGTCCGTGGCGCGCGATCACCACCGCGAACGAACGCAGCGGAAAACTCAAGTTCAATTTCTCCGCGATTTTCGCCATCGCCTCGCGCCGCGCCGTCTCGCTGATTTCCGGCGAAGTCAGCCGCGCGATCAGCTCCGGCGACTCAACGATTGCGGCCAGCCGATCTAGTTCGTGGCCCCAATTCTCGGCCTGTCCGCGCTCTGCTATTTCGAGCAGCGCGCGAGCGTAGCGCTTGGCGACGCGAGACCCTTTCATCGCCGCACCTCTTGTCCGAGCTTGTCCATGAAGCCGTCGATAAGGCGGCCCTGGTCGTCGCCGCTGAAGTTGCGCGCGATCGACTCGCGCGCATGCGTTGCCGCCGCCGCGGCCAGCCGCTCGCGCACCCGGCGCTGAGCAGCTTCGGTCATCGCGGCCGCGGTCATCTGACTGTCGTGCTTCAGGCGTTCGGTATGCGCCTTTGCGAGTTCGCGTATGTGCGCGAGCTGATAATTGGTCTGGGTCTCGAACTCGGCTCTGATCCGCGCGAGCTCCGACTCGAGCGCCGCCTTGCGCGCCTGGGCCGCGCGAGCGAGAGCGTCGGCTTCGGCGAGCGCGCTTTCGGCCTTTCCAAGACTCGCGCGAATAGACGCGGCCCGATCGGTGAAGAAGCTGCGCGCCAGCGGAACCGCATAGTAAATGAGGATAAACAGAAACGCAGCGAAGTTCGCGGTGAAAAACCCGAGCGTCAGCCAAGACCCCGCCGGCTCGGCGCCGGACTCCGCCGCACGCGCGAGCGACGGCATCAGCGCCCCGGCGAGCATCGGTACGGCGATCAGATAAGAAGGTCGTCTCATCTCAGTTCAATTGTTCGATCCGGGTGCGCCATCAACCGGACGGCCCAGAATTCGCACCGCCAACTCCGCGCCCAGGTTATGGCTCATCGCTTCGAGTTGCGCTTCCGACTCCTTGAGTTCGCGCTCGAGTTTGGTGCGCGCCGCTTCAATCGCCGCGTGCGCTTCGGCTTTCGCCGCGTCCATCAGTTGCGCGGCTTCGGTCTCGGCGGCGCGGCGATGCGACTCGCGCATCGTGATCGCTTCGCGGCGAATCTCCGCGATACGTTTTTCGCGCTCGTCGTCGTCGGTGCGCGCCGCTCTGATGAGTTGTTCGGTACGATCGCTCAAGCTCTGGAACCGCTCTTCCCGTTCGGCCAACAGCTTCAGGAACGGGCGGAAAAACAACCGGCTGAATATAAACCAGAAAACCAAAAACGACACAATCAGGACAAAAAACGTCCCCCAGTTCGGTGGGATATGCATTTTACGGCGTCTCCCCAGCGGGGCTTCTGAATCGCGATGACATCAGAGATGAAAGGACGGGCGCTTGCGGCCGGCCGCGAAAATCAGGCCTGCTTCTGCCCTCCGGCGGCGGCCTGCAGCGGCCGCTCCTCCTTGGGAAAAACGGTGACCTTGCGATCTTCGCGCACACCCTCGGGCTGCATCGAGCAGTGCCCTTCGAACTGCGCGCCTTCATGGACGATCAGAACCGGCGCGCTAAGGTTGCCGATCACCTTGGCCGACGGACGAATCTCGATCCGTTGGGTCGCGATAATATCGCCGCTGACCTTGCCCGCCACGACCACCGACGCGGCGCGGATTTGCGCCGTGACCGTCGCACTCTCGCCGATCGCGATACTCTCTTTAGCGGTAATCTCGCCATCGACTTCACCGTCGATTCGCGCCGGACCGTCGAACGAGAGCTTGCCGCTGATCTTCGAGCCGCGGTCGAGGTAGGCGCGTCCTTCGGCTGGTGCCGCCGGACGTGTTTGCGATGCAGGCGCGGGACTCGGAGACGATTGCGCTAAGACAGGAGTCGGCGGCGTCGGCGATGGCGACGCTGAAGGCGTCGTTACGGATCCGGGCTTCGTAGTCGTCTTTTCGGGTTCTTTATTGAATAGCGCCATCGCGAACCGCTCCCCGGCGAGAGGCAGTCCTCGCCTGAAAAAAATATGAGCTTCCGGATGGCTAATATCCAATGTAAATGAGGGTGTCAAATTATCGGCGCATCGCCGACGAGCACAGTTTTCGCCTGCCCGCTCGCCGCGCGCCTGCGCAGGCCCGGTGGGAGCCGGAAATGCCAGCAAAAGCGCTCAAAAACCGCGTTCGCCGATGCTGCGAATAGCCTCGACGCGGCCATGGTTGTACTTTGGGCATTAATTTTGGGAAGCGCGCGCGACACAGGCCGATATTATCCCGCGCGAAGCTCGAGCCGGCCGCTTTCCGACCAAAGGAGACTCAAATCATGGCGACGATACCGGACAAGTTCCACGATCTTATCCACGTCAAGAAGACCTTCGCCCATCTGGCCACCGTGATGAAGGACGGCTCTCCGCAAGTGACCCCGGTATGGTTCGACGAGGTGGGCGGAAAGATTCGCATCAACACCGCGCGCGGCCGAGTAAAGGATCGCAACCTCAAACCCGGCGTGCGAGTTGCGCTGTCGATCCTCGACCCCGACGATCCGTATCGCTACGTGCAGATTCGCGGGACCGTCCTGAGCGAGACCGAAGAAGGCGCGGCAGCCCATATCGATTCGTTGGCGAAGAAGTACCTCGATCGCGACAAATATCCGTTTCACGATCCTGCTCACGCGCGCGTGATCTACGAGATCGAGCCGACTTCGTTCCAAAGCAACCGCTAGCAGGGCAGCTCGCGGCGTTGTATCGCCGCATCGGCACGGCCTAAGATTTGTCCGCATCGC
>Ga0307374_10009744_pt1 | contig 14094 bp, 9 predicted proteins | sample OX3MG_FD_202532 | JGI IMG/M metagenome (GOLD analysis project Ga0307374, IMG submission 202532) | Soil microbial communities from Risofladan, Vaasa, Finland - OX-3 | ecosystem: Environmental > Terrestrial > Soil > Coastal area > Acid sulfate soil | place: Finland: Risofladan, Vaasa | collected... | reverse complement strand
GGCGGGTGGCGGGTCACCGTGGACGCCACCCGTCCTGCCCGCCATGTTTATGCGAGCCACGTCGTGCTGTGCGACGGAGGCTTCCAGGCCAGTCGGGAGCTGCTGACCAGGTACGTCGGGCCGCAGGCCTCCGACCTCGTCCTCCGCGCCGCCGTGACAGGTACGGGCGATGCCCTGAGGATGGCCCTCGCCGTCGTAGCAGCGGCCGCGGGACTCGGCCGCTGCTACGGCCACATCCTCAGTCGCGACGCAATGCGCAAGGACTTGTGGCCCTATCCGGTGCTCGACGCGCTGTGCCAGCAGGGGGTGATTGTCGACAGGTGGGGCCGGCCCCTCGTGGCTGGCTTCGCGGACGGGATCCGGCTCGCCAATATCCTCGCCAGAACCGAGGACCCTCGCGGCTGGCCAGTCGTCGTCACCGAGTCGGAGTGGAAGAGGCACGGCGCCGGCCGCTCGGCTCCTGGAGAGGGTGCCAGCGCCTATGCCGACCTTGAGCGTCTCGGCGGCAGGGTCTGCCGTGCCGACGGGGCACGCCGCCTCGCCGCTGAGCTCAGCCTCCCCCCGGACAGCCTGGCTGAGGCGATTGAGCGATGCCCCGGCCCGTCTGCCGCTGCGGACGCGCTCGTCGGACTGCCGATCGTGCCGGGCAGCACCTTCACGACGGGCGGGATCGCCGTGCGAGCCGATGGCGCCGTCGTCACCGACGACGGTTCTGTGCTCTCCGGCCTCTTCGCCCGCGGCGGGATCCAGGGCGGCCGGGATCGCCGGGGCGTCTGCCTGCGGCTCGCCGCGGAGGGATGCGCCGTGGCGGTAGTCGACCTCGACGCGGGCATGGCGGCGTCGACCGCTCAGGAGATCGCGGCCCAGGGCGGCGTCGCGTGCGGCCTCGACGCTGACATCAGCGACGAGCCCATGGTCGCCGAGCTCATGGCTCGGGCGGAAGGTGAGCTGGGATCGGTCCCGCAGATAGCCATCTGCAACGCCGGGATCCAGCAGCGCAAGAAGCTGCAGGGCTGTCCTGACTGGTGCCTGCGCGGCCGGCTTCGTACGCTGCACCGGAGCGACCGATGGCGCCGGTGCGGCACCCGACCGCCGGCGGACAGGGGTGAGCACATCATGCGAACTGAGAGCCAGGCGGGCTCGCCGGCGACCGACCGTGACCTGAGTGGCGCCTTCGAGGACCTCGAGCGCGACGGCTATTGCGTCATCGAGGACGTGCTGACTCCTGCCGAGGTTGCGGCCGTCCGGTCCCGCCTGGTTGAAGTCGCGGCCGGGATCAACCCCGCCTGGGCAGAAGGCCCGAGGAACCAGCGGGTCTATGCGCTCACGCACAAGGGTGATGAGTTCATCTTCCTGCTCGAGCATCCCGTGCTGTGGGCTCTGATGAGCCGCGTGCTCGGTCCGGACTTCCTGCTGTCCAGCATCACCGCCAACATCGCCGGCCCCGGCGGCCAGGCGATGATGCTGCATCCGGACCAGGGCTACATTCCGCCGCCCTGGCCGCCCTACCCGCTCGTCGCCAACATCATGTGGATGCTTGACGACTTCACCGAGGCCAACGGCGCGACCCGGTTCGTGCCCGGCTCACACCGGCAGGCAACCGGCGGCCCGACCGATCAGGCGCTCGCCAGCAGCGCCGTGGCGGTAACCGGGCGGGCGGGCTCGGTGCTGTGCTTCGACGGGCGCGTCCTGCATCAGACCGGCGCGAACACCACGACGGACGTACTCCGGCACGGGGTGCTGACGTATTGCTGCCAGCCCTGGATCCGGCAGCAGGAGAACTCCAGCCTCTCCATTCCCGAGGCGCTGTGGCCGAAGCTCTCCGAGCAGGTCAGGCAGCTGGCCGGGCTGAAGACATACGCGGGCCTCGGCATGATCGACGGTCCAGCCCAGCGCGGCTTCCGGTACGGCGGATAGCGGACCTGACCTCCATCGTTAGGGCGAACCCTACTCGATCGGGCACCCTGACCGCAGGTAGCTTCGCGGGCAGGACCGGACGAAGGGATTGTGAATCTTGGGAAGGGCGCTGGACGGAATACGCGTCCTTGAGCTGGGTCACGCGATCTCGGCCCCGCATTGCGCGCAGATCCTCGCCGACCACGGCGCGGACGTTATCCGGATCGAGCCGCCGGGCGGTGACCGGACCCGCGGCGCCCTGCCGGTCGCGGACGGCGACAGCCTCTATTTCGCGGCGCACAACCGGGGCAAGCGCAGCGTGATCATCGACCTGAAGGACCCGCGCGGCCGGGACATCTTCCTGACCCTCGCCGACAGTGCGGACGTCGTGATCACCAATTACAGCGCGGGCGTACCCGACCGGCTCGGCCTGGGCTACAGCACCCTCAGCGCCCGCAACCCTCGACTGGTCTTCGTACATATCACCGGATTCGGCTCGAACGGGACGGCCCGCGAGTACGGCGCCTACGACGGCATCATCCAGGCAATGAGCGGCGTCCCGTCGCTCACGGGCGAGCCCGGCAGCCCGCCGGTCTTCGTCGGCGCGTTCGTAGCCGACCATCTGGCGGCGATGCAGGCGGCAGTCGGGGCGCTGCTTGGCCTGGCGCGCCGGGGCGCCACCGGCACGGGCGGCTACGTCGACATCAGCATGCTGGACGGCTACATGAGCACGCTGGCTCATCATGTCGGCTCCGCGCTGGATGCAGAGCTTGTCCCAGCAGCTAACGGGAACAAGGTGCCGACAGCGTTCGCCAACACCTTCCCGGCGTCCGACGGCTATGTCTATCTCGCTCCCCTCGCGCCAGCCGCCTGGCAGGCGTTCTGCGAGGTCATCGACGCCCCTCAGTGGCTAGCCGACGCCGAACCGCAATGGCGAATCCAGGACGGCCGGTCCGAGGTGGAGCGCGTGGTCAGCGAGTGGACAGCCAGGCGCACCCGGCGCGAGATCATCGAGGAACTGCGCGCCGCGCGCGTCCCGTGCGGGCCGGTGAACGACGTGGCCGAGGCGGTCACGGACCCGGTTCATCACGGCCGCAAACCGATTGTGACGGTGCTGATGCCCAGCGGGCGGCAGTGGCACGTCCCCGGTCCGGAAGTCCGGCTTGGCGACCGTGCGGCCGACGGGCCGACGGCCGTGCCGGCGGCAGGCGAACACACCGCCGAGGTGCTGGCCGAGCTCGGTTACGGCCAGCAGGAGCTGCAGGAGCTGGCAGCCAGCGGCGTCATCGACCAGGACCATGGCGCCGGACCGGAATGACACGCAGATGAGCCAGACAGAGCGCGCACGCACGGATGCGGCGCGCCGGTAAGCGGCACGACCCCAGAAGGAGCCTGACATGCCTCACGCAGTGATAGTCGCCGCAGCCCGGACGCCGCTCGGCCGCGCCAGGAAGGGATCGCTCACCGAGTGCCGTCCCGATGACCTGGCGGTCCTGGCCGTCCGCGCGGTCCTCGACAAGGTGCCTCAGCTGGATCCGGACAGCATCGACGACCTCGTGCTCGGCTGCGCGCAGCCGAGTGGCGAGCACGGCAACAACCTGGCCCGCGTCGTGGCCGTGCTGCTCGGCCTGACCAATGTGCCTGGCGTGACGGTTAACCGGTTCTGCTCGTCGTCGCTGCAGGCGATCCGGATGGCGGGTCACGCGGTCCAGGCCGGCGAGGGCGATGCGTTTGTCTGCGCGGGCGTCGAGGCAGTCAGCCGGTACGACTTCAGGCCAGGGGACGGGCTCGCCAGCCACAACCCGCTGTTCGCCGACGCCGAGGAACGCACCAGGGAGCGGACGAGCGGAGCGGACTCCTGGGAGCCGCCCGCCGGACTCCCCGACATCTACATCGCGATGGGCCTGACGGCTGAGAACGTCCGGCTCAAGGAGAAAGTCAGCAGGCAGGAGATGGACGAGTTCGCCGCGCTGTCGCAGAGCAGGGCCGTTCAGTCACAGGAGAACGGCATCTTCGAGCGCGAGATCGTTCCGGTGACAACGCCGTCCGGCCAGGTCATTAGCAAGGACGACGGTCCCCGGCCGGGCACGACCACCGACGTGCTCGCGACCCTGAAGCCGGCCTTCAGGCCCGACGGCGAGGTGACGGCCGGGAACTCCTGCCCGCTGAACGACGGCGCAGCCGCAGTGATCGTGATGAGCGACACCAAGGCAGCTGAGCTCGGCATCACGCCGCTGGCCCGGATCGTGTCCTCCGGTGTCTCCGGACTAGACCCGGAGATCATGGGGCTCGGTCCGGTTGATGCCTGCCGCCAGGCCCTGAAGCGCGCAGGCCTCACGATCGGCGACGTCGACCTCGTCGAGATCAACGAGGCGTTCGCGGCCCAGGTGGTCCCCTCCGCCCGGCATCTCGGCATCCCCTGGGACAAGCTGAACGTCAACGGCGGCGCGATCGCGCTCGGCCACCCGTTCGGCATGACCGGGGCGAGGATCATGACGACCTTGCTCAACGCCCTGGAGGATCGTGACCTGACGATCGGGCTCGAGTCAATGTGCGTCGGCGGCGGGCAGGGCATGGCCATGGTCGTCGAGCGGCTCAACTAGGCGCATGAGCTTTAACGGCAGGGTCGCAATCGTCACCACCTCGTCCAGCGGGATAGGAGCGGCAGTTGCCGCGGCGCTCGCGGATGCCCTGCCCGGAGCCATGTACGCCGGCGCGGACATCGCCGATGACGCCGCTTGCGAAGCCCTGGTGTGCGCCACGATCGAGCGGTACGGTCAGCTGGACATCCTGGTGAACAACGCTGGCACGACCGAGGTCATCGCGCACTCCGACCTGCACGCCGCCACCGACGAGATCTGGCAGCGGATCTTCTCGGTCAACGTCCTCGGGACCTGGCACATGACCCGCGCCTGCGTACCCGCGCTGCGCGCCACCGGAGACGGCGTCGTGGTGAACGTCTCGTCGGTCGCGGGGCTGCGGGCGACCGGAAGCTCCATTCCCTACGCGGTTTCCAAGACCGGCGTCAACCACCTCACGGTGCTGCTGGCGAACGTACTCGGGCCGGAGATCCGGGTCAACGCGGTGGCACCGGGCCTGGTGGACACGCCGTGGGGCTCATCCATGCCCGCCACGTCACCGGTCAGGTCGTCACGGTCGACGGCGGCATGGCTCTCAGGTAGCCGGCGATGCGGAATGCTGAGGTGACAGTTGGCTGATCGGCCTGATCCGGGCGCGCTCGCCGGCGTGCGCGTGCTCGATCTGACCGGCGGTCTCGCCGGCCCGGTCGCGGGCATGCTGCTGGCGGACCTCGGAGCTGACGTCGTCAAGGTCCATCCGCCAGGCGCGGGGCCGTCCGGGGCGCAGCCCGGCCCGCACATGTGGGACCGCGGCAAGCGAGCGGGTGTTCTCGATCCGGCCAGCCCGGCTGACCTTGAGGCGCTTGACCGCCTCGTCGAGGGCGCCGACGTGGTCCTGGCGGGCACCAGCGGCGCGGCCATGGCCTACGACGAGCTACTCGGCCGGGGGCACGTTCCCGGCCGGCCGGGCTTCTGGATCGCGATGCCCCCCTACCTGCTCGGCGAGACGCCGTGGGCCAGGGAGCAGGAATCGGGCGGCCTGCTGTTCGCCTGGCTCGGGCATGCCTGGAGTCAGTCCTCCTACGACGACGTGCCGGTCGACTGCCTGTACCCGCTGGCCCTGTACATGCAGGGGATCTGGGCCGCGACCGTAGCAGTGGCGCTGCTGACCGGACGGCAGCTGGGTCATGAGCTCGCACCGCTGGCAGTGGCCGGCGGCGCGCACGGTGGACAGCTCGTCTCCCCCGGCGGCTTCGCCGCCGGGGGAGACGACCCGCACATCCACCGGCCCGGCGGCCCTGGCGGAGCGCTGGCCAACTATCGCTGCTACCGCTGCAGCGACGGCCAGTGGCTGTTCTTCGGCGCCTTCACCACCGCGTTCATCGACCGCGGCCTGCACGCAGCTGGCGCGCGCTGGCTGCTGGAGGATCCGCGCGTGGGCGGCGACCCCGCGAACGTGCGCCTGCCCGGGAACCTCGTCTGGATCACCCGCGAGCTCGAGCAGATCTTCGCCACCCGGCCGCAGCGCGAGTGGCTCGAGCTGCTGGAGGCCGCGGACGTGCCCGCGGCCCCCGCCGCCGATCCTGGCGACTGGCTCAACCACGATCAGGTGCGCGCGATCGGGCTGCGCCTGCAGGTGCGCAACGACGCGGGCCAAGACGTGGTCATGCCAGGACCGCTCATCGGGCTGTCGCACACGCCGGCGGCTGTCCGCTGCGCAGCGGCGACGTCCTGGCCGCACCTCGCCGAGCTCACAGGACTGTGGTCGCCGCGCCCGGCCGCCGCCGCCACGCCAGCCGCGCCGCGGCTGCCGCTGTCCGGCCTTCGCGTCCTTGACCTCGGAACGATCATCGCCGGCCCGTATGTGACGACGCTGCTCGGAGAGCTCGGAGCCGACGCCATCAAGGTGGAGCGGCCGCCGCAAGGCGATGAATTCCGTATCGCGCACGGCGGCCGCGGCGGCGTGGGCTTCTCGGTCTACAACCGCGATCAGCGGAGCATCCTGCTGGACCTGGCATCCGGCCCGGACCGGGATGTCTTCCTGCAGCTGGCCCGGACCGCGGACGTCGTGGTCGACAACTACCGTGCCGGGGTGCTGACCCGCCTGGGCATCGGCCATGACCAGCTGTCCGCGGTCAATCCGATGGTCACGAGCGTCTCGATCAGTGCCTTCGGCGAGACCGGTCCGCTGGGCCACCGTCCTGGCTTCGACCCGGTCATCCAGGCGATGAGCGGCATCATGCGCGCGCAGGGCGGTCCGGACCAGGCCGACAGCCCTGCGTTCCTGACCGTCCCGGTCAACGATGTGCTGGCCGCAGGCCTCGGCGCGCTGGGAGCGTGCGCCGCGCTGCTGGCCCGCAGCCGGCTCGGGCACGGCCAGCGCGTCAGCATCACGCTGTGCGCCTCGTCCTGCCTGCTGCAGTCCGAGCACCTTGTCCAGTTCCCCGGCGCACCGCCCTACCCCGCGGCCGGCCGGGATTTCGCCGGCCCCGGCCCGCTGGACCGCCTGTACCAGGCGGCCGACGGCTGGATACGACTGAGCGCCGGGCGTGACTACGAGATCAGCGAGCTGCACGATGCCGGGCTGGCGGCTGCCGCCGGCCTGTCCAGCCCGGACGGGGAGCCTGCCGCCCGCGAGGAGGCACTGGCGGCCGCGATCGGGGCTGCGGTCGCACGGCTGCGTGCCGCCGAAGTGGTGCGGCGCGCGACGGCGGCCGGGATCCCGGCGGCCCGTGCGCGCCAGGTGCACGAGCTGACCGCCGACGAGCAGCTCATCCGGCATCGCCTGCTCACCGTGATCGAGCAGGACGAGTCCGGTGTCGCTCGCGTCGGGCCAGGGCGCTGGCTGGAAATGCCCGGCCTGCGCGCCGAGCCACCGGGCGAGGCGCCCCAGGCGGGAGAGCACGGTGACGAGATCCGGCGCGAGGCAGGTCTCGTCCGGTTTCCCGCGGACTGGCGCCGCGAGGTAACGGCCGGCTCGGAGCACCAGGAGGCATGAGGTGACGGACATCTCCGCTCTGCTGGTCGCCAACCGCACCGATCGCAGCATCGGCGGGCGGGTGCGGGCCTTCCACAAGGTGGTGTGGCTGGAGCCGTCGCTCGATGGTGCGGGCGGGTAACGGCACGCCGCCCGCGGATCAGCTGAACCAGCTCAGGGCCGGTACGGGATGCCCGGCGTGCCGACCTGCGTCACCAGCACGCGCTGGGCATCGTGGACGAACTCGACGAGCAGCTGGCGGGTGTCGGCAGGGTCGATGATGTCCTGCGCGGTCGCCTCGGCAGTGCGGAACGGCGAGGCGAGCGCCTCGAGCTCGCGCTCGATCTCCAGTCGCTTGGCGGCCGGATCGTCAGCGGCCTCGATGACCCGCCGGTAGGCAGCGGCGACTCCGCCCTCGATATGCATGGAACCCCAGCGAGCCGACGGCCAGGCGTAGCGGCGGAACATGCCGCTGGGCCGGTGCTGGCACTGCCCGGCCACCCCGAACAGGCGTGACACGACGAACGTAAGCCAGGGCATCCTGCTCTGGCAGGTTGTCCAGATCAGCCGCGCGCCTGCGCGCTCGATGCCCTGGCGCTCGGACTCAGGGCCAACAAGAAATCCGGGTTCGTCAGCGAATGAGACGAGGGGCAGGTGGAACTCGTCACAGAGCTGAATGAGGCGCATCACCTTCTCCCCGGCGGCCACATCGGTAGCCCCGCCGTAGCGCCTGGGGTTATTGGCCATCACCCCGACCGAGTACCCGTCGACCCGGCCGAGCCCGGTCACCCGCGACGAGCCGTACCGGGGCGCGATCTCGAAGAACGAGCCGGCATCCAGTGCGGCCGCGATGATCGCGTAGACGTCGAAGGGCTGGCGCCGGTTCTCCGGAACCACGTCGCGCAGGCTGAGTGCCGTGAGAGCCGGCTCCCGCGCGGCAGCCGCCGGCGGAAGCTCGCTGACGCTGCTCGGCAGGTACTCCAGAAAGGTGCGGACCTGGCTGAGCGCCTCATCCTCACTTTCCGCCGCATTGTCGGCCACGCCGCTGCCCCGCGTATGCACCGCGGCGCCGCCCAGGCTTTCCTTTGTCACCTCCAGGCCCAACGCCGCCTTGACCACCGGCGGGCCGCCAGGGAAGAGCTGGGCCGTGCCGCGGACCATGACATTGAAATGAGCCAGGCAGGCATTAACAGCAGGAAGCCCGGCAACTGATCCGAGTACGGCGGAGACAACCGGCACGGTCTGGAGCAGCTGGACGTCGACGGCGCTCCAGGTATTGCCGTCGGGCAGGTATGTCCGTCCGATGTCGGCGAAGCTGCTGACGCTGCCGCCGCTGGCATCGAGCAATCGCACGTACGGCACGCGCCACTCCAGCGCCCGCCGCGCCGCGCTCAACTCCTGGCCGAGGCCGCCGCCTGAGCCGCGCGTGGCTGCTCCCCCGCGCACCGTGAAGTCGCCCGCAGCGACGACCGCACGCCGGGCGTTCATGCTCAGGAATCCGGTCACCTCCCCCTTGGGAGTGAAGGAAACGAGCTTGTCGCCGTCATACTCGCCGGCGCCAGAGAGCATGCCGAACTCGCGGAAGCTTCCTTCGTCAGCCAGCGCCGCTATTCGTTCGCGGGCAGTCAGCTTCCCGTGCTCGTGCTGGCGCTTGACCTGCTCGGCGCCGCCCATCTGCGCAGCCAGATCGCGGCGGTGCTGAAGCTCCGCCAGGCCCTCTTCCAAACGCGGCACGATACCTCCCTGGCTGCCGTCGCACGCCGACGGCACTCCGGATTCCAGAAGTACACCAACGGTACGGGCTTCGGCGAGATGGCCGAAGTCGGCGCATCCCGATAGTCGGGCGCTACGTGGAGCGAGCGCGCTCAATGTCGGGAACTCACTACTAGACCGCGGCCAGCACCCTGCCTAGCGTGGCTCGTCAGTATCGCTCGGCGCGCATCAGTGACCGTCGCCCCGAGCTAGATCGTCCGGGTCACCGAATGGGAGGTCCAGGCGTGAGAGTCAGCCCCCGTCGGCAGCTTCCCCCAGGCGCGATCTCGCAGCGTGGGCAGTCAGATGGGGAACGGGTGTCTCATGTCGGATGAGGGGAGGGCCGACCGGGCTGGAGCAGCCGGACCCTCAGCCGGCACAGTCCCATCTGGTGCGGACATGGTGCTGCGCATCGAGGACCTCGTCGTCGACTTCCCCGTTGCCCACCGCCGGCCCAAGAGGGCGGTCGACCATGTCAGCCTGGAGATGCGAGCAGGAGAGATCCTCGGCATCGTCGGAGAGTCGGGATCGGGTAAGACGACGATGGCACGCCTGGTCGCCGGTTTCCTCCAGCCGACCTCGGGCACGGTCATGCTGCCAGGTCCCGGCGGCACGCTGAGCCCCCGTTCGGGGACGCGAGGCCATCGTGATGTCCAGATGGTGTTCCAGCAGTCGGCTGTCTCGATGAACCCTCGCATGCCGGTCTGGAAGGTGATCGGCGAGGCGTACTCCCCCAACTGCTGGATGTCGAAGGGCCGCTCGCTTCCGAAGAGCCGCGATGGCGGCGCTGCCGTTACCCTCGAGGCCGCAGTCAAGGCCCAGCTTCGCCGGGTTGGGCTGCCCGAGTCCTACAGCGCTAAGCGGGCGGTCGAGTTGTCCGGCGGCGAAAAGCAGCGCGTGGTCATCGCTCGGGCGCTCGCTGCCCAACCCGTGATCATTGTCTGCGACGAACCGGTGTCGTCGCTCGACGTGTCCATCCGGGCGGTGATCTTGAACCTGTTCGAGCGTCTCCGGGACGACTTGGGCATGGCTCTCTTCTTCATCTCGCACGACATCTCAGTCGTGGCGCACCTCGCCGATCGCGTGATCGTCATGCACGACGGCAAGGCCGTCGAGTCAGGCCCCGCCCGTGAGGTCATCGACAATCCGCAAGATGAGTACACCCGGCGCCTGATCGCCTCAGTCCCGAGTCTCGAGCGCGGGAACCGGAGCGATGCGCTGCGATGTGGAGCACCTCGAACAGAAGTGCCGCGCGGCGAATCGCCGCCGGCAGCCCTGAACACACCTGGAAATACCCCCCACGAGCGAGGTGCAAGATGAGGCGACGAGCGAGGCCAAGAAACTTCAGAATTATCAGTGCGCTCGCACCCGTAATACTGCTGTCCGCGCTGCTGGCAGCCTGCGGCAGTTCGTCAAGCAGCAGCACCGGTAACGGCAAGATCAACACCAACGGGACGATCAGCATTGGTTACACGCTCCCGCCGACGACGCTCGACCCCGAGGTCGGGACATCGGGAGCCGACTACATTTACATCGAGCAGATCTTCGGGAACCTGATCGAGGTCAACGGGCAAGGCAAGTTGATCCCGGCGATGGCGACGAAGTGGGCCTTCAGCGGGACCGGGGCCAAGAAGGACGACACCTTCACGGTCTGGCTCCGCCCTGGCCTCAAGTTCTCGGACGGCACGCCGCTCAATGCGGCCGCGGTTGTCTTCGACTGGAAGCGTTATCTGGCCTCCGGGGACATCCTCGATGATATGCAATACGTGATACCGGGCTCCATCCACGCCATCGGCAACGACGAAGTGCAGGAGCAGACCACGCAGCCCAACGCCCAGCTGCCGTGGGGACTCGCTGACCGGGCCGGGATGATCATCTCCCCGACGGCGGTCAAGAAGGAGGGGGCGGCGAACTTCGGCACCAGCCCGGTCGGTGCCGGTCCCTACAAGGTCACCTCGGTCACGGCCGGCCACAGCTACTGCTACACGCGGAACGACACCTATTACCAGAGCAACACGACCGACCCCCGCATCCAGAACCTGTGCATCGAGGACTACGCCAACACCACCGCAGAGGACACGGCCCTCAAGTCCGGGACCGCCCAGGCGGGGGTTTACCTGCAAGGGAACGACTACAAGATCCTCAAGCCGGACACCTCCCTCAACGTCCTTCACGGGCCGTCGCTCTCCTTCGACGAGATCTACTTCAACGGCCTGACCAGGCCGAGCGCGCACGGGCCCAACCTCGTCGGCGCCAAGCTACGGCTCGCGTTCAACTACGGCTTGAACAGGCAGAAGATGAACCAGATCGGTGAGGGCGGGCTTGGCACAGTCGGGACGGAGGTGCGGCCGCCCGGGTCATTCGGCTACGTGCCGCAGTACGCCTCTCAGCTGGACTACAACCCGGCCAAGGGGCTGGCGGTTATGAAGTCACTCGGCTACTCGCCAAGCCATCCCTACCATCTCACCTGCGACTGGTACCCGGGCCTCGGCTACAACCTGACTGACCCGGTCATGATCTCCTCCGAGGCGGCGGTCGGGATCGACCTCAACGTCGTGGAAGGCTCCACGACAGACGTGGTCGGCTACTACACCGAAGACACCTACCCCTGCTACGTCTCCGGCTGGGGCGGCGGCGCCAACCCGGTCACCACCTACGAGGGCATGTTGTGGAGCCACTCGTACTACAACGCCCACTACTGCACGTCGACGACCAATTGCGGTCTCGCGGCCAACTGGGGTGACGACACGTACATCGACAAGTTCTTCACGAGCTTCACCACCAGCGCTGAGAGCAGTCTGTTCGCGTCGATCGACGCCAACCAGGCCACCAACCCCGGCAATGCCGTGGTCTACTTCACCCCCAATATCGAGGCTTTCGCCGCCAACGTCGCTGGCCCGGGAGTGACAGTCAATCCGAACCAGAGCTACGAGCTCGACCCGCTCTATTACAAGTAGGCCGAGAGCCGTGATCCTGATCCTGCATGAACTTCGACGCGCACGGGTGATGAGCCGATGTCCCTGAGAGACTTGCTGAAGGGTCGCGAGCCCGGCGACCCGCTGGTCGATGCGAGCCCCGTACAAGAAGGTGAGGAGCTCCTCACTGTCGAGCAGCTCGGTGTCGTCTTCCAGCGCGGGGGCGTGCGTACCGAGGCAGTGCGAGAACTCAGCTTGCGCCTGAGGTCAGGACACGTCCTTGGCGTCGCGGGCGAGTCCGGCAGCGGCAAGACCACTGCCGGACTGGCCGCGATAGGTCTCCTCCCGGCGGGCGCCTCGGTCACCGGATCGATCAAGTACCGGGACCAGGAGCTCGTCGGGCTGTCGGACAAGCAGATGCGGGCATTCCGCGGCAGTGAGATAGCGATGGTCTTCCAGGAGACCGGAACCGCGCTGAACCCGGTGATCAGGGTCGGCGACCAGCTGATGACTGCCGCGCGTGCTCACCGGTCTGGCACTCGCGCCCAGCTCAGGGCCCAGATCGAGAGTGCGCTGGACGAGGTGCGGCTTCACGATCACGACCATGTCATGCGGAGCTATCCCGACGAGCTATCCGGCGGCATGTGCCAGCGCGTCGTGATCGCGATGGCGCTCAGCTGCGGCTCGAAAGTCCTCCTGGCTGACGAGCCGACGACCGCTCTCGACGTATCTGTGCAGCGCGAGATCATCGAACTCATCGGGGAGCTCGTCAGGCGGGAAAAACTCGCGGCGATGATGGTCTCACACGACCTCGGCGTGCTCACCGAGCTCTGCGACGAGCTCGTCGTCATGCACATGGGCGAGGTGGTGGAGATCGGGCCAGTCGATGCCGTGCTGGGCGAGCCGGCCCATCCCTACACGAAGGCGCTGCTCGACTGCCTGCCACGGCTGCACGGTGACAAAGTCGTTCTGCCCGAGCTCGCGCAGTACGGGCAGCCAGTCACATCCGAGGGCGGCTGCCGGTTCCGTCACCGTTGCCCGCTCCGGGCGGATCTCTGCGAGAACCACCCCGACTTGATGACGGTGGAGGACGGCAGTCATGACGATGCACCGCATGCCGCACGATGCTGGCGCTCAGACGTACTGCTAGCGGAGTCCGGCTCCGCTGCACGGCTGGGGCAGACAGATCCGTCCAGCACGCCGGTCCTATGAGAGCCGAAAGTCGACCGCTGGGTAGGAGCGAGGAGGCAGCCGATGCGTAAGATGATCTTGAGGCGAGTCGCAACGTCGGCCATCACCGTCGTCGGCTGCTCGATCCTCGTCTTTGTACTCCGCTACCTCCTGCCAGGCGGCCCCATCCAGGACATGCTCGGCGGATCGGGCCAGAGCGGGGGCGGCGGTGGCGGCACGGTGCCGCTCACGGAGATAAGAGCCCTCGAAAATCGGCTGGGGCTCAACCACCCCGTCTGGGTTCAGTACTGGGACTGGGTGGTCGGCATTTTCCACGGGAACTTCGGTCGCTCCTACTACAGCGACGAGCCGGTGCGGACCGTCCTCATCCAGCGGCTCGGTCCTTCGCTCGAACTGATCGTCGGGGCTCTCGCGATCGCCGTGGTCGTCGGAGGAGGCCTCGGCATCTACTCGGCGATCGCGCGAGAGCGGAAGGGCGGGCGCGCCGTCCTCGCCCTGAGCGGGCTCGGACTCTCGATCCCCGACTTCTGGCTGGCGACGATCGCGGCCGGCTTCCTGGGGCTAGAACTCCACCTGTTCCCGCCGATCTGGCCGGCTGGCCCCGACCCCTCGTTCGTGGACAGCATCCACTACGTGATCCTGCCGGTGCTGCTCTTGTCGATCGTGGCCGGGGCGTTCATCTGCCGGCAGCTCCACAGCAGCATGGCCGAAACTCTCCGCAGCCCGTACATCAGGACTGCCTGGGCCACGGGTCTGCGTCCGCGCACGATCTACATGAATTATG
>Ga0307374_10009740_pt1 | contig 14097 bp, 13 predicted proteins | sample OX3MG_FD_202532 | JGI IMG/M metagenome (GOLD analysis project Ga0307374, IMG submission 202532) | Soil microbial communities from Risofladan, Vaasa, Finland - OX-3 | ecosystem: Environmental > Terrestrial > Soil > Coastal area > Acid sulfate soil | place: Finland: Risofladan, Vaasa | collected... | reverse complement strand
CCCTTGGAATCCTCTTCGCCGTTGGACAGGATGCCGACCCGCGGTCGGGCGATCTGCCGCACGCGCCGGGTGTAGACCGTACCCATCACCGCAAACTGCACCAGGTTGAGCGGCTTGACCTCGGTGTTGGCGCCGACGTCGATCAGCAGCGTGAAGCCGCTGGCCGACGGAATCAGCGACGCGATCGCCGGGCGGTCGACGCCCGGCAGTGTGCCGAGCACCAGGATCGCCGCCGCCATCATCGCCCCCGAGTTGCCGGCGCTGACAAAGGCCTGCGCGTCGCCGCGCCGCACCAGCTCGAAGCCGGCGCTGATCGAGGAGTTGGGCTTGGTCATCACCGACTCGAGCGGCGAATCGTCCATCTCCACTACCTGGCTGGCATGCTCGATAGTGATCGGCAGACGCTCGCCCTTGAGGTTGGCCAGCTCACGGGCGACGATTTCACGGTCGCCGACCAGCACCACCTCGATGCCGAGTTCGCGGGCGGCAAGCACCGCGCCTTCGACCACCGCCCGCGGGGCGAGGTCGCCACCCATCGCGTCGAGCGCGATTTTCATGCCACGACCTGCCGGCCGCTTACTCCTCGACCTGGGCGAGGCTGCGGCCGCGGTAGTTTCCGCAATGGCGGCAGATCCGATGCGGCAGCGTGGGCTCGCCGCAGGTCGGGCAGGCGATCGGATTCGGGGCGCTCAGCGCGTCGTGGGCACGGCGCTTGTTGCGCTTGGATCGGGAAGTACGGCGCTTGGGTGCTTGCATGGCAAAGCTACATCCTGTTTGGACCGCGCAGGGTTTAGCTGCGCTGGATTTTGAGCGTGCGCAGAACCGCGAGACGCGGGTCGCTGGCCGGCTCCGGACAGCGGCACTCGCCCTGGTTGAGATTAGTCCCGCACCGCGGGCACAGACCGCGGCACTCCTCGTGGCACAGCGGGCGCGTCGGCAGCGCCAGCAGCAACTCCTCGCAGATAAGCGGGCTCAGGTCGACCCCGTCGCCGTCGTAGACCGCGTAGTCGCCGACCGTCGGATCGCTGGAGGGATCGGCATCCGCGGCGATCGAGCGCGGCGTCATAATCACGCGAAACGGATGCTCGGTGCGGCTCTCGAACTCTTCGGCGCAGCGGGCGCACAGCGCGCCGGTCATCGCCGCCAGCCGGCCCTCGAAAAACAGCTCGGTGCCGGCCCGATAATACGACAGTTCCACCTCGATTGGCGCCTTGAAGCGCCATTCGCTCTGCGCGCCACGGCTCAGGATTCGATTCACCTCCGCCTCGGGCTCGCGGAATGACAATTCCTTCGCCTCGGCGGCTATCTCATCGACCTTGAGTTTCACGGTATTTGGCGCCGGTGTTGCGGGCGCGAGCTGCGATTATTACATTCCGCCCCGCGTCTTCAAATACTCACCCCCACCGAACAGTGGCCGGATTTTCGCGCCTTTTCCTCTATCCGCTACGGAGTTGGCGAGGAAAATCGGGATGCCGGCGCCTGCGCCGGTGGATCGCGGGCCGCGATCAGCCTAGATTTTCGACCGGCAAAACACATGTGGATTCTCGCGATAGTGCTCGGGATGGCGTTCATGGTCGTGGCGGCGATCCTGCTGCCAGTGATGGTTGCGCTTGCGATCGGACTCGTCGACCGGGCGATCGATCTGGTATGGGGTCGCTCCCGGCGCGCGGGTCGCTCCCGGCGCGCGGGTTAAGTCAGCTCCGCACGCCAATCCGCGGGCAGTCGGGGAGCAGCGCGCAGGCCTCGCACAGCGGCCGGCGCGCGTTACAGACCTGGCGCCCGTGCAGAATCAACCGCATCGAGAACGGCGTCCATCCCGTGGGCGGGATGAGCTGCTGCAAATCGAGCTCGATCTTGTCGGGCTCGCGATGCTTGGTCAGGCCCAGCCGAGCCGCGAGGCGCCGCACATGCGTATCGACCACCATCCCGGGCTGGCCGTAAACATGGCCGAGAATCACGTTGGCGGTCTTGCGCCCGACGCCCGGCAGCGTCACCAGCTGCTCCATCGTGCGCGGCACCTGGCCGCCGAACTGCTCGACGATCTTGCGGGCGCAGCCGCTCAGCGACTTGGCCTTTTGGCGGAAGAAGCCGGTCGGCGCAATCAGCCGCTCGATTTCGGGCAGCTCCGCACGCGCCATCGCGGCCGGCGTCGGGAGCGCGCGGAACAGCGCCGGCGTGACGCGATTCACCCGCTCATCGGTGCATTGGGCCGAGAGAATCGTCGCCGCCAGGCATTCCCAGCCATTGCTGAAATCGAGGCTGATGCGGGCCCCGGGGTAGAGCCGCGCCAGCGTCGCCGCGATCCGGCCGGCGCGCGCTGTGGGAGCCGCGACGCCCGCTGCAGCCGGTTTGCGGGAGGCTGCGGGCCGCGCAGCTCGCCGCGCCCTATTCGTCGGGATCTTCCTGGAAGGAATAGCGTTGCTCGGTCCACGGATCGGCGTGATTATGGTAGCCGCGCACTTCCCAGAATCCGCGCCGGTCCGCGGCGGTGAATTCCAGCGCCCGCACCCACTTGGCGCTCTTCCATCCGTAGAGCTTCGGCACGATGAGCCGCACCGGGAAGCCGTGATCGGGATCGAGATCGCGGCCGTCGCGCCGATGCGCCAGCATCACGTCGCCGTCGAGGAAGTCGGCCAGCGGCAGATTGGTCGTATAGTCGCCGTCGCAATGGATCACCACGAAGCGCGCCTCCGGTTTGAGCCGCACGCGCTTCATCAGGTCAGCGATTTTTATCCCCTCCCAGCGGTTGTCGAGCTGCGACCAGGTCGTGACGCAATGGAAATCCGCGACCTCGCTCGACTGCGGCAGCCCGCGGAATTGCGGATAATTGAAGCGCAGCTCTTCCTCGACCAGCCCGAAAATCCGGAACTCCCAGGTGGCGGGATCGAAGGGCGGCGTCGGACCGTAGCTCAGAACCGGAAACTTCTCGGTCAGGAACTGGCCCGGCGGCACCCGTTTGGCAAGCTCGGGCGAGAGCGGCTTCTTCATGGCTCGATTATTAGCCAAGCCACCGCGCCCGCGAAAGTATCATCGCGACACGGACGATAGTCGCGGCGCCGAGTCACGCTGAAGCGGCGCCGCTAGACGCATTGATAGCCACTCGCGGCGCCCCCGGCCTCATTTCAGATCGCGCACAAAAACGTCGTAGAACCCGTTGGTATCGGTCGCGACCAGGTCGTCGGCGTCGCTCTCGAACATCACCAGGCGCCCGTTGGTGCTGATTACCGGTGCCTCGGACAAAGCGTCGCCGGCGCCGGTGCCCGCCTGGTTGACGCTCACCAAGGTCGTCGTGCCCTTCCTGAGGTTGCGTACGAAGACATCGTCGACACCGTTGCTGTCGCTGAGCGGTACGAGGTCGCTCGCGGTGCTCTCAAAGGCGACGAACCGCCCATCGGGTGTCAGGGTCGGAATTCCCGCATCACCGTTGCCGTTCGCGGTCCCGGCCTGGTTGACGCTCACCATCTGCGTCTGGCGGCGTCTCATGTCGCGGACGAAGACTGCGGCGAACCCGTTCTCGGTCTGGGAAACCAGGTCGGTGGCATAGCTTTCAAACGCCACAAAACGTCCGTTGGGGTTGACGCTGGCGGCGAATGAAAGGCCGTCGCCGCCGTCGGTGCCGGCCTGATTGACGCTCACCATCCGGGTCTTGCCGGTCCGGAGATTGCGCAGGAACACATCGGTCAGCCCGTTGGTATCGTTCGGGACCAGGTTGCCGGCGGTGCTTAGGAAGACCACGAACCGGCCGTTAGGGGTAATGATCCCTCGATACGATTCGCCATCCCCGCTACCGGTGCCGGCCTGGTTGACGCTCACCAGCCTGGTCGTGCGGGTTTTCAGATTACGCACGAAGATATCGTCGTGACCGTTGCTGTCATTGGGGACGAGATCGTCCGCGTTGCTTCCAAAGGCGACCAAACGGCCGTTCGCGCTGATACTGGAGCCGAACGATAAGCTGTCGCCGCTATCAGTGCCGGTAGCGTTGACGCTCACCAGCGTCGTGGTTGGAGCCGGGGCGCTCCTGGCGTGCGCCAACGAGGCGCAAAGTCCGACCAGCGCCAGTGATGCCACCAAGTGTCGCGTCTCAAGGCTCGTCGCAAACCTCCCCCGGGTTCGTATGATTTCGACGTTGGCCAAAAGCTACTGCCAGCCCGCCATTCCCGTCAATAAATGAGCAGGCGAGGGTCGAAGCACAAAGACAATTGAAAGACTGGTGCGCTGCTAAAACCGGACCGTTGCAGTATCAAAGAGTATAGTCAGACCCCAGCGGCCGGGTGCTTGCCGGGCCGGCCCCGTTGATCTACAAGGCGCAAGACCGTGTCGGCCCGCCAGCCGACAGACAAACTTTCGGCCGGGAGATTGAATCAAGATGGAAGCCGATCCTGTTCTGATCGTCGGCAGCGGACCGGCCGGGATGCTGGTCGCCAACGAACTTCTGCGCCGCGGCGTGCGATGCCGCCTGATCGACAAGGCCGCCGCGCCGACCTTCACCTCGCGCGCCTTCACCGTCCATGCTCGCACGCTCGAGATGCTCGAGCATGTCGGCGTCGCGCATCGCTTCGTCGACCAGGGCGAGCCGTCGCCCGGCTTCACCTTCAACTTCAAGGGTTTCAGCGAGCAGCCGCGCCTCGACTTCCGACGGCTCGACAACACCGACCCTCGCTATCGATGCATCCTGAAGGTCAGCCAGACCGACACCGAGCGGATGCTGCGCGAGCATCTGGAAAGCGCCTACTCATGCCGCCCCGAATGGAACACCGAGTTAACCGAGCTCGAGCAACTCGCCGACGGCGTCCGGGTCAGGCTGCAGCACCTCGACCGCGACGGCTTCGAGGAGGTGATGACGCCGCGATGGCTGGTGGCCTGCGACGGCGTGCACAGCCGGGTGCGCAAGGCATTGGGATTGTCGTTCACCGGACGGGTCTACCGCGAGATGGTGCTGCAGATGATGGACGCGCCGCTGGAGAACTATTCGGGCGACGGCGCCTGGATCAACTACTACATGGAGAAGGATTTTTTCCTGACCATCAGCAAGCTGCCCGGCCACAACCATCGCCTGCTGTTGAGCGATACCGGGGAGTCGGTCAAGCCGGGGCTGCCGCGGCGCGAAGTCTTCCAGGAGATAGTCGATCGCTTCGTCAGCGGCGCGACCCTGCACGAGCCGCTATGGGCAACCCAGTGGACGATTCGCGCCAACATGGCGCAGGCATATCGCCACGGCAATATCTTTCTATGCGGCGACGCCACCCATATCCATTCTCCGGCCGGCGGCCAGGGCATGAACGCCTGCATGCAGGACGGCTTCAACCTCGGCTGGAAGCTCGCGATGGTGATACGCGGCGAGGCCCAGCCGTCGCTTCTCGACAGCTACGAAGCTGAGCGGCGGCCGATCGCCGAGCAGGTCACCGCCGGCGCCCACGCGATGCATCAGATCATCATGGCGCATGGCACCGGGCTCGAGAATCGCTTCGGACTGACCGAGCAACCCGGATGGCACGACGAAGCGATCAACCGCCTCTCGGGCCTGTCACATAACTATCGCGGTTCGGCCGCGATGCCGGAGGGGCTGGCCCCGCTTGACGGCCCGCGCCCCGGCGATCGCGCGCCCGACGCGACGCTGGTCCGCACGCCCGCGCGCCGGATTTTCGACCTGCTGCGCCATCCGCGCTTCACCTTGATGCTGATGCCGGCGAGCAACCGCGCGGCGGAAGCCGCGGCCTGCCGCGAGATCGTCGCGCAGGTGTCGGATCGTTACGATGCCGCGCTCAAGTGCGTGGTCGTCGGCGCATCGCCTATCGATGGTTTGGCGGCCGAGGCGTTCGCGCACGATGAGACCGGCGAGAGTGCGCTGCGTTACGGCCGCGGCGAGTCCGGCCGTCTCTTCCTGGTTCGCCCCGACGGCTATCTCGGCTTCGTCTGCCAATTCCCGGAGCGCGAACATCTGTATGCGCATCTGCGGCAGATACTGACCTGAGCGAAATCTCCAGTCCTAACGAGTTCCGCCACCGACGACGGCCGGTTGGCTACGGAGCCATCGCGTCGTTCTGCCGATCCCTTCCTCGAACCCGATGGTTGGCGAAAAGCCCAGACGTTGCCGGGCGCGAGCGGCCGAAAAGCCTTGCCGGGTACCAACGATCTCGACCGCAGTCCGTGTCACCAGCGGACGCAACGTACGGCCCGTCGTCCGTCCGTATAATTCCATCAACCAGCCGACTGAGTACGCCGCCGCGCGCGGCACCGACCAGCGCGGCATCCTCAGGTCGAGCGCGCGGCAGATTGCCTCGAAGTAGTCATGCCAACTCTGATCACCTTCGTCGATGGAATTGAAAGCGGCGCCCACCGCGGCCGGATGAGTCATCGCGAGCAGGATGAGATCCACGCAATTTTCCACGTACACGAAACCCGCGTTGACCCGGCCCGAACGTATAAGCGGAGCGCCGCTGCGAAGATAATCAACGATCTCCCTGCCCAGCGTCACTGAGCGCGGACCATAAATGGAGCCGGGGCGAATGATGGTCGCGGCCAGGCCGGCCTCGAGCGCCGCCCAGACGCGCTGCTCACCGGAAATCTTGGTGGAGTTATATGGCAGCCCGCGATCGCGCAAGGGCGTGGTCTCGTCGAGCCCATCGCGATCCGGATAGCCATAGACGTCGGTGGTGCTGATGTGAACGAAGCGATCCAGCGAGATCGCTTCGCAGGCCTTCAAGAGGCGGCCGACGCCGTCGTCATTGGCTTCTCGAAAATCCTTCCACGCGCCCCAATCGCTGGCCAACGCCGCGCAATGGATGACGCAACGACAGCCCTTGAGTGCGGCCGCCAGGCCGGCTGCGGAGCTTAAATCGCCGGTCACGCACTGCGCGCCCCGCCCCTCCAGCCATTGCGCCCGCTCCGGCCGCCGCACCAGCATCTTCACCTGCTCGCCCCGCGCCGCCAGCGCTTGCGACACATGACTGCCCAGAAATCCGCTAGCTCCGGTCAGCAGAATCATGAGCCATCCCTGATGGCGAACAACCAGTCGGGCCAGGATCTTCCAGCGTCAGAGGGCGAGGCCATGCGCGGCGTAAATTTTGAGAAGCGTTGACAGGCTCACCGGCCGCACAGCGGCGGGCGTTGTCATCTACAACGGCGACTGCCGAAGCCGCAGCATCGACATGGCCGTCGCTTCAACGGTCGTGCGGATTTCTTGCTCAGTATGGAGCGCGTTGACGAAAAACCGCAGCCGCGCGGCCGAGTGCTCGACGGCCGGATGCACGATCGGCTGGGCGACGATGCCCTGCTTGAACAGTTCGTCGGAAAGCCGCACCGCCAGTTCTGAATCGCCGGTGATAACCGGGACGATCGGCGAACCGCCGCTGGTACCGGTTGCGAGGTCGTGGGTCTTGGCCAGGTCCAAAAACAGTTGCGAGCGCTCGTGAAGTCGCGCCACCCTTTGCGGCTCCGACTTCAGCACCCGCACCGCGGTCAGCGCGGCGGCCGTGTTGGGTGGCGACATGGCGGCGGCAAAAACGAATCCGGGTGCGGTGAGTCTGAGATACTCGACCATCCCCGCCTTGCCGGCGATGTATCCCCCGCTGCTCGCCAGCGCCTTGCTGAGCGTACCCATCCAGATCTCGACGTCGTTGGGCTTGAGGTCAAAATGATCGATCACGCCGAAGCCGCGCGGGCCGAGAACCCCGAAGGAATGCGCCTCGTCCACCATCAGAAACGCCTTATGGCGCTTCTTGACGGCGATGAACTTCGGCAGGTCGGCGATGTCCCCGTCCATGCTGTAGACGCCTTCGATAAGCACTGCCGCGTACCGGAAATTCCGGCGCTGCTCGGACAGGATGCGATCCAGCGCCTGCCAATCGTTGTGAGGAAAGCGCAGGCGGCGGGCGCCCGCCAGTTGGCAGCCGGTAAGTATGCTGCGATGGATCAGCGAATCATGCACCACCAGATCTTTGGGGCCGAACAGATGCCCGAGCGTCGTAACGTTGGTGGAGTAACCGCTGGCGAAGGTGACGCATTGCTCAACCCCCAGGGTCTGCGCGATTTCATGCTCCAGTTCGAGATGCAGCGGAATCTGGCCGCCGGCCAGGCGGCTGGCTGAGGCCGAGGTGCCGTATCGATCGATCGCGTTGCGGGCGGCGGCGGAAACCTCGGGATGACCCGACAGGCCCAGATAATTATAGCCGGAGAAATTGATGCACGAGCGGCCGTTGACCGTGGTGCGGTTGGCGCTCAGGTCCTCGTGGGTACGGCGGAAGGGATTGTCGAGACCGAATCGGTCGAAATAGCCGAGACGCTGCTTGAGCGCCAGGTAAGCGGGGATTTGATCCAGGGGCGGTGCGGCGGCGGTTGATGGCGCGCAATCACTTTCATCGCTGCTGGACTCCGCTCGATTGTCGAGCAATCGCAGCGCCCGGGCGCGCTTTTCTTCCATCGCCTTGCTGACCTCACCGCTGAAGACTGAAACATCACAGTTGACTCCGATTCGCTCGGAAACGTCCTGTCGAATGGCATTCTAACGTGCTTTGGCCATTTGATCCAAGAACTGTGCTGGTGAAGTTGCTTACGATGACACGCCAGGAAGTGATCATTACTCAGACCACTACTCGCATACACGCGACATCTTCGATTATCACAGCTTAAACCTCATACCGTCGACCTCAAGTTGGTTGCCTTTCTTGCGGCCGATCAGATCCGGCATTCAACCTAATCGAACGGTATCAAGTCATCACCGCGTATCTCGGCTTCGTTTGCCAATTCCGGGAGCGCGAACATCCGTTCGCGCATCTGCGGCAGATATTGACCTGATCGAAATTCCCGACCGGCGGCTGCCGGCCGGGCCAGACGCGTCAGTCGAGACGTGTCAGTTGAGACGCATCAGTGATAATAGCTGGTATCGAAATCGGTGCCGCGTGCGGCTGCGATCGCGTTGGGCGTATGGACCTCGAAATTCGGCGGCGGCCCGCCCGCGGTCACGTGCACGATCGAGCGCAGGATGCCGGAGAGCAGGCTGACCCGCGTGACCGCCTGACCATTGGGTCCCAGCACCTGGTTGTTGAGTACCAGATCGCCCGACTCGTAGAGATCGAGGGTGCTGTGATCGTTGAGCATCACGATCAACCGGCCGCCGGGTCCGGTCGTGAAGTGATCGCCCCGCATCACGGCCATGCCGGTGGTGACCGGCAGCGGATGGCCGGCGCGCTCGAGTTTTACGTTACCCGCGTAAGTTTGCACCGTCCCCACGGTCTGCGCACTCGCCATCGAACTCCACATCAGCAGCGGGATCACGAGTATCGCGGCCGCTACGGCGCCATTAATCTTGCAGCGATTGAGCCAATTTTGGTTAGGTGAGCTCAAGCGGAATTTCCCCTCGGCTGATTTTCTAACAACCGGCGACCGGTCCGAAATCTCCATAGCTGAAAAGCCCATCTGGACTCTGACCGGTCACGATCCATTTCCACGTCACCACAACCGCTCAGTTCTGTCTAGCCGTAGCTATAAAACGCCCGCAACTGCGTGGTTTTCGGCCTGATGAGCAGAAGCGCCGGCCAGACGCGAGAGGAATCGATCAACCCATCGCCTTGATGACGGCGTCGGTCATCGCGGTGGTGGTCGCTTTGCCGCCGAGGTCGCGCGTCAGCGTGCGGCCGGCGCGCAGCGTCGCCTCGACCGCGGTCCGGATCCGCACGGCGCGCGCTTTGTGGCCCAGGTACTCGACCAGCATCGCACCCGACAAAATCGCCGCCACCGGGTTGGCGAGGTTCTTCCCGGCGATATCGGGCGCGGTGCCGTGCACGGCCTCGAAAATCGCCCCGCGCTCGCCGTAGTTGGCCCCCGGCACCATCCCGAGCCCGCCGACCAGTCCGGCGCACAGATCGGAGACGATATCGCCGTAAAGATTTTCCAGCAGCAGGACGTCGAACAGCTGCGGATTGGTCACCAGCCGCATGCACGCCGCGTCGACGATCTGCTCCTGGTAGCGAATCCGCGGATAGTCGCGGGCCACCGCGCGGGCGCATTTCAGGAACAGGCCGTCGGAAAGCTTCATGATGTTGGCCTTGTGAATCGCAGTGACCAGTTTGCGCCGGTTGCGCAGCGCATACTCGAAGGCGAAGCGCGCGATGCGTCGCGAGGCGTGCGCGGTTATCACCTTGACGCTTTCGACCACGCCCGGCGCCACCTGATGCTCGATCCCGGCGTAGAGGTCCTCGGTGTTTTCGCGCACCACCACCAGGTCGACGTTGCGAAAGCGGGTCGGCACACCCTTGAAACTTCGCGTCGGCCGCAGGTTGGCATAGAGGTCGAAGGTCTTGCGCAGATAGACGTTGATCGAACGGTAGCCCTCGCCGACGCGGGTCTCGAGCGGTCCCTTGAGCGCGATTCGGGTGCGCTTGAGCGAGGCGATCAGCGCGTCGGGCGCAGGCGTGCCGAAGCGGCTGACCGCGGCGGCGCCGGCCGCCTGGCGATCCCAGTCGGGTTTGATTCCGGCCGCTTCGATAACGCGCACCGCCGCGCCAATAACCTCGGGGCCGACGCCGTCGCCGGGTATCAACGTGATAGGGCGCAAGCTGCGTCCGCGGGGGTCGCTTGCGGCCGTGGTGGTCGAGGATTTTTTCACTGGTCGAATCTTCTTTCTTGATGTCATGCGCCGACCACTCCGATCAGGAGGTCGGCGACGTTGGTGCCGGTCGCTCCGGTAATAAGCAAATCGTCGAGCGCGCTGAACAGCGTATAGGAATCGTTTTGAGCAAGCGCGCGGTCAGGGTCGCAACCGGCGGCGTGCGCCCGCTCGACCGTGCCGGGGTCGGCGAAAGCCCCCGCCGCCTCGGTCGGCCCGTCGATTCCGTCGCTTCCCGCGACCAGTAGCGCCGCCGCGCGATGCGTCAGCCCGCCGCCCGCCAGCTCGATCGCGCCGGCCAGCGCGCAATGCTGCGCGCGCCCGCCGCGCCCCGCGCCGCGCATCGTGACGACGGTTTCGCCGCCCGCGACGATACAGCTGCGCGGCGCTTCGAGTCCGGCCAACTCCCGCGCCGCGGCGCGGCCTGCCGCTTCGGCCTCGCCCGAGAAACCCTTCCAGCGGCGCACCCGATAGCCCAGCGCCAGCGCTGCGCGCTCCGCCCCGTCGACGGCCGTGCCGTTATCGCCGATTATCGCGCTCGACGACCGCCGCGTCCGCGCGTCGCCCGGCTTGAGCGTTTCCGCGACTTCTCCCGCCACGCCGCGCTCGAGCAGATCGCGCACCGGCTCGGGCGCCCTGCCCCATAGCTTGCGCCGTTTCATTATCGCGACCGCCTCGGCGAAGCTGCTCGGGTCGGCGACGGTCGGGCCCGAACCGATAGTCGCGGGGTCGTTTCCGATCACATCCGACAGTATCAGCGTCAGCACCCGGGCGCCGTTGACGGCCGCGAGCAGCCGGCCGCCCTTGATCGCCGAAAGATGCTTGCGGACGGTGTTGAGCTCGCGAATCGGCGCGCCGGCGCGCATCAGCGCCTCGGTCACGGCGATTTTATCGGCCAGCGAAATTCCGGGTGCGGGCAGCGCCATGATCGCCGAAGCGCCGCCGCTGAGTGCGACGATCAGCAGGTCGCCGGCGCTCGCCGCGTGCGCTAGTTCCAGCGCCGCCTCGGCGGCGCGAATCGAACCGGGGTCGGGCAGCGGATGAGCGCCGCGCACGACGGCAAAATCCTCGCCGCCATCGGAACCGGTCGCCGCCGGATCGGCCGGCGCCGCCGCCATCGCAGCCGCCAGCTTGGGGCGGCATCGACGGGTCAGCTCGCGCGCCATCGGAATTGCGGCCTTGCCCGCCGCGATGACGAAGATTCGCCGCGCCGCCGCGCACAGCTCGGCGACGGTTTCGCCGGCGGGCGTCAAGCCTTCGAAGGCACGACCGATCAGGGGAGCGGGCGCAGCCGCCGCGATCGCCGCATCGTAGATTCGCCGCAGATCATCGCGCAGCGTGGAGCTCACCGATGGCGTCGCTCGTCTCAGGCTCGCGACCGGCGCTTCATCACGTTCACCGCGCCCTGCGGGGTCGCGACCAGCACGATATCGGCGATCCCGACGAACAGCCCGCTGCCGGCCACGCCCGCAATCGCGGCCAGGTCGCGTTCGAGGCGCGCCGGGTTGGCGATACTGCGGGTGGCGCAATCGAGCAGCAGGTTGCCGTTGTCGGTCAGCGCCTCGTCGCCCTGCGGGGTCATTCGGATGCGCGGGCGCAAGCCGAGGCGCGCAATCTCGCGCATCACCGGCGCCACCGCGAACGGCACGACCTCGACCGGTAGCCGGCCACGGTCGCCTAATCGCGCGACCAGCTTTTCGCTGCCGACTAAGATGATTCGCCGGCGCGAGGCGCGGGCCACGACCTTCTCGCGCAGCAACGCGCCGCCGTAGCCTTTGATCAGATTGAGGCGCGGGTCGACCTCGTCGGCGCCGTCGAAATCCACGTCGATCGATTTCACGTCGCCCAGCGAGACCACCTCGATGCCGAGCGAGCGCGCCAGGGCTTCGCTGGCCTTGGAAGTCGGCACGCCGCGCACTGCCATCCGCTTGCGGCCCAGCGCCGTGATGAAGGCGGAGGCGGCGCGGCCGGTGCCGAGCCCGAGCGTGTAGCCCGGCCGCACGTAGCGCAGCGCATAGGCGGCGAGCGCCTCGAGGTCGCCGGGCGGCTGCTTGACCGCCGCGGCGGAACGCGAACTGGTGGCTTTACTTGCCATTGCGACGCAGCAGGTTCATGAACTCCTGGCGGGTTTCAAAATGGGTGCGGAACACACCCAGCATCGCCGAGGTCGTGACCCACGAGTTCTGCTTTTCGACCCCCCGCATCCGCATGCACAGATGTTCGGCCTCGAGCACCACCGCCACGCCCAGCGGGTCGAGTTCCTCCATGATGGTCTGCGCGATCTGCGTGGTCATCCGCTCCTGCACCTGGAGCCGGCGCGCGTAGATCTCGACCAGGCGCGGAATCTTGGAAAGCCCGATGATGCGCCGGTTGGGCAGATAGGCGATATGCGCCTTGCCCATGAAGGGCAGCAGGTGATGCTCGCACAGCGAGTAGAAATCGATGTCGCGGCACAGGATGATCTCCGAGTAGCCCTCCTCGGTGAACAGCGCGCCGTTGATGATCTTCTTGGGATCCTGATTATAGCCGCGGGTCAGATAGCGGAAGGCCTCGACCACCCGCGTCGGCGTACGTTCCAGTCCCTCGCGCCCGGGATCCTCGCCGATCTGCCGCAGAATCTCGCGCACCGCCTCTTCGGCGCTTCTCTGATCGATGGCCATGGTCGTCTCCTTGCGCGCTACCTCACATGGCGCCCCCGCCCGGCCAGTCTTTCAAGAAATGGGGGCAGACGAAACTCCGTTGACGAAACTCGGTTGACGATGGCGGTTGGGGCGATCGGGAGGATTCAGCCAGGTGCGGGGGGATTATAACGCTATCGGATGCGGGCGCAGCGGCGGGCTTCGCTAGTGCCGCTCGCCGGCCTTGACCTTCTGATATTTGCGATAGTCGTAACCGGTCGCCATCGCCATCAGCAGCGCTTCCATGCCGCCCTCGCGCTCGCGCCGCAGCACCCGCAGGCGCTCGAAGAACTCGCGGAAATCCTTGTTGACGCGATGTCCATTGGCGACCGGCTGCAGGAAAAAATCGTGCAGGCGAGTGACCGTGAAACGCAGCGACGAGTAGCGCAGCTCGTTCGGAAACGCGTCCCACTCGGCCAGCGACAGGGTGCGGACCGACTCGTAGCCGTTTAAGACCTCGCGGAAGCGATCGAGCGAGTAGCTGCCGTCGACGAAGCACAGCGCATTGACGGCGGTGGCGATATCGAAGATGAACTTGCCGCGGCAGGCGGCCTCGAAGTCCAGCACCGCGGTCAGGCGGTCGCCGCGGAACAGCAGATTATCGGCGAAGATATCGCCGTGAATCACCCCTTTTGGCAGCTTGCTCTCGAGGTAGCGCGTCAGGTACTCGATTTCGTCGTCGAGCGTGCGGCGAATCTTGCGGAAATAGTTGGGTAAGCGCAGCCGCACGCGCTGATAGAGATCGACGATTCGCTCGAAGCTGAAGCGGTTGTCGACCCCCTTCTTGTAGACCTTGCCGAGCACGTGCAGCTCGCC